>Ga0182742_1000116_pt1 | contig 151228 bp, 139 predicted proteins | sample eDN5th37CBELigMG_FD_128880 | JGI IMG/M metagenome (GOLD analysis project Ga0182742, IMG submission 128880) | Enriched Miracle-Growth compost microbial communities from Emeryville, California, USA - eDNA 5th pass 37_C BE-Lig MG (version 2)... ... | reverse complement strand
CGGTAATCGTCGAGCAGGCGCCGTTCGAGCCGGAGGGCGGGGCGTACGGGCACTCGCATGGTGCCGGGCACTCGCACGGGCACACTCATGGCGAAGGCCACTCGCACGGCGCGGCTCATTCGCACGGCGACGGCCATTCGCATGGCGGCGGTCATTCCCGCGGCGAGGGCCACTCGCATGGCGCGGCTCATTCGCACGGCGACGGCCATTCGCATGGCGCGGCTCATTCGCACGGCGACGGCCATTCGCACGGCGACGGCCATTCGCATGGCGACGGCCATTCGCATGGCGACGGTCATTCGCATGGCGACGGTCATTCGCACGGCGAGGGCCACTCGCATGGCGCCGGTCATTCGCACGCCGAGAGCCGTTTGCACGGGCACTCGCACGAGCATGGGAATTCCCATGGCCGGGGGTTCGGCGTGCTACTCGAGCATACGCATGCGCACGGCCATGAAGATGACCACCACCACTGACAGCCCGTCGCGCGTGAAGCACGCGCCTGCCACGGCCGCGCCACTCGGCTCACCCACCCCGCACGCGCCTGCCCACGCCACGCCGCCCGGCCCCGGCGCGCCACCAGCGGCCGCGGAGTCGCCAGCTTCGGCGGCGGTACTCGCCGAGGCGCCGCCAGCTTCGGCAGCGGTACTCGCCGACGCGTCGCCAGCTTCGGCGGCGGTACTCGCCGTAGCGCCGCCAGCGTCGGGCGCGGGCATGCCGGCGACGGCGTTGCTGAGGTTGTTGCAGCTCGTGAGTCCGGCGCTGCCGATCGGGGGTTACAACTTCTCGCAGGGGCTCGAGTACGCGCTTTATGCGGACTGGGTGCGCGACGAGAAGACGGCGCTCTCCTGGATCGCCGGTCTAATGCATTCTTCCGTCGGCACGCTGGACGTGCCGGTGCTCGCGCGCATCCATGAAGCCTGGTCCGCCGCCGACGACGCTGCGGTCGTGCGCTGGAGCCGCTTCCTCATCGCCTCGCGCGAAACCATGGAGCTGCGCGCCGAAGACCGTCACCTCGGCCGCTCCCTCGCCAAGGTGCTCGCGGAGGCCGGCATCTCCGAAGCCCGCGAATGGACGATGCGCTCCGACGCAACCTTCGCCACGCTCTTCGCTCTCGGCTGCGTCCGCTGGGGCATCGGGAAACCCGAAAGTGCCTGGGGCTACCTCTGGTCCTGGGCGGAAAACGAGACGCTTGCGGCAGTGAAAGCCGTTCCGCTAGGCCAGAGCGCCGGTCAGCGCATGCTCGACGCGCTCATCGCACAGATACCAGCAGTTGCCGCGAACGCCGCGTCCCTTTCAGACGAGCAGATCGGCACCTCCGCTCCGATGCATTTCATCGCGAGCGCCGCGCACGAAACCCAGTACACGCGATTGTTCAGATCCTAGAGGCACTTTCGACCATGGCACAGATCGCATCCGGCTCCACCTCCAGCGCGCCAACCGCGTTGAGCTCCACTCCCCGCAAGGAGACGCTGCGTGTCGGCGTAGGCGGCCCGGTGGGTTCGGGAAAAACGGCGCTGGTCGATGCGCTCTGCAAGCGCCTCCGGGATTCACTGCAGATCGCTGTCGTCACGAATGACATCTACACGCGCGAGGATGCGGAGTTTCTGATCCGCAGCCAGGCGCTCACGCCGGACCGCATTCGCGGCGTCGAAACGGGCGGCTGCCCGCACACCGCAATTCGTGAGGATGCCTCCATGAACCTCGCCGCCATCGGCGAGCTGACGCAGGCGTTCACGGACCTCGACCTCATCATCGTCGAGAGCGGCGGAGACAACCTCGCCGCCACCTTCAGCCCCGAGCTCTCCGATCTCACGCTCTACGTCATCGACGTCGCGGCGGGAGACAAGATTCCGCGCAAGGGCGGCCCCGGCATCACGCGCTCGGACCTGCTCATCATCAACAAGATCGATCTCGCGCCTTACGTCGGCGCCTCGCTGGAAGTGATGGATCGGGATGCGCGGAAAATGCGCGGCGATCGGCCGTTCGTTTTCACCAACCTGAAGACGGGCCAGGGGCTCGACGAGGTGGTCGCCTTCATCCGTCGCGAAGGCATGCTCCGCGACGGCTGACCGGCGCTTCGCGACTTCAACTAAGCCGCTACGCGCTCGACGAACCAGCCCAGCGCGACCACCGCGACGACGCCGGAAATCGCCGGCGCAACGAAGCGCCCCACCGACGCGCGGCGAACCAGGAAGTACAGCGCCGGAACTAGCGCCAGCGCCACGGCCACCTGCGCCAGCTCGATCCCCAGATTGAACGCACCGATCGAAGCCGCATGAGCATTGCCGCCGACGAGCTCCGAAAGCGCGCCAGCGAAGCCGAACCCGTGCACGAGCCCAAACGCAGCAGCCACGGGCCATCCATGAAACCGCGTCGGCTTCCAGAAGCCCGACACGGCAGTGACGAAAACCGTCATCGCGATGGTCGCCTCAACCGGCTGCGACGCCAGCATCACCACGCCCAGCGCCGCCAGCGTCAGCGTGATCGAATGCGCCACCGTGAACGCGGTGACAACCTTGAGCGACTCCACCATCGTGGCGCCAAGCGACGCCCGTTCGGAGAGCTGCTGCCTTCGCACGACCGCCAGCAATGCCACGAGCAGAAAGGCGAGATGGTCCACGCCCGTCAGCAGATGGAGAACGCCTTGTACGATCATGATGTGAGCCTCCCCGAGCTTTTCCCCCGATTCTGCGTGCAAGCGTGAGTGCCCGCCACAGCAATTCCACCCATTGCAGGCTCCGGCCCGGGCCGCGGCGCGGGCTTGAGGCCAGAGTCGTGTCGGGACGCATCGTTGTCGTGCACGAGCCTGAAGGCGCGGACCGCTTCGGTGCAATAATGCGGCTCGGGAGGTGACGAGTGGCGGAAGACCTGCGTGTTGCGCTCATCGGCTACGGGCTCGGCGGCCGGGTATTCCATGCGCCGCTCATCGCGGCGACGCCGCGCCTGCGCGTCGCCACCGTCGTCACGTCCAATCCCGAACGGCGCGCGCAGGCGGCGAAGGATTTTCCGGACGCGCACCTCGCGGACTCCGCGGAGTGGGTGTGGCAGAACGCGAGGGCGCACGACCTGGTCGTCGTCACCACCACCAATCGCACACACGCGCCGCTTGCCCGGGCGGCAATACAAGCCGGCCTCGCCATCGTCGTCGACAAGCCCATGGCGCCTTCTTCGAACGAGGCGCGCGAGCTGGTCGCCGAGGCGAAACGGCTTGGTGTACCGATTACGGCGTATCACAACCGCCGCTGGGACGGCGAAGTCATCACGGCGCAGAAGATCCTCGAAAGCGGCGCGCTCGGCAGGGTGACCCGCTTCGAAGCCCGCCTCGATCGCTGGCGCCCCACGCCGAACCGCGAGGCATGGCGCGAATCCGGCGCGCCGGAAGACGCAGGCGGCGTCCTTTACGACCTCGGTCCGCATCTCATCGATCAGGCGCGACTGCTCTTCGGCCCGGTGACGCAGCTATACGCAGAGCTCTCGCGCCAGCGAGAAGGCGTGCAGGTGGAGGACGACGTATTCATCGCGCTCAAACACGCGAGCGGTGTGTACTCGCACCTCTGGACGTCGTCAGTCGCGGCCCAGCCCGGTCCGCGCATGCGAATAATGGGTACGAAGGCAGCCTTCACGAAACAGCATGCGGACACGCAGGAAAACTTCCTGCGCGTAGGCAAGCCCGTGAGCACACCGGGATTCGGCGAGGATCCGCCGGAAAGATGGGGATTGCTGGGCACGGAAGGCGACCTGCGCCCCGTGCAAACGGAGAAGGGCAACTTCCGGCGCTTCTACGAGCTCACTGTGCCGTGGCTGCGAGACGGCGCGCCACCGCCCGTCGACCCGATGGATGCCGTGAAGGTGCTCGAGCTCATCGAAGCGGCCCGCCGCTCCTCCGCGGAGGGCCGCACGATTCAGGTGGACGATATCGCCCAGTGAGTCGCTAGTGATCTTCCGCTTCGCGGTGGGCCGCGAAGGACATCTTGTCCAGCACGCCGAGCAGCACCGCGGAGAACACGAACGTCATGTGCAGGATGACGTACCACATGATCTTGTCGTTCTGCGTCTTCTCGACTTCCATGAACACCCGCAGCAGGTGAATCGACGAGATCGCGACGATCGACGCCGCCACCTTCAGTTTCAGGGTCCCGGAGTCGAGCTTGCCGAGCCACCCGAGCTTGTCCGTGCCTTCGCCCGTGTCGATGCGAGAAACGAAATTCTCGTAGCCCGAGAACATCACCATGACGATGAGGCTGCCGACCAGCGAGATGTCGATGAGCGCCAGCACGATGAGGACGAGGTCCGCCTCCTCCATGGCGACGATGATGGTCAGGGCATGGAACGCATGCTGGAAGAACTTGATGCCGAGCATCAGGAGACCCAGGGCAAGGCCCAGGTACAGCGGCGCGAGCAGCCAGCGCGAGGCGTAGATGGTGCGTTCGATGATGCGTTCGATCATGGGCGTAAAGGGGGCTCCTTGAAGCGAGCGGCGGATTCTAGCCGCAACCCGCCGCAGCGTGACGGCTACCGCCCCCGAGGACGTCCGCGCCCGACACGCTTGACGGGGGCCGCCCGGCCGGGTATCTGCTCAGCCCCCCGCCGCGACGTCGCCGGCGGCCCCGGTCTCATCGCAGGAATCCGCTCCCATGCCCTCGCTCACCCACGAATTCACCGAATCGTTCGATGCTCCGCCGGAGCGCGTCTTCGCGGCCCTCACGGACGAAGCGGAGCTGACATGCTGGTTCGCGGAGCATGCCGAGATCGACCTGCAGGAGGGCGGCAGCTTCCGCTTCTGGGGCCGCAACACGTACTGCACGCCGGCGCGCTGGCAGTCGAAGCAGAAGGTGGTGCGCGTCGAGGCGCCGTCGCTCGTCGTCTTCTCGTGGCCGGTGGACGGGCTCGAAAGCGAGGTGACGCTCGCACTTGCCAAAGATCCGGACGATTCGTCCGGGCAGCGCACTGTTCTCAAGGGGCGACATCACTTCCCAGAGGCGCCGGCGGTCGATCGTGCTGTGGACCTTGTGGACGACATGTGGCGTATCGCCGTCGCCAACCTCCGCGCGCATCTGGCGGGCGGCGCGGGCGTGTGCAAGCCGGACTATTCGGATCCGGTGCCGCGCATCCGGCAGACGGTGAGCATCACCGCTCCGCGCTGGAAGGTGTTTCACGCGCTGATCGATCCGGCCACGCTCAACAAGTGGATCGCAACGGACGCGTCGGTGCAGCCAGAGGAAGGCGGTCGCTACAGCTACGGCTGGAAATACCAGGTCAGGGGCCGGCAGGTGGAGGGCGGTCCCACGAAGATCCTGGAGATCGTCGAAAACGCCAAGCTCGTGACGGATTGGCCGGACTGGCGCGGGGACACGTCGCGGCCTTCGCAGCGTGTGAGCTGGGTGCTCGAGGCAATCGGCGATCAGACGCGCGTCACGCTCATTCACGAGCCGTTCGAGCGCACGTCGGACGTGTCGGACTACCCGCATGGGTGGGCGGATTTTCTGTCGAGGCTCAAGCAGCAGGTGGAGTCCGCCGCCTGATCTTTGATGTCCGCCTCGGTGATGTCGGCCTCGTGATGTCAGCCCCGTGCTGAACTCTCGTCGAGGCAGCAGCACCGAGCCCTCGTCGAACGATTCCCGCCGGCGCGGCCTCAGTACTCGGTGTACTTCTTAGAGCTCCCGCGCACTTTGTCCGCCGGGTAACGGCGCGCGTTGACGTCGATCTTCTCGTGAGCGGCGGCGACGAGGTCGATCCCGAGCTTGTCGCTGAGTCGCACCAGATAGTTGAGCACGTCTGCCGCTTCCGCGCGGATGCGAGCCAGCTGCGCGCTGTCCGGCGCCTGGCTCTGCGCTTCGGTCATCCACTGAAATTCCGCGGCGAGCTCACCTGCTTCGCCGACGAGGGCCATCGCGAGATTCTTCGGCGAATGAAACTGCTCCCAGTCGCGTTCGGCCGCGAACTCGCGCAGGCGGCGGGCAAGGGCGTCTAACGGCGATGGGATCTCGTCAGTCATGTCGGCTCCTCTTGCGTCAGCGCGAGCGTAACGCGGATTTCCGGTGGTCGCGAACCGTCGGCCGAGTGGCACATCTTCAGCGTGTGAGGAACGCCGGTTGCTCATCGCCCGGTTCTGACCGTTTGGCCGCTCTGGAGAAGTGAACGATGCGAAGCGCAGTACTCATATCCGTGGCTCTTGTTCTCGCAGGCTGCAGCAAAAGCCAGTCTGTTGGCACGGCTGCGGAGCCCGCGGACAGCCTCGGACAGGGGGAGACGCCCGCAACGGCCGTCGGCGAGCCGGCGACGACTCCGCCGCCGGCGCAAGCCTCAGGCTCCCAGCACCGCGTGAATCTCATGCCAGGGCAGGGCGCGCAAGTCGCCGGTGCGCTGGATCTTGTGGCAGACGGTAACGCTGTCGTCGTCACCGGGCTCGTGACGGGTCTCGCGCCCGAGTCCGGATACGGATTCCACATTCACGAGAAAGGCGATTGCAGCTCGCCGGACTTCAAGAGCGCGGGAGACCACTTCAATCCGACGGCGCAGCCGCACGGCAATCCAGCCTCGCCTCCGCATCACCTTGGCGATATCCCGAACCTCACGTCCGACGGCGTGGGCCGCGCGGATGTGAATGCACGCGTGGAGGGCGTGACGCTCGGCGATGGCGGCCCCCACGATCTCGTCGGCAAGGCATTCGTCGTGCATGCGAAGCCGGACGACTATAAGACACAGCCGTCCGGCAATTCAGGCGACCGCATCGCCTGCGGCGTAGTGGAGTAGTCCGCTCAGCGAGGCGGAGTCCCTCCGCTCTCCGGAACCGGCGAAGGCGTGGTCGAAGGCTGCTGTGTGTCGGTCTCCGGCGGGCAGTTCGTGCGCGCGTCTCCTGGCAGGCAGTCGGTGGTGCGCGTGTCGCTGTTCGGAGTTGTGCTGGAGCCCGACTCCGCACGGCGCATCGTGCCGCTGCTGCTCGAGCTGCTTTGATCAGTGTCCCGCGAGCCGGACTCCTCCGACGACCTCATGTTTGAGCAGCCTGATAGTGCGATTGCCGTCGCCGCCGCGATGGCGAGCCAGTATCGATGTTTCATATCTGTTCACTCCTGCAGGTTGCACGTGTGCACGACAGGTTGTCTGCCGCCGCGGAGTGGGCTCGCAATGCGTATTCCCGCCCACACGACCGGGTATGCCGTAAGAGGTGGGCGAAGAGGGGCAGCAGCGGCGGTTGGCCGGGCCTCACGACACGGCCTGCGCGCGCCAAGGTATGGCGTCAGCACGGCTTGATAAGAAGCTTCGCGCGGGCGCAAAGTGCGGTCCCGCGGTTGCATGAGAAACCAGGCGCCGCGTGTGCCGGGGGGATTCCAAGGTGCTGTTTGCCAGCGAATTGCGGGAACGCATTCGGCAGGGGCGGATCACCTGCAGCGTGCGGATCTGGACCGGTCCCCACGTCAAGGTGGGCGGTCGGTATCGGATGGAGCGCGGCGAAATCGAGGTGACATCGCTGCGTGCGATCACTCTCGAAGATGTCACACCTGAGCTTGCGCGCCGGTCCGGATTCAAGGGCGTCGTGGACCTGCTGAAGGTCGCACGGCACGGCGCCGGGCGGAACGTTTATCTCGTCGAGTTCAGGTATCGCGAGCCTGGGAAGTCCGCCGCGAGCGCCAAGCGGCCGAACAAGGGTTCCTCACGACGCAGGAGCCTGTGATGGCGAGCTACGAGCTGGTGACGGAGTGGAGCTTTCAGTCGCCGCTACGCCATGTGTGGCAAGCGTTGAAGCGTGCGGACGAATGGCCGCTCTGGTGGAAGGGCGTGGTCGCGGTGGAATTGCTCGAGCCGGGTGATGCGAACGACGTCGGCGCTTACAGGCGGATGGTGTGGCGAAGCGCGCTGCCTTATCGCATCACGTTCAACATGCGTACGGTGCGGGTGGTGACGCACTCAGTAATTGAAGGCGTCGCGGATGGTGAGCTGTCGGGGCGGGGCGTATGGACGCTGGCCCAGAACGCCACCGGCGGCACGGACGTACGTTACGACTGGACTGTCGATGCGACGAAGGCGTGGATGCGCACGCTCGCGCCGATCGCGAAGCCGCTGTTCGAGTGGAACCACGGAGTCGTGATGGAGTGGGGGCGGCAGGGGTTGCTGCGGAAGCTGGCTCGCGCGTAGCGAGGCGCTCGCGGGCCAGTGGGCGTGCGCCGCGCGAGCGTGCTATCGGCGGCGAAGTCTGCGCAGCGCCGAGTCGATCACGGTGCGAGCCATCTCAAGTCCGAGTGCCCGCGCTACCGCGAAGTACACGACGCCGAAAACGGCTGCAACGACGGCAGCAGCAATGATCGGGTGTGCACCCTGCATGGCGAACTGCACTGAGTAGCCCGCCACGGCGGCGGTCAGCGCGGCCCCGAACATCCGCGCGAGCTGGCTCGCTCCGCCGCCGACCGCTCCGATCTGGCGCGTGAGGCTTCTGCGCAGAAGACCCCACTCCAGCCACGCCCCAAGGGCTGATCCGAGCGCGAGGCCCACAGGTCCGAGCGGCACTCCCTCAACCTGCACGTTGCTGAAGATGCCGCCCGGGACAGAGAGCCATTCCTTTGTGATGGGCTCGAACTGCACCATCAACGCAGCACCGGCGATCGCCGCGACGATCACGCGAATCGTCGCCACGCGTGCAGGCGTCTTCGTGTCTCGCAAGGCGAAGAATGCGGACTGGTAGATGCGCGTGCTGGTCGAAGGCAGGAGGCCCAGGCTGTATGCGGCCAGCATGGCCCACACGGCGAGCACGTCTGCGTGACCGAACTTTCCGCTTTGGTAGATGCCGGCGACGATCACATTCCCCAGCAGCAGGAACGCGATCAGGCTCGGCACGACGAAGAACGCCACCCGACGCACGGCTGCGACGGCGCGCTCACGCAGTGCTTCGGTCGCACTGCTTCTTTCGCGCGAGAGCTCCGGCAGTTCTGCCGCCGCGATGCTCATGCCGAAGAGGCTCACAGGTAGCACATACAGTGTCTGCGCGAAGCGGAGGCGAACGGGTCCACCCGCCGCCAGCAACGTGACCAGCGCGATATCCACGTAGGTGCTGAGCTGAACGACTCCGCGGCCCATGATGGCGGGGATGGCGTTGCGCACGGCCTCCTTGAACTCGCGCACGCCGCGCCCGGTGTTGATGCGGATTTCGCGATCGAGCTTCAGGACCCACGGAAGCTGGATGCCGAACTGCAGGAACCCGCCGACCAGCGCGCCCCATGCGACGGCCATGAGCAGCCGGTCAAGATCCACGCGACCGCTGAACGCGACGAAAGCGCCGATGATCGCCGCGTTCCACAGCACCGGCGCAAAGTACGGGATGAAGAAATAGCGGTGGCTGTTGAGGATGCCGAGCGCCCACGCGGAAAGCACGAGGATGCCCGTCATCGGGAAGATGATGCGCACGACGGAGATCATGAGCTCGCGCTGATGACCCTCGAACCCGGGCGTGAACACGGTGACCAGAACCGGCGCGAGAAGGATACCCAGCAGCGAGATGACACCTGCCACACCCAGTAGCAGCGCGAACATCGCGCCCGCAACGCGCCCTGCTTCTTTCGTGCGGCCCTGACCTAGCAGCTCCGAGTACACGGGGATGAAGGACGCGCTGAGCGTTCCTTCGCCGAGCAGGTTCTGCAGCACGTTCGGCAGCCGCAGGCCGTTGGCGAGAACGTCCGCGTGCATGCCCGCTCCGAAGTACACCGCGATGGCGCGCTCGCGTACGAGACCGATGACCCGGCTGAGCAGGATTCCGATCGCGATCGAGATGGAGGCGGCGCGGCCGCGCTTCTTCTGCGGGGGTTGAGTGGTCGTCACGCGGCGGAGTCTAGCGAACCTGCCCACACATTTCGCGTGCTCTCGCAAGAGCTATTACTCGCGAAAATCGCAAGATTCGGAGGCAGACATTTCGAACTCCGGCGCCTACAGTTCGCCGCGTGAGCTTTCAGACAGCGCTGCGAATGTCGCGTCGGATGCGCCGTAGCGCTCAACGCCGAATCACACCACAGGAGCAGGTCTCATGTTCGAGTTCGCCGATACGCCCGCCGCCTCGTCCTCCCTGCCGCCGCTCTCAGCCGCGAGAATCATGGAGGAGCAGATTCCTTTCCGCCTGCGCGAGCACGTGCGCAGGTTGAAGCGCATCGTTCCCGTCATCAGCGTCTCCATCCTCGCGCTGAAGGCGCAGAACGCAGACCTCGACGGCGACGTCGCCGAAGTCCTCCACCACCAGGCCAGCGAGCCCCTCGACCTCGAAATCGAAGAGCTCGAAGCCCTCCTGGAGTCCCTCGTCGCGCTCCGCTCGCGCCACGTTTCGTAGTGGAATGCCTCAGCGATGCGCCGCTTTGCGTTAGCCAGGGTTCCCGGCCAGCCACCCAGGCCCGCTAGCTCCTTCACGAAGCGCCGCAGGCAGCGTTCGCCGCGTGCGGTCCAGATCAGAGATTCACGGCCGCAGACATTTGCGGGTTTCATCGCCTGTGGTTGGGCAGCATCTACGCGTGGGCCGGGGAGTATCGGGACGTCAATCTCAGCAAGGACGGCTTCATGTTCGCGGCCGCGAGTCGGGTTCCTGCGCTCATGCAGGAATTCGAGCGCGGCGTGATTGCACGATATTCGCCTTGCGAGATCGCGGACGGGCCGGCTCTCGTGCGTGCGCTCGCGGAAACGCATGCCGAGCTCGTGCTCATCCATCCGTTCCGCGAAGGGAACGGACGAGTCGCGCGGCATTTCACGAATCTGATGATCTGGCAGGCGGGGCGCCTGCCGATCGACTTCGAGCCGATCGTCGCTGAGCGCAAGCTCGAGTACTTCGCAGCCATCCAGGCTGCCCTCGGGCGTGACTACACGCCGCTTCAGGACCTCTTCGCCGGGCTTATCGCACTTTCCGGGACGCGCGAGTTGCCGAGCCGATGACCCTTGCGACGTCGCGCTCCAGCGTCTTGACGTTCTCACCCGTTTCTACCGCCGTGGAGGTTGCGATGCTCCGCACGAGCGCGCGCTTGAACTCCCTCGAGTTCCTCGATGGTGCGTAGGGAGAATGGGCAGTGGAGCGGGTCATGGCGTGGGAGTTTATCACTTGGCTCGATTCGCGCCTTGCAACCTTCGCAGGGTGCGGAAGCTGATGGAGTAGCGAAGCGAGGGGACGGGCGGGACGCTGTGTTGCCAGGCCCAGCGGGCCTCGTGTTCGAGGCGGTAGATGGAGCGCGGGGCGAGCTCGAGGGCGAGAGACTTTTCGCGCGGCTGCGGCGGGTAGCGGCGGAATCGCATGCGGCATGCGCTGAGGAGCGAGATGCCGACCACCATTTCGAAATCCGGCACGTCGCGGTGCCAGCCGAGCTGCGTGCCTTCTGAGTACTCTGCGATCAGCGCGTGCGTGAACTCTTCTGTCGCGCGCCCGGCCCATCTGGCCACGCGTTCCCTCAGGGGCAGGAGGAACTCGGGGATCGGGGCAGCTTCGTTCAGGCGGTTGGCGTTGTAGTCGTACCGTCCGCCGTAGCTCATCACTCGTCGCCGGGCGCGATATTGCTTGTACTCCGCGTTCGTTAGCGGAAGGGCGCGAATCGTTTCCAGCAATGCCGCTTCCTCCTCCGCGGAGAGGAAGTCCGGCTCGTAAACGTAGCCGTTCGCGAACGGCGCCACGACGGTGGGGAAAAGTGCGGGCTGAGCCATGGCGCCAATGATGTGGGCGATCTCTGACGATCCAACGGCCACACCCCAACCGCCTCGACGATCCGACAGGGCCGCAGCGAAGACAGAGGCGTTCTCAGGAAGACAGAGGCGCTCTCAGGAAGACAGGGGCGCTCTCAGGAGCCGCTCTCACTCAAGCCCTCCGAACCAAGCCTCGAACCAAGCCTCGAACCAAGCCTCGAACCAAGCCCCGAACAAAGCCCCGGACAAAGCCCCGGAACAACGCCCCCGTCCTGCCGTTAGCGGAGCATGGCGCACGGATTGTGCGCGGTTGAATGCCGGAGCGAGGCCATGACGAAGACTGCGATTTTGATCATCCTGACCGGAGCCCTCAGCGGCGTCGCGTTTGCGCAGACCCCGCAGACCTCGCCCACACCGAAATCGAGCGCGGAGCAGTCCCGCGACGCCGCGAGCACTCGTGATCCGTCGAGCACGAAAGACAGGCCCGACGCGAACTACCCCAACAAGTCCGCGCAGGACACGAGGACGGATGCCGCCGCACGTGCGCACAGCGATAAGGGGCATGACGACGCAACGGACACCGCGAAAGTGAAGCCGACGCCCAGCACTGGCCCGTCCGGGGGCGAGGACGCGTACAGGGCCGCCACGGGCAAGAAACCAGTGCCTCAGTCGGAGTGCGAGAACGCCAAGCAGGCGCCGCGTGACGCGCGGACGGAGAACAGCAGCCAGGCGAGCAAGTCCGAGAAGTGCGTCGGCGCGCAGGCGAGCACGGATGGCAGCGACCGCCGAGCCACCGCTCCGCCCCCGGGCGCCACCGCGCCGATACACCGCAAGTAACGACGCGTCCCGCGTCTAACGTCCCGCAGCCGCTCGTAGTTCGCCCAGTCCCTGTACCGGCTCAGCGTGACGTTCTTCTTGATCTCCTCCAGCCCCATGCCCTTCTGCATGGCGCTGGAGACTTCGCTCCGCAGGTACTCGAAGTACCGCCGTCCATCCGTGATGTCCTGCCGGGTGAACGTCTTCCACCCGTGCCCGCCGGATAGCACATCGAAATCCAGCTCCTCCAGCGTGCGATAGGACCGAATCCAGGCCGCCAGCGGATGCCCATCGAAAGGCATCCGAATACACGATGTCCGGTTTGCGAATCTCCATGTTCCACTCGTTGCCTGACGCAAGCCCGTCGCCATCCTTGTCCCGGTCCAGCGCTGCCTGCGGAAAGGCACCACAAATCCACGGATGCTCGACGATGGGCGCGCCGATCTCCATCGGATCGATCTTCCCATTGTCGTTCACGTCGACAATGTCCCCGGGCATGTGCGGAAAGCGTCCATCCAGGTTCGTAAGCGCGTTCTCCTGGGCAACGAACGTCGCCGTATCTGCAAAGAGATCCCCGCCCTCCACGTGATCCCAGTGCGTATGGCTGTACACCACGTACCGCACCGACTTCCCCGGAAAACGCTTCGCGAGCTCCTCCTTCAACGCCCCGTCGCACCGCCCGTTCGCCTCGGCCCCTGATCGCCCTGCGGCGATATGACAAAGGCAGCCCCCGGGTGCAGAATCGCCCGCGCTTCCGCTTTTCGCTCACAACGACGACAACAATGAGGGGGAATCGATGGATGCTTCAGCCACTTTCGCCAACATCAACTGGCTCGCCGTCATCGTCGCGGCGCTCGTGCCCTTCGCCATCGGCGCCGTCTGGTACGGCCCGCTCTTCTCGAAACCCTGGATGGCGCTCACCGGCCTGAGCAAGGACTCGCCGGGTCAGAACAGCATGGCGCTCACGTTCGGCACGACTGCGCTCCTGAACCTCGTCATCGCGACGAGCCTTGCGATGTTCATCGGCGGCGGCGACTGGACGTTCGGGCTCTTCGCCGGGTTCATGTCGGGCTTCACGTTCGTCGCGATGGCCTTCGGCATCACGTATCTCTTCGAGTCGCGTCCCTTCAAGCTCTGGGCGATCAACGCCGGATATCAGACCATCATGTTCACGGTGATGGGCGTCATCCTCGGCGCGTGGCATTAGCCCGCGTTTCCGACGCTGCAAATTGCATAAGCCGCTCGTCGAAAGCGAGCATTCCGACGAGCGGCTTACAGTTTTCCGACAAACGGCGAGCGTCGCGCCCGCCAGCAATTAACGGCCCTGAAGTCCCACTGTTTGTTCGCAATCGGCGACACAAAAATGCGCGTGTCGGGCGCGTGTGTTGCATCTTTCGGGACTGAAGTCGGTCTCTTACGACGTCATTACGTTCAACGACACGCGCGTATCGACTCACGCCTGTCGCCGAATGACTTCAACTTCGGGGTCGCGTGACGGCAACACATAGATAAAGCGCACGCGCGTGCGACATCATCGCGCCTGCTGAAGCTCAACTCTTCGAAAACATTCCGTCGATGAGAAATTCGATACTCGATGTCGCCATTCTCGGCGCGGGCCCGGGCGGGCTCAGTGCCGCTGCGCGCGCCGCGCATCGCCGCCTCTCGCACGTGCTTCTGGAGGCGTCGGACAAGCACGCCAACACGATCCAGCGATATCAACGGTTGAAGCACGTGATGTCGGAGCCGGGCGTGCTTCCGCTCAGGAGCGACATCCAGTTCACGGCCGGCCGTCGCGAGGAAGTGCTGGAGGCCTGGGAGAAAGGGATCGCAGAGAAAGGAGTGCGCATCCGATACGGCTCCGAGGTCACGGCCATCACCGGCGCGGCCGGTGATTTCCACGTGAAGCTGCGTTCCGGCAGCGAGGTTCGTGCGAAACGCGTGGTGCTCGCACTCGGCGTGCAGGGCAATCCGCGCAAGCTCGGCGTGCCGGGCGACAGCCTGCCGTTCGTCACGAACACGCTGGAGAGCGCGGACGATCACCGGAACGAGACGATCGTCATCGTCGGCGCGGGCGACTCCGCGATCGAGGACGCGCTCGCGCTGTCGCGGCAGAATCGCGTGGTCCTCGTGAATCGCGGCACGGAGTTCGCGCGTGCGAAGGAGTCCAACGCGGCGCAGATCATGCGCGCGATCAAGAACGGCCTCGTCGAGTGCATCTTCCAGGGACAGGTGAAGCAGATCGAGGAGGGCGGCAAGGGAACGCCGCCGGGGCGCGTCATCATCGCCTCGCCCGCCGGCGCAACGGTCGTTGCTTGCCACACCGTCATCACGAGGCTCGGCGCGATTCCTTCGCGCAACTTCGTCGAGTCCATCGGCGTGCGGTTCCTCTCGCCGGAGCCGGATGCGCTGCCGGAGCTGTCCCCGAGCTTCGAAACGAACGTGCCGGGTGTTTTCATCATCGGCGCGCTCGCGGGTTATCCGCTCATCAAGCAGGCGATGAACCAGGGGTACGAGGTCATCGAGCACCTGCTGGGCAACAAGGTCCAGCCGGCGGATTACGGCGTGCTGCAGGAGAAGCTCAGCCCGCTGCGCTTCGCCGGCGGGCGGGTGGATGTGGACCAGGCGTTGGCCGCGATCCAGCAGCGCGTGCACATGTTCCGCGAGGTGAAGCCGCTCGCCTTGCGCGAGCTCGCCATCGTCAGTCGCATCGTCGGGCCGAAGCAGGGCACGACGCTCTTCAAGAGCGGCGACTACTCGACGGCCGTCTACAACATCCTCGATGGAGAAGTTCATCTTTACGCCGACAACGTCAGGCTGATGACGCTCCGGCGCGGCCAGGTGTTCGGCGAGATGAGCCTGATTTCGGGGCGCCCGCACGACGTCACCGCCGTGATCGGCTCACGCTGCGTGCTCCTCGAAAGCCCGCACACCGCCGTTCGCAAGCTCATGCGGGTGGAGCCGTCGGTCCGGGACTATCTGGACAGGACGTACATCCTCCGCGCGCTTCGCCTTTTCCTGCTGGCCCATGCGGCGCCGGAAAGCGTTCACCGGATTGCGCAGACGGCCAGCATCCATCGCGTGAAATCCGGCGAGAAGCTCTTCAGCGAAGGCGATGCGGTGGATCGCCTGTACATCCTTCGCAGCGGCTCAATGACGCTCTCCCGCTCCGCCGGCGATCGCGACGTCATCGTCGCGTACTGCGCGGCCGGCAAGTTCGTGGACCTCGTCGGCCAGCAGTCCGGCGCGCTTGCGCGCACCGTCACGGCGACCGCCACCGTCGCCTCCGAAGCCATCAGCGTGGACTACATGAGCTTCTGCGAGCTCATGGAGAACGATCAGCAGCTCAAGATCGAAGTGCAGCGGGAAGCGAAACAGCAGCTCGCTGAATACACGAAGATGCAGGCGGCGCCGGAAGCGAGCCAGCTGCTGCAGTTCATGTTGAAGCACGGCGTCGGCGAAGCGACGAACGTGCTGGTGATCGATGAATCCTTGTGCGTCGGATGCGACCAGTGCGAAACGGCTTGCGCGTCGACTCACGCGGGCGTTTCGCGGCTCGATCGAAAGGCTGGGCCCTCGTTCTATTCGCTTCACCTTCCGACATCGTGCCGGCATTGCGAGCATCCGCATTGCATGCGGGATTGCCCGCCGAATGCGATCCATCGCATGCCGAACGGCGAAGTCTTCATCAACAACGAAACCTGCATCGGCTGCGGCAACTGCGAGGAAAACTGCCCCTACGGCGTGATCCAGATGGCCGACATCGATCCGCGGCCCGGTTTCCTCAAGCGCCTGCTCGGGAAGTCGGCGTCCGATGCAGCGAAGACCGCGGTGAAATGCGACATGTGCAAGGATCTCAAAGCCGGTCCGGCGTGCGTGTCCGCGTGCCCCACCGGTGCCGCGATCCGCATCCACGCCGAAGACGTGCCGACCCTCGCGCGCAAGCGCGCCGCTCGCGCTTAGGAAGGGAAGTTCCATGAACGCGGGGGTCATGCATCAGTCGTTCTTCAACTATCGGCGTTATCGATACGCGATTCGCGCGGGGCTGCTCGGTGTCGCGTCGATCCTCGTGTACATCTTCTGCCCGCTGCGCGAGCCGAAGAGCGGCGGAACCTGGATCGGCTACACGCTCGGCACCATCGGCGCGCTGCTGATCATCTATCTCGCCTGGTACGGCGTAAGACGGCGCACGTTCGGTGCGGGCGGCAGCACTGCGGGATGGTTGTCGGCGCACGTGTACTTCGGGCTCGTGCTGATGCTGGTCGCGACGCTGCATTCCGGCTTTCAGTTCGGCTGGAACGTGCACACGGCCACCTACGTTCTGCTGGCACTCGTCGTGCTGAGCGGAGCGTGGGGGACGTACACGTACGCGAAGTATCCGAGCCTTATCATCCGGCAGCGTGGGAACATCAGCCGCGCCGAGCTCGTGGAGGAGATCTATCAGCTCGATGGTCGCGCGATTCGAGTTGCCGCTTCGCTGCCGCCGGATGTCCATGACCTTCTGACCGATGCGATCCGGCGCACGCAAGTGGGCGGAAGCGTGTGGGCGATGCTCCGCGGATACGACGAGTCGACGTTGCTGATTCCGTCGGGCGATGGGCAGCCTTCGCGCGTCGTCTCGAATCAGGGGCAGCGCGCGCTCATTGAAGCGCTCGCCGGTCGCCTCGCCGCGCAGGCCGACAGCGCCGAGATCGCAAAGATGCACTCGCTGCTCGATATCGTCGCGCGCAAGGCAAGTCTCGTTGCCCGCCTGCAGAAGGACGTGCAGCTCCAGAGCCTCATCCAGTTCTGGCTGTATCTGCACCTGCCCCTGTGTTTCGCGTTGCTTGTCGCGCTCGTCGCGCACGTCATCGCAGTGTTCTTCTACTGGTGAGGCGCGATGCGCTTTCGCGTACTGCGATGGATCAGAACAGACGCAGGCTCCGGCCAGAGGCAGTTTCGCGAAGTCTTCGTGCAGACGCGGCGGCTGACGATCGGCCGTGCCAGCGATCAGCACCTGCAGATCGCCGATACGAAGGTGTTTCCGAACCATGCGGTGATCCGCGCGGGCCGCGGTCGCGAAGGTGCGGTGGTCATCGAGGCGCTGACGCCGGCCGGCGTGATCGTCAACGGCCGTTCGCGGATCGTCGCGAACCTGAACGAGGGAGACGAGGTTCGCATCGGCCCCGCGATCATCATCGTGGAGCCGCGGGCGAAGGGTGCTCCATTCACGCTGCGCTTCCGGATGGCCGCGCAGGAAGGCGGGCGGCTGGATCGCCTGCACGTGCTGTCGCTCAGCGATTCCGGGCTCAGCAAGAAGTTCTGGTCGTTGATGATGGCCTCGGGCGTCGCGGCCATTTTCCTGATCGTTCCCATGGCCGCCGCGCTCTACCAGCCGCTGCGGCCGTTGCTTCGCGAGACGTCGATGATTCCGAATGACGCGCTCTGGTCGCCGGGGCCGTTGCATGCCGCGCACAAGTTCATCGGCGGCGATTGCAACGCCTGCCACACGACGCCGTTCTCGCCCATCGAGAACACTCAGTGCACGAACTGCCACCGGGAGGTGGATCATCACGTGCCGGTCACGTCCGCCGACGTCGGGCTCTTCGAGCTCACCCGTTGCGGCCAATGCCATGTCGAGCATGCCGAAACGCCGACGGTGGTCTCGCGAGACCAGCGGCTTTGCACGGACTGTCACGGGAATCTCGGCGCGAAGTCGCCGAAGACGCAGCTGCTGAACGTGATGGATTTCGGCACGAACCATCCCGACTTCCGCGTCACGATGCTTCAGTCGCGCCGGCCGGGCGATGCGGGCCGTGACCTGAGCGCCGGCAAGGGTGGGGAGCGGCTGAGCCAGGCCCAGCGGCTGGGCCTGGCTACGAGCCTGACCGCGAGCCAGCGCATCGGCCAGCGCATTGACCAGGGCGGCGCAACCGAGTCCAGTGCCCCGCGCGCCGTGGACTGGACCACCGTCCGCCTCGACGTGCTCCCGGGCGTGAAGCGCATCGAGCGCTCGAATCTCACGTTCTCCCACGAGCAGCACCTGGCGAAAGCTGGAATCAAAGGCCCGGACGGCGACGAAGTGCTCCAGTGCGGCAACTGCCATCAGCCCGACTCAAGCGGCCGCCTGATGCAGCCCATCCAGATGGAGCAGCACTGCAGCCGCTGCCACAGCCTCCGTTTCGACGAGAACGATCCGGCGACGACCGTGCCGCATGGGGACGTCGAAGCCGTGTACCGCACGGTCGTCAATCATTTCAGCCGCCGCTTCCTGGAGAGCGAGGTCGAGACGCCGAATGAATCCCGGTTCCTGCGGCGGCCCGGCGGCAGAGCGCAAACGCTTTCGCGCCAGGAGCAGCGACGAGGTCGCGACTGGGTGGAGGGCGAGACGCTGCGCGCCGCGCGGGATCTTTTCGAGAAGAGAGTCTGCGTCGACTGCCACCTCGTGACGAAAATGCCGGTAAAAACAGGCTTCCAGCAATGGGAGGTCGAGCCCGTGAAGCTCACCGTCAGCTGGATGCCGCTCGCGCGCTTCGATCACGGCAGCCATCGGACCTCCGAGTGCCTCACGTGCCACAAGGGCGCGGACCGCTCGAAAACCAGCGAGAACGTGCTGATGCCCGCGATCGCGGAATGCCGCGCATGCCACGGAGGCGCGGCCGACACCGGCAAGCTGCCGTCCGATTGCCTCATGTGCCACGAATTTCACCTGCCCGGCCGCGGACTGTTCGATGCCAACGCGACGCTGCGGTCGGAAGCGAATCCGCGCACCGGAACGATTCAAAGGATGAGGGCTCCCTGACATGAACGGCCGGCCGCTGTCGATGCTGTTTCGAATCGCCGCGCTGTATTTCGCGAGCGTGGTTGCGTGTGTGGCGGCGGATGCGCCGCTCAGATTGCCGGCCGGCGCGCTGGCGCTTCTTCCCTCCGAGGCGCCGAACAGGCATCTGGGCGTTGCGAGCTGCTCCTCATCCGTGTGCCACGGGAACGTGAAGTCGACGAGCAGCTACGACGTCCAGCTCAACGAGTACATCACCTGGTCGCGCGAGGACGCGCATTCGAAAGCCTACAGCGTGCTGATGACGGACCGGTCGCGCGCCATCGCCGCAAAGCTCGGCTTGCCGAACGCGTACGAGGCGAAGATGTGCCTCGACTGCCACGCCGACAACATCCCGCCGGCGATGCGAGGCAAGGAGTTCAATATCGCGGACGGCATCGGTTGCGAGGCGTGCCACGGCGGAGCGGAGAAGTGGATCGAATCCCATACGATGAAGAGCACGTCGTACGAGGACAACCTGAAGAACGGCATGTACCCGACCGCGACGCTCGAGAACCGCGCGCCGTTGTGTCTTTCCTGTCATGTCGGCACGGGCGACAAGTTCGCCACGCATCGCATGATGGGCGCGGGACATCCGCGCCTCAGCTTCGAGCTCGATACATTCCAGGCGCTGCAACCCGCGCATCACCGCATCGACAAGGACTACGCTGAGCGCAAGCCCGTGTACACCCGCACGGCCACCTGGGCGGTCGGCCAGATCGAAGCCGCGCGCATGCAGGCTCAGCTCGTGCAACAGTATTTCTCCAAGGACGGTGCCGTGTTCCCGGAGCTGGCGCTGTTCAGTTGTCACTCGTGTCACGAGAGCTCGATGCGACAGCTCGACTGGGCGCGCGGGCTCACCACCGTCGGCACACAGCCCGGCAGCGTTCCCTTGAACGATGGGCATACGCGCATGGCGATCGTCATTGCGCGGCAGGTCGCGCCGGGTTTCGCGGGAGATCTCATCGCGCTTTCGCGGTCGCTGCAGGAAGCGAGCGCGACGAGTCGCGAGCGTGTGTCGCAAGTGAGCGGACGTCTCGAAGCGGCGCTACGCCAACTGCGCGAGCAGGTGGTGAATCGGAAATGGAGCACGGGCGAGCAGACCGCGCTGCTTGGCGCCATCCTCGAGCTGGGTGCCCGCAAGGAGTATCGCGACTACATCAGCGCGGAACAGGCGGTGATGGCGACCGAGCTGCTGATGCTCGATCTCGGAGCCGCGGCGCGTAATCGCGCGAGGCTCGACGCGCTCTTCCGGCTCGTCGAAGACGACGAGGCCTATCGTCCGAACCAGTTCGTCACGGCCATCGAGCAGTTGCGCACCGCCCTCGGCATGACGTCCCCGAATGGTGCCGCCGGGGGCGGCGCGAACCGGACTTCGGTGCGCTGACCCGGCAACGACTGCCGGTTTTCGCTGGCGACCCATAAGTTGTTGATTTGAGAGGGTAATGTGGGTCGGGGGAAGCCTGCCGACCCCCCGGGCGAGGGGAGCTTGCGCCCTGTTTCGATCCGTTGACGTGGCAACTCCTTGGTGCAGCGCAGACGTACAGACGAGAACTGCGTCTCCTATTCCGCCGCCCTTCCGTGACCTGAGCCGCGCCGGACGCCCCCGGCCCTCCCTAGCATCCCTGTCTTATGCCTGCAGGGGGGCCTCAAAAGAGTTTTCGCGCCGCTTCGAAGCCCCAGCGGGGATCGCGGCGATCGAGCAGCGCGCCGATGTGGCGCCAGCTGGGCGTCGTCCTGCTCGTCCTTTCGATCACCGGCGCCGTCCTCAGCCTCCAGAACCTGGCCGGGCGGAAGGTCGTTCTCGACAGCTTCCGGCATCTCGAAGAAGAGTCCGCGCATCGCGATCTCGACCAGATCCTCAACGCATTCCAGGCGAATCTCTCGCACCTGGCCATCAGTGTTCGGGATTACGCGTGGTGGGACGACACATACGCTTTCGTCCTCGACCGTAACGAGCGCTTCACCCGATCCAACCTCGCGCCCACTTCGCTCGAGAACATGGGCGTCGATGTCGTGTGGATCCTGGATGCGAATGGCCGGGAGATCCTGTCTCTCATGGGGAGCGAGGGCGAGAGCCAGTCGCCCCGACGGGCCGTACCACCGGATCTCCTCGACGTGCTGCGCAAGCATGCCGACGTCATCAGGAAACCGCGCGACAGATCGAAGCCGCTCGACAGGTTGCTCCAGACGCCGCAGGGGCTGATGGCGTTCGCGTCGCAGGACATCCGCGCTACTGGCGGAGGCGGCGAAGCGCGCGGCACGCTGCTGTTCGGTCGCTTCATCGAGGCGAAGGAAATCGCGCACGTGCGCGAGATGAGCCAGATGCCCGTGGAATTTCACCGCACGTCCCGAGCCATTCATCGGCTGGCACCTGAAGTCGAGCAGCTCTGGGCCGCGCCACGGGGAGCCTCCGCGCGCCTGCTGCTACCGGCGAGCGAGCAGGTCATGGAGGCCTACACGCTGCTTCGGGACGTGAACGGCGCGCCGGCCGGCATCCTGGAGACGCAGATCGAACGCAAGCTGATGGAGTTCGGCGGGCGGACGCTGCAGTACCTGATGATCCTGATGTCCGCGATCCTCGGATCGGTCGCGGTCATCATCATGTGGCTGCTGCTGCGGATGGAGCGAATCTGGCGCAAGCGCGCGGCGAGCGAGCGGCGCTATCGGGCGGTGATCACACAGGCGCAGGACACGATGCTCCTTGCCGATGCCACCGATCGCCGGATCCTCGAAGTCAATCCCGCCGCCACGACCACCCTCGGATACGAAGAATCTGAGCTGCTGAGCCGCAGTGTCGACGAGCTTTTCGTCGTGAACGACAACGGCACCGTGCGTCCGGTGCAGCCGGAACTGTATGCCGCGTCGATGTCCGATCTCGCGCTTCAGGTGCGACGTTCCGACGGGCACCTGCTCGACATCGAGGTCTCCGCGAGCCCGCTTTCGATCGACGGACGCGAAGTGATCAGCTTCGTGCTGCGTGATGTGTCCGCGCGCAAGAATGCGGAGCGCGCGCTGGTGGACAACCAGAAGCGCCTGACACAGGCCGCCCATCACGACACCCTTACTGGCCTGCTGAATCGCATGGGGCTGCAGAACCGGCTGCCCGACGCCATCGAACAGGCGCAGCGGACACAGCGTCCCGTCGCGTTCCTGTATCTCGACATCGACCACTTCAAGAAGATCAACGATCTTCACGGACACGCACGGGGCGACCGGCTCCTGCAGATGGTGGCGGAACGTTTGCGCGCCTCCGTCGCGGCGTCGGATCTCGTGGTTCGCATGGGAGGCGACGAGTTCGTCGTCATCGCCACGGGTGTGCGCGACACCGGTGCGGCCAACACGATCGCGATCCGCATCCGCGAGAAGCTCGCCGCGCCGTTTGAAGTGGATGGCACGGAGATCTCAGTTACGACCAGCGTGGGCGTAAGCGTCTTCCCCGAGCACGGCGCAGCCTACGAGGTGCTGCTCAAGAACGCGGATATCGCGCTGTACGAAGCGAAGGACGGCGGTCGCGATACACATCGCGTCTTCGCTCGCAGCATGAATACGCGCATCAGCGAGCGTCTCACCATCGAGCACTCGATGCGGGCCGCGATCCGTGACAACCAGTTCTACGTGGACTACCAGCCCATCGTGGACCTCCGCACGAACAAGCTCGAAGGTCTCGAGGCGCTCATGCGCTGGCGCCATCCGATGCGCGGCCTCGTGCCGCCGGCGGTGTTCATCGAGGTGGCCGAGAAGTCGGGGCTCATCGCCGAGCTGGGCGAGTTCGTCGTGCACCAGGTCTGCCGCCAGGTTCGCAAGTGGCAGGACATGGATGTCGAGCCGGTGCCGGTCGCGGTGAATATCTCGGCGCGCCAGTTCGAGCGGCAGGACATCGCGAATCTCGTGGCGCATGCCGCGTCGACCGCGGGTATCGACGTGCGCATGGTGCATGTCGAGCTCACGGAAAGTGCGATCGTCGAGGGCAACGAGCGGCATCTCGGAGTGCTGCGCGGCCTGCGGGCGCTTGGGGTGCCTGTGTCCATCGACGACTTCGGCACGGGCTACTCGAGTCTTTCGTATCTCAAGAACCTGCCGATCGACTGCCTGAAGATCGATCGCTCGTTCGTGCGCGACATGATCACGAGCGCCAATGGGGACGCGATCGTCACGGCCATCATCAGCATGGCGAGCAGCCTCGGGCTCAGGACGATTGCCGAGGGTGTCGAAACCCTCGAACAGCTGAAGCGCCTGAGGGAGCTCGGGGCGACGATGGGGCAGGGGTTCTACTTCAGCCCGCCGCTTTCCGCCGAGGCCGCCGAGCGCCTGCTTTCCGAAGCCGCCCGTCGCCAGAAGCTCACCGAGACGCTCCGGTTGCGCACGCTTTCCGCCGTCGCGCGCTGACGCGATTTCCGCCGTAGCGCGCCGTCGCCGCGGACGTGAAGCTTTTCTTCGTGAGTCACCCCGGGCTGCTACGCGTCTCACGTAATCCTCACGCCCGCGCCGGATAACGACTAACCTCCCACTCCTGACGTCCAGGCAGGAGCACGCATGCTCGTCGTCCATCACCTCAACAACTCTCGCTCGCAGCGGGTGCTGTGGCTTCTCGAAGAGCTCGGTCTCGAATACGAAGTGAAGCGCTATGAGCGCAACCGGAAGACGCTGCTCGCTCCTCCTGAGCTGAAATCCATTCATCCGCTCGGCAAGTCGCCGGTCGTGCAGGATGGGAACGACGTGCTCGCGGAGTCCGGAGCGATCGTGGAGCACCTCGCCGACAAGTACGGCGGCGGCAAGCTATTCCGCCCCGCCGGCTCGCCCGAGCGCTTCCGATACATCTATTGGCTGCACTACGCGGAAGGGTCCGCGATGCCGCCCATGCTGCTGAAGCTGATATTCGATCGCATCGCCGTGATGCCGATGCCGTTCTTCGTGAAGCCGATCGTGAATCGCATTCGCCAGGGCGTCATGGACGCGTTCATCGGCCCACAGATCGAACTCCACCTCGATTACCTGGAGAGCGAGTTGGGGCGCCACCGCTGGTTCGTGGACGACGAGTTCTCTGCGGCGGATATCCAGATGAGCTTCCCGGTCGAGACGGCGGTGGCGCGCGGCGGCCTGAACGAAAGCCGGCCGCGACTCATGGACTGGCTGCGACGAATTCACGAGCGCCCCGCGTACGGTCGGGCACTGGAACGGGGTGGGCCGTACTCGATCGTCTGACATCTATGGCCCGGCGACGGAGTTGGCGTATCTTTGCGGACGGCCGGACGAACGGCTTCGCGGAGAGACGTTTATGAGCAAGGGTATGGATCGCAAGAAAGAGTCGAAGAAGAAGCCCCAGAAGACGCTCGAAGAGAAGCGCGCGGCCAAGCGCGAGAAGAAGGCTGCGCGCGGCGCCTGAGGCGCCTGCGGGTTCCAGGAGCAGGATGTCCATGCAGATCTGGGTGGACGCCGATGCCCTCCCGGCAGTCATCAGGGACATCCTGTTCCGGGCTGCGGACCGAGCGCGCATGCGTGTAACGCTCGTCGCGAATCAGCCGGTGCGTCGAACGGCGTCTCCTTACATCCACTTCGTTCAGGTGCCGGCGGGGCTCAACGTCGCTGACGAACGCATCGTCGAGCTGATGGAGCCCGGCGATCTCGTCGTGACTGCAGATGTGCCTCTCGCGGCTTCGGTGATCGAGAAGGGCGGGATCGCGCTCGATCCGCGCGGCACGCTCTACACCTCCGAGAATGTTCGCGAGCGACTCAGCGTTCGCAATTTCCTGGACGAGCTGCGCGGCAGCGGAGTGAACACCGGCGGCCCGCCTTCGCTCGGTCAGCGTGAGCGTCAACTGTTCGCCAATCAGCTCGACCGATGGCTCGCCAGGGCCGCCCAGAAGCCCGCACAGCCCGAGCAACGCGCCAAGTAAACGGCGCCTACAACGTAATCATCCTGCCGGAGTCGCCCCACTCGAGCTGGGGGATCACCATCGCGTCTTCTCTCCACGAGAGGGACGCACGAGAGGTGAGCGATGAATACCGTACGTACACTCAGCACTCTATCGGCCGTCGGCCTGCTTGCGGCATCGGCGCAGGCTCTGGCTGCGCAAGATCAGCCGCCGCAGCCGCCGCCGGCAACTCAAACGACGCCGAATACCAACCCGGATCCGACAGGCGCATCCAGCCCGCATCAGCGGGAGGCGACCGGACAGCAGGAGAGGGACAAGACGGGCAAGGGTGTCGACGAAGCTCCGCCGACCACGAATCCCGATCCGCGCGGTGCTACGAGCCCGCATCAGCAGGACACCGTGAAAGGCCCGGAAGGCGCCAACGAGCGCGCCGCGGGCAAGGACAAGCAGATCGCGGGCGACACGAAGCCGAAGGACAAGCTCGTCGGCCTGATCGTCGAAACGCCGTCGGGTGATCCCGTGGGTTCCGTCGTCGACATCGTTCGCGATGACTCCGGCGATCCGACGCACGTGATCGTCGCGATGGATAACGAAACCACCGCTGTGCCCTACCAGACCGCGAGCTCGATGGTGCGAGGTGGGAAGGTGGTGATGAACCAGCAGCGCCTTGCAGGGGCCCCGAAGGTGAAGCAGACCGAGTGGCTCGACGAGTCCGACAGCGAGTGGCGGGAGGAGTCGGATCGTTACTGGGGCAACACGCGAACCGCCTCGCCTGGCGATGCGGAGAAGCCGACTCAGCGTTGATGCTGACTCATCCGCACGGCCTCACGCTTCGATGAGGCCGTGCCGGATAGCGATGAGTGTGAGCTCGGACTGATTCACGACATCGAGCTTCTGCTTGATGTTGTAGAGGTGGGTTCCCACCGTCGACGTCGAAAGCTTCAGGTCGTCCGCGATCTTCTGCACCGTGGCGCCTGAAGCGAGCCGGATGAACACTTCGAACTCCCGCTCGGACAGTCGCTCGATCGGCGAGCGGGAGCTTCCTTCTATGTCCGCGAGAGCTAGTTTCTGCGCGAGGCTGGCATCCAGGTAACGACGGTTATGTGCGACCGTCGTGACGGCTTCAATTAACGCTTCCGGCGCGCTGCGCTTCGAGAGAAACCCTAACGCGCCTTCCTGCAACGCGCGCCGCGCGTGAACCGGATCGTCGTGTGCTGAGAGCGCGAGCACTCGAGCATTCGGATAATGCGCGCGGATCCGTTTCAGCGCTTCGAGCCCTCCCATGCCGGGCATGGCCAGGTCCATCACCAGCACGTCCGGTGTCAGCTCCGTGTATCGCTGGATGGCGAGCTCTCCCGACTCCGCCTCGCCGACGACGGACATTTCAGGGATGGACTGCAGCAGCAGCCGGAATCCCGTGCGCACGACTGCGTGATCGTCCACGAGCATCACGCGGATCATCGCGACGCTCCCAGAGGAATCTCGGCTCTGAGCTGCACTCCCCGCGGCGGTTCGTTGGCAACCGTGAACGACCCGCCGAGATGCTCCACGCGCTCGGCAAGGCCGCGCAGCCCGAAGTGTCCGGGGCGCGACCAGTCCTGCGGCAATCCAACGCCGTCATCGGTGACGGTGACGACGATCCTTTCGCTGTCCGACGATTCCACTTCCACTGCGACCTTCGATGCCTGTGCGTGGCGGAGCGCATTGATGAGCCCTTCCTGTACCACGCGATAGATGGCCAGAGTAACGCTCGGGCCCAGGTCCGCGGGAAAGTTCTGGCGCAGCGAAAGGTCGATGGTCGGATAGCGCCTCTGCCAGTCCTTGACCAGGCTGTCGAGCGTGCTCGCAAGACCGAGCGTGTCCAGCGAGAGCGGGGTGAGGCGCGGGATGAGGCCATGCATGTTGTCGTACAGGCGCGCGGCTTCGTCCGAGATCAGCTTCGCGGCCTCGCGGGTGCCGGGGTCTTTCGCGCCGCCCTGCGCGGCGATGGCGTGGGCAAGGCTGCGGATGGCGGTGACGGACTGACCGAACTCGTCGTGCAGCTCGTGCGCGATGAGCCTTCGCTCTTCCTCCACCTTCTGCTCCACGACGCGAGCCATCTCGCGACGTTCCTCCAGCCGGGTCTCCGCTTCGCGCGCCTTCCGCTCCGCCTGCACCTTGTCTTCCACCGCCTCGGCCATGCGATTGAACGCCGCACCGATGGCACCGGCTTCGTGGCCCGGCAGGGGCGGCAGGCGAAATGCGAGCTCGCCGCGCTGAATGCGTTCAAGCCCGCGGGCGATCACGGGGAAGGGCGCGAGCGCCCGATCCACCAGCCAGAAGGCAAGCCCGTTCACAGCGATGAACATGACGGCGGAGATCGCAAGGAGTCGAAGCAGGCCGTCCCACGCATCAAGGATGGCTCGCGAAGTGTCCGGTTCGACCACGAGCTGTGAGCCGCCCGGTAGCGGAAAGATGTGTCGAACGGTGTCCGGTGTAAGGAGCCTGGTGAACCACGCCGGCGCGGTCCGGCCTGCCTTGTAGGTCGGAGGCGGCGAGCGGTACAGCACATCACCATTCGGAGCCTTCAGCTTGATGTCATTGGCCCGCACACGACCCAGCTGCTGCAGGAAGTGCAGAGTGAGCTCGCTTCCTCCCTCGCGCGAATAGATGCTCGCGAGGCGCCCGAGGAGCTGCGCGGCCACCCGGTTCGCGGCTTCGATCTCCTCCCGCACGGACGCGCGCGTGGACTGGACCTCCGCCGTACACAGGACGACGACGAAGAGGGCGGTGAGCCCTGCCACGACGAGGTTGAGGCGAGTGCGAAGCTTCACGGTGGGCAGATGGTAGCAGCGACGGGCTCATGAAATTCATGACCTGACTTTCAAGATGATCCCGTTCCGGGTCGCGGCGGCCTCGCGCAACACTCGACCGCGGTACCGCAGCGGGCGGTGCCTTCAATCGGAAACATTGGAACGAGGATCCGCCATGAAATGGGAAACCCCTGAAGCCGTCGATTTCCGGTTCGGTATGGAAATCACGATGTACGTGTCGAATCGCTGATCGGGCGGGGGGCCGGGCCCGTCCGCAAGGGCGGGTCCCGCCTCGCGGACAGGTATGAGAATCAGGGTACTTGGCTCCGCGGCCGGCGGCGGCTTCCCCCAATGGAATTGCAACTGCCCGAACTGCTCGGGCTTGCGGAAGGGCACGCTCAGGGCCCGTCTGCGTACACAGTCTTCGATTGCCGTCCGTGGTGCCGCTCGCGCGGACGCGTGGGCGCTGGTCAACGCATCCCCGGATCTTCTGGCCCAGTTACACGCGAATGCGGACCTGCAGCCGGGCCGCGCCATTCGCGACACCGCGCTCTGCGGCATCGTGCTGGTCGACGGGCAGGTGGATCACACCACCGGCCTGTACATGCTGCGTGAAGCCTCTCGTCCCTGGCCGCTCTGGTGTACCGACAACGTGTACACGGACCTGACGCGCGGCAATCCTGTTCTCGAAGTGCTCGCCCACTACTGCGGTGTCGATCGCCGCCGCATCGATGCCGACGGCGAAGCCTTTGCCGTGGATGGAATCGATGGCGTGAAGTGGAGCGCGATCGCCGTTGCCGGGAAGCCCGCGCCGTACTCGCCGAATCGCGAAGCGCCGGTTCGCGGCGACAACATCGCTCTTTTCGTCACGGACGAGGTGAGCGGACGCTCGGTGCTCTACGCGCCCGGCCTTGGCGCCATGGACGACGCTGTCTGGAAAGCGATGCAGGCCGCGCGCTGCGTGCTCGTCGACGGCACGTTCTGGACGGACGACGAGATGATCGCGCTCGGTATCTCGCGCAAGCATTCGCGCGACATCGGACACCTGCCGCAGAGCGGCCCCGGCGGAATGCTCGAGTGGCTGGACCGGCTGCCGGCCGGGACGCGCAAGGTGCTCATCCATATCAACAACACGAACCCCATCCTCGATGAGGATTCGCCGGAGCATGCCGAGCTCGCGCGGCGCGGAGTCGAGGTGGCTTACGACGGCATGGAGATCGAGCTGTGACGGAGCAGGCTGACCGGAAGCCCTGGTCGCGCGAGGAGTTCGAAGCGAAGCTGCAGGATCAGGGCGCGGCGTATCACATCCACCACCCGTTCAACCTGATGCTGAACGAAGGCCGCGCGACGCCTGAGCAGATTCGCGGGTGGGTCGCGAACCGCTTCTATTACCAGATCAGCATCCCCGTGAAGGACGCCGCGATTCTCTCGAACTGTCCCGATCGCGCCGTTCGACGCAGCTGGGTACAGCGGATTCTCGATCACGATGGCTATGGCGACGACCCGGGTGGCATCGAATCCTGGCTCCGGCTTGCGGAGGCCGTGGGGTTGTCGCGGGAGCGCACGGAAAGCCTGGTGGACGTGCTTCCCGGTGTTCGCTTCGCCGTCGATGCGTATGTGAATTTCGCTCGCCGCGCGCCGTGGCAGGAGGCGGTTTGCTCCTCGCTGACGGAGCTGTTCGCGCCTCAGATACACAAGCAGCGGCTGGCTACGTGGCCCGAGCATTACCCGTGGATCGACAGGGCGGGGCTCCACTACTTCCAGAGCCGCGTCAGCATCGCCCGGCGCGATGTGGAGTTCGGCCTCGCGTTCACGCTCGACTACTTCACAACACGCGAGCAGCAGGAGCGGGCGATCGAGATCCTGAAATTCAAGCTGGACGTGCTGTGGCAGATGAACGATGCCATGGCGTTGCGATACGGAGTGAATTAATGAATACGACTCCCGTGCCCCTGACTGCGAAGCCGGCCGTCGGTCGCGGCTTTCGTCTCCAGTGGGAGCCCGCGCAGAACGCGCATGTGCTGCTGTATCCCGAAGGAATGGTGAAGCTCAACGGCAGCGCGGGCGAAATCCTGAAACGCTGCGACGGAACGCGCTCGGTGTCGGCGATCGTCGAGGATCTGGAGCAGGCATTCGATACGCGCGATCTGACGCGGGACGTCACGGACTTCATGTCGTTCGCCGTCGAGCGCAAGTGGCTGGAGCTGCGCGAATGAACCCTCCGCTCTGGCTGCTTCTCGAGCTGACCTACCGCTGCCCGCTCCACTGCGCGTTCTGCTACAACCCGACGGATTTTGCGCGCACCGAGCAGGAGCTGAGCACCGACGAGTGGATCAGCGTGCTGAGGCAGGCGCGCAAGCTCGGCGCCGTGCAGCTGGGACTCTCCGGCGGCGAGCCGCTTTCGCGAGACGATCTCGAACTCATCGTGGGCGAGGCCCACTCGCTCGGCTTTTATACGAACCTCGTCACTTCCGGCGTCGGGCTGAACGAGAAGCGCATCGGAGCGCTGAAGCAGGCCGGGCTCGACCACATCCAGCTTTCCTTCCAGGACAGCACGCGTGAGCTCAACGACTTCCTGAGCAGCACGCGCACGTTCGACCTCAAATCGAAAGTTGCCGCGCTCATCAAGCAGCACGACTATCCGATGGTGCTGAACGTGGTGCTGCACCGGATGAACATCGATCACGTCGAGCAGATTCTCGACATGGCGGAGCGGCTGGGAGCGGACTACCTGGAACTGGCCAACACGCAGTATTACGGCTGGGCCTGGCACAACCGCGAGGCGCTTCTGCCTAGCCGCGAGCAGGTGGAGCGGGCGGAAGCAGCCACGGAGCGCTTTCGCCAGAAGATGGGCGACCGGATGCGTGTCTACTTCGTCGTGCCGGATTACTTCGAGTCGCGTCCCAAGCCGTGCATGAACGGGCTTGGGTCCGTGTTCCTCACGATCTCGCCCGATGGAACGGCATTGCCCTGCCATGCTGCGAAGATGCTCCCGGGGCTGGATTTTCCGAACGTGAAGGACGCACCGGTGGAATGGATCTGGCGCGATTCGCCGGCCTTCAATCATTTCCGGGGGTACGAGTGGATGAAGGAGCCGTGCCGCAGCTGCCCCGAGAAGACGAAGGATTTCGGCGGCTGCCGCTGCCAGGCCTACCTCATGACCGGCGACGCCGCGAACGCCGATCCGGTCTGCGACCTCTCGCCGCACCATCACCTCGTGACCGAAGCCGTGGCGCGGGCCGGGCGTGCGCAGCAGGGCGTCGTCGAAAAGCCGGTCCTGATCTTTCGCGACGCGCGTAATTCGCGCACCATTTCGGGATGCACTGGCTGACACCGGTTTTCGTCGTCGTCGTGATCGCGGAGATGATCACGCGCCTTTGGCTTTCCACCCGGCAGATCGCCGCGGTTCGTGCGCACCGGGATCGCGTGCCGGAGCAGTTCAGCGGGCAGGTGGAACTCGCGGAACAGCAGAAGGCCGCGGATTACACGGTAGCGCGCTCGCAGCTGGGGCGCATCGATACCGTGGCGGATGCGATCGTGAAGCTGGCCTTCACTCTGGGCGGTGGCATCTCGTTCATCGATTCGCTGTGGAGCCGTGCGGGGCTTGCGCAGCCGTGGCACGGAGCGCTGGTCATCGGCACCGTCCTCCTCGTGCTGATGCTGCTGAACCTGCCGTTCTCGTTGTGGAGCACGTTCCGGGTCGAAGCGCGCTTTGGGTTCAATCGGCAGACGCCGGCGCTGTTCGTTGCGGATCTGCTGAAGTCACTGCTTCTTGGTGTGATCCTTGGGGGGCCGCTGGTCATCGGCGCCATCCTGCTCATGGAAAACGGCGGGCAGTGGTGGTGGCTTTACGCGTGGGTCGGCTGGACGCTGTTCAGCGTTGCGCTCACTTGGGCTTTCCCGCGTTTCATCGCGCCGCTCTTCAACAAGTTCTCGCCGCTCTCGGATGAGGCGTTGAAGGCGCGCGTCGAGAATCTGCTGGAGCGCTGCGGGTTTGCGTCGAAGGGCGTGTTCGTGATGGACGGGTCGCGGCGTTCGGCGCATGGCAATGCGTACTTCACGGGTGTCGGGCGGAACAAGCGGATCGTGTTTTTTGACACGTTGCTTGAACGCCTCGGGGTCGCCGAAGTGGAGGCGGTGCTGGCTCATGAGCTCGGGCACTTCCGGCTGAAGCACGTGAGGAAGCGGCTCATTCTGTCGCTGGCTGTATCGTTCATGGCGTTTGCGTTCATCGCGTGGTTCGCGCGACAGCCGGAACTCTTCGCGGCGCTTGGCGTGGAGAGGCCGTCGTCGCATGCGGCGCTTTTGCTTTTGATGATGGCTGCACCGGCGTTCACTTACTTCCTGACGCCGATTGGCGCGTGGTGGTCGCGGAAGCACGAGTTCGAAGCGGATGACTTTGCGGCCCGGTACACGGACGCGTCGGCGTTGGCGGACGCGCTGGTGAAGCTGTATCGCTCGAATGCGTCGACGCTCACGCCGGACCGGATCCACTCGGCGTTCTACGACTCGCACCCGCCGGCGCTCGTGCGCATCGCGCGGCTGAACGCGCTCGCGCGGTAAGGCGAAAGAAGCCCTCAATCGCCGGGCGGATCAGAGCCAGAAATCAGAGCCAGGGCTCAGAGCCCTGAAAAACTTCTTTCCGAGCCGCCCGGCGATTGAGGGCTTCTTCTCTTTCCGCCATGCGGACGCGTCAGGCGCACCGCCCCTCCCCGCTGTCCGGCTGGCGGCCTTTTCGACTAGAGTCCGCGACGACGAAACGAGGGGGCGGATCGAGGGGAAATGAGCGGCCGAAACGAGAGTCCTGACGGGACGTTCGATTACGTCGTCGTCGGCGCCGGCACCGGCGGCTGCGTGGTGGCGAGCCGGTTGGCCGAGGATCCCGCCGTCCGGATCGCGCTCATCGAGGCAGGCCCCGATCACACGCATCCCTTCATCCACATTCCCGCGACCGTCGGCGCAGCCATCGCCACTCCGAAGCTGAACTGGCGCTTCCTCACGTCCCCGCAGCCTCAGCTGAACAACCGGCGCATCCCGGTTCCGCGCGGGCACGTGGTCGGCGGCTCCGGCTCGATCAACGGCATGGTGTATTTCCGCGGTCAGCCCTGGGATTTCGACGACTGGGCCGCCGCCGGCAATCCAGGCTGGAGCTATCACGAGGTACTGCCGTACTTCCTGCGCTCCGAGCGCAACGAGAGCTACCAGGGCTCGCCGTATCACAGCCACTCCGGCCCGATGAACGTGAAGTTCGTGCCGAAGCCGAACCCGATGTGCGCGGCCTTTCTCTCCGCGATGGATTCGCTCGGGTTCAAGCGCAACGACGATTTCAACGGCCCGAACCCGGAAGGCTATGGGCCGCGGCAGGGCACGATCCTGAACGGACGTCGCGTATCGACCGCGACCGCTTATCTGGAGCCTGCGAGAAAGCGCGGCAATCTCACGCTGCTCACGAACACGCGCGTCGCGCGCATCCTCATCGAGAACGGCCGCGCGACCGGCGTTGAAGTGATGCCGGACAACGGTGCAGGCAGCAAGCGTCAACTCACGGCCCGGCGCGAGGTCATCCTTTGCGGAGGTGCGATCCAGTCGCCGCAAGTGCTGATGCTCTCAGGCATCGGCGATGGCGATGCGCTCCGCGCGAGCGGCATCGAGGTGAAGCATCACCTGCCAGGCGTCGGCGCGAACTATCACGACCACCTCGCCGTGGCGCTGATCCTCGAGATGTCCAACACGGAGTCTTACGGCATCTCGTTGCGAACGTTGCCGCGTGGCGCGGCGAATCTGCTGGAGTACGCGCTGTTCCGCACTGGGCCGCTCGCTAGCAACGTTTTCGAATGCACGGCGTTCGTGCGCACGCAGCCGAATCTGGACAAGCCGGACATCCAGGTGGTGTTCCAGACGGCGCGGCGGAACAAGGGCACGTTCCCGTTTCCGCTCGGGCACGGGTTTGCGATCAGCATCGTCGGCCTCTATCCGAAGAGCCGCGGGCACATCCGGCTTGCGAGCGCGGATCCGCTTGCCGCGCCCGTCATCGATGCGAACCTGCTCGGAGATCCTGCGGACATCGGGCCGCTCGTGCGCGGGCTGCAGCTTGCGCGCCGGATCGTCGCCGCGCAGTCTTTCAACAAGTACAAGGCGGTCGAAGTGCAGCCCGGCCCTTCCGTGCAGACGGAAGAGGGCTTCATGGACTACATCCGCCGTGCGTCCTCCACGGTGCATCATCCGTGCGGCACCTGTCGCATGGGCTCGGATGACAACGCCGTGGTCGATCCCCAGCTTCGCGTGCGCGGGATCGACGGTCTGCGCATCGCCGATGCGTCGGTGTTCCCGAGCATCGTGGGTGGCAATACCAACGCGCCTGTGGTGATGATTGCGGAGCGGGCGGTCGACTTCATCCTTGGCAAGCCCGCGCTCAAGCCGCTGGAACTGCCTTACGCACGCTCTGCCTGAACGCAAAGCGCCCTGTATCGAACAATTCCCGGAGAATCCCCATGGCCAAAGAGAACGTGAAGCACTGGAAAATCGGGGATGTGGAAGTGGCGCGCCTCGTCGAGGTGAACGCCTTCGAGGACAACATGTGGATGCTGCTCGAAGGCGCGACCGAGGAGTTCGTGCAGCAGTACAAGTGGCTGGTGCCGCACTTCGCGACCCCGGGCGGCAAGATGATCATCTCGTTCCAGTGCTTCGTGCTGCGCTCGCAGGGCAAGAGCGTGATGATCGACACGTGCATCGGCGCGGATCGCAAGCGCGAGTTCGACGTGTTCTGCAACCTGCAGACGACGTTCCTCGAAGACCTTGAGTACGCAGGGTTCCCGCGCACCTCCATCACGGACGTGCTCTGCACTCACCTGCACTTCGATCACGTGGGCTGGAACACGATGAAGGTGGACGGCAAGTGGGTGCCCACCTTCCCTCAAGCCCGCTACCTTTTCGGGAAAAAGGAATACGACCACTGGATCCATTTGCGAGACACGCACGGATACCACGACGTCGAGCATCTGTACGACTCGATCGCGCCCGTCGTGGAAGCGGGCCTCGTGGAGTACATTTCCCCCGACTACAAGATCACCGATGAAGTCTCGCTCTTCCCGACGCCGGGCCACACGCCCGGGCACATGAGCGTGCTCATCGAATCCCGCGGCCAGAAGGCCGTGATCACCGGCGACATGATGCATCACCCCATCCAGCTCACGGACCCGGGCCGCCCTGCCCGCTTCGACATGGACAAGGACCAGGGCGGCCGCACGCGCCTCGACTTCGTCGAGCGCTTCGGCGACCAGGATGTGCTGATCATCGGAAGCCACTTCAGCGAGCCGACCTCCGGCTGGATCGTGCGCGACACGAGCCCCGAGGGCGGACCCGCTGGCTGGAAACTGAAAGTCTGACGGAGAGCCCCGATGGCCGAAGCGATCGTTTGCGACGAAGACCTGTTCAGCCGCGAGTCCGTGCGGAACGCGCGCGCGGTGGACGACAACGTGCGGGAGATGGGGCCGGTGGTGAAGCTCTCGCGCGAGAACATCACGATGCTTGCGCGATACGAGCATGTTTCGAAGGGGCTCGCGGACTGGAAGACGTTCTCGTCGACCTCGCGTCCATGGCATGACCCGAATTCGGTGCGCCCCGAGATTCTGCTGACGGACGATCCGCCGCGTCACACGCAGGTGCGCTCCGTCATCGCGAATGCGTTGTCGCCGCAGGCGCTCAACAAGATGGCGGATGCGTTTCGCGCGGACGCGCAGGCGCTCGTGAAATCGCTGAAGCCGAAGAGCGGCGAGACGATCGATGCGGTCGCCGAGATCACGCAGCCGTTCGTCTACAAGGTGCTGCCGGACCTGCTCGGCGTCCAGGAGAAGGGGCGCGAGCACATGTACGCCTTCGGGAACATGGTGTGGGCGACGATGGGGCCGATGAACGAGCTCTTCCACGAAGCGATGCGCGACACCAGTGGCGAAGTGCTGCAGTGGGCGGATGCGTCCTGCGAGCGTGAAAATCTCAAGCCCGGCGGCCTTGGGATGGAGATGTACCTCGCGGCGGATCGTGGTCAGCTCACGCAGGCCGAAGCGAAGCTGATGGTGGGCATTCTGCTGTCCGCCGCCGCGGATACCACCGTGATGACGATGGCGAATGCCATTCGCGCGTTCTGCGAGTTTCCGGATCAATACCAGCTGCTTCGGTCCGATCCGTCGCTGCTTCGTGCCGCGTTCGATGAGAGCCTGCGGTGGGATTCGCCGTCGCGCATGGCGGGGCGCATCGCGGTGAAGGACGTCGAGATCGAAGGCATCGTGATTCCCAAGGGCGAGCGTTGCGGGCTCATGTTCGCGGCGGCGAATCGGGATCCGCGCAAGTGGGCGAATCCGGATCGGTACGACATCAAACGCGATCATCGTGGTCATGTGGGCTGGGGATACGGCGTGCATTCGTGCGTCGGGCGCGTGCTCGCGCTGCTTGAAGCCGAGGCGCTGCTCGGGGCGATCGTTCAGCACATCGAGAAGTGGGAAGCTGCCGGCGAGCCGGAGCCGTGGATGACGACTATCGGCCACGGGCCCGCGAAACTGCCGGTGAAGTTCACTGCCGCCGTTACGCACTGAGCGTGTTGTTGGTTGCAGGGACAAGCTGACATCCGCCCGGTGGGCTCCGACCCTGGGTGACGCCCCGGGCGATGTCCCGGGCGATGTCCCGCTCACGGCTGCTGAGCCCTGGTAGTCACTCGCGACCCGAATCGGGCGTTGCCCACTGAACATGAACCGCACGACCAAGTGGACGCTGCTCGGTGTTGCCGGGGCCATGGCGATGGCGGGCTTCATCCTGCAGGACCCGCGATTCGCGATCTCGCCTAAGGAAGAGAAGCCGCTGCCTGACGGCTCGGTGTCCGTCACCGTTCGCGAGAATGGCACCGATTGCGTCATTCGCGAGGTGCCGGTCCCGTGCGGCGAGATCGGCAGTCACCTGCGGGATGTTCTGAAGATTCCGCATGACGCGCCCATCGTCGTGTCCGTCGAAGGAACGCGCGATTCCACGCAGCGCGCGAGGCAAGCGCGCGTAACGCTGCTCGAAAGCGGGTTCTCGGACGTGACTTCGGTGGGGTTCGTGGCCGAACCGCGCCGCTGAAGGCCGGTGTCTTGCGGAGGCGTTGCTTGGACCTTCGACGCACCAGTCGGTGGGTGCGTCGTTGCACGTCGGCGCGGGGACTGGGCAGCGAATCTCGGTGCGGAGATCTGGTTCCGGTGTCTCGCGGGACGGCAGTTCGGCGCAGCCCGGGGTTTCGGATCGCGCGGTCGGGATCCGCGCGCGCCGGCTCAATCAGCGCCGGCCAGCTCAGATCAGCGCGCGCGGCGCGTTGCCGAGCAGCCCTTTCACGCCTTCGTGCGCAAGCAACCATCGCTTGCGGTCCAGACCTCCGCCGTAACCCGTCAGCGAGCCGTCGGTGCCGATGACGCGGTGGCACGGCAGGACAATGCAGATCGGATTCGTTCCGTTCGCGAGCCCAACTGCACGCACGGCAGCTGGCTTGCCGATTCTCGCGGCCAGCGCGCCGTAACTCAGCGTCGTGCCCGCCGGAATATCGCGCAGCGCTTTCCAGACTTCCTGTTGAAACGGCGTGCCGTCGGTTGCGCATTCGATGCCGTCGACCGCGTGCACATCGCCTTCGAAGTAATCCGCGATGGCCCTGCGCACCGAGGCGGGCGCGCTGCCGGATTCGATGCGGATTCGCGAGCCGTGTCGTTGGCGCAATTGCTGGATCCCGCGGTATTCATGATCCGCCCACGCAAATGCGCGCAGCCGTCCCAGCTCATCCGTGATCACATACATCTCGCCGATGGGCGAGGGCAGGTGGTCGACCACGAGGGACTGCGGCTGGCAAGTCGTCAATCGGGTGACATTCATTAGATTCGTTTCCATGGGCGAATCATCGCGCCGCAGGGCCACCGTGTCTGCCCGGATCTTGCGCTGTTCATCGCAACCGCCGACCCGCCTGCCGAGGAATTGCGGCGGTGCCGGCAAATCTCGGCGTTTGCCACAGATATGCGCATGGGGATCGGGCGCCCTCTCGGGCACTCTGCGCGACCCCGGCGACCCGCAGCCCCCGTAACCCCCGCCACGATCAAGACGGCGACGGCATGCGGGTCGTCGGTCCTGAGGAGGGCGCATGTCGGAATCTCGAAAATCGAAGGGCGCGGTGCGCACGTTCACCGCAGTGATTCATCGCTGTCCGGAAACGCGGATGTATCTTGCGTTCGTGCCGGGCTTCCCTGGTGCGTATACGCAGGCGGAGTCGCTGGATGTTCTGTGTGCGAACTTGCGGGACGTCATCACGCTGCTGCTTGAGAGTGGCGGCACGCGGATTCACTCCGAGTTCGTTGGCGTGCAGACGGTCGCGATCCGGTGAGGCATGTTGAATGGCGAAGAAATCGAGGACTCGGAGAGGGAAGAAGCGCGTCTCGGCGTCCCACCCCGCGTTGCGGAAGGTCACTCTGCAGACGCGTACGCCACCGGGGCCGGAGTACAGGCGCGTGTGCGAGATCGCTCTGAAGCTGCCCGGTGTGGAGGAGTCCACGTCGTACGGCACTCCTGCACTGAAGGTGAAGGGCAGGCTCATCTGCCGGTTGCGCACGGAAGCGGAAGGCGCGCTCGCACTTCGCTGCGACCTGGTGGACCGGCAGCTGCTGCTGCAAGCGAACCCCAAGGTGTTCTTCGTCACGGATCATTACCTGAACTATCCGATGGTGCTCGTTCGCCTGGACAAGGTTCGGCGAAGCGCCTTGCCGGACCTGCTTCAGCGGGCGTGGCGCATGGCCGCGCCGCCGCGGCTGGTCGCGGAGTTCGATGCGGCAGCCAGGTGATCGCGGGCGGCGCGGAGGTCCTCAGTCAGGGCGCGGGACAGCGCGAGCTTGCGGTCGTCCTCGGCACGCAGGATTGCGGAGGGATGGTACGTGGCGATGACCGCTGCGCCCCCTGCGTGGCGAAGGCGAGTCGTCCTCGCCTGCTCGACGCTGAACGTCGCGCCAGTCACGGCGCGAATGGCGGTGGCGCCTAGGGCGACGATCACGCGCGGCGCGACGGACTCGATTTCGTGCTCGAGCCAGGGCGCGCAGGCCTGCACTTCGTGACGGTCCGGCCTTCTGTGGAGTCGGCGCTTGCCGCGCGGCTCCCACTTGAAGTGCTTGACGGCGTTGGTGATGTAGAGGTCGCTGCGGTTCAGGTTCGCGTCTTTCAGCAGGCCGTCCAGCAGTCGACCGGCGGGGCCGGTGAATACGCGGCCGCGCAGGTCTTCCTCGTCGCCGGGCTGTTCGCCCACGAGCATGATGGCAGCGTCGGGCGGGCCTTCGCCGGCCACCGCTTGCGTGGCGTGACGCCAGAGGTCGCAGCGGCGGCAAGCCTGGAGCGACTCCGTTGGAATTCGGATCTTCTCCAGTTGTCGCGAGACGGCTTGGGGCACACGCATGTCTTCTGCACTCCCGGCGGCGGCGAGCAAGGCGTCGTGCGTGCTCTTGCTGTCGCGAACGAGCGCGTCGATTTCGGTGGCTTCCGGGAGGTGGCGCCAGTACCGCTCGGGCATTTCTCTGCGCATGACTCGCGGATTAATGCGTGCCACATTGCAGATGCTGCGGTAGTAGGTTCGCCAGAGGTCGTGCGTGTCGTCGGACCGCCGCACGTTTGCCTGCGCAGGCGACTCCGCAAATTCGGTGTGGGAGCCGTTCCAGAAGGCCGCGCCGTCGGGCGTCGCGATGGTCCACTTCATGTTCGGGAATCGCTGCTCGAAGAAGGGCGCGACTTGCCGCAGGATTTCGTGCTCCGGCTCGAACCACGCTACGTAGTGCTTCTCGCCGTCGCTCGTGTCGGTTTCGTGGAAGCGGACAAACGCGTGCATTTTGTGAATGTCCCGATGCACAGCTTTCGACCAGTCCCGCGCGAGCTGCACGTCCGCGTCGGCGTGGTTCTCCAGAAGCCCACGATTCTCGTGCAGCACGCGCCAGGTGAGTCGGTACATCAGCTCCCAGCGGCCGGGGTCCCGATACAGCGCGAGGTCTTCGAGCAGGCCTAGCAGCGTGCGGGAGATGCGGAGCGCATGCCCGCCGGTCTCGCGAGCCTCGGCGACGCCGGTGCCGCGCTCACTAGTGGCCCGGTGGGCCGCGCCCTCGGTGCCTCCGCTGGTGACGCCGTCAGCCGCTCCCCCGACGCTTCCGCCGCCGACGCTGCTGCTGCCGCCGCCGCTGCCGTCGCCGCTGCTGCCGTCGCCGTTAACGCTGCTGCCGTCGCGGCTGCTGCCGTCGCGGCTGCTGCCGTCGCCGCCGCTGCCGCTGCCGCCGCCCCTGCCGCCGCCGCTGCTGCTGCCGTCGCTGCTGCTGCCGTCGCCGCTGCTGCCGTCGCTGCTGCCGTCGCCGCTGCTGCCGTGGCCGTTAACGCTGCTCCCTTCACCGCGACTGCTAACGTTGTTCCCGTCTCCGCCGCCAACGCTCCTTCTGCCGCCGCTAACCCCGCGCCAGCTACCGCTAATGCTGCTCCGAGCTCCTTGCTCGCTTGCCGAATCGTTCCCGCTTCCATCAAAGGCATCAGCCGGCGCTCCGAACACGTCCGGCGTTCGCGCATCCGCCCAGAAAATCTCCGACGGAGGAACGCCCGCAGCAATGAAGCGGCGGGCTTTCTCGCGCCAGCTGGGGAAATCTCGGACGCGAGCCGTGTGCACCGGGGTGCTCCGAATTCAGAACAACGACTGCTGAGCGCCAGTCCCGGTCCGCAGCGCCGACCTCAGCCGTTCAGGCTCGGCCTTGGGCCGATGATCCACGGCGATGATGAAGTGCCGCGCCTTTTTCAGAGACGCCCCCATCCGCGTGAGATCCCCAAAGCGCAGCCGCCCATGTCTTCGCGAGCTGACGATGCGATCGACCACGCGCGCACCGAGCCCCGGCACGCGCAGCAGCTGCTCTCGGGACGCCGTATTCACGTCCACCGGAAAATGCTGACGATTCGCGAGCGCCCACGCCGTTTTCGGATCCAGCTCCAGATCGAGATTCCCGGAAGGCAGCGAGCCGGTGATCTCCCTCGCCGAGAACCCGTAGTTCCGCATGAGCCAGTCCGCCTGATACAGCCGATGCTCGCGCACGAGGGGCGGCGCGCGGTTCGGCAGCCGCGGCGAGGAGTGGCTGATCGGGCTGAACGCCGAGTAGTAGATGCGACGAAGGCGATACGTCCGATAAAGCGTGTCCGCCGAATCGATGATGCTGGCGTCGTTGCTCGAATCCGCGCCGACGATGAGCTGTGTGCTCTGGCCCGCGGGCGCGAACCGAGGCGCGCGCGGGCCGCTTTCAAGCGCCTCATCGACGCCCAGGCGAATGGACCCCATCGCGCGTTTGATGGCGACGTCCGTCTTCTCCGGCGCGAGCGCCGCGAGGGCCTCGCGGCTCGGCAGCTCGATGTTCACGCTCAGCCGGTCCGCGTATCGACCCGCCGCGTCGATCAGCTCGCTGCTGGCCTCCGGGATGGTCTTGAGGTGGATGTATCCGCGAAACGCGTGGTCTTCGCGCAGTCGCCGCGCCACTTCGACGAGCTGCTCCATCGTGTAGTCCGCGGACTGGATGATCCCGGAGCTCAGGAACAGCCCTTCGATGTAGTTGCGCCGATAGAAGGACAGGGTGAGCTCGACAACTTCCTCCACCGAGAAGCGCGTGCGGGGCACGTCGCTCGACCGCCTGTTCACGCAGTACAGGCAGTCGTAGAGGCAGAAGTTGGTGAGGAGGATCTTGAGGAGCGAGATACAGCGGCCGTCCGGCGCATAGCTGTGGCAGATGCCCATGCCGGTGGTCGACCCCATCCCTTTCCCGCCGCCGCCTGCGACCGGAGCGGAGTGGCGTTTCGGGGCGCCGCTGCTTGCGCAGGAGGCGTCATATTTGGCCGCGTCCGCCAGGACGGCCAGCTTCGATTCGAGATCCATGGCTGTATTTATATACAGCCACCGCGTCGGCGCAACCCGTGTTTCAAGCCGCGCTTGAGCTCAGTCCCGGTCCGCGAATAACCGCCCAGAGCCCGGGTAACCGCGCTGCCCGAGCCGGGGCGGCGGGGCCCTTGAACTCAGCCGCGAACCGCTAACCACGTGCCCGATGGCGCACTACCCGCGGTGCCCGACGGCCGCTCACCCGCGCGTGCGCACGTAAGCCCCGCCCAGACAAATCCGGTCCTGGGCATGCCGGAACGTGGACCATTCCGGGATCGTGAGAATCCCCACCCAGATCTCGTTGCTCCACGCAGGAGCCCCATTCGGGGCGCTCACCGCAATCCAGAGAGGCGGCTCCTCGCAGAAGGCCTCCTTCCCCTCGTTTTTCTTGAAGAATTCCGCCGAGTTCTTCACCCGGTAGATGGTGGAGCCCGCCATGTCCGGCCCCGCGCTCTCCGGCATGAGGCCGACGTACTCGAGCTTCATCTCGCCCTCCAGTCCCTCGAATTGCAGCTGCGTGTTGTTGAGTTGCAGTTGGCCGAGTGGGCGCAGCTCCCGGGTCTTGGGCACGTAGGTCTGGAGCGGGAATTCAGCCCGGCTGGCACAGGCTCCGAGTAGCAAAAGCAGGAACGAAGCTGCCACGGGAACGAGGCTCGGGCGGGGGTTCATCCGGGTGGTTTCTGGCATGGCGCTGTCTTTCATCCCTGAACGGGTGGTTGTGGCAAATAGACTTCGATGACTTTCCCCGACAGCCACCCCGGGGCGCCCAAGGTCGTGTCGGGGCGGTGTGCGCTGGCTGGGCCAATCCCCGCCCCGTGGCTGGGGCGGAAGGGATTTCATCGCCCTCGTCAGACCGCCCTGAATTGCGAACATTCCTTAGCACTCAAAGCTTGTCAGTTGTGGCAGAGTGCGTTCCGCCCGGCCCCGGGGAAAGCCTGTCCGAGTAACAGGCAGCCTGCTACGGCCGGCCCACGGAAAGCACGCGCCTGCGCGTCTTTCTGATCACGGGTGTCATTGAAATCGGCCGGATGGATGCGGCGCAAGCTCCCATTCGCGCTCGATCGTGCCTCACCGCTATGGAGTCTGGAGAGACCGTGCAGAGCTACTTTCTCGCGCCCCACGTGTACCCGTGCGTCACCGAGGATCACGTGGTGCTCCTCGATCTGGAGCGCGACAAGTATGTGGGCGTGGCCCGGGAACAGATGAGCGGGCTCGCCGAGCGCGTGAAGGGATGGCCGCTGATCGGCACCGGGCTCGCGGGCTCGTCATCCGACGCATCGGCATCTGCGCATTCAACGCGTACCCCGGCCGGTCGTGCCGAAGCGGTTCTTTCGAAGATGCTCGCCGCGGGCATGCTGACCACCGACCCCTCCGTCGGCAAGGAAGTGGAACCCGTGCAGCTGCCGGAGGCTTCCGATGCGCTCGTCGAGCCGGATCTGGACTGGCGGCCCAGCATCGCTTTCACCGATGTGGTGCGGTTTCTGCTCGCATCGGCGATCACTGCGCTATCCCTGCGCATGCTGCCGATCCGGAAAGTCATCTCCGGCGTGAACCGGCGCGCGCGGCTTGCGCGATCATCGAACACTTCCGTGGATCTTCAGGTCGCCCGACGAGCGACCGCCGCTTTCATCCGCCTGCGCCCGCTGCTTTTCGGCGCGCAGGATGCGTGTCTGTACGACTCGCTGGCCCTGACACGCTTTCTCTCCTACTACGGCCAGTATCCGCATTGTGTGATCGGAGTGACCACGGGCCCATTCGGGGCCCATTGCTGGGTGCAGGATGGATCCTGGGTATTCAATGACGCGCCGGAGTATGTGCGTCGCTTCACGCCGATTCTCGCGGTCTGAGGCTGGGCGCGCGCCGGTGTTCCGGTACGTCGCATTCGTCTGGGACGACGCGGACAGCTCTGCGCGCGCGAGCGCGGGCCGATTTGCCGATCTTCTCAGCTCTGCTAATGGCTCCCGCTGGAATTCTGTTCTGGACGCGAAGGGTCTGCGTGTTTTCTGTGCAGGCACGCGAGAGCGGTCCAGCGAGGCGTACACACTTGAGAACGGCGCGGGCGTCGTGCTGGGCAAGCTTTTCGAGCGCGGCCGAGGCGCCGGTGCTTCGTCGCGGGGCGCGCCGCTCTCGCTGAGCGAGCAGGAATCCCGCCGCATCGTCGCGAGTCACGGGCGACGGCTGATCGATTCGTATTGGGGGCGCTACGTCGCCTTCGTGCACGAAGCAGAGGCGGGCGTCACGCGGGTCATTGTGGATCCGAGTGCGACCCTGCCGTGCTTCTCCACACGGCTCGCGGGCGTGCACGTGTATTTCTCAAGCATGGAAGACGTGCTGGCCCTCGGCAGCCATGCGTTCTCCATCAACTGGAAGTATGTGGCCGCAGTGCTGTGCCACTGGCGGCTGAACGTGCATTCCACCGGCCTTGCCGAGGTGGAGCGCGTGCTTGGAGGCGAATGCGTCGAGCATTCCGGCGGAAGTAGGAGCCGCAGCTTCTACTGGAATCCTCTCGATGTCGCCCAGTCGGACGTCATTGAGGATGCGGAGGAGGCGACGCGCGCCATCCGGGAAGCGACTCGGGACTGCGTGCATGCGTGGGCATCGTCGTACTCCAGCATCCTGCACCTCCTCTCGGGCGGCCTGGATTCGTCGATCGTGCTCGCGTGCCTGCGGGACGCGCCCAGCCGGCCGAACATAACCTGCATCAACTTCCATTCAGCCGGCGCGGACTCGGACGAACGCGAGTACGCACGGCTGGTGGCGCGCGAAGCCGGCTACGAGCTCATCGAGCGCGAGCGGGACTCCGCACTGACGTTGGAATCGCTTTTGCGGATCCGGCGGTCGGCAGTGCCGCGGGACTATTTCGTCTTCCTGGACGAGGGCCGCTCCGAGGCGGAGATCGCTCGCGAGTACGGCGCCACCGCGTTGTTCACGGGCTACGGCGGGGACCAGATCTTCTACCAGTCGCGTGCATCCCACGCCGCGGGCGATTTCCTGACGACGCACGGGCTTAGTGCAGCACTGCTGGAGGTTGCGCTTGATGCGGCCCGGGTGGACCGGCTCTCGGTGTGGTCGGTCCTTGGCAGGGCGTTCGCAGCCGCCTGGTTCGGGAAGCGCTGGTCGCCGTTTCAGGAGCGGGTCGCACCCCGCTCGATCATTCCCGATCGGATCGTTCAGGACATAAACCGGGATTCCGATCTCGTACCCCCGATGTTGCGCGCCCCGAGCGGTGCGCCGAACGGCAAGCGGTTCCACGCGTACGGGACGATGTTTCCTGCCGAGTTCTATCACCCGCTCGCTTCGGAGGACCATCCGGAGCAGGTCTCGCCGTTGTTTTCCCAGCCTTTGCTGGAGGTTGCGATGCGCATCCCCACCTGGCTCCTGACCCGGGGCGGGTGGGACCGCGCGATGGCGAGGCGCGCGTTTCAGCACGAGATGCCGCGACGGATCGTGCTTCGACGCACCAAGGGAGGTCGCGAGGGACACAGCAAGGCCCTGCTTCTGCGCAATATCGACTTCGTTCGGAGCCTCCTGCTGGACGGAAATCTCGTGCAGCAGCGCATCCTCGAAAGAAATCAGGTGGCCGAAATACTCGCGCCCGGACCTGGGCGCCTGCGCAGCGGCAACGTCGAGCTGCACGAATGCCTGAGCGCGGAGGCGTGGGTGCGACAGTGGGCTACCAGCTAATGAACGCCGTGCCGATACGGTTTTCCCGCAACTTGCCGCACATGTCCTTTTCCGTGAAGGGTGCTCACACGTCTGCGCGCAACCGTGGCAGACTTCACTGGCCGAAGTGCGTCATCAGGGAAGCTAGAAGCCGAAAGGGTTAGCGGAAGTACATGGAATCAGGTCGTCCGCGTCAGCATCGACAGGGAGTGTTCTTCACTCTCCTTGCATTGCTCGGCCCCTGTCTCACGAGCACGAGTGCGTGGGCGGCGGGACCGCGGGTGACGTTCAGCATTCCCGCGGGCGACGCGATCAATACCCTGCAAGCTTTCCTTCTCCAGTCGAACCTCGTCGGTGGCTACGGCACCGATGCGCTTGCAGGCATCACAACGAATCCCGTCTACGGCGACTTCGATGCCGAAGAAGCCCTCGCGATCATGCTGAAGGGCACGTCGCTGCACTTCGCGATCGAAGGCAATCAACTCACGGTGCGACTGCCGATGCCGGAGGAGAGTGGCACGGCGGAACCTGGAGCGCTTGTCGCGGAGGCCGCGCCGCTCGCGCAGGGCACGGGGCCAGACCAGCCGGCGCAATTTCGAGACAGGCCACTTCCGGAGCCCGAGCAGGTGGTCGTCACCGGCACCTTGATCCGCGGCGTGATCGACGTGATGTCGCCGCTCGAGGTCATCGGCAAACGCGACATGAGCAAGACGCCATACGCGACCGTGCAGGATGCCGTGCAGGCGCTGGTGGCGAATGCTGGGAGTTCGATCGGCGAGGACTCGGGTGCGTCTGGAAACTTCCTCCGCGGAAGCACGGCCAATCTCCGCGGGATCGGGTACTCCGGGACGCTCGTATTGGTCAATGGTCGACGACAGCCGTATTCGGGGATTCAGGGCGACTACGTAGACCTGTCCAATATTCCCTGGGCAGCGGTAGATCGAATCGAAGTTCTGCCGGACGGCGCCTCTGCGCTGTACGGATCCGACGCAATTGCCGGCGTCGTGAACATCATCATGAAGTCGGACTTCGAAGGTAGCGAGACGCAGCTTCGCGGCGGAACGGCGGTGGGTGGCGCTTCTGAAAAGCTGTTTTCACAGACCTTCGGCACCGATTGGGGAAGTGGCAATTTTCTCGCTTCCTATCAGTTCCTGAGTCACTCCGATCTTGCCGCGGCCGACCGCGCTTATTCCGCGAACAGTGACAAGCGGGAGTTCGGCGGTGACGACTTTCGTAGCTTCCTGAGCTCGCCTGGAAATATTCTCGATCCGCGTACAGGGCAGCCGGCCTACGCCATCACCGAGTCGGGTGAGATTGTGCCTGGAGAGGTCAACCTGCTGAGTCGAATTGGATATGCCAGCCTTTTGCCCAAGCGCCGTTCGCACAACCTCTACATGAGCGGCGCACAGGAGCTCGGGGAACGCGTCCAATTGTTCGGCGAGGCAAGGCTGGGAGTTCGCAAGGTCGAGTACGAAACGATATCGAGCGGATTGGTGCTGGCCGTTCCGCATACGAATCCGTTTCTTGTCGCCCCCTATCCTCAGGCGTCGACGACCTTCGTCGGCTACAGCTTCATTGATGATCTCGGTCCACTGCATTTCGAAGCGATAGCGAGGTCCTATACCGCGACGACCGGCGCCACCGTCGATATCGGCGAATCATGGAAGCTCACTGCTTCGGTCTCCAGGGGGGCCGAGCGGTTGGAATATGAGGCGCTGAATGGGCCCGATCCGGTAAAGGTAGCCGCGGCCCTGGCGGATCCCGATCCTGCGACGGCGCTCAACCCTTTCGGGAGGACCAATCCAGAGACACTGGCCGGAATCCAATTGCGACAGGCGGAGACGGCACGGTCCGTGCTGACAAGTAGCAATGTCGTCGCCGATGGCACGCTCACTTCCTGGTATGCCGGTGATATTCGGCTTGCCTTGGGTGGCGAGTGGCGGAAAGAGCAGTTGATGCGAACCGTCCTCGACGAAAGGACGGGCAATTTCGATCGGACGGTCGAATCCGCATTTGCGGAGCTCTCGGTTCCACTCGTGGGCGATGCAGACCGACCGCGTGCGACTCCACGGCTGGAATTGTCTCTTGCTTCACGTTACGAGCGATACAGTGATTTCGGCACTACCTGGAATCCGAAGATCGGGATTCGCTGGTCACCGTGGAGTTCGCTGAAGTTCAGGGGAAGCTGGGGGACATCGTTCAAGGCGCCGCAGCTGTTCGACCGCAATTACACCCGTCGCGATTCCGTCGTTTCCGCATTCGTCCCGGACCCAGAATCGCCCACTCGTTCAACGTTGGTGCTCGCGGCTTCCGGAAGCAATCCGGATTTGAAAGAGGAGACTGCGTCGACCTGGACTGCCGGGCTGGATATCGTCCCGAGCGGACTGCCCGATCTGCAGCTCTCGATGACCTATTACTCCATCCGCTACAAGGATCGCATCATCGTCCCGGGCCCGCCGTCGCAAGCTCGAATTCTTCTCGAAGAAGATCTGTGGCGGGATGTGATTACGCGCAACCCGTCTTCTGAGCAGATCGCAGAGATGTGCGACAGCCGCTTCTATGTCGGCAATGCGCAGCAATGCAAGTCCGCCGCCGTCGGCGCCCTCGTGGATTTGCGAATCCGAAACTTTGCGACGACTACCGTGCAAGGTATCGACCTCAAGATCGAGCATGCGTTTCGATCATCGTGGGGCACGTTCCAGTTCGGGCTCAATGGAAACCACGCCCTCAATTTCGATCAACAGGTCACGCCCTATTCGGCGGCCATCGACGTCCTGGATACGGTGAATAACCCTGTCGCCTTCAGAGCTCGCGCGACTGCGGACTGGTATCAGCGTGCGTGGGACCGTCCGGGCTTTGGCGTCAATCTGACGCTAGACCACACAGAGGGGTATCAGGACGTAACGGCCGACACGTCACGCCAGGTTGGTGACTTCAACCGCTTTGACGTGCGATTGAGCTATCGCACGTCGCCGGACGGATATCTCGGCGACGTCGAATTTGCACTGAACTGCTCGAATCTCTTCGATCGGAGCCCACCCTTCGTGAATCGCGAACAGGGCTACGATGTAGTCAATGCAGATCCCTACGGACGGGTTATCGGCTTCAGCCTTCAGAAGAACTGGTGACTCCCGAAGTGTGCGCAGCGCGTGAGCGCTGCGCACATGTCGTGTTGGCTTAGGGAGTGAAACGGCCTTCCCAGCCGTCATCGAACAGCCCCTGCAGGCCTCCCTTCGTCTCTTCCGACACGCGTCCCAACTCCACGAATTCCTGCGCTTCCGTGCTGTGCTCTTCGTTCTTCGTTTCGGCAGCAGTCATTGCGTTTTTCATCGTTCATTCTCCCGCACTATCGAACATCGCGAATATACGTTGTCGGATGTATCCGTCAACGCGTTTTCTGTGTATATGCCGCATCACTTTCGCGGCTGCGGAGAAACGGTCCGCGCGTCGGTGTGCGTGAGCGGTGACGGCGCGCGATATCGACGCATCCGCTGCGCATCGTGAGTGCATGCGCGCCGATGATGAGCTTGCTGCGGAATACGAAACAATAAGGGGATATTCACGGGCCGCCGGTCTTCGTCACGTCACGCATTGCATGTGACGCGAGTGAAGTCTGGCTGTACCACAAATGGCCTGCCCGAAGTCCACGAACTCCCGCGAGCGACAAAGCGCTCCCCGTCGCGTTCCGTTGCGGTCCGCGATCGTGGGCACCCGGTTGAAGTGCGCAACTACCCGCCGGGTGCATCTGCGCGATGGCGATCCGCCGCGCGCCGATACGTACTTCCCGGTGCCCTCAAATGAATATGTCGAGGGAACCTGTTGGCCCCGTTATGCCCCAATGCTCTTCGCGGGCGGTCATCCAAGAGGCGGACGCCTGCGCCGACCCTTGAGGGGAGGTCTCGAGGGCCGTGGTCTATGAATGGCAAAGGGACTGACGACGAGTCGATGGGCACAGTAATCAATATCTTGCAGGCGCGAGGGAGCACGGCCGAGTTCGTAAGCCGCCTCTCGCGCGCGCATGGCGCCCAGCTCCTTCGGTTCCTGCAGCGGATGCTCGGCCGCAAGGACCTCGCGGAGGACGTGGCTCAGGAGGCGTACCTAAAGCTGTACCGCCTGAGCCGGCCCAACGAGGTCAATTGCCCCCGGGCACTGCTGTTCGACGTTGCGACCAAGCTTGCCATCGACCGGCTGCGCCAGATTCGGGCGGAAGCCGCCGGTACCGGTGCGCAGGCGGAGATGAACGAAGTGCCCGATGAGTCCCCCCGCCCGGAGCGCCGCGTGTTGCTCGACGAAGCGATGCAGCGGCTGACGAAGGTGATAGACGAGCTGCAACCGAGCCTGCGACAGGTGTTCATCATGCGTTTCGTGACACAGATGCCCAGGCAGGAGATTGCCGAGAAGCTGCACATCTCCATCAATGCAGTCGAACAGCGTTTAACCCGTGCTCTCACACATTGCCGCCAGCGACTCACCGCTCACGGTATCGACTGGGTTGGCCTGGAATGAGGTACTGGAGGTCTCGCATGTCCAATGACCCGACATCGCCGGACATGATCAATCGAGCGGACTACTGGGCCATGAAGATGGCGGACGGTTCCGACGCGCTCACAGAAGCGGAGCTGGCCGAGTTCCACGCATGGCTGTTCGAGAGCCCGGCGAACGAGGACGACTTCCGTCGCGCCGTCGCCGTGATGCAGCTCGCGAACGATCTTTCGCCTGCCCAGCAGAGCGCGCTCATTTCTTCATCCGGTGATTCGCGGAGCGAGAACGATCACGTTGCAGCTCGCCGGAACATCCTCAAGTTCACTGCTCTCGCCGCTTCGGCTGCCGCACTGCTGATCACAGGAGGCATGCTTCTCGAGCACCGCGGTTTCTTCGGCGAGACGTACACGACGAAGACGGGTCAGCAGGACACGGTCAAGTTGCCCGACGGAAGTGTCGCGCACCTCAACACGCGCACACAGATTCGCTGGCGCGGCAGAGGCGAAGAGCGCCACGTCGATCTGGTCTACGGAGAAGCGCTGTTCGATGTCGTGCATGACGAGAAGCGCCCGTTCGTCGTGCGCCTCGACGGCAGCGAGATTCGTGTGCTCGGCACCCGCTTCAATGTTTATCGCAAGGAAGTCGGCGATGTCGTCGTGACGGTCCTCGAAGGCGTAGTCGAAGTGCGTGGAAACGCGCACGGTGAAGAGACTCCCGAGTGGGTGCGTCAAGTTCGCGCAAGCGAGCAGATGGAATACCGCCCCAGTGGGCTCGTCGGCGAGCCGCACGCAACCGAGGCACTCGCCGCCGTTCAGTGGCGTGAAGGCAAGTTCGTGCCACCGCCCGGTGGAGTGCCGTTGTCGGTCGTCCTGGATGAGCTCCAGCGCTACAGCGACAAGCGAATTGTCGTGCGGGACGCGCGTCTAAACACCCTGACTGTCAGCGGCGTGATCCAGACGCGAGACGTGGAAGGCACGCTCAGGAACCTGCAGCAGAACCTGCAGATGCAAGTTCAAGAGTCGGACAGTGCGTACATGCTCGACGACCTCCGCCAGACGGAACGGAACTGAACCATGTTCATTTCCCTTGCTGGGGGCGACGAAGTCGTCATCAGGGCGCCGGCAGCGAAGAAGTGCGGCAGCGCGCATCTGGTGGATCCCTATGTGTGGGAGTGTCTTGAATCCGACACACACAGGGCGTTCGAGCTGCATCTCATGGAGTGCTCCGCTTGTCTGCACTCCGTCGGGATCGAACGGATATTGAGACGAGAGATTCGAGAACAGAAAACAAGCTGTGGCATTCCATGTGCCACGCGAGTACGGAGGATACGATAGATGCTCATTCTGACCCGCCGCACGGGCGAGACGGTGATGATCGGGAACGAGGTGACGCTGACTGTGCTGGGCGTCAAGGGCAACCAGGTGCGGATCGGCATCAATGCGCCGAAGAACGTGCCCGTTCACCGCGAAGAGATTTACGAGCGCATCAAGCGGGAGCTTTCCGGAGGTGAGGTGAACGGCAACGTTCAGGACCCTCCTTCGACGCCCCGCAAGGCTGAGCTCGTGCGCTAAGCGCCGCTCCTCCGACACTCCCACGCATCGCCGGCGTGACCGGCGACGCGTGCGGATTTGATACGCTCCGCGCAATCCCCGGCGCAGGTGGCGTTCAGCGTGACAGAGAAAAACGATCCGCGCGATCGAAGCGCGCTCGACGATCTCCGGATCGTCGATCCGGGCGCGTTGCAGGGGGATCCTTTTGCCCGTAAATCGGACGTTTTGTCGAGCCTTCGCGCAAGTGGCCGGGGCTGGGTCGCGGCCGCCATTGCCGTCGGCGTGCTGGTTCTCGCCTGGCGGTTCAGTGTGCCGGTCTCACAGCAGGTGGCAGGTGCACCCGCTGCATCGGCGGGCGCGAATGCCCCTGCCTCGTCCGGCGCGCCCGCTGCTTCGAACGCGCCCGCCGCCCCGTCCGGCGCGCCCGGAAGTACGGGATCGGTACGCCTCGCCGAAAGCGCGACGCCAGCCGCTGCCTCGTCACAAGCCACGGCCCCCTCACAAGCCGGAGCCACCGTCCGCCTTCAGTCCTCCAATCCCACTGAGCTCAAGGCAAAACTCGTCGACGAACTGCGGGCCGCGGGCGTGGAAGCCATCGGCTACGACCGCCTGGATTTGAGCGGTGTCGACGCGAAGCTGCCGGATCCGGTTCCGTCCCCCGTGCAGGCCGTGCTGAACAGGCACGGCATTCCGCTTCCGGCGGATGGCGTCGTGCGGGTGGAGATCGCCCAGTCACGATAGACGGGGCGCGGTAGACTGTGGGGCCCCTTCCTCTTTCGGGAAATCCCACCATGACTATCGCCCAGAACTCCGTCGTCACCATCCATTACACCCTCAAGGACGACGCGGGCGAGGTCATCGACAGCTCCCGCTCCGGTGACCCCATCGCGTACCTGCACGGCCACGGCAATCTCGTGCCGGGGCTCGAGCGCGAGCTCGAAGGCAAGAACACCGGGGACAAGGTGAACGTCAGCATCACGCCGGAAGACGGCTACGGCGAGTACGACGATAACCTCGTCCAGCAGGTGCCGAGGCGCGCGTTTCAGGGGATCGGCAATGTCACCATCGGAATGCGCCTGCATGCCCAGACGCCGGAGGGGCCGCGCGCCGTCACCGTCACCCGCATGGTGGGTGACATGGTCACCATCGACGCGAACCACCCGCTGGCCGGCAAGAACCTGAACTTCGAAGTCGAGATCACGGACGTGCGTGACGCGACGGAAGAAGAGCTGTCACACGGGCACGTTCACGGCGAAGGCGGCCACCAGCACTAAGCCTGCGAAGGCGACACGAGCAGGGAGCGCGGCAGCGAGATCGTCACGATCAGGCCGCCGCCGTCGGCGTTCCTGGCGGCGACGCTGCCACCGTGCAGAGCCGCCGCGCGCTGCGTAATCGCGAGCCCGATCCCCGTTCCTTCCGTCGAGACGCGTTGCGTGCCCGGCACGACGGCCCGATGAAACGGCTCGAAGATGCGCGGAAGGTCCGCCTCCAGCACGCCGGGTCCGTAATCGCGGACGCTGATGTGAATGCCGTCCGCATCCGCGTGAAGCGTTGTTTCGATCGGCTTCTCAGGATCCCCGTGCAGCAGCGCGTTGCGCACCACGTTGTCGATGGCGGAGTGGAGCACGTTCGGTTCGGCGCGGATCTTCAAGGCGTCGTCGGCGCCGAGGCGCAGGCGACCCGGCGGGCTCTGGCTCTCGAACTCCGCGTCGTGAAGGATCTGCCGTGCGAGCTCCGCGAGATCCAGCTCCTCGAAGGTGAATGTCGCCGGATCCCGGTCCAGCCGCGCGTACTCGAGGATGTGCCCGATGAGTTCTTCGAGTCGCTGCGACTCGCGCTCCACGCGATCGAGCTGCGCCTGGGTGCTGGCCGGATCCTGCCGCGCGAGCCCGATCGCCATCTCCATGCGGGCGAGCGGCGAGCGCAGCTCGTGTGAGATGTCGCGAAGCAGCCGCTGACGTGCGGCGATCAACGCGCTAAGGCGTTCCGCCATCGAGTCGAACTCGCGTCCGAGCACGCCGATCTCATCCTTCCGCTTCGTGACTTCGGTGCCGGCGCGCGCGTCCAGGTTGCCCGCGGATAGCGTGTGTGCCGCGCTCTGCAATCGTCGCACGGGCCTGCTGATCGAGCGCGCGAGCAGCCACGATATGAGCCCGCTCGCGCCGAGCGCGAAAACGACGAGCGCAGCCCGCACGCCCCAGGAGAACGGCGGCGTAAACGGGCCCGGTCGCGGGGGCGGATCGAACAGCACGCGATACACCGCGCCATCGGGTCCGCGCAGGAAGGCCGTCGGAAACGGACGACCTCCGCGTCCACCCCGCCCATCGTCGACGATACGAAAGAACTCACGGCGAGGTGGCGGGTCCGCGCCTTCACCCTGACCTGATGGTGTTGTCGATGCGGCGTTTCGGTCTGCGCCGCTCGGAGATGCGCCATCGGCCAACGGAGGTGGCGCGAATGGAGGTGGCTGAGCGCCTTCGCGCCGAGGCCCCGGTGGAGGAAGGCCTCGAAATCCGCGCGGCAACGGCTGACCCAGGATGTCCTTCCCGCTCGAGTCGATGATCAGCGTTCGTTGCCCGCGCGCTCTTCTGTTGTGCTCCGCCAGCCACACGCGCAAACCCGGCAATCCATCGCGACTCAGCACTTCGCGCGCCGCGCGCACAACAGTGGAGGGTCGATCCGGTGCCGCCGCGAAGTCGATCGCAGTCACAGCCGCGGCGCTCGCGGCAATCAGCACGATGACGGCCCAGATCGAGAGAAAGATGCGCGTGAAAAAGCTGTGCAACGAAGCGCCCCGTAGCCGCATCAATATTGGGCCTTATGCCACTGGTGCGGCGTCACTGCTGACTCCGATCATGTAGCCGGCCCCGCGGACTCCGAGGATCGGCGTCGAGCTCTCGATTCGTTGGCCCAGTTTGCGACGGAGGTTGCTCACGTGCGTGTCGACACTGCGGTCCAGTCCATGCCGCTTGCGTCCAAGCGCGCGACGGGTGATCTCGCTTCGAGTGACGACTCGGCCTGCATTGCGGACGAGCAACTCCAGAATCCGGAATTCCGCATCCGTGAGCGCCAGCGGCTCATCGCCGATCTTCACGCGGCGCAGCCCGGTTTCCAGCGTCAACAGCCCGAGCTGCAGCACCTCCGGCGCCTCGGTCGCATCGGCTCGCTTCGCGCGTCGCAAGATTGCGTTGATGCGCGCGACGAGCTCCCGCGCATTGAAAGGCTTGGTGAGATAGTCGTCCGCCCCGAGCTCGAGGCCGTGAACACGATCGGAGTGATCGTCCCTCGCCGTGAGCATGAGCACGGGAAGGTCCGAGTCGGCGCGCAGCCGGCGCAGCACGTCGAAGCCTCCGAGGCTCGGCATCGACACGTCGAGCAGCACGATGTCGGGCGCCGTTTCCTCGACGAGCCGCAGCGCAGTGTCGCCGTCGTGTGCCAGCGCGACATCGAACTGCTCCTTCGACAGGTACTCCTTGAGCATCGCGCACATTTCCGTGTCGTCGTCGACCACAAGCACGCGGGAGCGGCGTTCAAGCATGCGGATACGGTACAGCGCGTAGCGCGGCAGCCCAAGGCGGGGGAAGGCGCGGATCGTGCTCAACGCGGGCGAGGCGCTCCAGACAAGAAGTGTGAAGCGCCTCTCGCGAATCGGCGGCTTATGTTGGTTGAGAGCCGGTCACTCGTTCAGTGACCAATCATCGTTTGTGAGTGTTTTGCGGAGGCCCTTAACGTCGTCTTCAGTCGAATCTTCTCAGGAGACGCAATCATGAAACTCGGACTGGTCGGTCGATGCCTTGCGCTCAGTGTCACGCTCGCCGTCGCGGCGTGCGCGTCGGCTCCTCCGGAGCGTCACTCGATTGTCGATGAGTTGCATCTGGGCGCCTCGAGCGGGCCGCGCAACTGTGCGGCGCTCAACGCGGCGACGTTCTGCGAGCAAAGCTCGCGGCTCGATCGCACGAAGAAGTGCAGCTGCGTGGATCGTCGTTCCCTGACCGACGGGTCACCCGTCACCTTCTGACGTCCGGGCCCCGGCAGCGCAGCGCGTCTCGGCGCTGCCGGCCCACTTCGCCGGCCTTCGCTCGGCGCGCCGTAGCTTGTGTCGAAAGAACCGGTTGAGGCAGCGCTGCCTGCCAATCGCCCACCCCGGATTGAGTTTCAGGGAAGAGCTTGAGTCCCCCGCCCGTCAGGCGGGCACGGTCTCGCGGATCCTTTCCGAGCCGTTCGCCGCCCCGTTCGACATATCAAGGCTCGCCAGAGGCAATAGCATCGCCGCCCGGTCCCTCGTGCTCACCGGCATGGAGGACCCGCACCATCGGCAGAACGAGCGCCTGGTGCCTTCCTCGGTGTCGTAATTGGTGAGCCACTCTTCGCCGGCGATCCATCGGAAGGCCACGAGCGGCGCGGCGACGAGCGCCGGTCCCGAGCCTCCGTGCAATCCTGGGTCGCTATAATGCGACAGTGTCTCGAGCGGACGGTCGACTGCATAATGGACCGTCCCGCAAAGACACGCTCCCAGTGCGACAGGTGAGCCGCCCGTAAGGGGGTTTTCGTTCGCGGATCCGCGTGTCTCAGTCGAGTGGCGAGCGCGCGCGTTCATCAGGTGTTTTCTCCTTCGTAGCTGACACAGCAACGCGCATGCCAGGCCAGATGCGGGTTCTCGGGGTCTTGTCGCGGCCTGCGGCCGTCCCTATGTACCGCGCCTGGTGCATTTCCGGGGGAAGTGCACGCGGGGCGGGCAGGGGATGTCGGCGCGGGCGGGTCCATCGCACGCAGGCAGCAGCCGGGCCGATGTTTTCCTCTCGTCCGGTGGCGTGGCACTTGCAACATTCGAAAATCAAAGCGGTTTGTTTCGGGCGGCGGGAGCGTATGCGTTCCATTGGCGTGCGCGGCGCGCACATCCATTCGGATTCGGGAGATTCCCGATTCAGGCAGGGCGGCGAAAGCGGCTTTGTCTTACGCGGGCTTCAGACTTGCTGCGCGGCCCCGCATGCCACACTTGTCGCCGTCTTCCCGTTGGAGCCCTGAGTGTCGCCTCGCGGACTCATCCAGTCGCTGCTCGTAATCGCAGCCATCCTCCTCACCGATGCCACCGGTGGTCCTGCCACCACACAGTCCGCTCCTGCTCCGGCTCCCTTCGGCTTTGCGGATGTGGACAAGGTAGCCCGCGAGCGGGCGGCCAAGCCCTACGCGGACAGCTCGCCGAAGCTGCCCGAGAGCCTCGCGAACATGAGCTACGACCAGTACCGGGACATCCGGTACCGGGCGACCGACGCCATCTGGCGCGGGCAGTCCATGTTCGAAGTGCAGATGTTCCATCGGGGATTCAATTTCGATCGCCGGGTGAACCTCTTCGAGGTGAGCGACGCCGGCGTGCGTCCCATCCTCTACAGCCCCTCGATGTTCGACTTCGGGAAGAACCCCGCCCCCGGGCAGCTGCCGCCCGAGACGGGCTTCGCGGGTTTCCGGGTCCACTTTCCGCTGCACACCCCGGCCTACAAGGACGAACTCGTGGCCTTCCTGGGCGCGTCGTACTTCCGCGCTCTCGGCCGCAACCAGGGTTACGGAGCCTCCGCCCGGGGTCTGGCCGTGGACACCGCCACCACGCGCGGCGAGGAGTTTCCGTACTTCACGGATTTCTGGCTGGTGCGGCCGAAGCCCGCCGACCGGTCGCTGGTGCTGTACGCGGTGCTCGACAGCAAGAGCGTGGCGGGCGCCTATCGCTTCGAGATCCGGCCGGGCAACAACACGCAGGTCGAAGTCCAGAGCCGGCTCTATCCCCGCCGCAAGCTCGAGAAGCTCGGTATTGCGCCGCTCACGTCGATGTTCCTCTTCGGCGAGAACCCCTCTGGCAAGCGCTTCGACGACTTCCGCCCGGAGGTGCACGACAGCGACGGGCTCATGATCCAGAACGGCGCGGGCGAGTGGCTCTGGCGGCCCCTCGTGAATCCGAAGGAGCCGCTGATCAGCCAGTTCGTGGATGAGAATCCGCGCGGCTTCGGGCTCATCCAGCGCGACCGCGACTTCCGTAACTTCCAGGACAACGAGTCCCGCTTCGAGCGCCGGCCGAGCTACTGGATCGCGCCGCTCGGCAAGTGGGGCAAGGGCAGCGTCGAGCTCGTGGAGCTGCCGAGCAAGGAAGAGATTCACGACAACATCGTGGCGTACTGGGTGCCTTCGGTAGCGGCGGAAGTCGGCAAGCCCGTGGCGTACTCGTATCTCCTCAATGCCTACTCGACTTCGACCCAGTGGCCACCCGGCGGCAAGGCGATTGCTACCCGGGTGGGGAGCGCGGGCGTAGGAAATTACGACGATCGTGCGCGCCGCGTGCTCATCGATTTTGCGGGCGGCGATCTTGAGAGCCTGGACGGTGCGCAGCCCGTCAGGGCCGAGGTGAAGGCGAACGGCGGGGACGTCGACGCTGTCACTGTTGAGCAGCTTCCTGGAACCGGCACGTGGCGAGTGGCCTTCAGGCTGACGCCGAAGGGCAACGGTTCGGTCGATATGCGCTGCTATCTCACGCTGTATGGCGAGGCCCTGACCGAAACGTGGAGTTACGTGTGGAATCCGCAGACATGAGGGCCGAGCCAGACCGGAAGTCCGGCAACCCCGAGCTCAGGCGCATCGCGTTCGGCCGCCGCCTCACGTTCTTCGGCCTCACCTTCCTCAGCGCCTTCCTCGCAAGCCTGCTGATGAAGGACATCCTGAACGCCAACGGGCTCACGTTCGCGGAGCGCCTGGCGCTGGGCTTGTTCTTCATCCTCTTCACGTGGATCGCCGGGGCGTTCTGGACTGCGATCGCTGGCTTTCTCATTCGCCTGACAGGTCGACCAAGAGCCTTCCTGCACCCTGACGATGTGGCGGGGCGGCCGGTGACGAGTCGCACGGCGCTGATCATGTGCGTCTACAACGAGGATCCGCAGCACTTCGCCGCAGGCGTCGACGCCATCTGGACTTCGCTCAAGGCGCAACCTGAGCAAGCGCAGTTCGACTTCTTCATCCTCTCGGACACGCGCAAGCCCGAGATCGCCGCTGAGGAAGAGGCCGTGTGGAAGCGCCTCGTCCGCAAGCACGATGCGAAGGGACGCATCTTTTACCGCCGTCGTGAAAAGAACATCAGCCGCAAGGCCGGCAACGTTGCCGACTTCGTGCGGCAATGGGGCGGTCACTACGATTACATGCTCGTGCTCGACGCGGACAGCGTGATGGCCGGCAAGACCGTGGTGACGCTCGCGCGCCTGCTCGACGCGAATCCCCAAGTGGGCCTCGTGCAGACGCTGCCTACTCCGGCAGGGCGCGAGACGATGTTCGCCCGCTTTCAGCAGTTCGCTGCCCGGCTCAACTCGCCGATGCTCTCCAGCGGGCTCGTGTGGTGGCAGCTCAGCGAGAGCAATTACTGGGGCCACAACGCGATCATGCGCGTGAAGCCCTTCGCCACGCACTGCGCGCTGCCCAAGCTCCCGGGGAAGGAGCCGTTCGGTGGCGAGATCCTCAGCCACGACTTCGTCGAGGCCGCGCTGCTCCGGCGGGCGGGCTATCAGGTGTGGATGGTGCCGGACCTTGAAGGCAGCTGGGAGCAGGTGCCCTCGAACCTCATCGACTTCGCTGCGAGAGATCGTCGCTGGTGCCAGGGGAACATGCAGCACCTTGGCGTGATGCCGCTGAAGGGCCTGCACTGGGTCAGCCGCATTCACATGCTCACTGGCGTGATGGCGTACGCCACGTCGCCCATCTGGTTCATGGTCCTTCTGCTCTCGTCTTACGTCACGTGCAAGGAAGCGTTGGAGGGCTACGAGTACTTCGAGCCTGGCACGTACACGCTTTTCCCCACGTGGCCCGAGTACCGCACCGGCGAGATCGCGATGCTGCTGACGATCACCATCATCGTGCTGCTCTTGCCGAAGGTGCTGGGCGCAACGCTGGTGCTTCTCGACAAGGCGCAGCGCAAGGCTTTCGGTGGCGCACGCAAGATCCTCGCGAGCCTGCTGGTGGAGCAGCTGTTCAGCATGCTGCTCGCACCGGCGATGATGGTCTTCCACTCAAGCTTCGTCGTGCAGACCCTGCTGGGTCACGTCGTGCGATGGGACGCGCAGGCGCGTGACGATCGCGGCATCACTTTCCGCGAAGCGCTTGCGCGCATGAAATGGCACATCGTGCTTGGGCTCGTGTGGGGCGCGGTGATCCTCGCATTTGCGCCTGCCTTTATCTGGTGGATGGCCCCGGTGATCGCCGGGCTGCTCGCCGGTGTGCCCCTCACGATGCTGACGAGTCGTGCCGACCTCGGCCACAAGGCGCGCGAGCGCGGCCTGTTCCTCACGCCTGAGGAAACGAACACGCCGGTCGAGCTCCTGCCCATCGAGGCGGTAAACACGCCCGAGTACCACGATTACCCGGATCACGCTCCTGTTCCGGCGCACGCGCCCCTGCGTATGGAGGCGGGGCCTCTGGAGCGCTACAACCTGAAGGACGCCGTCCTGCTGAGGCGGCCCAGGGTGCCGGCGCCCGCGGAACACAACGAAGCCCGCCACGCCGCCAACTAGCCGGCACGCCGCCCCAGTCGTCCTCTCCCGCCTCTCGCAGCAGGCGCCTGTCAGTGATGCCATTCGGCGCCACGAACCCGTCACGCGTTTGCCTGGATGCAACAGCTCAATAGCGGAACAAAAGCTGGGCTGGAGCCCTTCTTACGCAGGAGGGAGCGATCATCGACTGCAGAGCGGCGGCGCTGACCCAGTGGGGACGTGCAGCACGCTTCCCCCGCTCCGAAAGGACTAGTCTGATTGCACGAGGGGAGAGCGCGCGTTTGAGCCGATTGGCGAAACTGGGATGGCTTCCTGCAACCTGCGTAGCGGGCCTTCTGCACGGCCATGCGTTTGCGCAGGTGCAACCGCCTTTGGAGCCGCAGTCCGTCCCCACACCTCCACCCGATGAGCCTCCCGATCTCCGTCAGCGCGGCAAGACGGACGACGTATGGCTGGATACCACCCAGAAGGGTGTGCACGACATGGTGTGGCGATCGGCGATGCACGTGGATCGCTGGTTCGGTTCGCGTGAGCCGCCGGGCGCATATCAGGGCGCTTCGGGAAGCATCACACCCGCGTTGCTGTGGGACGAGTTCGAAGGGTTCCAGCCGAAGCTCCGTTTCCGCGTCACCGTTCCACTTCCCCAGCTGAACGAGCGTTTCAACGCGTTCATAGGCAAGGTCGATCGCGACGAGTACGTCGCCGAGCGCACGCCGGAGTCCGGAGCGTTCCAGCGCCAGTACGGCGAGCTGGGCGAAGAGCAGACGCTCGCCGGCATCGTGTATCGCACACCCACGAAGCAGGGCAGTCGTTTCGATGCGGGCGCCGGCATCCGCGTGCGCCTGCCGCTCGATCCTTACGTGAAAGGCAGCTGGGTGTACGAGCTGGGCGATTCGATGTCGGGGCTCGTGAGCCTGAGGCAGACGATCTTCTGGCAGAACAGCCAGCGGTCCGGATTCACCTCGCGCGTCGATCTTGAAAAGCTGTTCGCCGAAAACCTGTGGCTCCTGCGATGGACGACTTCGGGATCGATCTCCGAGATGTCCGAAGGCGTGTACGGCTATTCGGCGATCACCGCGCTACGCGGGTTTCCGGGCCGGCGCGCAGTGGCGTTCGAAGCGGGTTTCGACGGCGAATCCGACGCCGAGGTGCCGATGCACGAGTTCGGATTCAAGGCGGCGTGGCGGCAGAGCGTGGCGCGCGACTGGCTCATCATGGAAGTCCGCACGAGCCTCACGTGGCCGAAGGAAAAGCGGGAGCAGCCGCGCAAGCCGAGCTGGGGCGTGGGAATCGGCTTCGAGATGTTCTTCGGGACCGACGAGTTCCTGGCGCGCCCCGTCACGTTCTGAACGCCGCGGCCCCGTCGCGCGCGGCGCGCGCTAGCTTCCGCACGCCGCTGCCGATTACTCCGCGATCGCGATTCCCCACGGCGACTTGTCGACAGGAATCTTCTTGACGACTTTCAGCGTGCTCGTGTCCACGACGCTCACATCGTTCGAGGGCCCGTTCGCCGTGTAGAGAAACTTGCCGTCAGGTGAGAGCGCGATACCCCAAGGCCGCGCGCCCACCGCAACCTGCTGGATCAGCTTCGGCGTGCCGGAAACGTCGATCACCGCGACCTTGCCGCCGCGGCCCGTGCTCACGTATAGCCGGTTGCGTTTCGAATCGAGCTTCACGGACATCGGTTTCGCTTCGGCATCGAGCTGCACGATGCGCTCGACCGTGCCCTCGGGGATCTTGACCCGATACACCGAGCTGTCGAACTCGCCGGACACGTACGCGTACTTGCTGTCCGGAGTGAACGCGGCATCGCGCGGGCGCTTGCCGACGATGATGTGCTTCACTTCCTTCAGCGTCTTCGTGTCGACGACGGAGATGGAGTTGTCGGACTCGTTGGTCACGAGCGTCCACCGGCCGTCCGGCGACACGCGCACGCCTTCAGGCTCCTCGCCCACCGGCACGCGCGCGAGGATCTTGCCGGTTTTGACGTCCAGCACGGTGGCTGTTGCGGCGTCTTCGTTCGCGACGTAGAGCCGGCCGTCGGAAGTGAGGTCGAACTGCTCCGGGTCGGAGCCCGCCTCGAACACCTTCACGACCTTGAGGGTCTTCGTGTCCACCGCCGCGACGCCGTCAGCCTTCAGGTCCCGGCCGAGCTTCTCGCATTCTTCGTCGGGGACTGAAGGCGGGCACTTCGGCAGTCCGGAAAGCGCGACGTACACGGTGGCGCCATCCGGGCTCACGGAGATACCGCGCGGGCGCTTGCCGACGGGAATCGTTGCGATGGCTTCGTTCTTGTCCGTATCGATCACGGTGACGGTATGACCGTCTTCGTTCGAAACATACGCGCGGCCGGCGTGAGCGGCGACAGATGAGCTGAGCAGCAGGACGGCGCAGATTGCCGTATGCGATTTCATGATTTTCATGAGATTTCCCGGACGAACCGACTGCGCGGGTGGATGCCCGCCGCAGCATATCGTTCGCCCGGGAGTGGGCCAATTGCACCCGCGGCCACGCCGCGGGCGCGGCAGGTCAGCCGAGCTTCACGTCGCTGATCTGGATGATCGGCGCTTCGCTCGAGTAATTCGCGATGTCGTTCTGGATCGCGGACGCGTGCGGACCGAACGCCGCCTGGAACGCCTCGACGGAGTCGAAGCGCAGGTGGCACAGCACGGCGAATTCCGCCTTGGTGCCCGGCGCGCCGCCGCCGAGACCCTGCTCGACAACCGTTCCCTTCAGCGCGCTGCCGAGCAGCTTCTGCACCATCGGGATGTGTGTGGAGAGGTAGTAGCTCATGTCGAACTTCGCGCCGTCCTTGTTCGGATAGAGCACGTTCACGGTGATCATCGGGCCTCTCCTCGTTCTTCTGGTGATGGGGGGCGAGCATCCTAGGCGCTGCCGGGTGAAACGGGTAGCCCCACGAAAAACGCCGGAGCGGCTGGTGGCCGCCCCGGCGTCGAAGAACACCCGCTCAGGGCAGAACGGGTGTGAGGTTTCGATGGGATCGAAGAGCGATCAGCTGCCCGTGATCGGAGTCAGGGTCAGCTCCACGCGGCGGTTCTGCTGGCGGCCGTCCGGCGTGTCGTTCGACGCGATCGGATGCGCCTTGCCGTACCCGGTGGTCGCGACGCGCTGGTCCGACACACCCTTGCCTTTGAGGTACGCGCCGACGGTCGATGCGCGCTTCTCGGAGAGCGTCTGGTTGATCTGGTCCGAACCGACGCTGTCCGTGTGGCCGGCCACGTCGATGATGGTCTTGTCGTACTCCTTCAGTACGAGCGCGACGGAGTCGAGCACGCTGAAGAAGTTCGCGTTGAGATCCGCGCTGCCCGTCGCGAACGTGATGTTGCCGGGCATGTTCAGCACGATGTTCTCACCCGAGCGCGTGACCGAAACGCCCGTGCCCTGGAGCTGCGCGCGCAACTTGGCTTCCTGCCGATCCATGTAGTTGCCCACGGCGCCACCGGCCAGCGCACCGACGCCGGCACCGATGAGCGCACGCTTGCGTCGCTCCTTCGAATTGTCGCCAGTGAGCGCGCCAACGGCGGCACCCGCGAGCGCGCCGATGCCGGCGCCCTTGGTGGTGCTGCTCACCTTCTTCTCGCCCGTATACGCGTCTGTGGTCATGCAGCCGGAAACCAGGCCGGCGATCACCGCGACAAGCACGCCACTACGCACCAGACCGGGATGAGCCATTGACAGAATCTCCTTCAACTCAAGCAGCAGACGCGCACGCTACGCGAGCTGTGCAAGTCGTAAAGCGCGTGTTTTGGAGGGTGTGAATGCGCTCACAAATGACGGAATTCGAAGCGGCGGGGGTGTGAGCGGAACGTCACAGAATGCGGGCGGGGGAACCTCGGCGGTGTCGGCGAATTGAGTCAAATCGAGCAGTGCTTTTTCGAGGTGCGATCCCATGCCCCGCGCGATCTGGTCCGGCGCCATCTCCTTCGGTCTCGTCTACATCCCCGTGCAGCTGCACTCGGCTTCGCGCAGCAGTTCGCTGGATCTCGATTTCCTCGACAAGCGGGATTTCTCGCCAGTGGGTTATCAGCGCGTGAACAAGCGGACTGGCAAGGTCGTCGAGTGGGCGAACATCGTAAAGGGCTATCAGTACGAGAAGGGCGAGTACGTCGCGCTGAGCGACGAGGATTTTCGCCAGGCCAACGTGAAGGCGACGCAGACCGTCGACATCGTGCAGTTCGTGGACGAGAGCAGCATCCAGCCCGCGTATTTCGAGACGCCGTATTTCCTCTCGCCGGGAAAGGGTGGAGCGAAGGTGTATGCGCTACTGCGCGAAGCGTTGAAGAGCACGAAGAAGGCGGCGGTCGCAACGTTCGTGATGCGCGGGCGACAGCATCTCGCGATGCTTCACCCGAGCGGCAAGGCGCTCATGCTGGATACGTTGCGATTTCACGAAGAGATCCGTGACGCCAGCGACCTCGATCTTCCCGACAAGGCGGGCATCGGCTCGAAGGAGCTCGCGATGGCCGAGCGGCTCATCGAGGAGATGAGCGGCGAGTGGGATCCGGCTCAGTTCACCGATACGTACAGGAAGGATCTGCTCGCGCGCATCAAGGAGAAGATCAGGAACAAGGAGACGCACAAGCTCACTGCGGGCGGCAAGACGCGCGAGCCGCGCAAGAGCGCTCAGGTGATCGATCTCATGGAAGTGCTGAAGCGGAGCCTGGAAGAAGGCAAGGGCGCTCGCCGCGCGACAAGTTCGAGTCGCTCCACGTCCACGGCTTCGAGTCGCTCCACGGCTTCGAGTGGATCCGCGGCTTCGGGTCGCTCCACGACATCGACAACGTCGACGACCTCGCGGAAGCGGGCGCCCGCGCGCAAGCGCTCCAAGACGCGTCGACGAAGAGCCTCGCCATCACGCGTGCGCAAGACAGCGTGAGCGAATCACCCCGGTTGCGGACTGCGCCTCCGTTCAGCTCAAGGGCTTGAGGTTGCACGCCTTGAACGCGGCGGCCTCGGTTTCGCGGAAGAGCCTGGCCTTCTTCTTGGCCTCATCCGTATCGCGAAACACCCCGCTGCGTTCTCCAGGCAGCGTGGAGTAGCGCGCGAAAGCCGTCGCCTCGACGAAATCGTCGTACTTCATGGCCTCCGCGATCCGGTCTACCACACAGACGCATTGATACATGTTGGTCTGCTTGCCGCCGGTACGGTTGATGCATTCCTGCACGTACTCCACGCGCGCAAGTGTTGGGAAATCGTTCGCGGGAGCCTCCGAGTACGCAGGAGTGGCGAGAATGAACAACCCGATCACTGCTCCAAGGGCGAGACAGTGTGTGTCATTCCTGGCGCTGTTTTTTCCCGGCATTTGCGCACTCCCGCGACGAAATGTCGCGTTTCCTGAGCATCGTACGCTCACGCTCCGCAATGCTTCAAATTGTGTTGCACCTCCCATCGCGGCGGGTGTACACAAACGCCTCGTTCCATCGTGCACGCACCTGGAATCGTGCGTCGCGCAGCAGAGGGGGTTCTCGCTTCTAGCTACTCGTCTGTCCGAAGAGCAGGGAGGCGGTCGCGTATTTCCAGAGAAAACACAATGCCCGGAGGAGATATGAGATACGAGTATCGTTCCATGTGGGTCGGCGTCGCCGCCGTCGCCGCGACGGTAGCGTCCGTCACGGCGGGCGCAGACCCTGACCTCGAGAAGAGAATGGGTGATCCATCGAACTGGGCATCGCAAGCCGGCGATTACGCGAATACTCGCTGGAGCGATCTCAACCAGATCAACGCGTCGAACGTCGGCAGATTGCAGGTTGCGTGGACGCTTTCGACCGGTGTGCTGAGGGGACACGAAGGTTCGCCGCTCGTCATCGGCGACACGATGTACATCCACACGCCGTTCCCGAACAACGTGTACGCGGTCAACCTCAAGGACCAGACGTATAAGTGGAAGTACGAGCCGAAGCAGGACGCGAGCGTCGTTCCCGTAATGTGTTGCGATACCGTCAATCGCGGTCTCGCTTACGGTGACGGCAAGATCTTCCTGCAGCAGGCGGATACGACACTGGTCGCGCTGGATGCGAACACCGGCAAGGTCGTGTGGACCGCGAAGAACGGCGATCCGAAGATCGGCGAGACGAACACCAACGCGCCTCACGTGTTCAAGGACAAGGTGATCACCGGTATTTCCGGCGGTGAGTTCGGTGTCCGCGGCCGCGTCATCGCGTACAACATCAAGGACGGCAAGAAAGCGTGGACCGGCTGGAGCGTCGGGCCCGACTCGGACCTCCTTTTCGACCCGCAGAAGACGATGACCTGGACGAACGGCAAGATGGCGCCGGTCGGCAAGGACTCATCGCTCAAGACGTGGGAAGGCGAGCAGTGGAAACTGGGCGGCGGCACGACGTGGGGCTGGTATTCCTACGATCCGAAGCTCAACCTCGTCTACTACGGCAGCGGCAACCCGGGAACGTGGAATCCGTCGCAGCGTAAGGGCGACAACAAGTGGTCCATGACCATCTTCGCGCGCGATCTCGATACAGGCGTTGCGAAGTGGGTGTACCAGATGACGCCCCATGACGAATGGGACTTCGACGGCGTCAACGAAGTACCCCTGGTGGACCTCGACATCAAGGGCAAGAAGGTTCCCGCGCTCGTTCACTTCGACCGCAACGGCATCGCCTACACGCTCAATCGCGAGACTGGCGAGCTGCTCGTCGCGCAGAAGTACGATCCGAAGGTGAACTGGACCTCGGGCGTCGACATGAAGACCGGTCGGCCCACCGTCGTCAGGCAGTACTCCACGGATGCCGCGGGTCCCGATGTCAACGTGAAGGACATCTGCCCGGCCGCGCTCGGCACGAAGGATCAGCAGCCCGTGAGCTTCGACAAGAAGTCGAATCTCTTCATGGTTCCGACGAACCACGTCTGCATGACCTACGAGCCCTTCCAGGTCGAGTACGTCGCGGGCCAGCCGTATGTCGGCGCCACGCTCACGATGTTCCCCGCACCGAACAGCCACGGTGGCATGGGGAACTTCATCGCGTGGGACGCTGCCAACGGGAAGATCGTGTGGTCCAAGCCTGAGCGCTTCTCCGTATGGTCCGGTGCCTTGACCACGGCGGGCGACGTCGTGTTCTACGGCACGCTCGAAGGCTACATCAAGGCGGTGAGCCCGAAGGACGGCAAGGAACTTTGGAAGTTCAAGACGCCCTCAGGAATCATCGGAAACGTCTTCACGTACCAGTACGGCGGCAAGCAGTACGTCGGCGTGTACTCGGGAATCGGCGGCTGGGCCGGAATCGGCATGGCCGCGGGCCTCACCGGTAACACCGAAGGGTTGGGTGCAGTCGGTGGCTACAAGGACCTGGCCAAGTACACGACGCTCGGCGGATCGCTCTTCGTGTTCGCGTTGCCCGATGGCGCAACCGGCGCGACGGCGATGAACCAGCGTTAGCACGGGCAGCGACCGCCTGTCACTTAGCGGTGTGCCGCTCTCCAACCCCGGAGCGGCACACCGCCCTTGTCAGCAGAGGGGATCAGAGACGAGATGAAATTCTGGAAATTGCTCATGTTCAGCGCGCTCCTGACGGGCGCGGCCGTAGCCGCCGGGGCGGCGGATGCGGCGCCTTACACGGTCAAGGAGGGAAACAAGGTCGACCAAAAGACACTCATGGGGTGGCGTACCTGGCGCGCGCTCGCGTGCGAGCGTTGCCACGGGGCGCAGCAGGAGGGTCTCGTCGGCCCCGCTCTCGTTGAGTCCCTGAAGAAGCTCACGAAGGAAGAGTTCCACCAGAAGGTGATGAACGGCAATCCGGAGAAAGGCATGCCGCCCTTCAGCGTGAGCAAGATGGTGGTAGACAATTGGGAAGGACTCTACGGCTATCTGAAGGGTCGGTCCGATGGAAAGATCAAACCGGGCCATGTCTATCCGATGGATGCCTCCGCGCAGAGTGCGCAGAAGAAGTAGTACCCCCGGGATGGCAACTGCACGCGCGTCCGTGCACGCGCTGTCCCTGACTGTCCTCGCTTGCGCCGGACTGGCGTCCTCGGCCGCGGCCCAGGGCGTTCCGGCCGGCGATACGCTGAAGGTCTGTGCGGATCCCAACAATCTTCCGCAATCGGACCGCACGGGCGCCGGCTATGAGAACAAGCTGGCCGAGGCCATGGCGAAGGATCTCGGTCGCAAGGTCGAGTACACCTTCTTCCCTCAACGCATCGGGTTCGTGCGCAACACGCTTCGCTCGCAGGACGAAAAGACGGGCGTGTACAAGTGCGACGTCATCATCGGCGTGCCGCGCGGATACGAGCTCACGGCGACGACGAAGCCCTACATGCGTTCGGTGTATGCGCTCGTGATGCCGAGCCGTGACGAGTTCAAGAATCTTTCCACTGCGGAAGATCTGCTCTCGCTTCCGCGCGAAACGTTGCAGAAGCTTCGCATCGGAATCTTCGCGCGCTCGCCGGCTACGGACTGGCTGCAGAAGCACGGTCTTATCGGGCAGGCCCACGTCTACCAGGCCCAGAGCGGCGATCCGGATGAGCATCCCGCCAGCGTCGTCGAGCGGGATCTCTCGGCTGGCGCCATCGATCTGGCGATCGTCTGGGGGCCGGTCGCGGGATTCCTCGCGGATCGTCACAAGACCGGGCAGGCCTGGATGTCGGTGCCCTTCAAGCCCGACCCGTCGATCAAGTTCGATTACGAGATGGCGATGGGCGTGCGCTTCGGCGAGCGGGAGTGGAAGGACACGCTCGATCGCTGGATATCCACTCACCAGGATGCCATCCGCAACATCCTCGTGAGCCACCGGGTGCCGTTGCTGGAACCGACGGCGCCGGACGCGTCCGCCAAGGACGATGACGACTAGATAGACGGCCAGCGATCCACGCATCCCCGTTCGACCGCCGCTCGCCCAGGAGGTGAGTCCGGCGTCGTCCGCCGTTCCGACCGGCCGCGCCGTCAGGCTATAGTCCCCGCGTTGTCGGGGGGTAGCCAGAAGAATGAACGAGACGTCCGCCGCCGTGGCTCCGTCGGGTGCGGGAGCCATCAAAGTCGCAGTTGGTACACGCAAGCGAATCGCCGCGATCTTCGGCGGCTCCATCGGCAATCTCGTCGAGTGGTACGACTGGTACGTCTACGCGACCTTTTCGCTGTACTTCGCGAAGGCCTTCTTCCCCGCGGCGGATCGCACGGCGCAGCTGCTGAGCACCGCCGTCGTGTTCTCCGTCGGGTTCCTCATCCGGCCGATCGGAAGTTGGGCGCTCGGGCGTTTCGCCGACCGGCACGGACGCAAATCCGCGCTTCAGCTTTCCATCATGCTGATGTGCGCCGGTTCGCTCATCATCGCCATCACTCCCACGTACGAGACCATCGGCGGCTTCGCGGCCGTTCTGCTCGTGGCCGCGCGCCTGCTTCAGGGCTTCAGTCTCGGCGGAGAGTACGGCACTAGCGCCACGTATCTCGCCGAAGTGGCCGAGCCCGGGCGCCGCGGGTTCTATTCGAGCTTCCAGTACGTCACGCTGATCTCGGGGCAGCTGATCGCAACGGTCGTGCTCATCGTCCTGCAGTTCTTCGTGCTCTCGCGCGAACAGCTGTTCGATTGGGGATGGCGCGTGCCGTTCTTCCTCGGCGCGCTCGCGGCGGTCGTCGGGCTTTATCTCCGACGCAGTCTCAGCGAGACCGAAGCGTTCCTTCATTCGAAGAGCAAATCGCCCGAAGCCGGCGGCATCCGGTTCCTTCTCAAGCATCCGCGTGAGGTGGCGATCGTCGCCGGGATGACGATGGGCGGCACGGTCGCGTTCTACACCTACAGCGCGTACATGCAGACGTACATGGTGAACACCGTCGGCATGACGGAAGAGCAATCGACGATCATCTCGTTCTTCACGCTGCTCGTCTTCGTATGCCTGCAGCCGCTCGTTGGCGGCCTATCGGATCGCATCGGCCGAAGGCCGGTGCTCCTCACGTTCGGTATCCTGGGCGCGCTCGGAAACATCCCGCTGATGACGCAGATCTCGAAGACGCAGGATCCCTTCATGCTCGGATGTCTCATCCTGCTCGGGCTCGTGGTCATCTCCTGCTACACGGCGCTAAGTGCGGTCGTGAAGGCGGAGCTCTTCCCTGCCGAGATCCGCTCGATCGGCGTGGGCCTGCCTTCCGCCATCGCCATCTCGATCTTCGGAGGCACGGCCGGCACCGTCGCCCTGTGGTTCAAGGGGATCGGGCACGAGTCCTGGTTCTACTGGTACGTGAGCGGCTGTGTGTTGTGCTCGCTCCTGGTCTTCGCGCTCATGCGCGAGACGAGCCAGACGTCCGTCATCGAGCGGCAGCGCCTGGCGGCGGAGGCGGCGTCCCGAAGCTCGGCCTGAGCCGGAATCCCTTCGAGCAGGAATTCCCCGAGCCGGAATTCGAGGACCGGAACTGACCGCGAACCCCACCCGCCGGGGGCGGGTCCGTCGTATCCTCACCGGCCCTGTTTTCTCGCGCGAGCGGCTCATGGACGTCCTCGACACCTTTCATCCGGCCGTGGCGGGCTGGTTCCGCCGGGCCTTCGAGGCGCCCACGCCGGCGCAGGTGGAGGCCTGGCCGGCGATCCGCGAAGGCCGCTCGGTACTCATTGCCGCGCCCACCGGCTCGGGCAAAACCTTCGCCGCATTCCTGGCGGCCATCGACGGCCTCGTGCGGGATGGTGTCGAGGGGAAGCTCGCGGACGAAACCCGCATCGTCTACGTGTCGCCGCTCAAGGCGCTCTCGAACGACATCAATCGCAACCTCGCGGCGCCGGTGTCCGGGATCATCGAGGAGCTGCGGGCGCTCGGACTTCCGGATGTGAACATCCGCACCTTCGTGCGCACGGGCGACACGCCGGCCGCGGAGCGCGCGCGCATGTCGAAGCAGCCGCCGCACATCGTCGTGACGACGCCGGAGTCGCTCTACATCCTGCTCGGCTCGGTGTCGGGTCGGCAGATGCTGAGCACGACGCGCACGGTCATCGTCGATGAGATCCACGCGGTCGCCGGAACGAAGCGTGGCTCGCACCTCGCGCTCTCTCTCGAGAGGCTCGATGCGCTCGCGGGCAGGCGCGTCACGCGCGTGGGACTCTCCGCCACGCAGAAGCCGATCGAGGAAGTGGCGAAGTTCCTCGTCGGCGTGGGGCAGGAATGCGCCATCGTGGACAGCGGCCATGTGAGACGTCGCGATCTGGCGCTCGAAGTGCCCGCGGCGCCGCTCGAAGCAGTGATGTCGAACGAGGTGTGGGCGCAGGTCTATGACCGGCTCGCCGAGCTCATCGCCGAACATCGCACGACGCTCATCTTCGTGAATACGCGCCGGCTCGCGGAGCGCGCGGCCCGCCATCTCACCGAGCGCGTCGGCAAGGATCTCGTTACGGCTCATCACGGGAGCCTCGCGAAAGAGCTGCGGCTGGACGCGGAGCACCGGCTGAAGCGCGGGGAGCTGAAGGCGCTCGTCGCCACCGCATCGCTGGAGCTCGGTATCGACATCGGCGATGTCGATCTCGTTTGCCAGCTGAGCTCGCCGCGCTCGATCAACGCCTTCCTGCAGCGTGTGGGGCGTTCCGGCCATGCTGTGGGAGGGATGCCGAAGGGACGGCTGTTCCCGCTTTCGCGCGACGACCTCGTGGAGTCCGCAGCCCTGCTGGATTCAGTGAGGCGCGGCGAGCTCGACCGGCTCCACGTTCCGCAGAACGCGCTGGACGTGCTTTCCCAGCAGATCGCGGCCGAAGTCGGCGCGCAGGAGTGGAAAGCGGACGACCTCTTCGCGCTCTACACGCGATCCTGGCCGTATCGCAATCTCGCTCGCAAGGAGTTCGACGAGATCGTGCAGATGATCGCCGAGGGCTTCAGCACGCGGCGCGGGCGAACCGGTGCGCTCATTCACTACGATGCCGTCAACGGAGTCTTGCGAGGCCGCCGCGGTGCGCGCCTCACGGCGATCACGTCGGGCGGCGCGATTCCGGATACGGCCGATTACCGCGTGATGCTTGAGCCCGCAGGCGTCGTCATCGGCACCGTTCACGAGGATTTCGCGGTTGAGAGTCTCGCGGGCGACGTCTTCCAGCTTGGGAACACGTCATACCAGATTCTCCGCGTCGAGCGCGGTACGCTGCGCGTGCAGGATGCGCAAGGTCAGGCGCCCTCCATTCCCTTCTGGCTCGGCGAAGCGCCGGGGCGAACAAACGAGCTATCGGCTGCGGTTTCGCGCCTGCGCACTGAGCTGCAGGCGAGGTTTGAGAACGACGGAGATTCCGCGGTGGAGTGGCTGACCGAGGATGTCGGCCTCACCGAAGCGCCGGCCACGCAGCTCGCCTCATATCTCGCCTCCGCGCACGCGGCGCTCGGCAGGTTGCCAACGCAGAAGACCGTCATCTTCGAGCGGTTCTTCGATGAATCCGGCGGCATGCAGCTCGTCATCCACTCGCCGTTCGGCAGTCGGGTGAATCGCGCGTGGGGCCTGGCCCTGCGCAAACGGTTTTGCCGGAAGTTCAACTTCGAGCTTCAGGCTGCAGCTACTGAGGATTGCATCGTCCTCTCGCTCACTGCTGCTCATAGTTTCGATCTCCCGGATGTCGCGCGGTATCTGCACTCCAACAGCGCGCGCGGTGTGTTGGTTCAGGCGCTGTGTGCCGCGCCCATGTTCGGCGTGCGCTGGCGGTGGGATGCGTCCATCTCGCTGGCTCTGCCGCGCTTCCGTGGCGGGAAGAAGATTCCGCCGCAGATCGCGCGCATGAACGCGGAAGATCTGCTGGCATCGGTGTTTCCGGATCAGGTGGCGTGCGCGGAGAACCTGCCGGGCGAGATCGAGATTCCGGATCATCCGCTCGTGCGCCAGACCATCCGGGATTGCCTGCAAGACGCCATGGACGTGGAAGGCTTCGAAGCCGTCCTGCGCGGCATCGAATCGGGCGAGATCGCCGTGATTGCACGCGATCTCACGGAACCTTCCCCGCTCGCGCTGGAAGTGCTTTCCGCGCGTCCCTACGCGTATCTCGACGACGCTCCGCTGGAGGAGCGCCGGACGCAGGCCGTGATGAGCCGGGGCTGGCTGGATCCCGAGTCCGCCGCCGACATCGGCCAGCTGGACGCCGCAGCGATCGAGCGCGTGCGAGACGAGGCGTGGCCGGATGGCACGTCGCCTGACGAGCTGCACGACTCGCTCATGTGGCTCGGATTCCTCACGGATGCCGAGATGCGCCGGAATCCCGCCTGGCCCGCTCTGATCGATCAACTGGTCGCGCAGCGTCGGGTGACGCGCGCGCAAGTCGGCGCTCCCGGTCTCTGGGTCGCCACGGAGCGACGTCCGCTGATCGAAGCGGCATATCCGGGCGTCTCGTTCGAGCCGGATCTGGTGCCGCCCCCGTCGGCGAGCGAAAAGTCCCTGTCGCAGGATGAGGCGCTTGTGGAACTGGTGCGCGGTCGGCTCGAAGGCCTCGGCCCGGTCAGTGTCGACGCACTGGCGGACGCCTTCGCGAAACCCGTGTCGGACATCGGCATGGCGCTGGCAGCGCTTCAGTCCGAAGGCTTCGCCATGCGCGGCCGCTTCACTCCGGGCACAACGGAGGAAGAGTGGTGCGAGCGCCGCCTCCTGGCGCGCATCCATCGATACACGGTCAAGCGGCTGCGCGCGGAGATCGAGCCCGTACTCGCCCGCGACTACCTGCGTTTCCTGTTCGAGTGGCAGCGCGCGACGCCCGATGCGCGCATGCAAGGTCCCGATGCGCTGGCAGCGATTCTTTCGCAGCTCGAAGGCTTCGAAGCGCCGGCGGGCTCCTGGGAAACCGAGATCCTCCCCGCGCGCATCAACGAGTACGAACCTTCATGGCTCGACGAGCACTGCCTCGCGGGACGGTTCGTGTGGACGCGGCTCTCGCGTCGCACGGCCAATCCGGAGCGGGGAGCGGCGCCCGTGCGTTCCACGCCGATCACGCTGCTTCCGAGGCGGAACGTCAGGCTGTGGTCATCGTTCGCGGATGCGGCGGACCCAGCGCATCTCAGCGGCAAAGCGCGAAGCATCGTCGAAGTGATCCAGGAGCAGGGCGCGCTGTTCTTCGACGAGATCGTCGATGCCACCGGGATGTTGCCGGCCCAGGTGGAGGAAGCCATCGCCGAGCTCGTCGCGCTGGGGATCCTCAACTCGGATAGCTTCGGCGGATTGCGCGCGCTGCTGCTTCCCTCAGACCGGCGCCGATCGCGCAATGTGAAGCGTGGAAGGCGAGTCTCGCTCTTCGGGATGGCGGACTCGGGCCGGTGGGCTCTCGTGCGACGTCCAGCTCCCGGCGCACTACCCGCCGCGTCCGGGCGCAACGATGAGGCCGTGGAAAATCTCGTTCGATCGTTGCTTCGCCGTTGGGGCGTGCTGCTATGGAAACTGGTGGCCGCTGAAGCGCCTTGGCTTCCGCCTTGGCGAGACATCCTTCTCTGCTGCCGTCGGCTGGAAGCGCGGGGCGAGATTCGCGGCGGCCGCTTCGTTGCCGGCTTCTCGGGCGAGCAGTACGCCACGCCGGAGGCAGTGAGCCTCTTGCGAGACATGCGGAAGAAGCCCCACAACGGCCAGCTCATCGCGGTGTCCGCCGCGGATCCGCTCAATCTCGTGGGCGTGCTCACGCCGGAGTCCCGCGTGCCCGCGCTCACGGGCAATCGCGTGCTGTATCGGGATGGCGTGCCGATCGCCGTCTACGTCGGCGGCGAGGTGCGGTTCCTGACGCAGCTGGACCCGAAGTCGCAGTGGGAGGCGCAGAACTCCATCCTCCGCCGCCACGTTCCCGCGGCGCTCGCGGACCTGGCGTGAGCCATCGCGAGTAGCAACCCGACGGTCGGTGCTAGTAGCAGCCCGTCGGCAGCACAAGCCCGGGCGTGCGAAGCAACTCATCCAGCTCCGCCGCAGCTGCAATCCGCTGAGTGTGCTGGCATCCGGCTTCCCCGGCTGCTTCCTGCCCGGACTGCGCAAACTCCTCGCAATCACACGTCCAGTGCGAGTGCCCTTGCGTATCGCGGTGGTGCTCCACGCGATAGCCGCCAACGAAGTACGTGCGTGGAAGGGGAGCAGCCCATGCGCTTTCCATTGCAGCGCTGCGCGCCGCTGCACTTGTGGTCGCGAGGCTGGCCGTTGCCGCGGCGGCGTTGGGATTCGCGCGGCGGAAGCTCTCGTTCATCGACATCACGGGCCTCCGGCGGGCAGGCTGGAGAGGGCGCATGGCATTCACTCCGTCAACAAGCAATTTCAAGGCCACTCGCGCGTGGGCGGTCGGTTCGTCTCAAGTGGCTGTTTCTGCTCCACTTGATTGCTACCATGACTGCAACAGCGCGCACCGTCATCGAACAGCGACGGTGCGCACAGTCCCAAAATCGCGCACTTGGAATGGGGTGGCCACGATGAGCTTCACTCGGAAGGCTTGCAGGAAGATGACGGCGCTCCTGCTTGCGGCGGCAATCGCAACGACGGCATCGGCGCAGTCTTCGCACGTGGCCCCACAGTCGGTCACGATCCCGCAGGACGTGGAGAAGGTGGCGCAGGCGCAGATCACGCGCGCCACGCTCGAAGCTCCGATCCGCTTCCTCGCGGATGACCTGCTGGAGGGCCGCGGCCCCGCCACCCGTGGCGACCAGCTCGCCCGCCGGTATCTCGCCGAAGAACTGCGCGAGATGGGCTACCAGCCCGGCGCGCCGAACGGCAAATGGGAGCAGCCCATGGACGTCGTGGGCATCACGACCTCCGCGCCGCCCGTCTGGAGCTTCACCGGCAGGAACGGCAACGTCGACCTGAAGTGGTACGAGGAGTACATCGGCACGAGCGGCGTGCAGATGCCTTCCGCCAGCTTCGAGAATGCGGACGTCGTCTTCGTCGGCTACGGCATCCAGGCCCCCGAGTACAAGTGGGACGACTTCAAGGGCGCCAACCTCAAGGGCAAGGTGCTCCTGATGCTCAACAACGACCCGGACTGGGACCCGAAGATCTTCGCGGGCAACACCCGGCTCTACTACGGCCGCTGGACGTACAAGTACGAAAGCGCCGCGCGCCAGGGTGCCGCTGGCGTCATCATCATTCACACCACGCCTTCGGCCGGCTATCCGTGGCAGGTGGTGCAGACGTCGTGGTCCGGCGAGCAGTTCGAGCTTCCGGCCGGCGGCGAGCCCACCGTGCTGTTCAAGGGCTGGTCCACGGAAGACGCGGCGCGCCGGCTCGCCAAGGCGGGCGGGCAGGACCTCGACAAGCTGATCGCCTCCGCGAAGAGCCGTAACTTCAAGCCCGTCACCCTGTCGCTCAAGACCTCCCTGAAGTTCGAGAGCAAGATCTCGAAGGTCACGACGGCGAACGTGGCGGGCCTGCTTCCGGGCAGCGATCCGAAGCTGAAGGACGAAGTCGTGGTCGTCACCGCGCACCACGATCACCTTGGCATCGGCCCGCCCGACGCGACGGGTGACAAGATCTACAACGGCGCGGAAGACAACGCCGCCGGCTGCGCTCAGGTTCTCGCCATTGCGCGTGCGATCGCGGCGTTACCGGAGCGGCCGCGCAGATCCGTGCTCATCCTTTTCGTTGCCGCGGAAGAGCAGGGCCTGCTCGGCTCGAAGTACTACTCCCTGCACCCGACTTTCCCGCCCGGGAAGATCGCCGCGAACATCAACTACGACGGTGGCGACACGCGAGGTCGCACGAAGGACCTCACGTTCATCGGTTACGGCAAGTCCTCGCTGGACGACCTCGTACGGGCGCTGCTGGAAAAGCAGGGGCGCGTCCTGGTGCCGGATCAGTTCCCCGACCGCGGATTCTTCTACCGCTCGGATCAGTTCAATTTCGCGAAGATCGGCGTGCCGGCCATCTACTTCAGCCGCGGCACTGACTACATCGGCAAGCCGCCGGGCTGGGGCAAGCAGCAGCAGGAGGAGTGGGAGGCGAAGCGATACCACCAGCCCTCCGACGAAGTCGACGACACCTGGGTGTATGATGGGATGATCGAAGACGCGCAGATCGGCTTCTATGCCACCTACCTCATCGCACAGAAGCCCGAGCTTCCAGCATGGAAGAAGGGCGATGAGTTCGAGGCCGCCCGCCTGAAAGCGCTCGCTGAAGCTGCACAATGAGCTTCAGCCTGGCATGTAGCAGAATGCTGGCATGTAGCGGAATGAATACAGGCGGGAGCGGGGTTTGCTACGTCGCCCTGATCGGTAAGGAGCTCACGGATGCCCCGATCGGACGACGCGCACTTGACGAGCACGATGGACCTGACCGCCGTTTCGGCTGCATCGGCCGTCGCTGCGCCGGTGGTGGCGCCGACTCCCATTCCCGAAGTCGCTCCGCAGGACTCGACCTGCACTTGCCAGGAATACCGCCGCAACCATGTGTGCGATCACGTGCTGAGGGCGGCGGCCGTGCGCATGGTCCGTCGGATGATCGACATCCACTCGGACTCCAGCCAATCGCACTAGCCCGCTTCTGCTAGGACTCCGATATGGGCGCCGGCTCGGCGCCCATCGGTTTGTTGATGGGCGTGCCGATCGGGTCGATCGAGCCGCCCGGAGGCGTCTCGCTTCCCGCTTGCGTGTCCGCAACGCGCGTCGGCAAGTCCGTCTTGATCGCGTCGTATTCGGCGTCCTTCGTCAGCACGACGATGCTGATGCGCCGGTTGATCGCTCCGCGCGGATTCGACTTGTCGAACAGCACCGATGAAGACAGGCCCACCACGCGAGAAATGCGGTCGGTAGCGAGCCCGCTCGTTTCGAGCACCCGTCGCGCGGCATTAGCGCGGTCCGCAGAAAGATCCCAGTTCGTCATGCCGCTGATGCCGGCGTAAGGCGCCGCGTCCGTGTGCCCCGTGATGCTGATGCGATTCGGCACGGAGCTCAGATACGGCGTGAGCTCGCGAAGGATCGCGATCGTGTAGTCCTTCAGCCGCGAGCTGCCGAGGTCGAACATCGGCCGGTTCTGCGCATCGACGATCTGGATCCTGAGCCCTTCGGGAGTGATATCGAGCAGCAGCTGGTCCTTGAACGGCTCCAGCGCCTGGCTCTTGCTGATGGCCTCCTTCAGGTCCTGCATCAGCGCTTCCATCCGCTTCCTTTCGAGCTCCGCCTGCGCGCGCTCGAGCGCCGCGGCGTCGTCCTTTATTTCGGAGATAGGCCTGGGCGGCGTCATCGCCCCGATGCCGGGTTTCGCGCTCTGCGTCGTGCGCGGGGCATCGAGGCCGCCCCCGAGATTGATCGGGCTCGTGCTCGCGCCGCCCGGGCCCATCTGTCCGGGCGCCGGCTTCACGCTCTTGCCCGGCTCCATGCTGGGATTCTTGAAGTAATCGAAGATCGCCGCGCGCTGCTCTTTCGAGACGGCGGTGACGAGCCACATCACGAGGAAGAACGCCATCATCGCGGTGACGAAGTCCGCGTACGCGACCTTCCACGCGCCGCCGTGATGCATGCCATCGCCTTTGCGATAGCGTTTGACGATGACGATCGGACGCTTGTTGGCTGGGGCCATGGGAGGAGGCGCGCTGACTTACGCGGCCTTCGGCTTCGCGGGAGGCGCCTTGCCCTTCAGTTCCGCCTCGAGCTCGCCGAACGTCGGCCGCACTTCGCTGAAGAGCAGCTTGCGCGCGAATTCCACGGCGACCGGCGGCGCGTAGCCGCGAACGCTCGCGACGAGCGCCATCTTCACCACTTCGAAGGCTTTGCCTTCCTCGTGCGCGCGATGCTCCATCGCAGTGGAGATCGGCCCGATGAATCCATACGCGACGAGAATGCCGAGGAACGTGCCGACGAGCGCCGCACCGACCTTGGCACCGATCGTTGCCGTGTCCGCGCCGTCGAGCGCCGACATCGTGTTTACGATGCCGAGCACCGCGGCGACGATGCCGAAGCCCGGCAACGCATCCGCCACTTTCTGGACGGCATGCGCGGGCTCGTGGGCTTCCTTGTGATGCGTCTCCAGCTCGTATTCCAGGAGGCTTTCCAGCTCGTGCGGATCGAGGTTGCCGCCGACGATGAGCCGCAGGCAGTCCGTGATGAACTGCACCATGTGCTGATCGTCGAGCACCTTCGGGTATTTCCTGAAGAGGGCGCTCTTGTCCGGGGCCTCGAGGTCGACCTCGATGGCCATCACGCCTTCCTTCCTGATCTTCATCAGGATGTCGTACATCAGCTTGAGGAGTGTGACGTAGTCCTCACGCTGGTATCTCGGACCTTTTGGCAGTGCCAAAGCACCCTGGAACGCGGCCTTGACCACCTTCGGCGGATTGCTGGTGAGGAACGCGCCGAACGCGGCACCGACGATGATGAGGATCTCGCTCGGATGCCAGAGCGCCAGCAAATGGCCGCCTTCCCAGAGAAAGCCACCCACGACGCAAACGAGTACGACGACCGAGCCGATGATCTGCAACATGCATCCATATTGATGCAACCGGTCGGGCGGCGGAGTGCGAGCGGTCACGCTCTGCCCAGGGACAATTACCGAGCGGGCGCAGCACTTAACGTCTTCGCCGGCGAGTGGCGAGAATCGCGCACTTCCCCTGTGCACAGTCGAGACGCGTGCACCGGCCGGGCACGGGACGTGTGTCGCAAATCGCTTGAATCCGGGGGAAAACACCGGCTTGCGCACTGGCACAGGCATTGCTTTATCGCTAGCGCATGAGCGTCATTCCCCAGAACGCGCTGTCGCCGGAGCTGGCCGTGAAAGCATCCCTGTCCCAGGTCGTGTATGGAAGCTGTCGTTGCGGGGACGTGGGCTTCCGGATTACGGGCTCGCCGCTGCGGGTCGTCGATGGCGGGGTCGACCGCCAGGCGCTTTTCGTTCCGGCCCGCCAGTTCAGGTGGACGCGGGGTGAGACTCAGGTGGTCAGCTACAGGCTGCCGGGGCCCGACGCGTTTGCCACGGCCTACTGTCGCCGGTGCGGGGACGATCTGCCGAGGCACTCGCGAGGCGAGTCGGTCATGGTCGTGCCGTCCCAGGCGCTCGAATCGTCGCCTGACGTGCGCCCCCACGCCGTCGCCTAGAACCTCCGCGCCCCCGGCGGCTCCTTCATCCGCGCGATCCCCGCGGTCTTCGGTCGTGGAAGGCCAAACCGGCTAAACTTGCCGGCCTTCGACCCTTGGCCCCCTTGGCCACCCTTTCGCCAGCCCCTTCCGGAGACCTGCATGTTCGAACGCCTCGAGCGGATGCCCGACGACCCCATCCTCGGCCTCATGGCCGCTTTCCGCGCGGACGCGGACAGCCGGAAAGTCGATCTCGGCGTAGGCGTGTACCGGAACGACAAAGGCGAGACCCCGGTGCTCGAGGCCGTCCGGAAGGCCGAGGAGGCCGTCCTGGCCCGGCAGACCAGCAAGACGTATGTGGCTCCCGCGGGCAATGCCGGCTTCAACCAGGCGATGGAGAAGCTGACGTTCGGGGAGGGGCACCCCACGCTGAGGGCCGGGCGTATCCGGACCATCCAGGCTCCCGGCGGGTGCGGCGCGCTCCGCGTGGGCGCGGAGCTCATCCGCCTCGCGTGGCCGGACGCCATGATTCACGTGAGCACGCCCACCTGGGCGAACCACGTCCCGCTCCTCACGGGCTCCGGCATCAAGCTGGAGCGGTATCCGTACTACGACCCCGCCACCGGCGGCGTGAATTTCGCCGCCATGATGGAGGCGGTCGAGAAGTTGCCGAAGGGCGCCATCCTTCTGCTGCACGCCTCCTGCCACAACCCGACGGGCGCGGACCTTTCGGAGGCGCAGTGGCGCGATGTGCTGGGCGTCGTCCAGCGCCGCGGGCTCATTCCGTACATCGACATGGCGTATCAGGGGCTGGGTACCGGCGTGGCCGAGGACGCGTTCGGGCCACGGCTTTTCGCGGCGGAGCTGCCGGAAGTGCTCGTCGCGGTGTCCTGCTCGAAGAACTTCGGCCTGTATCGCGAACGCACCGGCGCGCTTCACGTCGTCTCGCAGACGACTACCAGCGCGGATGCCATCCTCACTCACCTCGTGCAGATCGCGCGCAAGATCTACTCGATGCCGCCGGATCACGGCGCCGCCATCGTTCACGAGATCCTGACGAACGACGCGCTCCGCGCCTCGTGGGCCGAGGAGCTCGGCGGCATGCGCTCGCGTATCTCGGGCCTTCGCAACCAGGCGGTCGGGAACCTCGCGCGCACGTGTCCGCAGCGGGACTTCTCGTTCATCGCGCGCCAGCACGGAATGTTCTCGTTCCTCGGCGTCGACAAGGACCAGGTGCGGGAGCTCCGCGAGAAGCACCACATCTACATGACCGACGACAGCCGCATCAACATCGCGGGGCTGAAGAGCGACAACATCGCGTACTTCGCCGAAGCGGTCGCGAAGGTCGTAGGGAAATAGGCGCAGGAGCCCTCGATCGCCGGGAGCGGCTGGATTCGGGGTCGTATCGTGTCTGAGTCCTCCCGCGAACGAGGCCGCCCGCCCCGAACATGAAGCGCTCGCTCTTTTCCTCGCTTTACGTGCAGGTGCTGGTCGCCATCGCGGCCGGCATCCTGCTCGGCGCCTTCTGGCCGGAAACCGGCGAAGCGATGAAGCCGCTCGGCGACGGCTTCATCAAGCTCATCAAGATGCTGATCACACCGATCATCTTCACGACGGTGGTGCTCGGCATTGCCGGCATGGAGGACATGAAGAAGGTCGGCAAGACCGGCGCGCTCGCGCTGATCTACTTCGAGGTCGTGAGCACAGTTGCGCTGATCATCGGGCTCGTCGTCGTGAACGTCGTGCGGCCCGGCGCCGGGATGAATATCGACCCGGCAGCGCTCGACGCGAATGCGGTGAGGCAGTACACCAGCTCCGAAAGCATGCAGGGCGTGACGGACTTCCTGCTGAACGTCATCCCCACGAGCGTCGTCGATGCTTTCGCGAGGGGCGACATCCTTCAGGTGCTGCTGTTCTCCGTGCTGTTCGGCTTCGCGCTGCACGCGGTGGGGCACGACAACGTGCTGTTCCATCTCATCGAGAAGTTTTCGAAGGTGCTGTTCGGCATCGTCGGCATCATCATGCGCGTGGCTCCCATCGGTGCATTCGGCGCAATGGCGTTCACCATCGGCAAGTACGGCCTCGGTACGCTCCTGTCGCTCGGCAAGCTGATGGCTTGCTTCTATCTCACGTGCATCCTGTTCATCTTTGTCGTGCTGGGTGCCATCGCGCGTTTTCATGGCTTCCGCATCACACGGTTGATTCGTTACATCAGGGAAGAGCTGCTCATTGTGCTCGGCACGTCTTCTTCCGAGTCCGTGCTGCCGCGGATGATCAGTCGCCTTGAGAACGCAGGCGTGCAGAAGTCCGTCGTGGGGCTCGTGATCCCGACGGGCTATTCCTTCAACCTCGACGGCACGTCGATCTATCTCACCATGGCGGCCGTGTTCATTGCCCAGGCCACGAACGTGCCGATGGGGCTCGGCGAGCAATTGACTCTTCTCTTCGTGCTCCTGCTGACATCGAAGGGCGCGGCGGGTGTGACGGGCAGCGGTTTTATAGTGCTGGCCGCCACTCTTTCGGCGGTGGGGCACGTTCCGGTCGCTGGAGTGGCGCTCATCCTCGGAATCGACCGCTTCATGTCGGAAGCGCGTGCGCTCACCAACCTCATCGGCAACGCAGTCGCCACCATCGTTGTCGGCAAGTGGTGCGCTTCAGTCGATGAAGCGAAATTGAGTGAGGAACTCGGCACGGTTTCAGCGGAACTGAAGCAGCCTTTACCTCGATAGAACTCAAACTCGCAACGTGATGACAGCATCTCACTCGCGCAATCGCGCACAGAAGAGAGGCTGTCATGAAGCGTTCACATGTCTCGTTCGCACTCGTTGCCGTCGCTGCTGCACTGGGATTCTCGGGCATTGCGAGTGCTCAGGGCATCACGTCGGACTACCGCAAGGTAGAGGTGTCGTATTCCGATCTCGACCTGTCTCACGTTTCGGATGCGCAGAAGCTCTACAAGCGCATCTCGAACGCGGCGCATGACGCCTGCAAGCAGAACGGCGTGCTGTTCCAGGCATCGCTCTACAGGGATTGCGTCGGCAAGGCTGTCGGCGACGCAGTGAATAGCGTGAGCAACGAGAACCTCACGGCGGTACACCTGCGCGAGGCCGGGAGTCGCGCTGTCGCTGCGGTGGGGCGTTAGTTCGGCGCGACCGGCGTTACCCGCGCGGCAGAACGAGCGAATCGCGCGGGTAACTTGCCCGGATTTGCCCGCTATCCGTCTTCGCGGAGATTGTCGGGACACCTGCGACGTGACAGCATGTCACGTCGTCAGGGTGGTCCCGATGCCAGCTCCCAACCGAACTTCCAGCAGACTCAAGCCGCCTACCGCGTTCCGGCGGTTGCCGCTCTCAAGCCTGCGCGTGTTCGTAGCCGTTGCGGAACAGCTTTCGTTCACGCGCGCCGCGAGTGCGCTCGGTATCACGGCCGGCGCGGTGAGCATGCAGATCCGTTCGCTGGAGGAGTACCTCCGCAGCACGCTCTTCAAGCGAAGCGGCCGGGTGGTGCAGCTCACGCCGGAGGGTGCGAGGCTGCTGCCGCGTATCCGCAAGGGGCTCGAGGAGCTTGAGCGCGCGATCGACGAGGCAAGAACGGATCGTCGTACCGGCCCCCTGATGATCACGACCCTGGCGTCCTTCCTCCAGCAGTGGCTGCTGCCGAGGATGCAGACGTTCCAGGAGAGGTACCCGGACATAGACCTCCGCATCCACACGTCCGGCGAGATCGTCGATTTCGCCCGGTCGGACGTGCAGGCGGCCGTGCGTTTCGGCATGGGCGACTGGCCGCAGCTTCACGCCGAGAAGGTGCTGGACGAGTGGCTGGTGCCCGTGTGCAACAAGGCGCTGCTCGCGAAGCACGGGCAGGTCCGTACACGCGAAGACCTTCGCGGCATCCCGCTGCTTCACTCGCTGAGTGAGCCGTGGAACGAATGGCCGGACATCCGCGCGACGTCGCTGGATTGGGGAGGCCGCGGCTCGTCGTTCGACGATTCGGTTGCCGTCGTGCGCGCCGCAGAGGCGGGCCAGGGCTATGCGCTCGTTCGCTGGAGTCTCGCTTATCAGTCGCTGCAGGATGGCAGGCTCGTGCAGGCGAGCCCTCGCATCGTGAAGGCGCCTCGCTCGTATTATTTCGTCTGTCCGCCGAGCTTCCTGTCGCTGGAGAAAGTTGCCGCGTTCCGCGAATGGCTGATTGCGGAAGCGGCGCAGGCGCCGCTGCCGGATGTCACCTCTGCCGAAGTTGTTCGGTTAGTTCGGTGAAGTCGGCGATCGGCGCGGAGCAGACGCTGCCCTTGCAGAGGTAGGCCACCGCTTCTCCGGCCGGCTTCTTGTCCGCGAGCGCGGGCGGCAGGTCCGTTGCGTCCGTCGGCACGGCGATCACGAACCGATGAGGCGCGAACACCCGCGCCAGATCCTTTTGCCAGGTGCTGATGGTTTCCTGATCCCCACGCAAGATGACGATCTGCGGCGGATCGAGGATCTCTTCGAGTGCCGTCAGCATGCTCGCGTGTCCCTGTGCGTAGCGCTCCAGCGGAAGCCACGCGGCCCGCACCGTCCGTTCCGCAGACTGCAGGTATCTGTTCTCGCCGAGAAGATGCCCCATGCGTTGAAGAACGAGAGCCGCCACGCCGTTGCCCGAAGGCGTGGCGTCGTCGTGGAACGCCTTGCTCCGCTGGATGAGCGATTCGTGATCGTCCGACGTGAAGAAGAACCCGCCGTTCGCGCGATCCTCGAAGTGCTCCAGCATCGCGTCGACGAGCTGGCGCGCGAACTCGAGCTCGTCCGCGCGGAAACGGACCTGCTGCAGCTCCAGAGCGGCATCGGCCAGGAAAGCGTAATCGTCGAGGTACGCGTTGAGATGCGCGCGCCCGTCCTTGTACGTCGCGAGCAGGCGGCCGTCGCGCCAGAGGGTCTTGCGGATGAAATCGAGCGATCGGGTGGCGGACTCCGCGAGGTCGTCGCGCGCGAGAATGCGCGCGGCAATCGCCATCCCGCGAATCGTCATCGCATTCCAGGACGTGAGGATCTTCTCGTCCCGCCCCGGCCACACCCGAGCATTGCGGATACGGAGCAGCTTGGTGCGCGCGGCTTCCAGTGTTCGCTCGGCCTCAGGTACTTCAATGCGCGCCTCGGCAGCGACGTCGCTGATGGATCGGAAGGTGTGCAGGTGCCACTTGCCTTCGAAATTCGGTGACCGGTCGAGCCCGAAGCGCGGCGCGAAGAGAGCGAATTCCTCGGCGGTGAGCGCCTGGCGCACCTCTTCGCGATCCCAGACGTAGAACTTGCCCTCGTGTCCTTCGGAGTCCGCATCGAGGCTTGAGTAATAGCCACCCTCGGGCGATTGCATGTCCCGAATCACCCAGTCCGCCGTTTCGGCGGCGATCCGGGCATAGAACGTGTCCCCCGTTGCCACCGCGGCTTCGGCGTAGGTCGCCATGAGGCCGGCGTTGTCGTACAGCATCTTTTCGAAGTGCGGGATCATCCACTGCGCGTCGACTGAATATCGGCAGAAGCCTCCGCCGAGCTGGTCGTACATGCCGCCTTCGCCCATGCGGGTGAGTGTGAGGGTGGCCATGTACAGCGCGTGAAGGTCGGGAGTCGGGGCCGAGGCCGTCGCGTACCAGTCTCGCAGCAGCCGCTCGATCATCTTCGGATGCGGGAATTTGGGCGCGCTGCCGAAGCCGCCATGGTCCTTGTCGAAGCTCTTGCCCAGCAAGTCCCGGCTCGTTCGCACCGGCTGGTCGTTGAGCCGCAGGTCTTCCGGCGGCGCCGGAGGCATCAGCTCGCCCAACGCCTGCATCAGGCTCTCGTTCTGTTCGCGCAGCTCCGCCTGGTGCGAGCGGTAGAACTCAGCGACCCGTCTCAGGATCTCCGTGAAGGACGGCATGCCATAACGCGGCTCCTTCGGAAAATAGGTGCCTCCGAAGAAAGGCTTCTGATCCTCGTGGGAAAGGAACATCGTCAGCGGCCAGCCGCCGCTGCGCTGGGTGAGGAGATGCTGGGCGAGCTGGTAGATGCGGTCGATGTCCGGGCGCTCCTCCCGGTCCACCTTGATGTTCACGAAGAGCTCGTTCATGAGCCGCGCCGTGTCTTCGTCCTCGAACGACTCGTGGGCCATGACATGGCACCAGTGGCAGGCCGAGTAGCCCACGGACAGGAGGATCGGTTTGCCTTCCCGCTTCGCGCGTTCCAGCGCCGCGGGACCCCAGGGGTACCAGTCCACGGGGTTATGTGCGTGCTGCCGCAGATACGGGCTGGTTTCGTCGGCCAGCCGGTTCGGCGATGAGGGTGATGACATGGCGGCGAGTGCTCCTGCGCAGGCCGGCAAAAGTCGCGCCTTTTGCCTGCCGGCTACCGTGTAGGGTCTTGGGAGAAAGCGCCGGGAGCGACTTCGTCCCAATGAAGTAGAATGCCGCCCACTATACCGATGTCCACCGAACTCCCCGTCCTCAAGCTCAAGCGCGGCGAAGATCGCCGCATTCGCGCCGGCCACCCCTGGGTGTTCAGCAACGAAATCGACAACGCTGCGACACCGCTTGCGAGGCTGCCGCCGGGCGCGGCCGTGCGCATTCATTCGGATCGCGACCAGTTCCTGGGGCACGCGTATGTGAATCCCCATGCGCTCATCTGCGCCCGCATCGTCGGGAGAGATGCGGAGCAGCCGCTGGACCGTTCGCTGCTCGTGCATCGGCTCAACGTGGCGCTGGCGCTGCGGGAGCGGCTCACTCCGGAGCCCTACTATCGGCTGGTTTTCGGCGAATCCGACCAGCTGCCCGGGCTCGTGCTGGATCGCTACGGCGACATCATCGTGGGGCAGATCGCCACGCGCGGCATGGAGGAGCTGAAGAAGGACGTCGAAGAGGTCGTGCGCTCGGTCATCAAGCCGCGCGGCATGTACTGGAAGAACGACTCCGGCGCGCGCGAGCTCGAGCAGCTCGGCTCCAGCGCCGAAGTGGCCTTCGGCGAGGTGCCGGAAGAAATCGAGGTGTTCGAAGCCGGCCAGCGTTTCGTCGCGCCCCTCGCGCACGGGCAGAAGACGGGCTGGTTCTATGACCAGACAGCCAATCGCGCCCGTCTTGCCCGGTATCTCTGGGCGGGGGCCAAGGTGCTCGACGTGTGCAGCTACGTGGGCGCCTGGGCGGTATCCGCACTGGGGCACGGCGCGCATTCGGCCACCTGCGTGGACTCCTCCGAAACAGCGCTTCGCTATGTAAAGCGGAACGCCGAGGCAAATGGCCTGGAAGTGAACACGCTTCAGGGGGATGCGTTCGACACGCTGAAGCAGTTGCACGAGCAGGGTGAGCGTTACGACGTCGTCGTCCTGGATCCGCCTGCCTTTATCAAGCGCAGGAAGGACATTCCGCAGGGCACGGCGGCGTATCGGAAGCTGAACCAGCTCGGCATGAACCTCATCGGTCGGGATGGCTTGCTGGTGTCTTGCTCTTGCTCGTATCACCTGTCTGCGGATGACCACATCGAGGCGATCCAGGCCGCGGCCCGTCACAGCGGGCGATTCGCCCAGATTCTGGAGTCGGGAGGACAGTCGCCGGACCACCCTGTGCATCCGGCTATTCCGGAGACACGCTATCTCAAGGCTTTCTTCTGTCGCGTGACCCGCGACGGGTGATGGAAGAGGCCCTCAATCGCCGGGCGGCTTGGAAAACGAACCTCGTTCTTTCGTTCGAGCCGCCCGGCGATTGAGGGCCTTCCCTCCCCGTCCTGCTAAACTTCGCCCCCCATGCTGCAGTTTCCCGGCTTCAACAAGATCGCCTTCGAGATCGGGCCCTTCTACGGTTACGGGCCGCTGAAGGTTCATTGGTACGGCGTCATGTACCTCATCGGCTTCGGCGTGGGCTGGTGGCTCGGGCGGCGTCGTGCCGCGCGGCCGGGCAGCACCTGGAAGCCGGGCGATGTCGACGACCTCGTGTTCTACACGATGCTCGGCGGCATCCTGGGCGGACGCATCGGCTACGTGCTGTTCTACGGCATGAAGTTCTGGGCGGAGGATCCGTGGTATCCGCTCAAGATCACCGAGGGCGGCATGTCCTTCCACGGCGGCCTGCTGGGCGCGATCGTGGCGCTGTCGCTCTTCGCGTGGACTCGCAAGCGCGCGCTCGCCGACGTCTTCGACTTCACCGTGCCATTGCCGGGGCTCGGCATCTTCTTCGTCCGCATCGGCAACTTCATCAACGGCGAGCTCTGGGGCAAGCCGACGGACGTGCCCTGGGGGTTCAACTACAACGGCGAGGTGCTGCATCCCTCGCAGCTGTACGAAGCGCTGCTCGAGGGGCTGATCCTCTTCGTTCTCATCTGGTGGTTCACGTCGAAGCCGCGGCCGCGCCTGGCACCGACGGGCCTGTTCCTCGCGTACTACGGGACCGTGCGGTTCCTTGTGGAATTCGTGCGGTTGCCCGACGAGCAGATGGGCTATCTCGCCGGCGGCTGGTTCACGATGGGGCAGCTCCTTTCGACGCCAATGATCCTCGTCGGCATCGCGATGCTGGTGTGGGCCTACAAGCGGCCCGCACCCTCGGGAAACCTCGGCAGCCCCGTCGCGCAATGAGCTCCGTGACCCCATGAAGGTGTACCTCGACCTGATGCGTCGCATTCGGGATACCGGTGCGCGCAAGACGGATCGCACCGGAACCGGCACGCTGTCGCTGTTCGGCGAGCAGATGCGCTTCGACCTTGCGAAGGGCTTCCCGCTCGTCACGACGAAGAAGATTCACCTGCGCTCGGTCATCTGCGAGCTGCTGTGGTTCCTGCGCGGAGATACGAACATCGCCTGGCTCAAGGAGCAGGGCGTCTCCATCTGGGACGAGTGGGCGGACGAGAACGGCGAGCTCGGCCCGGTGTACGGCAAGCAGTGGCGCGCCTGGCCCGCGCCCGACGGGCGCAGCATCGACCAGATCGCACAGGTCGTCGCGCAGCTCCGGTCGAACCCGGATTCGCGCCGGATCATCGTGAGCGCGTGGAACGTGGGCGAGCTCGAGCAGATGAAGCTCATGCCCTGCCATGCCTTCTTCCAGTTCTACGTGGCCGACCGGAAGCTCTCCTGCCAGCTCTACCAGCGCAGCGCGGATTTCTTCCTCGGCGTGCCCTTCAACATCGCGAGCTACGCCCTGCTCACGCACATGCTTGCCCAGCAGTGCGACCTGGAAGTGGGCGAGCTCGTGTGGACGGGCGGGGATTGCCACCTGTATCTCAATCACCTGGAGCAGGTGAAAGAGCAGCTCGGTCGCGATCCGCTGCCGCTTCCCACGCTGAAGCTGCGACGCCGGCCACCGTCGATTTTCGATTACCAGTACGAGGACTTCGAGATCGTGAATTACCAGTTCCATCCCGCCATCAAGGCGCCCGTGGCGGTCTGATCACCATGGCGACGAGAATCGACCTGAGCCGCAAGCCCTCGAAGACCGAGGTCCATCCGCTTTACGTCGTGCGCCGCTCGAGCGTGCACGGCTATGGCGCCTTCGCCACGCGCGACATCAAGAAGGGCGAGGTGATCGACGAGTATCTCGGCGATCGCATCACGCACGCGCAGGCGGACAAGCGCTACGAGGATCACGACGAGAACGACAACCACACGTTCCTGTTCATCGTCGACAAGAAGACCGTGATCGATGCGGGCGTCGGCGGCAACGACGCGCGCTTCATCAATCACAAGTGCGACCCGAACTGCGAGTCCGAGATCAAGAAGGGCCGCGTGTTCATCGTCGCGACGAAAAACATCAAGAAGGGCGAGGAGCTCGGCTACGACTACCAGATCGGCCGCGAGAAGGACGATCCGGAGAACGTCGACGAGATCTACGCCTGTCGCTGCGGCTCGCCGAAGTGCCGTGGCACGATGCTCTGGCCGCCGAAGCGGCCGTCGCCCCGCAAGAAGAAGCGCCGGAAGAACGCCGCGAGCGCGCGGAGCGCCGCCGGCAAGTCCAGCCGCAAGACGCAGAAGACCAGGTCGAAGAGCAAGTCCAGGACGAAGACGAAGACGAAGCGGAAGTCGAAGTCGCGCCGCAAGAAGTAGCGAGACAGCCCTCTGGCAAGCTGATCCCACGGCGCATGCCGTGAAAGCGATGGCATGAAGAAGGAGCAGGTCGGGCCGGCAGCGGTGATCGGCGCCACGGGCATCGTCTATGGCGATATCGGCACGAGCCCGCTCTATGCATTCGAGAAATCGGTGCAGGCAGCGGGCTCGCACGATCCGGCCAGCATCCTCGGGCTGCTTTCGCTTGTCTTCTGGGCGCTGCTGATTTCGGTGACGGTGAAGTACGTCGTCGTCATCATGCGCGCGGACAACGACGGGGAGGGCGGCGTGCTCGCGCTGCTCGCTCTCGTGCAGCGGCAGTTCAGGGGCGTTCCGGGCCGGGGCATGCAGTTCCTCGTCGGGTGCGCGCTAGCTGGCACGGCACTCTTCTTCTGCGACAGCATGATCACGCCGGCGATTTCCGTCCTGAGTGCGGTGGAAGGGGTCGAGCTCATGGAGCCGGAGCTTGAGGCCGTGGTGCTGCCGGTCACGATCGGCGTGCTCGCCGCGCTCTTCCTCCTTCAGCGGCGGGGCACGGCTCGCATCTCGAAGCTGTTCGGTCCGATCATGGTGCTGTGGTTCCTGTCGCTGGCGGTGTCCGGCGTTGTGGCCATTGTCCAGGCGCCGCAGGTGCTGGCGGCGGTAAACCCCGTGCATGCCGTTGCGGTTCTCGCGACTCACCCGCTGATGGCGCTCGCGATTCTGGGCGCCATTTTCCTCGCGCTCACGGGCGCCGAAGCGCTCTATGCGGACATGGGGCATTTCGGGAAGGCGCCGGTGCGCATCGCGTGGTTTGCGCTCGTTCTGCCTTCGCTGCTGCTGAACTATTACGGGCAGGGTGCGTTGTTTCTGGTCGCGGGCGATGTCGTCCCACGACCCCTTTACTCCATGTTTCCGGCGCAGCTGCTGCCGTTCATGATCGTTCTCGCCACGGCGGCGACGGTGATCGCTTCCCAAGCCGTGATTTCCGGCGCGTTCTCGGTTGCGAGACAGGCCGTGCAGCTCGATCTTCTGCCGCGCCTTCGCATCCTTCAGACGTCGGCGGAAGAGCAGGGGCAGATTTACGTGCCCGTGGTGAACGCGATGCTTTTCCTTGCGGTGGTCGCGTTCGTGCTGGGGTTCAGGAGTTCGGATGCATTGTCGGCGGCGTACGGCGCGGCGGTGGTCGGAACCATGGCGATGACCACGGTGCTGGGTTCATACGTTGCGCTGACTCAGTGGAACTGGCCGAGAGCGTTCGTGGTCGCGCTGTTCAGTGTGCTTCTTCTGATGGACATCGTGTTCCTCGCGGGCAATGTGACGAAGGTGGACGATGGCGGCTGGATTCCGCTCCTGCTGGCCACGGGGCTCTTCGTCGTGTTCTGGACATGGCGCTCGGGAAGGGCGGAGCTGAAGGCGGCACTTGCGGGGATGGCCGTGCCGCTGAAGAAGGTGGATTCGCTGCTCGATGGCGTTCCGCGCGTGCCGGGTATCGGCGTGTATCTCGCCAGCGATCCGGACGTCGTGCCGTCGGCGCTGATCCGGAACATCGAGCACAATCACGTCGTGCATGAGCGCGTGATCGTCCTCAACATGGACTTCGCGCGCACGCCGCGCTGGGATCCGGCGCATCGCGTGAGCGTCGAGCAGTTGCAGGAGGGCGTTTACAAGATCACGGCGCATTTCGGGTTCATGGAGACGCCGGATATCGGCGACGCGCTGCGCGCGGCACGCGCCCGCGGCGTTCGCGTGTTCCTCGAAGACTGCTCGTTCTTCCTCGGCCAGCACGTTGTTCGGGCGCGCCCGCTGCCAGGGTGGCGCGGATTACAGCGGCGGCTGTTTGCCCGCATGCAGCGCCGGAGTGCGCAGGCCGCGGAGTTTTTCCGAATGCCGGGGCGCGGAGTCGTCGTGCTGACCACTGCGGTCGAGCTCTGACGCGCGCACGGGTTAATCGACGTTCAGCACGGATCCCGACATGTCCACTCAAACGCCGCTCGTTTCGATGGTCGTCGCCGCGACGGAGAACGATGTCATCGGCCGCGACAACGGCATGCCCTGGCATCTGCCGGACGACCTCAAGTACTTCAAGGCGCGCACGATGGGCAAACCGATGCTCATGGGCCGCAAGACCTTCGAGTCGATCGGCAAGCCGCTCCCCGGCCGCACGAGCCTCGTGATGACGCGCGATCCTTCGTGGCGCGCCGAGGGCGTGGTGGTGGTGCGCTCCCTCGACGAGGCGCTCGACTGGGCGCGCAATCAGCCGGAGCTTTGCGTGGTCGGCGGCGCCGAGGTGTTCCGCCTCGCATGGCCCCACGCCCGCCGCCTCTTCCTCACCCGCATACACGCCCGGATCCCCGGCGACACCTTCTTCCCGAAGATCGACCCGCAAGAGTGGCGCGAGACGGAGCGCACCGAACACCCCGCCGACGCCCGCCACGCCTACCCCCTGAGCTTCATCACCCTGGAACGCGTCGCGCGCGCCTGATCCGCCGCCCTTGGCCTTGCGGCGGCAGCCATGCCGTTAGCGCATGGCTGCTGTGCTATCTCCCGGACGACATCGTCCTGTCCGCGGAAGTGGATCTGATCCCCACGATCTGGCGATCGCGAAGTACGTCGCTCGGCGCGAAAAGGATGTCGTGTTCAACCGCGAGCTGGCCCGTCGTGGGATCGTCCAGCGTGATCGATTGTTGTCGTTGCTGGAGCAAACGCCAGTCAGCGAGGAAGTGCGTCGGCGAATCCGCGAAGACATCGAACGGGATTTCAGCGCGATCAAGGTTTTGACCGACCAGGCGCGCGGACGGCGCGCCACGGGTTTGATGTGCTTCTACCCGACCGGGCTCAGGCGCTCGTGGATCAGGGCGGCGGCACGGTCGAAGTCCAGGGAGGCGGGGTCGCCTAGGTCGAGCTCGGTGAGGATTTCGTGCTGGATGCGGCCTCGGCGCAGGGCCTCGGCGTAGGGGATCTCGGGGTGGAACATCACCATCGAGTAGCGCGGGATGAAGCGATCCGGGAAGCGCTTCTCCAGCTCCACGGACATCGCCTTGAAGCGCTGGAAGCGCGGGTCGAGCACGGTGTCGCGCATTTCGGTGTAGTTCTCGAGCGCCATCTGCGCGATGGCTTCCGCGTTCGGGCGGCGCTGGCGATCGAAGTCCGCGAACAGCTTGCTCCAGTCATGGTGCGTCACGCAGAGCGAGTCGAACTCCACGCAGTCCTCGAATGCGGCGTTCATGCCCTGGCCATGGAAGGGCACGATGGCATGCGCCGCATCTCCCATCAGCAGCACCTTGCTTCCGACGTGCCACGGAGCCGCGTGCACAGTGCCGAGCTGGCCCTGCGGATGCTCGAAAAACTCATCGAGCAGATGGGGCATGAGCGGCACGGCATCGGCAAATTCGCGCGCAAAGAACGCCGCGACCGCCTCTCGTGTATCGAGGGCGGCAAATGTAGTCACGGCAGTAGGCGAACTGCCCCGGCTGCCCGAGCCGCCGCCACGCTCCCCCCGCGCGAGAAACAGCGTCGCCGTGAAGCTGTGATCGGGATTCGGGAGCGCGATCAGCATGAACCCCCCGCGAGGCCAGATATGCAGCGCGTTCGGGTCCAGCGCGGGCTTGCCGTCCACCGGCGGAATGGTCAGTTCCTTGTAGTCATGATCCAGCGGATCTTCGCGAACGGTGATGGCGCCTTCCGCCACGAGCCCCGCGCGAATGACCGAGCCCGCGCCATCCGTCGCAATGACGTGCGACATCGGCACGTCGTAAACGTCCCCCGATTCCTCCTCCCGAAGGCGAACGAAATTCCAGGCCGCGCTAGCCTCGACGCATCGTTCCCCGAAATTCAGCGTGACGTTCGGGAACCGGCCGGCTTCCTCGACCAGCATTTTCGTGAGCGCCGCGCGCCCGACGGAATAGATGACTTCGCCGGGCTTCCATCCGTAGGGCAGCAGCTTCGACTCGCCCGATCCGTCATGCACCCGCCGTCCCCTCATCTCGATGAGCAGCGGCCGCACGTGCCTCATGACCCCGGCGTGCTCCAGAGCACGGATGCCGCGCGCCGCGAGAGCGAGGTTGATTGAGCGCCCGCGTTCGGGAGGCGCATAGCGCGGATCCGGCCGACGGTCGTAAAGGGACACGTTCAGCCCCCGCCGCGCCAGCATCACGGCGAGCAGGGCGCCGGCCATGCCGGCCCCCACGATCCGAACTTCGTCCTGCCCCACGAGCGTCATGAGCGCGTGAGCTCCAGCGCCTTCTTCAGTTTCTCGCCGAACCGGAACACGTCGACGAAGCGGTTGTAGAGCGGCACCGGCGCCGCGCGAATAACGTCCGGCTCGCGCCAGTCGCACGCCACGCCGTTCGCCGTGAGCCACTGGAACACCTTGGCACCACGGCCCTCTCCCACGACGCGGAAGGAGAGCTGAGCCCCGCGCGCATCCGCATCGCGCGGCGTGATGAGCTGAACGTCCTCGCCGAGCCGGTCCAGCAGGAATTCCAGATACCCCGTGAGCTCGACGGATTTCTGCCGCAGCCGCTCGACCCCCGCCTCCCGAAACAGCTCCAGCGAAGCGATCAGCGGCGCGGACGCAAAGATCGACGGATTGCTCACGGCCCATCCGGCGGCGCCCGCATTCGGCTTGAATTCGGGCTTCATCTGAAAGCGTGTGGTCGCATCATGCCCCCACCAGCCGGAGAGCCGCGGCCGCGAGTCCACATGGCGCTCGTGAACGAACACGCCGCCGATCGCACCCGGCCCGGCGTTCAGATACTTGTAGCTGCACCAGACCGCGAAATCCGCGTCGTCATCGTGAAGGGACAGCGGCGTGTTCCCGATCGAATGCGCAAGATCGAACCCCGCGATCGCACCCGCCCGATGTGCCGCAGCCGCGATGCGCTTGATGTCGAACGCCTGCCCCGTGCGGAACTGCACTCCGGGCCAGAGCACCAGCGCCAGAGTCGCTCCGTATTGTTCGATGCATTTCTCGATTGCCGAAGGCGAAACGAGATCCTCACCCGCAACCGGAGCCAGCTCGATCAGCTCCGTGACCGGATTGAGCCCATTCCACGCGATCTGCGACGTCACGGCATGCCGGTCCGACGTGAACACGCCGGCCTCGATCAGCACCTTCCGTCGCTCGCCTTCCGGCCGGTAGAAGCTGGCGAGCATCATGTGGATGTTCGCCGTCAGCGAGTTCATCGCGACGACTTCGTTCGGGCGTGCACCGGTGAGCGCGGCCAGCCCCGCGGTGAGATTCTCGTGATACGGAATCCAGGGCCGGCGGGCTTCCTCATGCCCGAACACGCCGAAGCGCGCCCAGTCGTCCAGCTCTTCGTTCAGGACATCCCGCGCCGCGAGCGGCATTGCGCCGAGCGAATGCCCGGCGAGATACACGAGCTCATCGCCCTTCGCATCGCGCGGAATGGCGAACCGCCCACGGAAGGCCCGAAGCGGGTCCGTGTCGTCGCAGACCTGCGCGAAATCCAGGGACGCCTCGTACTTCATCCCGGCTTCGCCAAGACGGCACCGCAGTTCTTGCAGGTGCGATGCGCGACGTTGTCGAAGAACCGCTCGAAGATGGGCGGCAGCTGCTTTTCGATATCCGTGATCTCGGCGAATTCTTCGTAGAGCAGATGATCGCAGCTCTCGCAGTACCACTGGAACCCGTCCCGCTCACCGGGCCTGCGCTGCCGCTCGATGACGAGCCCCACCGTGTTCGCGAACCGCCGGGGCGAGTGCGGAACGTTCGGCGGCAGCAGGAGGATTTCGCCCTCGCGGATCGGCACGTCCACGAGCTTTCCGTCCTGCACCGTCTTCAGCAGCATGTCGCCTTCGAGCTGGTAGAAGAACTCCTCGCCCGGATCGACGTGGTAGTCCTTCCGGGAGTTGGGCCCGCCGACGACCATGATGATGAATTCGCTGTCGCGAAATACCTGCTTGTTGCCCACGGGGGGCTTCAGCAGGTGCCGGTTTTCGTCGATCCAGGCTCGGAAATTGAAGGCTTTCAGCGGGCGCATACGATGTGTCCGGGGCGCGATTCGCGTATGGTACGCAACAACGGCTCGGGAGGAGACTTCGACGATGAGGCGTTCCGGTTATCGGTCCCTGCGACCGATGCTCATGGCGGCTGCGGCACTTACCCTCGCATTGGTCCTCACCTCCACGCTCACGGCGTGCAGCCACATGCCGTGGAGCAAGAAGGCTGCCGCCGCGCCGGAGGCCGTGAACGAGCTAACCGTCGAGGGGGCGGACGGTTCCCCCCTTCAGGGCTATCCGCAGTACTGGAAGCGCAACACGCTCGTGGTGGACCTGTCGGGTGCATCCGGCAGCGGCTCCCTCGTGCTCAAGCCCGGGGCGTCGGGCAAGTGGCCCGTTCGTGTGGCGTTCCGCGTGGCCCCGGGCTCCATCGGGCTGCTCGAAGTGCAGGCGGACCAGCGCATGCTCCTGCCGGTGGCTCGCGAGGGCGCAAAGCCCATCGATCTCGAGCTCGTCCCCGGCGTGTACACGGCAGGCACTCCGCAGGTGCGCGTTCGCTGGGAGCCGACGCGCTGAGGTCCGCGCGCTGGGGTCCGTCCAGTCGCTGATGTCGAGGTCGGTCAGTCGCTGATGTCCTGATACCCGCGGCAGGGCGTGCTCACGGGCTTCGCGTCCGGGTCATCCACGTCCACTGCGGTCAGGGCTCCTCCCCACACGCAGCCGGTGTCGAGGGCGGTCACGCCGTCCTCGTGCGCGAAGCCCAGTGCGGACCAGTGTCCGACGATCACTCGCACATCGCGGCTCTTGCGGTGTGCCCATCGAAACCACGGCCTGAACGGCGGGCGGATGTCGTTCGGGCTGCCCTTCATCTTGAGATCGATGCGCCCTTCGCGCGTGCAGGCGCGTAGCCGCGTGAGCGCGTTGATGGCGAAGCGCAGGCGGTCCATGCCGGCGAGCGAATCGTCCCACGTATCCGGCTGATCACCGTACATCTGGTCGAAGAGCGCACGAGGATCCTTCGCAAGCGCTCCCTCGACTTCACGCGAGAGCGAAAGGGCAGTGTCCGCGCTCCACTGCGGAACGAGGCCGGCGTGCACGAGAAGACAGCGTCGTGACGAATCGAAGTGCGCGAGCGGGCGCGAGAGGAGCCATTCCAGAAGCTCGTCACGATCCGGCGCATCGAGCACATCCTGGATCGTGTCGCCTTGCCGCACCTTGCGCTTCGTTGCGAGCGCAACCGCGAGCAGATGCAAATCGTGATTGCCGAGAACCGTGATGGCGTTGTCGCCGAGCGAGCGCACGTAGCGAAGGGTCTGAAGCGAGCCCGGCCCGCGGTTCACGAGATCGCCGGTGAACCAGAGTCGGTCGCGGTCCGCCTTGAAGCCCAGCTGCGCCACGAGGGCGCGCAACTCGTCATGGCAACCCTGGATGTCTCCGATGGCCCATGTGGCCATGTCAGCCAACCGTCACTGCAGGATGCCGGGCATCGCGAGCCGGAAGGGCGGGATGGGCGCATCGAACCGCTCGCCGTCGTCCGCCACCATCTGATAGCTCCCCTGCATGGCGCCGACGGGCGTCTCGATCATGGTCCCGCTCGAGTAGCGGAATCCCTGGCCCGGTTTGAGATGCGGCTGCTCGCCGACCACGCCGTCGCCGCGCACTTCCTGCACCTTGCCGTTCGCGTCGGTGATGATCCAGTGGCGGGTCAGGAGCTTCGCCGGAACCTGCCCCTCGTTGCGTAACGTGATGGTGTAGGCGAAGACGAACCGCCGCTCCTTGGGATCGGATTGTTCCGCGACGTAGCTCGTCTCGACGTCGACACGGATCTTGTGCTGCGGGACTTCAACCACGACCCGATTCTAACCAAGGGAACGGCCGCAGCGGCAATCGGCGTGCGCCCGCTACGAAAGCTGTGCTCAGCGGTGGGGCGGCCCCACGCGCACGGCCAGCACGTCGCACGGCGCGGCGTGCAGCACCGTGTCTTCCGTCAAATTCACGAGGATGGAGAGCCCGTGCCGCTCCCGGCTCCCGAGGACGATGAGATCGGCGCGCCGCTCGCGCGCGATGCGGACGATTTCCGACTTCACGTTGCCCGCCTCCACGTGGCAGGGGGCGTCTGGAATTCCAAGCTCCGCCGCCATACCGCGGAGTCTCGAGGTGGCGCGGTCCAGCAGTTCGTTCTCGATCTGCACGGCCGGCATGATGGTTTCGCCCATGGGTTCGACGGGGACGAACTCCACGACGTGCAGCAGCTCGATCTCCGCGCCGACGGCTTTGGCCAGCGCGACCCCGCGGCGGCCCACGGTGGCACTGTCTTCGTTGAGATCCAGGACGAGCAGAACGCGGCGATACGTCGACATGACTGCGCTCCGGGCCGTTACGTCATAGCCAGCGTACCGCAGGAGCCGGTGATCCGGACAGGTTCCTAGTCAAGCATCCGGGCCAGCCTGTTGAAGCTGTCCGGCGGCAGGGTCTCGGGGCGCAGGCCGGGGTCGACGCCGCAGGCGGAGATCTGCTCGGCGGAGACGAGGTCTCGCAGGGCGTTGCGGATGGTCTTGCGGCGGTGGGAGAAGGCCGTGGCGACGACGCCCGCGAAATGCGGGCTCACGGCGAAGGCCGGCTCGTCGCGCACCGTCAGGCGCACCACCGCGGACCAGACTTTCGGGGGCGGCTGGAACGCTCCAGGCCCCACCTCGAACAGCGCTTCCGCCTCCACCCACGGGGCGAGCATGACGCTCAGGCGGCCGTAATCGCCCGTGCCGGGCCGGGCGGCGATGCGGTCCACCACCTCCCGTTGCAGCATCACGTGCATGTCCTCGACGACGGATGCGTGGTCGAGGAGGTGGAAGAGGAGCGGCGTCGAGATGTTGTACGGCAGGTTGCCGACGATGCGCAGCCGCCCGCCGCGCGCGGCCGCGAGCGAGGAAAAGTCCAGCTCCAGCGCATCGGCTTCATGGACGACGATGGAGGGATTGCCGGCAAACTCGTCGCGCAGCAGGGGCGCGAGGTCGCGATCGATTTCCACGACATCCAGCGTGGCGCCGGCGGGCCACTCTTCGAGCAGCGCGCGCGTCAGCGCGCCGCGGCCGGGGCCGATCTCGACGATGTGATCTCCCGCGCGCGGCGACACGGCGTTCACGATCTTCTCCAGCACGATGGGGTCGTGCAGGAAGTGCTGGCCGAAGCGCTTGCGAGCGCGCATCTACGAGAGCTGCCGCTGGCGCGAGCCGGCGCGACGCGAGGCGATGCCCAGCGCGAGGCGGATGGCCGCCGCAAGGCTGCGATGATCGGCGCGCCCCGTGCCCGCAAGATCCAGCGCCGTCCCGTGATCGACGGACGTGCGCAGGATCGGCAGGCCGAGCGTCACGTTCACGGCCCTGTCGAAGCCGGAATGCTTGATCACGGGAAGCCCCTGGTCGTGATACATGGCGAGCACCGCATCGCATTCCGCCAGCCTCGCGGGAACGAACGCCGTATCCGCCGGCACGGGCCCCGCCACGTTCATGCCTCGCGCGCGCATGCGAGCGATCGCGGGCCCGATGATCCGCACCTCCTCATCACCCAGGTGGCCGCTCTCGCCCGCATGCGGGTTCAAGCCGCATACGCAGATGCGCGGCGACTGGATGCCCCACCACTCGCGCAGATCGTGATCGAGGATTTCGAGCACCTGGCCCAGCAGCTCCACGGTGATCGCGGCGCTCACGTCCTTGAGCGGCAGATGGGTGGTGGCGAGGGCAACCCGGAGGTCTTCGGTCGCGAGCATCATCACGGGCAGCGGAGAGCTCGTTCGTTCGGCGAGGTACTCCGTGTGACCGGTGAACGGAATGCCCGCGTCGTTGATGACGCTCTTCTGCACGGGCGCGGTGACGATGGCGTCGAATTCCCCGGAGGAGGCGCCGTCGATGGCCCTGTCGAGGATATCCAGCACGTAGCGGGCGTTGGCGGCGTTCAGCTTGCCGGGCGTGCAGGCGGCGACGAGGGGGATGTGCAGCACCTGCAGGACGCCGGGCGAGTGGGGCGCCCGGGCCGCGGCGTCGTATTCACGAATCTGGACGGGAAGCTTCAGCGCCGAGGCGCGTTCCGCGAGCAGCGCGCGATCCCCGAGGCAGACGAGCTCGCAATCGAGCGGCTCCTGTGCAATCGCGAGGCAGAGATCCGGCCCCACACCGGCCGGCTCTCCTGACGTCAGCGCGACACGCGGGCGCACCGAAGCCTTAGAGCTTGTATTCGACGTACGCGTCGTCGCGCAGCCGGCGCATCCACAGCTCCGTCTCTTCGTCCGCGTGGCTCGCGCGAATGGCTTCGGCGGCACGGCGGCGCTTGAGCTCGTCCGTGTTGTCGTACTGGCGATGGCCCAGCACCTGCACGATGTGCCAGCCGAACGGCGACTGGAAGGGCTCGCTGATCTCGCCGTCCTTGAGCTCCGCCACGGCGGCGTCGAGCTCCGGAACGTACTGACCGGGGCCGAACCAGCCGAGATCGCCGCCTTCCGACGCCGAGCCCGGGTCTTCCGACACCGTGGCCGCAAGGCCTGCGAAGTCCTCACCCTTGAGCACGCGGTCGCGGATGGCGTTGAGCTTCTGGCGCACGGTGGCGTCGTCCTGCAGCTCGTTCGTCTTCATGAGGATGTGCCGGGCGTGAATCTGCTCGACCACCGACGGGCCGCTCGCGCCGCGCGTCTCGTTGAGCTTCACGATGTGATATCCGGTCGGCGTGCGCAGCGGCTCGCTGACCTGCCCCGGCCTAAGCTGGGCGATGACTTCGGTGAGGATCGTCGGCAGCTCCGAGCCCTTGCGCCAGCCGAGCGAGCCACCCTCGAGGGCGGTCTGGCTGTTCGAATAGGCGATGGCGAGCTTCGCGAAGTCTTCGCCTTCGCTTGCGCGCTTCGCTACGTCCCTCGCGCGCTCATCCGCTTCGGCCAGCTGTTCCGGCGTGGCCGTCTGCGGCACGGAGATGAGGATGTGCGAGACGTTGTACTCAGCGGACTGCTCTGGCGCGTTCTTCTGCTTCTCCAGGTACTGGTCGATTTCACGCGGCGTAATCGCGATGCGCTGGATCACCTCGCGCTGGCGGAGCAGCGTGAGCGTGAGCTCTTTGCGCATGCCCTCGCGATAACTCGCGTAGTCGATGCCCTGCTGGGCAAGGGCCTCCGGAAGACGTGAAAGGGGAATGCCGTTGCGCTGGGCGATTTCCTGCAGCGCGCTGTTCAGGGTCTCGTCCGGCACCTTGATGTTGGCGCGGGAGGCCCGCTGCATCTGGATCTCCTGCACCACGAGGCGCTCCAGCACCTGCTGGCGGAGCACGTTGGCAGGGGGCAGCTCCTGCTTGGCTTCGCGGAAGCGCTCCGCGATGGCGGAAACCTGCTCATCGAGCTCGCTCTGGAGCACGACTCCCGAGAGCCCGTTGCTCGACACGGTGGCGGCGATGCGGTCCAGCAACTCCCCGGTGGTGGTGAGCTCACGGGTCTGGGCGTGGGCCGCCGAGGCCAGCACGAGCCCCGCGAGGAGGGCGACCAGAAACCGCTGCATGAACGGAATTCCTTTGTGGATCAAGGTATTGGCCTTGTTGAGCTGAATTTGTGTTCCGGCTATCGCCGGAGGGTTTCCGGGCGCTCGTATCCGCGGATGGCGCCCGTGAGGAAAGCATCTGCCGCCGATCCGACACTGGCAAGTCCGGTGAGTTCCAGTTGCAGATAGATGCCGGTGTCCTGTTCGCCCGTGCGGCTGCTGACGAACTTGCGGCCGACGACCCGCATGCGCCAGCAGCAGGAACGGTATTCCAGGCCGCCAAACTGCTCCAGCGCCGTGCTGTCCCGAAGCGAGTAGACGTAGCGGGCGAAGACGTTCCACTTGTCGTTGATGGGCCAGGCGCCCGAGAGCTCGGTCTGCTCCAGGCGGTCCCGCTGGTATCGGTAGCCCAGGTTGATGACCTGCTCGCCGTCCGGCCGGAACTGGATGTTCGCCTGCGCGCGCTCGTAGCGCGACTGGTCCGGGTTCCATTGCAGCCCGAAGTCCGCGTTCCAGTTCTTGTAGCCGGTGAGCGCGAGCTGGCCGACGAAGTCGGACGTGTGACTGTCCCGCACGGGTTCGTCGGGGAGCCGCACCCGGGGCTGCTTGAAGTAGTACGTCTGGCCCAGCGTGACGGCGAGAAACTGCGCGCCATCTTCCGCATCGAAGAGCCGGCTCGTGACGCCGAGGCTGACCTGGTCCGCGTCGCTCACGCGGTCCGCTCCGACGTAGCGGTTCGTGCGGAAGAGCTGAACGAGATTGAGGTCCGGCACGCCCGTATCGAAGAGCGGCAGATCGTCCTGCTCGCGGAACGGCACGTTGAGGTACAGGAGCCGCGGCTCGAGCGTGAGACGACGCTGCGCGCGCGAGCCCGAGTCGCGCTCGAAGATCAGGCCCGCGTCGAGGCTCGCGATGGGCAGGCTGCGGGTAGGGTTTTTGTCCTGGCCCGGCGCGGTGTCTTCCAGCGAGTAACTCGTGTAGCGGAAGGCGACGCCGGGACGCACGAACATGCCCGGCCCGCCGAGATCGAGCGACGCGGTGGGCATCGCATCGATGCGCCATCCGGTGACGCCGTCGTCGCGATCGAAATTCACCACTTCGGAATCGAAGCCGTAACGCACGCGCTCTTCGGGGCCCCAGCCGTAATCCGCGCCGACCAGAATGCGCGGCACTCTGGCGTACGGACGATCCACTTCGGCGAGCGACTGGTCGATGGTCTGGAACTGCTGGAATTCCGCGCTGGCGCGCCAGTTCTCGTCGCGGTAGCGGAAGCCCGCGATGCGCTCCACGAATGCGACGCTCGTCCCTTCCGGGCCCTGCGCGAAATCCTCGAAGTACTGGGAGTCGCTGACGTTCGCCGCATCGATGAAGAAACGCACGTCGCCGGGAAGGCTGGTGACGTTCTGCAGGACGATGCGGCTGCGATCACGATGCACCACGCTGTCGTCGGGCAGATAGTTGAACTGCAGCGACGATCGCTGCTGCTCCGAGAGGAAACGAAACTCGCCGCCGAAGTCGAAGCCGCGCTGGTTGTAGAGCGTGGGCTCGAAAGTGAGATCGGCGTTCGGCGCGATGTTCCAGTAATAAGGCAGCGCGAACTGCACGCCGCTGCGCGTGGAGTGGCCAAGCGTCGGGAAGAGGAAGCCGCTCTTGCGCTCGGTGCCGAGCGGAAAGGACATCCACGGCAGATACAGGATGGGCACGTCCTTGAAGTCCACCCGCGTGCCGCGCCCGGTGCCGATGCGCGTTCGCGTATCCAGCGTGATGCTGGATGCCCGCAGCTGCCACGACGAATCGTCTGGAGGACATGTGGTGAAGCTCACGTCGTCGAGCTTGATGAGCCCGTCCGGCGTCATCTGCATCGTTTCGGCAGCGCCGCGCGCGGCGCGCTGGCGAAGCTCGAACTCCGCGTTCCTGAGGCTCGCGCCCTCGGCAGCGGAGTAGCTGCCGCCGCCGCCACTCCTGGCGCGCAACACCGGGTCCTCGTACTGGACCTCGCCGGAGATCTTCAGGGCATTCTCCGCGGCGTTGTACTCGACTTCCTCCGCGATGATGGTGCGATTTCCCTGCCGCACGCGACCGCCGCCCTGGATGCGCACGATCTCGTCGTCCTGGCTGTACACGAGGTTCGACTTCTCCTGGTCGAGACCTTCGAACTCGATCACCTCGTCCGGCGACGAGGGTTCTTCGGGAGGTGTCTGCGTAGCGAGACGCTCCGCCGCAAGCATGTCCGGGCAGGCGGCCGGCTCCTGAGCGCGCGCCGCAAGCGGCACGGCGGCGAGGCCGAGCCACGTAGTTCCCAGAATCCAGAATGAGCCCGACCTGCGCATGAAGCCGCGCATTATAATGAGCCGCCGCCGCGTCGCGGCCTCAACTCACCTACTTTCTGGCCGGTCTCCCGATCCCCCCGACATGCCGACAACCGACGAGCGCCTCGCGCTGATTCACGAGTGGGTCTCCGCGGGGCTGCGGCTCGCGCCCATGGCCATCGAGCCCGCGTCGAGCGACGCCAGTTTTCGCCGCTATTTCCGCGTCACTTGCAGCTCTGGCGGCACGTACGTCGTGATGGATGCGCCTCCGGGCAAGGAGGACGTCCGGCCGTATGTCAAAGTCTCGCGGCTCCTGGAAGCTGTCGGCGTCCACGTTCCGCACATTCACGAGATGGACGCGGAGCGCGGTCTGCTGCTGCTCGAAGACCTCGGGTCCACCCAGTACCTCGCGCGTCTCAAGGCGGGAGACGATCCGGACGCGCTGTATGGCGATGCCCTGAACGCGCTTGCGGACATTCAGGTGAAGGGCCGCGAAGCCGCCGCCGAGCTCGCGCCGTACGATCGCGAGGCGCTCATGCGCGAGATGGCGCTGATGCCGGAGTGGTTCGTCGGAAGGCATCTGCAGCTCTCGCTCTGCGCGGCGGAGCAATCGGATATTGCGAAGAGCTTCGAATTTCTTGTGACCGAAGCGCTCGCGCAGCCGAAGGTGTTCGTCCATCGCGATTACCACTCGCGCAATCTCATGATCACGCGCGAGCGCAATCCCGGCGTCATCGATTTTCAGGATGCGCTTGCGGGGCCGGTGGGCTATGACCTCGTCTCGCTGTTGAAGGACTGCTACATCTCCTGGCCGCGCGAACGCGTGGAACGTTGGGTGAGCGCGTATCGCGCGAAGCTCGTGAAGCACGGTGGGGCTGCTGGGAAAGACGAGCGCGAGTTCCTTCGCTGGTTCGACCTTATCGGCGTGCAGCGGCACATCAAGGTGCTCGGTATTTTCGCGCGACTCTGGTACCGGGATGGCAAGGCGGGATATCTGCCGGATCTGCCGCTCACGCTCGAGTACGTTCGCGATACAGCGAGGCGGTACCCGGAGCTCGCGCCGCTTTCGCAGATCGTCGAGAAGCACTTCGTTCCGGGGCTGCCGGGCGCGAACGAGCGGGCGCTGCGCGCATGAAGGCGATGGTCCTGGCCGCGGGCCGCGGCGAGCGCATGCGGCCGATCACGGATCGCATTCCCAAGCCGCTCGTGCCCGTCGCGGGCCGGCCGCTCATCGAATATCACTTGCTGGCGCTCGCGCGCGCGGGCATTCGCGACATCGTCATCAACCTTGCGTACCGGGGCGCGCAGATTCGGGAAGCGCTTGCGGATGGCAGCCGCTTCGGCGTGCGGATCGAATACAGCGACGAGGGGCCGGAGCCTCTCGAAGTCGGCGGCGGAATCTTCAATGCGCTGCCGCTCCTCGGGGGCGGAGAGTTCATCGTCGCGAACGCGGATGTCTGGACGGATTTCGATTTCTCCACGCTGCGCCCGCTTCCGCCGGGAGCGCACGCCCGGCTCGTGATGGTGCCGCCTCCGCCGCAGGCCCCTCGCGGGGATTTCGGGCTCGAAGGGGAGCACCTGACCGAGAGCGAGCACAACCGCTGCACGTATTCGGGGATCGGGGTGTATTCGCCGGAGCTGTTCGCGGGATGCGAGCCGGGGAAGTTTCCGCTGCTGCCGTTGCTCAAGCGGGCGATCGCGGGCGGGCGACTGCTCGGGGAGATGCATGGCGGGGACTGGTCGGATGTGGGTACCCCCCAGCGCCTCGAGGCCCTTGAGGAAACCCTGCGAAAGAAGCCCTCAATCGCCGGGCGGCTCGGAGAGGATCCCCCTTAGGCCGGGTCCGAAATTACGAGCCGGCTCGGAGATCCAAAGGCCAGCTCGGAAATTCACCCCCTTGTCGCGGTGCGCTCGAAAGACGCGGCGAGCCTGAAAGTACCCCTCTTGAGCCGCCCGGCGATTGAGGGCTCGTTCCCCCAAAGGTTGCATTCGGGTCCGACGGGCTCGATACACCGTACAATGCCCCCCATGCCCGAACTCAAAGGTATTCCGGTCGTCCAGGAAGGCGCGCCGGCCGCCGCTCGCAGCGGCGAGAAATACGTGACTCCTCAAGGCTTTACTGCCATCCGGGACGGTATCAAGGCCCGTGACGCCAACGCTGCCGCCGGCCTCACCCGCAAGCCCCCCTGGCTCCGCGCGAGAGCGCCGGGCGGGGAAGGATTCGCGGCGGTCCGCAGCATCGTCCGGGAGCACCGCCTCGCCACGGTCTGCGAGGAAGCCAAGTGCCCGAACATCGGCGAGTGCTGGAACGCCGGGACCGGCACCATCATGCTCATGGGCGCCGTCTGCACGCGCGCCTGCCGCTTCTGCTCGGTGGACACCGGCAACCCTCACGGGTGGCTGGATCCCGACGAGCCCCAGAACGTGGCCCACACCGTCGAGCTCATGGGGCTCAAGTACGTCGTGCTCACCTCCGTGAATCGGGACGACCTGCCCGACGGCGGCGCGAAGCACTACGCGGACTGCATCCGCGCGATCAAGGAGCGGCGTCCGCAGACTGCGGTCGAGGCCCTCACTCCCGACTTCCAGGGTGTTCTCGCGGACGTCGAGACGGTGGTCGACTCGGGGCTCGAGGTGTTCGCGCAGAACGTCGAAACGGTTCGTCGTCTGACGCACCCAGTGCGTGACCCGCGCGCCAGCTACGAGCAGACGCTCCGTGTGCTCGAACACGCGAAGAAGCACAATCCGCGCGTTCTCACCAAGACGAGCCTGATGCTGGGCTTGGGCGAAACGGATGAAGAGATCGCCGAGACCATGCTGGATCTGCGCGCGATCAACGTGGACATCCTCACGCTCGGCCAGTACCTGCGGCCCACCGTGAATCATCTTCCCGTGCAGCGTTTCGTCACGCCGGAAGAGTTCGATCGCTATCGCGAGTGGGCGCTGGCCCGCGGCTTCCTCGAATGCGTTTCGGGGCCGCTCGTCCGCTCCAGTTACCGTGCCGAGCAGGCGTTGAATCGCAACAACGCCGGCCTCGACAACAGCGCGCTCGCGAAGAGCCGCTGACGCCACGGGTTTCTGCAATGGCGGTCGCTGCCGAGACGCAGAACTGCGCGCTCCCCTCCGACACTGCGTCCGCGCGACCAATGCCCGTCGCGCGGCCGACGCCAGTCATCAAGTGGCTGGGCCGCGTCGAGTACGAGCCGACGTGGCAGGCCATGCAGCGCTTCACGGATGAGCGCACGCCTGAAACTCCCGACGAAATCTGGTTTCTGGAGCATCCGCCGGTCTTCACGCTGGGGATGAACGCGAACCGCGCTCATGTCCTTGCGCCCGGGGATATCCCGGTGGTGCAGATCGATCGCGGAGGCCAGGTCACCTATCACGGGCCGGGGCAGCTCGTGATCTACCCGCTGCTCGATATTCGCCGCGCCAACATCGGCGTTCGCGATCTCGTGACCGCCCTCGAGCGCAGCGTCGTCGATTACGTCGCCACGCACGGCATCGCCGCGGAGTGCAGACGAAATGCGCCCGGTGTCTACGTGCAGGATCGCAAGCTCGCCAGCGTCGGCATCCGCATCCGGCGCGGCGCGAGCTACCACGGCATGGCGCTCAACGTGAATTTGGACACTGAGCCGTTCTCTCGCATCAACCCGTGCGGCTATGCTGGCCTGGAAGTCACGCGCCTCTCGGACCTCACGCAGGCGGGAAGCGTCGAAGAAGTGGCGCGCGGTCTGCAGCCTTTCCTGCTGCGATCCCTGGGATTCCCGTAAGGGATCGCCCGGACAAGCGCGCGAACCGAGGGTCAGAAGATGTCGATCATGAAACGCGTGTGCGCGGCCCTGCTGCCCGTGGCCATCGTCGTGGCGCTGGGGTTCGCGCTGCCTTCGCCCGTTCCCGCGGCGGACTCCGTCACGCTCCTCAATGTCTCGTACGACCCGACGCGCGAGCTCTACGACGAATACAACGTCGCGTTCGCGAAGCACTGGAAGGCAAAGGCCGGGCAGAACGTGCGCATCAACCAGTCGCACGGCGGTTCGGGGAAGCAGGCGCGCTCGGTCATCGACGGGCTGCCCGGAGACGTCGTGACGCTGGCTTTGGCGGCCGACATCGACAGCATGGCGAGGCAGGCCAAGCTGGTGCCGGTGAACTGGGAAAGCCGGCTGCCACACAACAGCGCGCCTTACACATCGACGATCGTCTTCCTTGTTCGCAAGGGAAACCCGAAGAAGATTCGGGACTGGAACGATCTCGTGAAGCCCGGCATTTCGGTGATCACGCCGAATCCGCGCACGTCGGGCGGCGCTCGCTGGAACTATCTCGCCGCATGGGCGTGGGCCCTCAAGCAGCCGGGCGGCAACGATCAGACAGCGCGTGATTACCTGGCCAGGCTCTTCAAGAACGTGCCCGTGCTGGATGCCGGTGCGCGCGCCTCGACGACCACCTTCGTGCAGCGGGAAATCGGCGACGTGCTGCTCGCGTGGGAGAACGAAGCGCTGCTCGCGATCAGGAAGATCGGTCCGGACAAGGTCGAGATCGTCGTGCCGTCGGTGAGCATTCTCGCGGAGCCGTCAGTCACCGTCGTGGATAAAGTCGTGCTGAAGCGGGGCACGCGCGAAGTTGCGACGGAGTATCTCAAGCACCTTTACTCGAAAGAGGGGCAGGAGATCGTGGCGAGGAACTATTACCGACCGCGCGATGCGGAGGTCGCGGAGAAGTACGCTGCGCAGTTCCCGAAGCTCAATCTCGTCACGATCAAGGATCTCGGCGGCTGGGCGGCAGTGCAGCAGGTGCACTTCTCCCGCGGCGGCATCTTCGAGCAGATCACAACGAAGCGCTGAGAGCGACCGCCCCAGGTTGGTCAGCGCGTTCGCCCCAAGCTGGCAGCGTGTCCGCCCCAAGCTGATAGCGCGTCCCCCAAGCCCCGAACCGCCGGTTCCGAGCCGCCCGGCGATTGAGGGCCATCTTCTACTCGACGACGAGCTTGTACCCCGACCCCGCCGAAGTCTGCAGAAGCTGCGGATTCGCCGGATCCACTTCGATCTTCTGCCGCAGCCGATGCACCAGCTGCTTGAGCAGCTGACGATCCCCCGAATTCCGATGCCCCCACACCTGCACCAGCAGCCTGTCCGAGCTGATGGTGCGGCCAACACTCGCGAGCAGCATCTGCAGGAGCCGCAACTCCAGCTTCGTGAGGCGAACAGGCTCGCGCCCGTCGATGCGCACCGTGTGCTCGTCCACGTCCAGCGCGACGCGCCCGGCCGTCACCGGCCCCGTACTCTCCAGTCCGGCGCGACGAAGCAGCGCCTTGATGCGTGCGAGCAGCGTGCGCGGGCTGAACGGCTTCGTGAGGTAATCGTCCGCGCCGAGGTCCAGCGCCTTGATGAGATCCTCCTCCTCGCCGCGTACCGTGAGCATCATGATCGGGATGCGTGATTGTGCGCGGATCGCCTCGCACACCTGGAAGCCGCTCGCGCCCGGCATGTTGATGTCGAGCACCGCGAGGTCCGGCGATTCGCCGCGAAACGCGTGGATGGCCGACGGCCCGTCGCTGGCTTTCACGACGAGATACCCGGCTTGCGTGAGAGTGAAGGCGATGAGGCCCAGAAGGTCCCGGTCATCGTCTGCAATCATGATCTTCATTCGGAAGTCTCCACCGGCAGCGTCACGCTGATGCGTGTGCGGCCTTCGGCCGTGCGCTCGGTTCTGATTTCTCCACCATGGCGGTCCACGATGGATTTCACAATCCACAACCCGAGACCGAGGCCGCCCGGCTCGGGCTCGACCTCGGGGCCGCGCCGGAAACGCTCGAAAATAGTATCGCCCGCGTCGAGCGGCATGCCCGGGCCTTCGTCCTCCACCCAGGTGGTCACCTTGTCTCCCGAGAGGCTCGCGCCCACGCGGATCGTGCTCGACTCAGGCGCGAACTTGCTCGCGTTCGCGATGAGGTTCACGTACACCTGCGAGAGGCGCTGCGCGTCGCCGTCCACGGGCGGCAGGTCTTCGGGGATGTCCACTTCGAGCGTCTGATTCCGCTGCACGAGCAGTGAGCCGATCAGCATCCGGACGTCCTCGATCACCGCCGCGAGATCGACGCTCTGGCGTCGGATGGCGAGCTGGCCCGATTCGATGCGCACGCTCTCCAGCAGGTTGTCGATGAGCTGCGTGAGGCGCAGCGTTCCGCGCTCGAGCGACTGCACGAGCTCGCGCTGCTGAGCCGGCTCCATCGTGGTCAGCCCTTCGCTCAGCAGCTCGATGGATGCGAGTTGAGCGGCAAGCGGCGTACGGAATTCGTGCGAGATGTTCGCGAGCACGGTATCGCGCGCGCGGCGAACGGCTTCGAGCTCCGTCTCGTCGCGGATCACCTGAACCTGCAGGCCGTCGGAGACGCCCGAGCTCGTGATGACAGTCGTGCGAACCCCGCGATCCTCGATCTGCAGCCGCTCGATCGCCTTCGCGCTGCCTTCGGCTCGGGCGTGCAGGATGGGGCAGTTCACGTCGCAGAGCCGCCGCCCGTTCTCGTTGCAGGGCTTCAGCACATCTCCGCAGAACCGGCCGACTGCCTCTTCGGCCTTCACGTTCAGCAGCCGCGCGGCTTGCGGGTTGAGATATCGGATCGTGCGATTCTTGTCGACGGCGAACACACCTTCGACGATGCCGGTGAGCACCGCGCGGGCTTCCGCTTCCTGCCTGCGCAGCGTGCCGGTGAGGTCCACGAGGTTGCGGCGCATGTCCTCCATCGTTCGCGCGAGAGCGCCGACTTCCGCCGGACCGCCGGGCGGGATGGAGGTCGAGAAATCCCCTTGGCCGAGCCGCACGGCTGAATCCGTGAGCGCCTGCACCGGCGCAGCGACGAGCTGGCCGAGGATCACGCCGGCAAGCACCGCGAGCAGAGACAACACGATCGCCGTGATTAGCAGGCGCTGCGTGAGTCGACTCGCCGAATTGTCGATGTCCGCAGCGGGCAGCCGCGTCTCGATGAGCACGATCGCTTCGCCGGTCGAGGCGAACACCGGAAAGCTCGACGCGTAAATATCCTCCGCCTCGATGCGCTGGACCGCGGAGCGCCCGTCCGCGAGCCCGGCCGAATGCAGCGGCGTGAAGTGATCGACCGCCGCACCGGTGTACGTCCGGTAATTGATCAGCCGCACCTCGAGGCCGACGTGCTTGCTCATCACCGCAGCCATCTCGGGGTTGAGAAGGCGCACGATGAAAACGCGGATGCCCGCGCGGTTCGGAACGGTGGTGACCGCGCCGAGGATCGGGTAGGGCGCGTCCTCCGGAACCGCCATGAACCGCTCGCCCTGCTCGGAGTTCGCGGTGAATACGTCCGCCCAGGAAATCGGCGCCCCAGCCTCGGCGAGCAGCACGTCGCCCTGGAACACGGCGCAGGCGTCGATGTTGTCGGTCTGGCAGAAGCGGCGGAGCAGCGGGGGGATCGCGGCCGTGCGGTTCTCCGCGAGCAGGCGCACGAGCGCCGGACGCTCCGCGAGAATTCGGGCGGCGGACAGCGTGTCCTCGCTGATGCGGCGGAGGTCCTCGCGAGCGATGGCGCCGGCAAGCTGGACTCGCGCCTTGCCCTGCTCGTCCGCCAGGTCCCGCAGCTTGGCGATCGCGGAGATGGAGATGCCCGTGACGACGACGAGCACGATGGCGAAGTTGATGGCGGCGAGCGACCAGCCCAGCCCGGCCTTGCGCGGGTCGAACCGTAGCCTCGCAATGAGCTGGCGGAGGCGCTCCAGCATGGGGCTCAGTGCCCCTTGTAGCCCGTCCGCTCGACGAGGCTCTTCACGATGAGAGTGAGCACAGCGAGCATCGTGAGCAGGGAGGCTACAGCAAAGGCGCCCACGAAGTTGTACTCGTTGTAGAGGATCTCGATGTGCAGAGGCATCGTGTTCGTGAGGCCGCGGATGTGCCCCGAGACCACCGAAACCGCGCCGAACTCACCCATTGCACGCGCATTGCAGAGGATGACGCCGTACACCAGGCCCCAGCGGACCTTCGGCAGCGTCACGCGGAAGAAGGTCATCCAGCCGCCGGCGCCGAGCGTGATCGCGGCTTCCTCCTCGTCGTTGCCGAGCTGCTGCATCAGCGGGATCAGCTCGCGCGCGACGTAGGGGAACGTCACGAACATCGTCGCGAGGATGATGCCGGGCAGGGCGAAAATGATGCTGATGTCGTGCTCCTGCAGCCAGAGCCCGAACCAGCCCTGCAGGCCGAACATCAGCACGTAGACCATGCCCGAGATCACGGGCGACACCGCGAGCGGCAGGTCGATGAGCGTGATGAGGAAGCTCTTGCCGCGGAACTCGAATTTGGCGATCGCCCACGCGGCCGCGAGGCCGAAGATCGTGTTGAGCGGCACGACGACCGCGGCCGTGATCAGCGTGAGGCGGATGGCGGAGGCGGTCGCGTCGTCCTGGAACGATTGGAGGTACGCCTCGTAGCCTTTCTCAAGCGCCATCACGAAGACGGTGGCGAGCGGAGCGAACAGCAGCGCGGCCAGGAAGACGAGCGAGAGCCCGATGAAGAGGGCGCGCGACGCCACTGTCATGAACGTGTCGCGGCCCGGGCGGGTCGCGTGCTCGTCGACGAAGATGTCTTTCGCGCGGGCGGCCATCAGCGTCCGCTCCGGGTGTGCCGCCGCCGGCCCCAGGCCTGCAGCAGGTTGATCGCGAGCAACATGACGAACGAGATCGCGAGCATCACGACGCCCAGCGCCGCGGCTCCCCGGTAATCGAACTCTTCGAGCTTGATGACGATGAGCAGCGGCGTGATCTCGGTCTTCATCGGCAGGTTGCCCGAGATGAAGATGACCGAGCCGTACTCGCCGACCCCGCGGGCGAAGGCCAGCGCGAAGCCCGTGAGCAGCGCCGGCAGCACCGTCGGAAGGATGATGCGGCGGAAGATGTGGAAGCGTCCCGCGCCGAGCGTTTCAGCCGCGTCCTCAAGGTCCTTCTGAACTTCCTCGAGAGCAGGCTGGACGGTGCGGACCATGAACGGCATGCCGATGAGCGTGAGGGCGACGGTGACGCCGATCCACGTGTACGCCACCTTGATGCCGAGCGGTTCGAGGTACTGGCCGACCCAGCCGTTCTGCGCGAAGACGGTGGTGAGGGCGATGCCCGACACGGCGGTGGGCAAGGCGAACGGCATGTCGATGAGCGCGTCGATGATGCGCTTGCCCGGAAATTCGTAGCGCACGAGCGTCCACGCGATGACGAAGCCAAACACCGCGTTGATCGTCGCCGCGAGCAGCGACGCGCCGAACGAGAGCCGGTAAGAGCCGATCGCGCGCGGATCCAGGATGACGTCGAAGAACTCGCTCCACGAGAGCTTCGCCGCCATCAGGACGAGCGCCGCGAGCGGCAGGAGGACGATCGCGCTCAGGAAGAACGTGGTGAACCCGAGCGTGAGCCCGAAGCCGGGCAGGATGCTCGGCTGCCGCAAGGGCTTCGCAAGGACGCCGACCGCGCTCAAGACTGGCCTTCCGCTTCCCGATACACGACCAGCAACGGCGAACGGGACGCCGCGGCGAGCAGCGAGCCGAAGCGCTCCGCCAGCCCGGAAATCTGCGATACACCGAGGATCAGGAGCTGGTCGGTGGATTCGCTCAGCCTGCGGAGGAGCTCGCCCGTCACGTCACCGAAGCGCAGCTCCGTGCGCATCTCCAGCCCATGCACGGCCTGGGCCTCGGAGCGCGCGTCGAGGAGCGCGCGCATGCCCTGCGGGCGGTCCGCTTCCGGAGTGGTCTCGGGCTTGATGTCGACGTACACCGCTTCGGCGGACACGTGACGCAGCAGGCTCGCGGAAACAGCGAGCGTCGCGGCGCGGGCCGCCTCATCCGCCCAATGAATCAGCACGCGCTGAGGAGAGGCCGCGTTGGGCGGCAGCACGAACACTTCTTCCGCTCCGCGCGTCAGCAGGCATTCGATGCTCTTGAGCGAATCCGGCTGGGACGAAATGACTGCGGCACCCGAAAAGTGCTTGTCGAGCGACGAGCAGTCTTTGCTGCCGTTCGCGAGCACCGGCTCCACGCGAGCGGTCACCCGCGTCTTCATTCGCGTGGCGAGCTCGACGAGGAGGGGATGCTTGCTGAGCGTCTCGACTTCGGTCTCGTTCGCGGCGCAGGCCGTGAAGCTGGAAAGCGGCGTCGGCAGCACGTGAACGCGGCGAATGCCCACCGCGACGTCCTGCCCCACCTTGACGGCGAAGGCGCGCTGCTCGGGCTGGGTGCGCGTGACCTCGAGGTGCGCGTCATCTCCGCTGTCCGCACGAGCCAGCTGTACTTCTTCCGAGCCCTTCGTGAGCCGCACGCGCAGGCGCTCCAGCGCGCCGGTGAACACGATCTCCTCCACCTTGCCGGCGGCGAGATAGCTCGCGCCGAGCGTGTGCCGGTTGGGAGCGAGCTCCACTTCCTCTGGCCGCAGCACGGCGACCACTTCGTGCGAGCGCCCGGAGCCGTTCAGAAGGTGCGCCTGGGGTGCCCCGAAATGAATGCCGTTCTTCGTCTGCCGTCCGAGCAGCAGGTTGGCGGCGCCGAGGAAGGTGGCCACGAAGCGGGTGGCGGGCCGGGTGTAGAGCTCGTCCGGCCGGCCCATCTCGAGCAGGCGGCCCAGATTCATGACCCCGATGCGGTCGGCCATCGCGAAGGCTTCTTCCTGGTCGTGCGTCACGAGCACGGTCGAGATGCCGAGCTCGCGCTGGACCTGACGGATCGTGCGCCTCAGCTCCTCGCGGATCTTCGCGTCGAGCGCGCCGAACGGCTCGTCGAGGAGCAGCACTTCCGGCTTGTGGGCGAGCGCGCGCGCCACGGCGACGCGCTGCTGCTGGCCGCCGGAAAGCTGCGCGGGCAGGCGTTCGTCCATGCCTTCGAGCGCGACGAGCCGAAGCAACTCCTTGCGGCGGGCGACGCGATCCGCTCGCTTCATCCGCCGCACGCGCAATGCAAACTCGATGTTGTCCGCCACGGTCATGTGGCGGAACAGCGCGTAATTCTGGAAAACGAGGCCGACGCCGCGGTCGCGCGCGGACATGTGCGTAACGTCGCGGCCGTGCAAAGCGATGCGCCCGTGATTCACCCCTGTGAGGCCAGCAATCGCGCGCAGGAGCGTGCTCTTGCCGCTGCCGCTGGGGCCGAGCAGCACGAAGAACTCGCCTTCGCCGATTTCCACGGAAACGTCGTTGACGACGGGAACGCCCTGATAGCGTTTGGTTACCTGGTCGAGGGTGATAGACATAGGGCCGGCTATGCTACCGGGGGCGGATACGTGGCGTGAGGGCTACGCGGTTATAAGTAAGTAACAATTCGCTGGGGCACCGCTCACCGGCCCCGGCCGGAAGGCAAGGCCCCCGAGGCCTCAGATGACCATCAGCACGCCTTCCGTGGCCGTAAGGTCCCTCGCGAGGGCGACCACCTGCTCGCGGCTCTCCGCCACGATGGTGTACGAGATCGAGAGGAAATTGCCGTTTTCGCTCAGGCGCTCCGAAATCCGGTCCGTCTCGACGTCGGGGACGTGCTTGATGATGACCGCGTGGATCCGCGCGCGGAACTCGGCGGAGGGCCGTCCCACGATCTTGATGGGATAGTCCGTGGGAAACGTGAGGAGCTCTTTCTGTTCTTCGGTCATGGCCCTGCTTGAATCAGGTTGGGGCGAGCAAGTTCCCCTGGTTTACCCGAAGGCTCGCCAGGGGGCTCGGCTCACCAGGGCTTCGACGCAAGCTCGTGCTTGTACTGCTCGAAGGCCTCGCGCACGCGCTTGTAGAGGGGGCCGACTTTGCCGGTGCCGACAGGCCGCCCGTCGAGGACGGTGACCGCTGACATTTCGCGTACTGCAGCGCTGAGCCAGATCTCGTCCGCATCGCGCAACTCGCCTTCGGTGACGTTCACGGCTCGATAGGGAATGCCGACCCGCTCCGCCATTTTCTCCACCGCGCCGCGCGTCGTGCCCGGCAGGATGAGCGACGAATTCGGGGGCGTGCGGATCTCGCCGTTGATGACGACGTGCACCGCCGACGAAGAAGCTTCCGTCAGCTCGCCCTCGCGAATCAGGATGGTTTCGCTCGCGTTCGCGTCGACCGCGAGCTGCCGAAGCAACACGTTCGCGAGCAGCGAGATGGATTTGATGTCGCACCGGGCCCATCGCGTGTCCTGAGCGGTGATCGCGGCGACGCCGTTCTCGATGGCGTCCGCGCTCGCTTTCGGAAACGGTGACGCGAAGGCGAACACGGTGCGCGGAAGGTTCGGCAGCGGCGCGTGACTCCGCCCGAGCTCCGCCCCGCGCGTGACCTGCCAGTACACGTACTGGTCGACCGGCCCGTTCGGCGCGATGAGCTTCGCGATGATGTCGTGCCACTCGTCCCGCGTATGCGGGTCTTCCATACGGATCGCGTTGAGGCTGCGAGTCATGCGCTCGCAGTGCGCGCGGAAACGGAACGGCCGCCCTGCATAGACCGGCATCACCTCATATACGCCATCCCCATAGAGGAACCCGCGGTCGAACGGCGAAATGCGTGCCGCTTCGATGGGCACGTATTCGCCGTTGACGTAGCAGAGCGGGAAGGGAGCAGCCATGCGTTCCGTTCCGGATCCGGTGGGTCAGAACCAGAGTGCAACAGTATCGACGAGCCGAGTCCAGAGTCCGCCTTCCGGCACGGCCTTCAGCGGGTAGAGCGGAACCTTCGCGACGGGATCTCCGCTTTCGGTCGTCACCGTGAGCTCGCCAACCGCCTGGTTTGCAGGCAGCGGCGCGATGAGCGGCTCCTTCAGGGTGGCAGTGGTCTTCAGCTTCGCGGCTTCCCCGCGACCGACGACCACGACGATGTCCTGCCGGATGCCGACCGGCGCGGTTTCTTCGTCGGACTTGTAGACGCGCGGTTTGAGGATCGTTTCCCCGCGCGACTTTACCTTCGCGCTCTCGTAGAACGTGTAGCCGTAATTGATGAGCGCGGCGCTGCCATCCTCGCGCGCCCTGATGGACGGCGTGCCCATCACGACGGAGATGAGCCGCATGTTTCCGCGCTTCGCGGAAGTGACGAGGCAATAGCCCGCGCTCTCGGTGTGGCCGGTCTTCATGCCGTCCACCGAAGGATCGCGCGCAAGCAGGCCGTTGCGGTTCGGCTGCTTGATCTTGTTCCAGGTGAATTCGCGCATGGAGTAGTACTTGTAGTACTCGGGGAACTCCCGAATGATCGCGCGCGCCAGGATCGCGATGTCTCGCGACGTCGTGTAGTGATTCGGGCTGGGCAGTCCGGGTGCGTTCTCCCAGTTCGTGTTCTTCATGCCGAGCCGCTTCGAGTACTCGTTCATGAGCTGCGCGAACGCGGGCTCGCTGCCGGCGACGCGCTCGGCGAGAGCGATGGTCGCATCGTTGCCCGACTGCACGATCATGCCCTTGATGAGCACTTCCGCGGGCACGGTCGTGCCCACCTGCACGAACGTGCGCGAGCCTTCGGCCTTCCACGCGTGCTCGCTGATGTGCACCGGTTCGTCGAGCTTGAGGCGGCCTTCCTTCAGCGCCTTGAACACGGCGTAGGCCGACATGAGCTTCGTGAGGCTCGCGGGCTCCATGCGCTCGTCCGCGCGGCTTTCGCCGAGCACGGTGCCGCTTTCGTAGTCCATGAGCAGATAGGACCTCGCGTCGATCGCGGGGGCTTTCGGAATGGGAACGGCGGCGGGAACGGATGGGGCGAGGCCCAGGATCGCAAGGCCGGACAGAACGAACAGGCAAAGAGCTGAAAACGAGCGGCGCATCCGCGACGACCCCCGGAAATGATTGAGAAACGAGCCGAACGAGAGGCCGCCGATTCTAGCCGAATCGGCAGGGGCTTCCGCGTTAGTACTCAACACGGCCCTCAGTCGCCGGGCGGGCTCAGAGCGGAAAGAAAGCCCTCAGTCGCCGGGCGGCTCGGAAGTCAGCGGCAGGCTTGAAGCTCCAATGTCTTGAGCCGCCCGGCGATTGAGGGCCCTCTTAGTCCGTTGCAAGCCGTACGTCATTCACCCCGAGCTTCGCGAGCCGCGCCGCGAGCCGGTCGAATTCCACCGTGCTCGACACCGGGCCAGCCCGCACCCTGAACACACGCGGCCCCTCGCCCAGCGGCGCGCGCACGAACACGTTCGAAATGCCGCCCGCCTTCAGGCGTTCGACCAGCCGCTTCGCGTTCTGCTCATCCGCGAACGCCCCTGCCTGTACGTACAGCACTTGCGGCGGTGTTTCATCCGCGCGGCGCAGGCTGTCGTCGCTGCCCGGCATCAGCGTGCGCACTTCGACGAGCGCGGTCCCGTCCTTGATCATGTCGAGCTTTGCCGCGGCCGTATACGAGAGGTCGATGATGCGGTTCTTCGCGAACGGCCCGCGGTCATTGATCCGCACGACCACGCTCTTCCCGTTCGACAGGTTGGTGACACGAGCGTACGCGGGGAGCGGCAGCGTCTTGTGGGCCGCGCTCATCGCGTACATGTCGTACTTCTCGCCCATCGACGTGAGCTCGCCGTGGAAGGTGGGCCCGTACCACGAAGCCACGCCGCGCTCGACATACCCTTCCGCGGAGTCGAGCACGTGATAGCGCTTGCCGAGCACGGTGTAGAACGGCGGATTGCCGCGCCGGCTGCGCGGCTCGTATTTCGGCACCGCGTCAGGTATCGAATTGAGATCGCCGGGAATCTTGGGCGGATGCCCCGTCGGAGGCGGCACGTGCGCCATATCCGGCGGCGTGAGCGGCCCTGGAGCCGACGGAGCTCGCTTCGAGGTGATGGAACAGGCGGTTAAGAGTGCGGTGGCTCCGAGGACGGTCGCCAGCGCAGCCAGTCTCAAGGTTGAGCCCCGCGGATTCGCAGGGCGATCGCTTCGGCAAGGTCGTTCACGGTCATCGCATATTTCACGCTGCGGTTGTACTTCGTGATCACTTCGAAGTTGCTGAAGCCCACGCGATACGCGGGGCCGTCCTTCTGTTCCGCGGAAATGATCAGCGCGGGCGTCTCCGGCGGCATCGCCATCTTCGTGCGCACGCCCTGCGCGGCAAGGCTCCCCACCGTCTCATTCGGCTTGAGGTTGCGCGTGTCGATGGTGAACGTGGGCTCCGGATCCAGCTCCACTTCGGACAGCACCGGCGCGCCGGTTTGCCAGCCGTGCTCGCGGAAATAGTTCGCGGTGCTGGCGAACACGTCGTTCCAGTTCGCCCACAGGTCGCGTTTGCCGTCGCCATCCGCGTCCACCGCGAACTTGCGGTAGCTCGAAGGCATGAACTGCGAGCCGCCCATCGCGCCAGCGTACGACCCGAGCGCCTGCTCCGGCTTCAGCGATTCTTCGCGAGTGAGCAGCACGAACTCCTCCAGTTCCTTGCGGAAGAATTGGCTGCGAGGCGGATAGTCGAAAGCGAGCGTGGCGAGCGCATCGAGCACACGGTAGCGGCCCGTGATGGCGCCGTACTTGGTCTCCACGCCGATGATCGCGACGATGTATTCCGGCGCCACGCCGTGCTCCATCGCGATCTTCTCGAGGTTCTCGCGATGGTCCTGCCAGAACTTCACGCCGAGCGCGATGCGATCCTCAGTGAGGAAGCGCTCGCGATACTCCCACCACGGCACGACGCGTTCCGCCGGCTTGCTGATGAGCTCGATGATCCTGGGCTGAGGCTGAGCCGTCTGGAGCAGCTTCACGAGCTGCGCGCGGCTCAGAGAATGGCGCTCGGCCACCTCGTCCAGGAACGACTTGATCTCGGGACGATCCAGGTCGAACCGCGGCGCCGATTGCGGCACATTCGACTCCGCACGCGCGGGCAGCAGCACAAGGGCTGTCGCAGTGGCTGCAACCACTCCGGCGACCACCCCCGCCACGTGCATCCGAACGGCTTCACTCAGACGAGTCACTACGAGCCGACCAGTTTCCGGTGCGAGTAGAGGGACATGAGAATACCGAAGCCCGCCATGAGAGTAACCATGGACGTGCCGCCGTAACTCACGAGCGGTAGCGGGACGCCGACGACCGGCAGGATTCCACTCACCATCCCCGCGTTGATGAACACGTACACGAAGAACGTGAGGGCGAGGCTGCCGCCCAGGAGGCGCGCGAACGTGTCCTGCATCTGCATCGCGAGGTACAGCGCGCGACCGACGACGAAGAGATAGAGCAGCAGCAGGACGCTGAGGCCGATGAGCCCGAACTCCTCGCCGATCACCGCGAAAATGAAGTCCGTGGAGCGCTCCGGAAGGAATTCGAGCTGCGCCTGGCTGCCGCGCGTCCAGCCCTTGCCGAAAAGGCCGCCGGAGCCGATGGCGATCGTCGACTGGATGGTGTGATAGCCGGCTCCGAGCGGATCGCTCTGCGGGTCGAGGAACATGAGCACGCGCTTCTTCTGGTAGTCGTGCAGGAAGGCCCAGCCGAACCAGGCGCCGACGGCCGTGAGCGCCGCGAGCCCGGCGATGATGCGGGCCTGCAGCCCCGCCAGCACGATGACGAGCACACCGCCGATTGCGATGAGCATGCCCGTGCCCAGGTCCGGCTGCGCGACGACCAGCGCTACGGGCACAAAGACGAGCGCCGTCAGCACGAGCAGCGTGGGAACCGACGGCGGCAACGGCCTCTCGTGCAGATACCACGCGCACATCATCGGCACCGCGAGCTTCATGAGCTCCGATGGCTGGAAGCGTACGAATCCCAGATCCAGCCAGCGCTGCGCGCCCTTGCCGATGTGGCCGGTGATGTCGACGATGACCAGCAGCACGATCCCGAGCGCGAACAGCGCCGGCGACGCGCGCCGCAGGAAGTTCGGGTTCACGCGAGCGAGCGCCAGCATGGCGATCGCACCCAGCATCAGGCGGATGGCGCCACGCGTGACCACGCCGAGGCTCTGCCCCGATGCGCTGTACAGCACGACGAGCCCGTACGCTGCGACGAGCCCGAGGCCGAGCAGCAGCGGCCCGTCGACACGCAGGCTGGAGATGATGCGGGCCGTGCCGCTGAGCGTGCGCTGGGTGCGCGACCCGGTGGCGACTTCTTCGTAGATCATCGATCGACTCCCGGCGGCACCGGAATGTTTGCCGAGCCGTCGGCCGGCGGCAGCTCCGGCGCGGACTCCTCGGTCGGAGTGGAGTCGCCGCCCGGCGTGGGAACCACGGGCTTCGTCCCCGGGGCGATGGGTTGCTTCAGCTTGCCTTCGGCGTCGAGAAGATAAGTGTCCATCACCTTGCGCACGATCGGCGCGGCCACCGCCGAGCCGAATCCGCCGTTCTCGACGATGAGCGCGACGGCGATGCGCGGATCTTCAGCGGGCGCGAACGCGACGAACCATGAGTGGTCGCGCAGGCGCTCCGACACCGTCTTCTGGTTGTCCACGCTCTCGTTGCGCGCGACGGTGAAGACCTGCGCGGTGCCGGTCTTGCCGGCGATGGTGTAGGTCCGGCCCTTGCCGGCGGTGCCTGCCGCCGTTCCGCGAGTGAGCGTGGCGACCATGCCCTGATGGACGATGCGCAGATCCTCCGGCGAGATCTTCACTTCGCTCGCCTGGACCGGCGGGAGGCGGCGGATGGCACCGCTCCTGGAGTCGCGAATCGCGTTGACGAGGCGCGGTTTGTACCAGTGCCCGCCATTCGCCACGATGGCCACGTGATTCGCGAGCTGCAGGGGCGTCACTACCATGTAGCCCTGGCCGATGCCGAAGCTGACCGTCTCGCCGGGGAACCAGATTCGGTCCTGCGGCCGCTTGAAGTAGCCCTTCTTCCATTCCTGCGAGGGCAGGATGCCGGGCCGCTCGCCGGGAATGTCGATCCCGGTGAGCTGGCCGAACCCGAACGGCTTCAGGAAGGCGGAGATGCGATCGACGTTCAGCGTGTACGCCAGGCCGTAGAAGTAGACGTCGCAGGACCTTGCGATGGCCGTTTCGAGGTCGACCGATCCGTGCCGCCCGGTGCGGCCTTCGCGATACGGAAAGCTCGTGCCCGGAATGCGATAGATGCCGCCGCAGAACTTGTGATCGTGCGGGTCGATGACTTTGTAATAGAGCCCTGCGAGCGCCATCACCGGTTTCACGGTGGAGCCCGGCGGATAGATGCCGCGGATCGCGCGGTTCAGCAGCGGCTTGTCGATGTTCTCGTTCAGCGCCTTGAATTCGGCGCGGGTGAGGCCGCGGCCGAAGAGGTTCGGGTCGAAGCCCGGGCGGCTCACGAGCGCGATGACATCGCCGTTCTTCGGATCGATGGCGACGAGCGAAGCCCGCTTGTCCGCGAGCGCTTCCTCCGCCACGCGCTGGGTCGGCAGGTCCAGGGTGAGGATGATGTCCGAACCGGCGACGGGCGCCTGCTCCCGGAGGTCCGGGATGAGCTTGCCCTTGTCGACGCTGCGTCCCTTGGCGTTCACGAGCACTTCGCGGAAGCCGTTCGTGCCGTGCAGCTCCTTTTCATACGCAGCTTCGACGCCCAGCTTGCCGATGAGGGTGGTGCCGGCGTAGGCGGCGCGGTCGATCTTTTCCAGATCCTGCTCGCTGATCTGCGCCACGTAACCGAGCGCGTGCACTGCGAGCTCGGTGTTGGGGTACCACCGGGTCTGGCGAGTCTTGATGTCCACGCCCGGGAATTCGAAGCGGCGGACGGCGAAGCGCGCGATGTCCTCGTCCGTCATTCGCAGGCGGATCGGCACGCTGTCGAACGCGCGGCGCGAACGGATGGTGCGCTGGACGTCGTCCAGGTCGTCCTTCTCGATGAGTCCCAGCGCGACCAGGCGGTTGAGCGTGTCCTTGATGTCGGGCACCTGCTCGGGGATGAGCTCCAGCTGGTAGGCGGGCTGGTTGCTCGCAATCACCTCGCCGTTTCGGTCGAGGATGAGACCGCGGGCGGCCGGAACCGGCTCGATGCGGACCCGGTTACCCTGCGAGAGATCCGTGTAGTAGTCGTGGCGGATGACCTGAAGAAGGAACAGGCGCGCGATCAGGATGGCGGTGAGCGTGACGATGACCACGCCCGCGACGAGCGAGCGCTGATCGAAGATGCGCTGCTCGCTCCAGTGATCCTTGATGGTGACGCCGCGAACCACCTATTCATCGCGGCGAATGGCCGCGCTCCAGGAGTGCAATGGCGATGGGCCAGATCATCGCGCCGGTGAGCGGATGCAGCCAGCGGCGGGCGTCGGTGTTCGGGTACCCCGTCCACGCATCGACCACGAACAGGAAGAATTCGTACAGCGCGAGGGCAAAGAACACGATCAGCGATTGCTGGAAAGCGGGCTTGGAGCGGATGCGCTGGTGCTCCCAGACCGCGATGAACGCGACCGCGGACAGCACGAGCGCGTGCTCGCCGATCACGGGACCTTGCAGTGCGTCTAGCGCGAGGCCGCAGAAGAAGCCGAGCCCGATGCCGCCGGCGCGGGGCCAGGTGATGGAGAAATAGAGAACCACCAGCACCACGAAGGCCGGCCGCAGGTACTCGAGCCAGCCGGGCAGCGGCAGCACTGTGAGGAACAGCGCGACGATGCTCGTGAACACCATCCATCCACGCGGTTCGCGGGTCATTCGCGATCCTCCGCGGAGGGGGCCGGTGTCGTGGGACGCGCCGGCGCCTGAGCAGGCGTCTGAGCAGGGGTCTGAGCAGGCGTCTGAGCGGGCGCGGTATTCGAAGGCGCCGCGGTCGCAGGCGCTGCCTGCGTTCCGCCGGATCGTCCGGATGCATCAGTGCCCGAGGGACGCGTGGGGACTGGAACGGTTTGCCTCGGGCCTGCGGCAGGTGCGGTTTGCGTCGGGGCCGCTGCGGGCCTCGGAGCATTGGTGCCCGGGCGCGCAGTGCCGCTCGCCGGCGCTGCCGACCCATCCTGCTCCGCGGCTCCTGCGGCAGCTTCGGGTTTCGGCTTGGGCGGCGTGGGCTGCGGTTTCACATTCGCATCACCCGCCGCGAGATCTTTGCTTGGATCCGGAACAGGCGCAGCGGGGTGACCTTCGCGAAACCACACGAGCATCACTTCGCGGTCCCTGTTGATGCGCCCGAGCGGCTCGGCGCGAACCTGCGCGAGCGGCTGCACGGCATCCCTCTTCACGCTTGTGATGCGTGCCACCGGATATCCTTGCGGGAACACGCCACCGAGGCCAGAAGTGATCAACAAGTCCCCCGTGACGACATCCGCATTGCCGGGCAGGTAAGGCAGCGCAAGCTCGCCTTCGTTCCCCGTGCCCACGGCGATGGTGCGAACGCCCGTACGCTCGATCTGCACGGGAATCGCATGCTCGACGTCCGTGATCAGGATGATCTCCGAGCTCCACGGCCCCACATGAGTGGTCTGGCCGATGATCCCCTGATCGCTCAGCACCGCCTGCGCCTTGTGCACGCCGTTGTTCGTGCCCCGGTTGATGAGGACCCGCGGCTGCTGGCTCACGATCTCCGCGACGAGCCACTTCTCCGCGACGGGCGGAATGGCCGTGCGAAGCCCCCGGAGCTGCGCGTTCTCCTGCGCGAGCGCTTCGTAGCGCATGGTCCGAAGCTCAAGATTGCGAACCTTCGTGCGCAGCTCTTCGTTCTCGATGCGCAGCGCTTCGCGCGTACGCATGCTTTCGCGCATCCAGCTCCAGGCAGTGGAGGGCGAGCTGACGGCGAGCTGCAGCGGGTAGGTGGCCGCGTCCATGGCGTATCGCACCTGCTCCATCCAGCCGCCGCGCTTGTCCAGGAACATGAGCGTGATCGCCAGGATGGCATACAGCGCGAACCGCAGCCCGGGAGTCGGGCCGCGGCCGGGCAGCGATTGGTTGGCGACACCGAAGGCCATCGGGGTTACCGGCAGGGGAATGCCAGAATTCTAGGGGGAGACAAGGCCTCGCGGCGTGCGCCACCGCATGCTCCTGCGAGACCGGCAATCGTGAGAATGCGCGCGATAGACGAGCTTCCGGGTTGGGCGGTTCGAGCTGGCTGTTATTCCAGCCCGAAGTGACCGGGGCCGAGCTCGTCCATCAGCTCGAGGATTCGGCCGCCGCCGCGCGCGACGCAGGTGAGCGGATCGTCCGCCACCACGACGGGCAGGCCCGTTTCCTCGGTGAGGAGCTTGTCGATGTCCCGCAGCAGGGCGCCACCGCCCGTGAGGACGATGCCCCTCTCCGCCACGTCCGCGCCGAGCTCGGGCGGAGTCTGCTCCAGCGCCTGCTTCACTGCGCTGACGATGCTCTGCAGGGGCTCCTGCAGGGCTTCGAGGATTTCGTTGCTGTTCAGGGTGAAGCTGCGCGGCACGCCTTCCGAGAGGTTGCGGCCCTTCACCGAAAGCTCGCGCACCTGCTGGCCGGGATACGCGGAGCCGATCTCGATCTTGATGCGCTCCGCCGTGGCCTCGCCGATGAGGATGCCGTAGTTGCGGCGAACGTAGTTCATGATGGCTTCGTCGAACCGGTCGCCACCGATGCGGGCCGAGTTCGCGTACACGATGCCATTAAGAGAGAGCACGGCGACTTCCGACGTGCCGCCGCCGATGTCGAGTACCATGGAGCCACGCGCTTCGTGCACCGGGAGGCCGGCGCCGACCGCCGCGGCCATCGGCTCGCTGACGATCGCGACGTTGCGGGCACCCGCGCCTTCGGCGGACTCGCGGATGGCGCGGCGCTCGACCTGGGTGGAACCGAACGGAACGCAGACGAGCACCCGAGGTGACGGCTTCAGCATGCGATTGCCGTGCACCTTGTTGATGAAGTACTGGAGCATCTTCTCGGTGTAGGTGAAGTCGGCGATCACGCCGTCCTTCATGGGCCTCACCGCGTTGATGTGACCGGGCGTGCGGCCAAGCATGTTCTTGGCTTCCGAGCCCACGGCCACGATGATCTTGCCGCCGCGCGAGGGTTCGTCCTGGACCGCGACCACGGAAGGCTCATTGAGCACGATCCCCTTGTCGCGAACGTAGATGAGAGTGTTGGCCGTGCCGAGGTCGATCGACAAATCGCTGGAAAAATAGCCGCGCAGACGTTTGAACATGAAGCGCCTGAAGAGACCTTTGACAAGGGGGAGGGGACCAGAAAGTGGCGCGTAACATAACAACCGATGCGACAATGAGCAAGGCAAGCTGTATGATTTTGTGCGGTTTTTCTCGCTGAATTCCGCACTGCTTCACAGACCTCGATTTCGTGCACCAAGTCACGGACCAAAGCACCTACCTGCATTCGTAGAACACACATGGCCCTCACACGCGAAGACATCTCGAAGATCGCGCACCTCGCGCGGCTCGAACTGAACGAGTCGGAAATCCCGGTGTACCAGCAGAGCCTGTCGAGCATTCTCGACTTCGTGGGCGAGCTGAATCGTGCGGACACCAAAGGAGTGGAGCCGATGGCGCATCCGCTTGCGGGTCTTGCGCAACGGCTGCGCGAAGACGTGGTGACTGAAAAGGATGAGCACGAGCGATACCAGGCGAACGCGCCAAAAGTTGAAGCAGGTCTCTATCTGGTACCGAAGGTGATCGAGTGAGCACGCATGAAAAGACGGTCGCGGAACTGGCCGCGGGCCTGCGAAACAAGGAATTCTCGAGCGTCGAGCTCGCGAAGCTGTACCTCGACCGGGCGGAGGCGAGCCAGCCGACGCTGAATGCGTTCGTGTCGGTGACTCGCGACGTCGCGCTGGCCGCCGCCGCGGAAGCGGACCGCCGGATCGCCGAAGGCAAGGCGGGCCCGCTCACGGGTATCCCCATCGCGCACAAGGACATCTTCTGTACCGAGGGCATCCGCACCACCTGCGGGTCGAAGATGCTCGATAACTTCGTCGCGCCGTACGATGCGACGGTCGTCACAAAGCTGAAGGAAGCGGGCTGCGTGATGATCGGCAAGACGAACATGGACGAGTTCGCGATGGGTTCGTCCAACGAGACGAGCTACTACGGGCCGGTGCGTAATCCATGGGATACGTCGATGGTCCCCGGCGGCTCTTCGGGTGGATCCGCTGCGGCCGTTGCCGCGCGAGTTGTGCCCGCGGCCACCGCCACTGACACGGGCGGTTCCATCCGGCAGCCCGCCGCGCTCTGCGGCGTCACCGGGTTGAAGCCCACCTACGGGCGGGTGTCCCGGTACGGGATGATCGCGTTCGCCTCCAGCCTCGATCAGGGCGGGGTGATTGCGGCAAGCGCCGAAGATGCGGCGCTCGTGCTGGGTGCCATGGCTGGGTTCGACCCGAGAGACTCCACGAGCGTGGACCGTCCGGTGCCGGACTACGTCGCCGCGCTCAACCGGCCGGTGAAAGGCCTGCGCATCGGGCTCCTGAAGGAGTTCTTCGAGAAGGGGCTGGATCCGGAAGTCGAGAAGCGCATTCGCGAAGCGCTGGACGTGTATCAGAAGCTCGGGGCGGAGCTGCACGAAGTCAGCCTGCCGAGCCTGCCGCTTTCGGTTCCGACGTACTACGTCGTCGCGCCGGCGGAGTGCTCGTCGAACCTCGCGAGGTTCGACGGCGTGCGGTTCGGCCATCGTGCCGGGAATGCGAAGGACCTCATGGAGCTCTACTGCCGCTCGCGCGGCGAGGGGTTCGGCGCGGAGGTGAAGCGCCGGATCATGACCGGGACGTATGTGCTCTCGGCGGGGTACTACGACGCGTACTACCTGCAGGCGCAGAAGGTCCGCCAGCTCATCAACAAGGATTTCGAACGGGCCTTCGGCGAAGTGGACGTGCTCATGGGGCCGACCACGCCGACGCCGGCGTTCCCCCTTGGCGCGAAGACATCCGACCCCATCACCATGTATCTGAACGACATCTACACCATCGGCGCGAACCTCGCGGGCCTGCCGGCCATGTCGGTTCCCTGCGGATTCGTCGGGAAGCTGCCGGTGGGGCTGCAGATCGTCGGGCCGCACTTCGGTGAAGAGAAGATCCTGGGCGCGGCGCACGCCTATCAGAAAGAGACGGACTGGCATCGCCGCCTGCCCGACGGGTTCAAGTGAGTAACGGCCATGAGTGAATGGGAAACGGTCATCGGGCTTGAGATCCACGCCCAGCTTTCCACGAAGTCGAAGATTTTCTCCGGCTCCTCGACAGCGTACGGCGCCGCGCCGAACGCGCAGGCGAACCTCGTCGATCTCGGCTATCCGGGCGTGCTGCCGGTGCTGAATGCGGAGGCGGTTCGGTATGCCGTGAAGTTCGGCCTGGCCATCGGCGCCACGGTGTCGCGCACCTCCGTGTTCGCGCGCAAGAACTACTTCTATCCGGACCTCCCGAAGGGCTACCAGATCAGCCAGTACGAGCTGCCCATCGTCGCGAGGGGCAAGCTCGAAATCGTGCTGGACGATGGCTCGAAAAAGGTCATCGGCATCACGCGCGCCCACCTCGAGGAGGACGCGGGCAAGTCCCTGCACGAAGGGCTGCCCGGCGCGTCCGGCATCGACCTGAACCGCGCGGGCACGCCGCTCATCGAGATCGTTTCCGAGCCGGACATGCGGTCCGCCAAGGAAGCCGTCGCCTATATGAAGAAGGTGCACACGTTGGTGCGCTACCTCGACATCTGCGACGGCAACATGCAGGAAGGCTCGTTCCGGTGTGACGCGAACGTTTCCGTCCGGAAGAAGGGCTCGGAGAAGTTCGGTACCCGGGCGGAGATCAAGAACCTGAACTCGTTCCGGTTCGTCGAGAAGGCCATCAACTACGAAGTCGAACGGCAGATCGACATCCTGGAGTCCGGCGGCAAGGTCGTGCAGGAGACGCGCCTGTACGACCCGGACAAGGGCGAGACCCGCTCGATGCGGTCCAAGGAAGAGGCGAACGACTATCGCTACTTCCCGGATCCGGACCTGCTGCCCGTCGTGCTCGACGACGCGTTCCTGGAGAGCGTGCGGAAGTCGTTGCCGGAGCTGCCGGACCAGAAGGCAGCGCGGTTCTCGAGTGAGTACGGGCTTTCGGCGTACGACGCCGGGGTCCTGACCTCGAGCCGCGAGCTTGCCGCGTACTACGAAGAGGTGGCGAAGGAAGTCAGCTCGGATCCGAAGCTCGCCGCCAACTGGGTGATGGGCGAGCTCGCCGCGGCGCTGAACAAGGAGGCGCTGGAGATCGGGGAGAGCCGCCTCTCGTCCGCCGCGCTCGCGAAGCTCCTGAAGCGGATCCAGGACAAGACCATCTCCGGGAAGATCGCGAAGGAAGTGTTCGAGGCCATGTGGGCCACGGGCAAGGACGCGGACGCGATCATCGAGGAGAAGGGGCTGCGCCAGATCACGGACACGTCCGCGATCGAGAAGGCGATCGACGAGGTCATGGCGAAGAACCCGAGCCAGCTCGCGGACTACCGCGCCGGCAAGGACAAGCTGTTCGGATTCTTCGTGGGGCAGGTGATGAAGGCCACGGGCGGGAAGGCCAATCCCGCGCAACTCAATGAGTTGCTGAAGAAAAAGCTGGCTCCTTAAAGGGGAAGGCCCTCAGTCGCCGGGCGGCCCGGAGCCGGATCTTCGTCCCGATTCTGAGCCGCCCGGCGACTGAGGGCTTCCCGGTCGAGCTGCCCGGCCACTGAGGGCTCACCCCCCTTCTGATTGGTTGAGTATCGCCCCCGAGGGCCCCATCCTCGGGCGCATGAATTCTCCCAACGCGAAGATCTCCACCGCACCGAATCAGGTGCGGCGATTCATCATCGAAAACCAACCCGTGCGCGGCTACTGGGTGGATCTCGATAGCGCGTGGCAGGACCTGCGCGCCCATCAGCACTACCCCCGTCCCGTGCAGGACCTCCTGGGCGAAGCCGTGAGCGCCTCCGTGCTGCTCGCCGCCACGCTGAAGTTCGAGGGCACGCTCACCCTCCAGCTGGAAGGCAAGGGTGACGTGCGGCTGCTCGTCGCGCAGTGCTCGAACGACTTCCGCGTGCGGGCGGTCGCTCGCGTCAACGAGGACGCGGAGCAGTCTCAGCTCGGTGAAGCAGCGCTCTCCGATGAGGAAGGTGTTGAGGGCGGCCGGTTGGCTGAAAGCGCCGGTGCTCTCGGCGCCGTCTTCGACCTCGGGCCGCGGGACGCCGGCGAGGCGGACCCGCTTTCGGCGCTCCCGAAGGCCGTGGACACCGTGGCAGCAGCCTCCTTCCGTCGCCTGGTCGGCGAGAACGGCCGCGTGGTTGTCACGATCGAGGGCAACGACAGCGGGATGCGCTATCAGGGCATCGTCCCGTTGACCGGCAACTCCCTCGCGGAGTGCCTGGAGGCGTACTTCGCCTCCTCGGAGCAACTGCCCACACGCGTGCGTCTCGCTGCGGACAACAGCCGCACGGTCGGACTGCTCGTGCAGAAGCTCCCCGAGCGCGGCGGAGCGGAAGTGGAGGAAGGCTCCGCTTCGGCTCAGGCGTGGAGGGACGCGGAGCGTGGCATCGCGGCGGTCCGGCCTGCCGAACTCGTCGGCTCCTCCCTGCAGACTGTGCTGGAGGAGCGCTTCGGGCAGCGGGACCTCCGGGTGTTCAAAGGCTCGCAGGTCGAGTTCTCTTGCCGGTGCAGCCAGGCGAGGGTGGCCGGTCTGCTTCGCTCCCTGGGTGTCGACGAAGTGCGGGATGTGCTGCGAGAGCAGGGTACGGTCGAGGTTACGTGCGAGTTCTGCCAGCGGCCGTACAAATTCGACGCGTTTGCGGTCGAGCAGCTTTTCGCCCCAGGTGCGACGCCGGAGGCGGGTCAGTCGCTCCATTAGCTCGAATTTGAATCAATAGTGGGCTGAACGCCCGCAATCGCTGCGGTTAAGCAAGCCCTCAATCGCCGGACAGCTCAGGCGGAGAATCACCACGGTTCTTCCTCCGAGCCGCCCGGCGATTGAGGGCCTCTTCATATGTGGGGGTTGTCGAAGCGGGAAGGGCGCTGATAGTCTCCGCGACTTAAAGGTTTCTACAAGTCTTTAAGTCGACATCGAATGGCCAACGGGTCTCACACTTCTGCCGATCTCGTCGCGTGGTTGCGGGCCGCGGGGGAGAGCACGCGCCTGCGGCTCCTCGCGCTTTGCGCCGAGCGGGATCTCAGCGTGTCGGACCTGGCGCTGGCCGTCGCCCAGAGTGAGCCGCGGGTATCGCGGCATCTGAAGATCCTCAGCGAGGCGGGGCTCATCGTCCGCCTTCGCCAGGGCCAGTGGGTTCATTACCGGATCACGGATGCCGAACCCGCCGTCGGGTTCGTGCAGGGCCTGCTCGCTCAGCTCAACAAGTCGGACCCCGTCATCGCCAAGGATCGCAGTCGCCTCCTCGCTGCGACCTCGACCACGTCGCCGGCCCGGGTCGGCGCCTCCGAATCGAGGCTGGGCCGTGCGTTGCGCGCGTTCGTCGAAGCCGGTGGCGGGCCGATGTCATCGGCCGAGTCTTCGGCGCTCGTTGTCGGCGTCGATCACCTCGAGCTCCTCGAAGCCACCGCGCGGGGCGTGCGCAGCTGTACCGCAATCGCCCACTCGCGCCGCGGAGCCCAGGCGGCCCGCGCCTTTGCCGAGCGTGAGGAGTTCGAGTGCCGCGTGATTCTTGGCACGGCGGCGGAAGGTCTCAGCGATCGTGACGCAGAGGCCGCCGGCGCGCCCTTCGACATCGTTGTGCTGGATCGCTTCACTGCCGCTGGCACAGCGCTGTCCACCACGCTCGCGACCGCGAAGCGCGCGCTCGCGCCCGGCGGACGCATCTGGCTCTTCGAGCGCTACGACGCGCTCGAAGGATCGCGCGACCGCGTCGTCGAGCATCCCATCGCGCGAATCCGCCGGCTGCTGATCGAAGCCGGCCTCGCGTGCGAGCGGCTGAGTCCTGTCGAAGCCGACGGCGAGCACATGCTCGCGGCAGTTGCGATCCCTTCCATTCGTTCGACGCCGAGCACCGGCGTCGTTGCCTGATCCTGGCGTTTTCTCGACCCGGCGCCTTCCTCCGCGAAGAAGTCCCAAGAGAGCAAGTCCATGCCAATCAGCGTTTCATTCGAGTTTTTTCCGCCTGCAGACGTGGAGATGGAAGCCACGCTGTGGAAGTCGATTCAGCGGCTGGCGCCGCTCGCGCCCCGCTTCGTCTCCGTTACATACGGCGCGGATGGTTCCACGCGCGAGCGCACCCACGCTCTGGTGACGCGCATTCAGCGCGAGACGAATCTCACTGGCGCGCCTCATCTCACCTGCGTCGGCGCGTCGCGCGGCGAAGTGCTCGACATCGCGCGCCGGTACTGGGATCAAGGCATTCGCCATGTCGTGGCGCTGCGCGGCGATCCGGTGCGCGGCGAGTCGACTTACGTGCCACATCCGGATGGCTTCGCGTATGCCGCGGATCTCGTCGCGGGGCTAAAGAGCGTCGCCGATTTCGAGATCTCCGTGGCCGCGTATCCGGAAACGCATCCGGAAGCGCCTTCTCCGCAGTTCGATCTCGACAATCTCAAGCGCAAGATCGATGCGGGCGCTTCGCGCGCGATCACGCAGTTCTTCTACGACATTGACGCTTTCCTACGCTTCCGCGATCGTTGCGAAAAGGCGGGCATCGACGCCGCCATCGTTCCGGGCATCCTGCCCGTCACGCGCTTTCCTCAAGTGCTGCGCTTCGCGGAGCGCTGTGGAGCCACGATTCCCGAGTGGCTGCAATACCGCTTCCTCGGGCTTGACGACGATCCCGATACGCGCCGGCTCATCGCAGCGAGCGTCGCGATCGAGCAGGTCCAGGACCTGCTGCACGAAGGCGTGCGCGAATTCCACTTCTACACACTGAACCGAGCCGAGCTGACGTACGCGATCTGCCACGCGCTCGGAGTGCGGCCCGGAGGTACGGACCTTCAGGCACAACGTCCGGTGTACGTCGGTACACCGGTTGCTGAGAGAGCTATTGCATGAATACCTGTAGTCACGGACCTGGCGTCCATCCCGATCATTCCGCCGAACGGCGCGCCGATTCACCGAGGGCGCTGGATAGCGGCTCGGCTCGCGCGAACGCGGCGCCGTTCAGCATCGCGCCGGTGGATGAAACCGCGCGGAAAGAACGCATCACCAGGCTGAAGAAGCTGCTGGAAGAGCGCATCGTTCTCCTCGACGGCGCGATGGGCACGATGATCCAGCGTCAGCGGCTGGACGAGGTCGCCTTCCGCGGCGAGCGCTTCCGTGACTATGGCCGTGACATCAAGGGCAACAACGATCTGCTCGTGCTCACGCGGCCGGAGGTGATCGCCTCGATTCATCGCGAGTATCTCGAAGCGGGCGCGGACATCATCGAGACGAACACGTTCAACTCCACCGCCATCTCGCAGGCGGATTACGGCATGGAAGCGCTCGTGCCGGAGATGAACTACCGCGCGGCGCAGCTCGCCCGGCGGGTCGTGGACGATTTCGCGCGCGAGACGGGACGGCCCGCGTTCGTTGCCGGAGCCGTCGGTCCGACGAGCCGCATGTGCTCGCTTTCGCCGGACGTGAACGATCCGGCGTTCCGCAACGTCACGTTCGATGAGCTCGTCGGCACGTACAGCGAGGCGGTGAGGGCGCTCGTGCGCGGCGGCGTGGATCTGCTGCTCGTCGAGACCATCTTCGATACGCTGAACGCGAAGGCGGCGATCTACGCCATCCAGAAGGTGTTCGAAGAGCTGGGTGTCGAGGTGCCGATCGTCATCTCCGGCACCATCACGGATGCGTCCGGCCGCACGCTGTCCGGCCAGACCACCGAGGCGTTCTGGAACTCGATCCGTCATGCGAAGCCGCTCGCCGTCGGCCTCAACTGCGCGCTCGGCGGCAGGCAGCTGCGCCCGTATGTGGCCGAGCTTTCGCGCATCGCGGATACCTACGTTTGCGCGTACCCCAACGCGGGCCTTCCGAACGCGTTCGGCGAGTACGACGAGCAGCCGCAGGAAACCGCGGAAATCCTTCGTGAATTCGCGAGCTCCGGCTGGCTCAACATCGTCGGCGGATGCTGCGGCACTACGCCCGAGCACATCAGGCTCATTCGCGAGTCGCTGCAGACGATCAAGCGGAGGCCGATCCCGGAGATTCCGCGCAAGTGCCGGCTTTCAGGGCTTGAGCCGCTCAACATCGGCGAGGATTCGCTGTTCGTGAACGTCGGCGAGCGCACGAACGTCACGGGCTCCGCGAAGTTCCGCAAGCTCATCGAAGCGGGCGACTACTCCGCCGCGCTGGAAATCGCGCGCCAGCAGGTGGCGAGCGGCGCGCAGATGGTCGACGTGAACATGGACGAGGGCATGCTCGACTCCGAGGCCGCGATGGTGAAGTTCCTGCACCTCATCGCGAGCGAGCCGGACATTGCGCGCGTGCCTATCATGATCGACTCCTCGAAGTGGTCCGTGATCGAGGCGGGCCTGAAGTGCGTGCAGGGCAAGGCCGTCGTCAACTCCATCAGCATGAAGGAGGGCGAGGAGGCTTTCATTCATCACGCGCGCGAGGTGCTGCGCTATGGCGCGGCGGTCGTCGTGATGGCCTTCGACGAGCAGGGGCAGGGCGACACGCTCGAGCGCAAGTTCAGCATCTGCGAACGCGCTTACAAGGTGCTCACGGAGAAGGTGGGGTTCGCGCCCGAGGACATCATCTTCGACCCGAACATCTTCGCCATTGCGACCGGTATCGAGGAGCACAACGAGTACGGGAAAGCCTTCATCGAAGCTACCAGGCTCATCAAGGAACGTCTGCCGTACTCGATGGTGAGCGGCGGCGTGAGCAACGTGTCGTTCTCGTTCCGCGGCAACGACCCAGTGCGCGAAGCGATCCACGCGGTGTTCCTGTATCACGCCATCAACAACGGCATGGATATGGGCATCGTCAACGCCGGGCAGCTCGCGATCTACGCGGAGATCGACCCGGAGCTGCGTGAAGCTTGCGAAGACGTGGTGCTGAACCGCCGCCCGGATGCGACCGAGCGGCTCGTCGAGATCGCCGCGAAGTTCAAGGGCGAAGCCGGCAAGCAGCGCGCCGCCGATCTCGAATGGCGGAACCTGCCGGTGGCGGAACGCCTGGCGCACGCGCTCGTGAAGGGGATCGATGACTACATCATCGAGGATACGGAAGAAGCGCGCCTGGCAGCTGACCGGCCGCTGTCCGTGATCGAAGGCCCGCTGATGGACGGCATGAACGTCGTTGGCGACCTGTTCGGCTCGGGCAAGATGTTCCTGCCGCAGGTGGTGAAGAGCGCGCGCGTGATGAAGCGCGCGGTTGCGCATCTCATTCCGTACATCGAGAAGGAGAAGGACGGTACGCAGCGCTCGAACGGTCGCGTGGTCATGGCGACCGTGAAGGGCGACGTTCACGACATCGGCAAGAACATCGTCGGTGTGGTGCTCCAGTGCAATAACTTCGAGGTCATCGACCTCGGCGTGATGGTTCCCTGCGAGCGCATTCTCGAAACCGCGAAGCGCGAGGGCGCGACGTTCATCGGCCTTTCCGGGCTGATCACGCCGTCGCTCGACGAGATGGTGAACGTCGCGCGTGAGATGGAGCGGCAGGGCTTCAAGCTGCCGCTGCTTATCGGGGGCGCGACTACGTCGCCCGCGCACACGTCGGTGAAGATCGCGCCGAACTACACCTCGCCGGTCGTGTACGTGAAGGATGCGTCGCGCTCGGTGGGTGTGTGCCAGTCGCTGATCACGCCCGAGGTGCGGGACGAGTTCATCGCGAAGGTGAACGAAGACCATGTTCGCCGGCGCGAGGCGCACGCGGGCAAGAAGGTGAAGGCGCCGGAGCTGAGCATCGCTCAGGCGCGGGCGAACCGCCGGCGCATCGACTGGGCGAATACGGTGCCGGTCGCGCCGCGTGTCCCGCGCATTCAGCGTTACGACAACTATCCGCTCGAGGAACTGCTCGGCTACATCGACTGGATGCCGTTCTTCAACGCATGGGAGTTCGCTGGCAAGTTCCCGGATGTTCTGACCGATCCCGTCGTCGGCGAGGCCGCGAGCAATCTCTACGCGGATGCGCGAAAGATGCTGAAGCAGCTCATCGCCGAGCGCTGGTTGAAGGTCCGCGCGGTCATCGGCCTGTTTCCGGCGAGCTCCGTTGGCGACGATGTGGAGGTGTACGCGGACGCGTCTCGCCAGAAGGTCGCCACGCGGCTGTGCTTCCTGCGCCAGCAGAAGGGCAAGTCGCCGGGGCAGCCGCACGAGTGCCTCGCGGATTACATCGCGCCTAAGTCGACCGGCGTGCAGGATTACATCGGTGCGTTCGCCGTGACGGCGGGCATCGGCATCGAGAAGCACGTGGAGCGCTTCGAGGCTGCGAACGATCCTTACTCCAGCATCATGCTCAAGGCGCTGGCGGACCGGCTCGCGGAAGCGGCGGCCGAGCACTTCCACGAGCGCGTGCGGAGGGAGATCTGGGGTTACGCGCCTCGCGAGTCGCTCACGAACGATCAGCTGATTCGCGAGGAGTACCAGGGCATCCGCCCGGCGCCCGGCTACCCGGCGTGCCCGGATCACACCGAGAAGGCGAAGCTCTGGGAGTTGCTGGATGCGGAAAAGAACGCCGGCATCAAGCTGACCGAGTCGTACGCGATGTATCCGACCGCCGCGGTGAGCGGCTGGTACTTCGCCCACCCCGAAGCGCGGTATTTCACGATCGGCAAGATCGATCGCGATCAGGTCGAAGACTACGCGCAGCGCAAGGGCATGACGCTGGAGGAAGCGGAGCGCTGGCTCTCGCCGAATCTCGGCTACGAGCCGGGTCTGCGCGTGGCGGTCTAGCGCCTCATCGGCGCACGGCAGCAAGCAGCGCCGGCACTCACGGCGGCCGGCTCACTGCAGGCTTGCTCAGCAGCGGCTCAGCGCGCCGTGGCGCGCGGCGCTGCCTCTCCGAGGTACGCGCTGCCGCCGAGGCCGCGCATCTGGTCCAGGATCCAGTCCCGCCTGGACTGCACGTAGGCAGACGGCCGATCCGCCCGCATGCGAATGGGATTTGGCAGGACGGCGGCGAGAGTCGCCGCCTCCACGCGCGTGAGCTTCGACGCCGGCTTCTGAAAGAACTTCTGCGAAGCGGCCTCGACGCCGAACACGCCGCGCCCGAACTGCGCGATGTTGAGATACACCTCGAGAATCCGTTCCTTCGGCCACAGGATCTCGATGAGCACCGTGAACCAGGCTTCCAGCGCCTTGCGCACGTAACCGCCGCCGCTCCAGAGGAACAGGTTCTTCGCCACCTGCTGCGAGATCGTGCTCGCGCCGCGCGGGCGCTTGCGCGTGGCGTTCTCCTCAATCGCGTCGCGAATCGAATCGAAGTCGAACCCGCGATGAAAGGGGAACTGCTGGTCTTCGGCGGCGACCACCGCGATGGCCGCATGGGGAGAGATCCTGTCGAGGTCCACCCACTTGAACCGCGTGGTGTAGCTCTGCTCGGAGAAGTGCACGAGCTTCGCGTTCAGCATGAACGCGCTGGAGAACGGGTTCCACCACCGCATGAGCAGAACGGGAAGCGCGGTGACCACGATCCACGCGATCACCACGACGAGGCTCCATTTCACGAGCCGGCTTCCGACGCTTCTCCCCAATCGACGCGAGACCGTGTTTGGTGGTGGAGCCCTGCTGCCTGGCGGCTGGTTACTTCGCCGCTTCCACGCGCTTCGCGGACGTGACGACGACGTCTTCGAGCGGAACGTCCTGATGACCGCGGCGGGAGCCCGTCTTCACCTTCGCGATCTTGTCGATGACGTCCATGCCCTCGGTCACCTTGCCGAACACGGCGTAGCCGTACGTGCTGTTGGAGCCGGGCTTGTGATCCAGGAAGTCGTTGTCCTTCAGGTTCACGAAGAACTGCGAGGTGGCGCTGTTGATCTCGTTCGTGCGCGCCATGGAGAGCGTGCCGCGCGAGTTCTTGATGCCGTTCTTCGCTTCGTTCTGGATGGGCTCGCGCGTCGGCTTCTGGTTCATGCCGGGCTCCATGCCGCCGCCCTGGATCACGAACCCCGGAATCACGCGATGGAAGATGGTGCCGTCGAAGTGCCCATCGTCCACGTACTGCAGGAAGTTCTGCACGGAGATCGGCGCTTCCTTCTCGAAGAGCTCGACCGTGAAGTTGCCCAGGGAGGTTTCGAATCTGACCATGGATGCCTCGAGTATCTTTTGATGGGACTAGCTTGCCGCCGCGCCGCCCCACTGGGCTTCTGTCATGCGTTCATGGCCGGCAAGATCGCGGTGGGAGCGTACGTGACGGAAGCCGCGCGCGACAAGCTCACGAGCCACGTCCGCTGCCTGAGTGGAGCCGTGTTCGAGCAGGATCCAGCCGCCGCGCTCGAGGTGAGGCGGCGCCGCGCGAATGATGGCAAACAGGCTTGCAAGCCCCGCCGCGCGCGAGCTCGGCGCTCCGGCCGCATCGGCACCGGGCGTGAGCGCATGCCTGGGCTCGTAGCGCAAAGCGGGCGACGCCATCTCGGGCTCGTCCGGTCCGATGTAGGGCGGATTGCTCACGACAAGATGGAAGCGTCGGCCGGCGAGCGGCTCGAACCAGCTGCCACCCACGAGCTCGACGTTCCGAAGCCCGAGATTCGTGGCGTTCCGGCGCGCGACTTCGAGCGCATCCGGCGAGGAGTCCGTCGCGGTCACCCGCCACTGCGGCCGCTCGCTCGCCAGCGCGAGCGCGATGGCGCCCGAGCCTGTCCCGAGGTCCACCACTTCGCCAGTCGGCTCGGGCCGAAGACTCAGGGCTCGTTCCACCAGCAGTTCCGTTTCCGGCCTCGGCACGAGCACAGCCGGCGTGACGGTGAGCGTCAGGGTCCAGAAACCACGGTGTCCCACGATGTACGCGAGCGGTTCGCCCCGCGCCCTCCGATCCAGGAAAGCGAGATAACGCTCGATTTCCTGCGTGGCCGGAATCTCTTCGGGGTGCGATTTGAGGCGCGCGCGGGACTGCCCGAGCGCATGGGCAAGCAGCAGCTCGGCATCGAGCGCGGGGCTCTCCGAAACGGGTGTCAGCCGCTCGACGCCCCGCGCCACGAGGTCTCGTGTCGTGTGATCCGGCGGCATTGCTTATGATTCGCGCATGAATTCAGGCATGTATCCACCCGACGGACCGCAGAGCATCGGCCAGGTGCTCGACTCGGGGTTCCGCATTTTCCGGAATTCGCTGGTCCGCTGCCTGCTTTTCGGCGCCCTGGCGATGATCGCCGGGCAGTTGCCGAACATCTACTCGCTGCTCGCCGGCAAGACGCCCGCCGTCATCTATAGCCGGGATCCCATCACCCTTGCGCTTGCCGTGATCGGCAGCGTCCTCACGGTTTACCTGAGCGGGGTCATGCTGATTCGCCAACGCGAGATCGCGAAGGGCCGCCGTGAATCCACGCGCGTGGAGCTTGCTCAAGGCTTGCGCCGGCTGCCATCGCTGCTTGGCGTTGCGCTGGTGTCCGTCGTGACGTTGGGGCTCGTTCCCGGCGCCGCATTTCTGCTTGCGGGTTCGTCGCTTCCGGAGCCGCTGTACGTCAGCGCGCTCGTGGGCGTCTCGGTTTTGGGCGGAGCCGTGCTGTGGCTGGTGCCGGGGCTCTCGATGGCCGTGGCCATCGCCGTGCTCGGCGAAGCCGGACCGCTCGTTTCGCTTCGCCAGGGCATTTCGCTCGCGACGGGGAACTGGTGGCGCACGATGCTCACCTTCGTCGTGTGGGCGATTCTGCTCGCGGTGTTCAACCTCGTCGTCGTCGTGCTGATCCTGATGGCGCTGCCGCTTCTCGGCGCCACGGACATCGCCACGCTTTCTGCTGGAACGCCGGTCGTGCTGGTGGCGCTGCGCGCGGTGGGCTTGCCGTTCATGGTCGCGATCCTGCTCGCCGTTTACGGAGATTTGCTGGTCCGCAAGCAGGGCGTGGATCTGCAACGGCGCGTCGCCAGCATGGTTCAGGCCTGACGCATGCGGCGCGCGCTTCTGGTTGCGCTTCTCCTCTGCTTCGCTCCGCTCCACGCGGCCACTCCTGATCCTCTCGCCGAAGCTCGCGCCGTCATCGCGTCCTGCACGCAGCGGCTCGATCCTGCCCAGGATGTCGGCTACGACCGCATCGCCGCCCGTTGTCCCGATCTCGCGCGCGTGCTCGAACGAAGCGAGTTCGAAGAGTGGCTGCCAAGAGGCTGGAAGGAAGCGCGCAACAATCTCTCGGCCGGCAGTCTCACCGAGCTGGCTTCGCTGGTGGAGCGTGAGCTCTCGACGCGCGCCAGCGCGCGCACGCCGCGAGTCGAGCGGTTGAACGAAGTGCTCGCTGGTCTCGGCAGTCAGCGCGAGGAGGGCAGTGGCGCATGGGCGCGGTTCAAGCGCTGGCTGCGAAGCCTCACCGAGCAACCGCAAGGTCAGAACGCGGGCTGGTTCGATCGCATGGTTTCGCGCGTCGGCATTTCGGACGCGATCGTCGAGATCGTCACCTACATCGCGCTTGGCGCCATGGTGGTCCTCGCCGTGATCGTCGTGCTGAACGAGTTGAAGGCGGCGGGTCTGCTCGGCCGGCGTAGCCGGGAAGAGGCTGCGGGACCGCATGGAGGCGCCGACGCGACCGCGCGCGTACCGACGTTCCCCGAAATCGAAAACGCGCCACTCGCCGAGCGCCCGAGGATGCTGCTCGAGCTGATCGCGGCCCGGCTGACGGCGCTGAGGCGCCTGCCGCCCGCAAGCGCACTCACCGTGCGCGAGCTCACAAGGTCCGCGGATCTCGGCGATGAAGAGGACCGCAGACGTCTCGCGAACGTGGCGATTACAGCGGAGCGCGCGAGATACGCGGCGGACGGCGTACCTCCGAGCGCGCTGGAATCCGCGTTTGCGCAGGGAGCGGAGCTCCTGAAGAACGTCGAATCGTTGCGTGCGCCGGAAGTCGGAGCGAACGCGTGAAGGAGCGGCTCATCACGTTCGTCTGCGCGTTGGGTGCGCTGGCTCTCTTCGCGGTGATGTTCCTCAAACGCGACGGCACGTTCGGCGGGCGTTACGACGTGCCGAGCCCGATCACGTCCGAACGCCGCGGCAGCGGATATCACGCCGCGGTGGCGTGGCTGGAAGCGGAAGGCATCCGGAGCATCTCGCTCCGGGAGCGGTATGACACGCTGAGGGCGCGCGAGGACCTTGCTCCTCGCGGCAACCTGCTCATCGTCACGCTGCCGGCGCGCGGCGCCTTCAACACCGCCGAGTTCCTTCCGCTCGACCGCTGGATTCGCGCGGGCAACACGATGCTCGTTCTCGCCGCGCTTTCCGACAGCCCGAACTGGGCGACCGAGATCGGTGGATACGCATGGGCCGACGTGAACCTCCTGACCGGTCTTGAGTTCGAGACGGTGCGGGCGCGGGCCATGCGTCGCGCGGCCCGCGAAGGCAGGCCTCCGCCAAAGGAGGAAGGGAAGGAAGAGGCTTTTCGCGCCTTTTCGGAGCCCGCCCGCACGTACATCGAGCCCAATCGCAGCCACGCGTACTTCGAGGGCGTGAGCAACGTCGTGGCGCTCTCGGACTATCCCCGACGACCCTGGACCGTGAAGGTGCCGTACCAGGGGTTCGTCCTCTCGCTCGCTCACGACCGGGAAACCGGTGAAGGTGCGATCTGGACGCGCCCGCTCGGCCAGGGCCGGATCATCGTCAGCAGTTTCGGCTCCCTCTTCACGAATCGCGCGATTGGCCTTGCGGACAACGCGAAGCTGCTCGCGAACATCATCGGCGCGAATCTCGGAGAGAATGGCGCCGTGCTGTTCGACGACGTGCATCAGGGCCTCGGCGCGGCCTACGATCCCAGCAAGTTCTATCGGGATCGCAGGTTGTACATCACCGTCGGCGTGCTGGCGGCGCTCTGGTTCATCTGGGTGCTGGGTGGAACGCGGCTGCGGCTCGGATCGGTGCGTAGCACGGGCCCGCGCGAAGCGGAGCTCATCCGGGCCGCCGGCGGATTCCTGTCGCGCGCGTTGCCCCGCCATGCCGGAGCCCGACGCCTGCTCGACAACTTCTTCCGGCGGATCTCCCTGCGCGCTGGCGTCGCGCCGCGCGGAGACGGGCGCGTGCCGTGGGATCTTCTCGAACGGAACGCGCGTATCGCGTCCTCCGACATAGAACAATTGAGACGCTGGCATGCGGATGCCATGGCGTCGAAGCGCGTGCCGCTGCGTGCGCTACACAACCTCATCGTGCGGCTGGACAGGCAGATGGCTACATGACCACATCCATTCACGCTCTGGAATCGCGCCTCGCGACAGAGCTCGGTCGCGTCGTGGTCGGCGCGGAGAGCTCGATCCGCGCGCTCGTCATCGCGCTCGTCGCGCACGGACACGTGCTCGTGCAGGGTGTGCCGGGGTTGGGCAAGACGCTGCTGGCGAAGACGCTGGCACGCGTGCTGGGCGGCGACTTCAAGCGCATCCAGGGAACGCCCGATCTCATGCCGAGCGACATCATCGGCGTGCACGTGTACGACGACTCGAAGCGCGACTTCGTGTTCCGCCCCGGGCCGCTGTTCGCGGACGTGGTGCTCGTGGACGAGATCAACCGCGCCGGGCCGAAAACGCAGTCGGCACTGCTCGAGGCGATGGAGGAGCGGCAGGTGAGCGTCGAGCGCGCAGTGTTCGCGCTGCCGGACGATTTCCTCGTCCTCGCCACGCAGAATCCGCGTGAGTTCGAGGGCACGTATCCGCTGCCTGAGTCTCAGCTCGACCGGTTCATGCTTCGAATCGACGTCGATTATCCGGCTCGCGAAGCCGAGGGCGAGGTCCTTTCCCGGTACGGCGCGAAGTTCACGGGCGCGCAGACGCAATCGGAATCAGTCGGCACCATCGAGCGATCGCTCCTCGAAGAGGCGCGTGCAGAAGCCGCGCGGATGCATGTTTCCGATGCGCTCACCGGATACGTGCTGGATCTGGCGCGAGCCTCGCGCGAGAACCAGCGTGTGTCGCTGGGCTTGTCGACACGCGGCGCACTGGCGTTGATCAAGGCCGCGCGCGTGGCCGCTGGGTTGCGTGGCGCCGACTTCGTGTCGCCGGACGATGTGAAAGAAGTGGCGATCTGGGTGATGCCGCACAGGATCGTGCTCACGCCTGAAGCCGCGCTCGAAGGCGCGCGAGACGTGGAGATCGTGCGGGCGTTGCTCGCGGACACGCCTGTACCACGATAGCGGAGCGCGTCGTGCACCTCGCGGAGCGCGGTTATGCGTTGGCGGTACTCACGGCGATTCTGATCATCGCCGGTACGTGGGCCAGCGATCGCGCGTTCGCCTCACTCTGGTACTGGCCTGCGGCACTTCTGCTGGTGGGTCTCGCGATCGAGGGCTGGATCGCGCGGAGGGCGAAGATTCGCGCGGAAATCGAGATGCCGCCGCAGGCGCTGCTCGGGCGCGAGCAGGAGGGCGCTTACGCGGTCCGCAACGATTCGAACCGGCCCGTCACGCTTCAGTACGCCACTGCAGTTCCGGCGGGCATCGAGCTGGATGAGCAGACGCGCGTGATCGCGGCTCCGAGGGGAGGCACGGGGCGTGACGTTTTCGGTTTCCTTCCCATTAGGCTGGGTGCGCAGACGTGGCCGTCGATACCGGCGCGCCTCCTGGGGCGGTTCGGGCTCGCGTGGTGGGACCGGAGCTTCGATCCCGGGCGCACGATTTCGGTCGCGCCGGATACGTTGCGTACTCCGCGCCGCCGGCCAAGCGGCCGAACCACTGGCATGCGTCCGCGACGTACTGTGGGCGCGGGATCGGAGCTTCACCAGTTGCGCTTCTACGTGCAGGGGGATCCGATCGCGCGCATCGACTGGAAGGCGACTGCGCGAACGCGTCGGCTGATCACGCGTGAGTTCACTGAAGATCAGCATCTGGATGTGCTCGTCGCCGTCGACGCCGGGCGGTTGAGCAGGGTGCGCGCGAACCGCCTCGATCGGCTGGGTCTGTATGCGAACGTGGCGGCGCGGCTCGCGGAGGTGGTCACGCCGAACGACGACCGCGTCGGGCTCGTCGTGTTTTCGGATCGTCCGCTCGCGGTGTGTGCGCCGGAAAGGGGGGCGCCGGCGATCATGCGTATTCGTCGGGCGCTGGAGCGATTGTCCGTGCAGCCGGCCGAGTCGGATCCGGTTGCGGCTGCTGTGCGAATCCGTTCGCTGTTGAAGCATCGGACACTCGTGATCGTTCTCACGGACCTCGACGATGCAGCGGTCGCGGAGCAGCTCGCTCGCGCCGTGCGGTTGCTATCGCCGCCGCATCTCGTCGTGGTGGCTGGCGTGCACAACGCGGAGATTGAGGAGTTGGCGCGCAAGGAAGCGGTGAGCTGGCGCGATCCGTGGATCGCGCTGGCGGCGCAGGAACACGAAGCGCGCGCGGCGGCTCAGCGGGTGCTGCTTCGCCGGCTCGGCGCGCCGGTAATTGCGACGAAGGAAGAGCTGCTGGAAGAGGCGGTCTTCACCGAGTACGAAACGCTCCGCCGCTCGCGACGGGTGTGAGTTTGTCTGGCCGCCGGACCGCGGCGAGAGCCACTTCCGAATGACGCCCCAACCGGCCCAAGCCTCAATCGGCCCAAGCCTAATCGGCGCAAGCCCTCACTCGGACCAAGCCCCACTCACATCAAGCCTCAACCGCATAGGCCTCGGTCGCATCAAGCCTCGATCGGTTCGCCCCCGCGGCTGCGTCCGAACAGATACCCACGCAGCATCGCGATCATGAACAGCCAGTACCCGACGCCCACGCAGATGCGCCCCCACATCGGAAACTCCGGATCCGGCGAGAGGTAACCCTCGATGAACCCGCAGCCGATCAGCAGCACGATGCAGGCGGCAAGCACCTTCGAAGTCCGCAGCGCCGTTTGCTGAAACGACTGCGCACGACGCACGGTCGTCGGCCGGATGAGCGCTTCTCCCACCGCCGCGCCGGCCGCGCCCGACAGCACCATCACCGACAGCTCCACCAGCCCGTGGGCGACGATGAACCGGAACAACTCGTCGTCGAGCCCGTGTATGCGCGTGAACGCGAAGATCGCGCCGATCGACACACCGTTGAGGCCGACGATGTAGAAAGTCCCCAGCCCGAAAAGGAACCCCGCGCAGTACGCGAACAGGCTCACGACGATGTTGTTCGTGAGGATCTGCACGGACAGCACGGAGGAGGGCACGACGTTCAGCAGGCCGTCCGTCCAGAGCTCGCCCCGCTCCACCGTCGCGATGAGATCGGGCGAGGCGAAAAGGCCGATGAGGTCCGGATACGTGGTCACCATCCACCCGCCGACGAATACCGAGGCGATAAAGAGCAGCCCGACCCACACGATGTGCGGCCGAAGCCATTGCACGGCTTCAGGGATCTGATCGCGAAACAGGCTCCAGAGCGCATAGCCGGGGTGAGCTACCGGCTTGTGAAGCGCGGCGTGCGCCTGTGCGTAGGCGGTCTCCAGGAACTCTCGCGCGCGGCTGTCGGGAATCAGCCGGCGCGCTCGGGCCAGATCGTGAGCGAGCATCCGGTAGTCGTCGATGAGTCGGGCAGCGTCCGCGACGTCATCGGTACGCCTCGTCGTGAGCCGGCGCGTACGTTCGGCGGCGGCCTTCCAGAGGTCCGCGCGTTCCATCAGCGCTGCGCGCAGTGCTTGATCGCGGCGCTCGTCGCTCAAGGCTCGCCTCCGTAGGCGCGGCGGCGCACGCGTGGCTCACTCAAGATCCAGCCTCCCGGCGCAGCTAATGTGCGGATCGCTCACGGTTGAGCCTTCTGGGCGCCATCGACCCAGCGCAGCGTCCCTCACGATGCTGCTCCTTCGCTCGCGAGCAGCCGCTCGATTTTCCCGCGCAGCTCGGAGTCCGTCGCAGGCTCGTCAGCCCCGGGCGCATCCACTCGCGCGAGCAAAGTGCGCGCAAGCCGCTCACGCACGTGAATGTCCAGCGAGTTCCATCGGCTCAGCAACTCGCTCGCGACCTCCGCGGTATCCAGGTCCAGCCGTCCGCGGCCGGGCTTTACGGTGATGCGCTCCGCATCTAGCGCATGTCGATTCTCGTACACGAGCAGCGTGCCCGCAGCGAGATCCCCGACGCGAACATGCTCCCGCGTGATCAGCGAAGTGATGAGCCCAACTCCGTAACCCACCGGAAAACTATCCACCAGCCTGAACACATTACGCACGATGAACGCCGCCGAAGACGGCACCGCCCCGTTCCGCGTCACCAGCCGCACTCCGACCATCCGTTTCCCCGGCGTCCGGCCGCGCATCGCGATCTCCAGCACGAGGTGATAGAGCACGTAGATGCCAGCGGCCGGTAGCGCAACGTAGAGATACCACGAGCCTTCAGGATCGATCGGAGGTTGAAGGCTCCACGCCCCGTTGTAGATCAGCGTCGCAACGACGTACCACGCCGTCACCAGCACGCTTCGAATGACGAGATCGATAAGAAACGCCAGCGCCCGGGCCCCCGTGCCCGCGACCGCCATCGAGACGTCCACGCCGGTGACGCTATCGACGACGAGGTCGTGCGCGGCGCGGACCAAGGTCACTCCACGGCGGCTAACTGCTCCGCGCGATACTCCTGCTGGAGCGCGTCGATGAGCTCGTCCAGGTCGCCTTCCATCACATCCGCAAGCCGGTACAGCGTGAGATTGATGCGATGATCGGTGACGCGCCCTTGGGGGAAGTTGTACGTGCGGATGCGCTCGGACCGATCTCCGCTGCCCACCTGCAACTTGCGCGACTGCGCCTGCGCGCTCTGCTGCTTTTCCTGCTCCACTGCGAGCAGGCGCGCTTTCAGCAAGGCCATCGCGCGCGAGCGGTTCTTGTGCTGGGAGCGCTCGTCCTGGCACTCCACCACGATGCCGGACGGAATGTGCGTGATACGAATGGCGGAGTCCGTCTTGTTCACGTGCTGCCCGCCCGCGCCTGAAGAACGATACGTGTCGATGCGCAGATCCGCCGGATTCACTTCGACGCTCGTGACTTCATCGATCTCGGGCAGGATGGCGACGGTGCAGGCGGATGTGTGAATACGCCCCTGTGCCTCCGTGGCCGGCACTCGCTGCACGCGATGCGTGCCGGATTCGAACTTGAAGCGCGAGAACGCCCCGCGCCCGACCACGCGGCTGATGATCTCGCGATACCCGCCGTGCTCGCCGGGGTTTTCGCTCAGCACCTCGACGGAAAGGCCCTTCGACTCCGCATATCGCGAGTACATCCTGAAGAGGTCACCGGCGAAGATGGCGGCCTCGTCGCCGCCCGTGCCGGCGCGCACCTCGAGGAAGATGTTCTTGTCGTCGCGCTCGTCCTTCGGGATGAGGAGCCCGGCGAGGGCGACTTCCTCCGCCGCGATCTTCTCCTGGACGCGAGCGACCTCCTCCTCGCCGAGAGAGCGCATGCCCGCATCCGGGTCGCCGCTCATTTCGCGTGCAGCCGCCAGGTCCGCCTCCAGGCTGCGGTAGGCGCCGAAACGCTCGGCCAGCGGCTGCAGGCGCGAGTATTCCATCGACAGGTCCCGAAATTGCTGCGAACCTCCCGCTACCTCGGGGGCGGCGAGCAGTCGCCCTACCTCCTCGAAACGTTCGGACATCTTTTCGAGGCGCTGGCGGATGGAGTCTTTCATCGGGCGGGCATTGTCCGGATGCCCAATGGCCATGACAAGAAGCGTTCCGTGCGGCCCGGCGCCGGACGTTTTATAGTGGGTCGCGTGAAAGTCCTCCCAGTCGCCCTCCTTGTGTCCTGCGGGCTCGCCGTCGCCGCCGCGTCTTCCATGGCGGCCGGGCGTGCCGACGCGGCCGAGGCTTCGAAGGATCCGAACGCCTCCACGGTCATCGCGGAAATCGCTCTCGAGCGGGGCGATTGCCGGACGGCGTCGGAAACGTATGCCGCCGCAGCCCGGCGCGGGGATGTTTCCACCGCGCGCCGTGCCACCGAGGTGTCTCTCGGGTGCGAGCATTTGCCTGCGGCCTGGGAGTCCGTGAAGCGCTGGCGTTCGCTTGCGTCGTCGGATCGAGACGCGAACGCGGTCTACGCCACCGTGGCGCTGAAGCTGTATCGCGTGCCGGAGGCTCGCACGGCGATCACGGCGCTGTTGAAGATGCCGCCGGACGACGGGTCGGGCGCGGGCGGCAAGGATTCGGGTGGAGATTCGCAGGCTCGCGGCGGGCAGGGTCCCGGCGCGCAGCCGAATGGCGATCTGGAAGATGGCGAGCAGCCGGGCGGCGCCCCGGGTGGCGGCCCTCAAGGGAACGGTCCTCAGGACAATGGCGGCGGTCCCGGCGCCGCGGCGGGTGGTCGCGGTCCCGGCGGGCGTAACGCCCCAACGCCAAGCGGCCCGGACGCGCAGCTCGCCGAGCTCGCGGGACTCCTGCTGCAGGAGGCGGACGCCACGGCGACCTTCGCGGCGCTCAGTGGCGCCGTCGATACAGACGATGCCTCGCCAACCGCCCTCGCGTTGCTGGCGGAACTGGCCCTTCAGGCGTACGACACGAAGCGCGCGGAGCGATACGCATCGCTCGCGTTGAAGCGCGATCCGAAGTCCTTCGAAGCCACGCACATCCTGGCCCGCACGTATGTGATGAAGGGCGACAGCGCGAATGCCATCGCCACCGCCCGTGCCGCCGCGAAGCTGGATCCGGATCGCGGCGCGTTCGAGCTCGCCGAAACCCTGGCTTCGCTGGATCGGATCGAAGAAGCCCGCAACGAGCTGGAGCGGCTGCGCGCGACGGACGAAGTCGACAAGGGCGATGTGGATCGTCGTCTTGCGCTCCTCGCGCTCCAGGCCGGGGATCGCGGCGAAGCCCAGCGCCGCTTCACGGACCTCATCACGAGCGACGAAGCGACGGACGCGGCGTTGCTGTACCTCGCGGACATCGCCGAGCGTGACGGGGATAAGGAGACCGCGCTCGCCGGTTATCGCCGCCTCATCAACTCTTCGCTTGCCATGACGGCGCGCACGCGAGCGGCCTCGATTCTCATGGACAAGAAGGAACGCGGCGAGGCGTTCGCGCTGCTGGACGATTACGTCGCCGAGCATCCGGAGAGCAGCTTCGAAGTGAACGTGACGAAGGCGAATCTGCTGGCCGACCATGGCGAGATCGAGGTCGGGCTTGCGCTCCTGGCGGTGGCGCTCGATGCGCATCCTCAGCATCCGTCCATTCAGTACGACCGCGCGGTCATGCTGGAGCGTGCGGGCCGCGTGAAGGAATCCGTGGGCGCGCTGGAGAAGCTGCTTGCGGATCGCGAGGAGGATCCCACCATCCTGAACGCCCTTGGCTACACGCTCGCGGATCACGGTCTCGAGCTGAAGCGGGCGGAGGGGCTCATCCGCAAGTCGCTCGAGATCATGCCGGACAATCCTGCCGTGCTGGACAGCATGGGCTGGGTTCGTTTCAGGCGCGGCGACACCAAAGAGGCGATCGAGCACCTGAAGCGCGCGTACTCGCTGGCGAAGGATCCTGAGATCGCTTCGCACTGGGCCGAGGCCCTGTGGAAGAGCGGTGCGCGGCAGGAGGCGCGTGCGGTGCTGGCTACTGCACTGGCGCGGGACCCGGACTCCGAGAAACTCAAGCAAACGATCTCGCGCCTCGCCCCGCCCGAGAAAACCTGATGCGAGCGCTCCGCGCCGGAGCCGTGCCTGCGGCCGATTCCGCGGCGTTTGTTGTCGGGCGCTTGTCCGCAAGGATCGCCGTGAGGCCGCGCGCATCGCGGGCCGCCATCGCGATCGTTGCCGCGTGGACTGCTGCGTGGACTGCACGGGCTGCGCGGACCGCACGGGCTTCGTGGACTGCACGGGCTGCGTGGACCGCATGGGGCGCGCGGGTTGCTGCCGCGATCCCGGCCATGCGCAGTTCCGCCAAACTGGCCGTCAAGGGCGCCACGACTCGTGCCGCCATTTCCGCCTCCGCGCCTTTCGAATGCGGGTCTGCTCTGTGTCGAGGTATCGCTGCGCTTTTCATTGGCGTAGCAGTGCTTGCGGGCTGCAAGTCCTTGCCGGTCGCGCCGCCGCCGGCGCCCACCGAGCCATGGGAAGTCCGTCGAGCAGCGCTTCAGGCCCGCGATAGCTTCGATCTCAGCGGGCGCATCGCCGTCGCCGCCGCGCAGGAAGGCTTCAACGCGAAGTTGCGTTGGGAACAGAAGGGGCCGCTTTCACAGCTCGCACTTGACGGTCCGCTCGGAGTCGGCGGCGTGCGCATCACCTCCGACGGGAAAGAGCTGAGCGTCATGAACTCGCGCGGTGAGCGGCTGGACAGCGAGGCTGCGCGACGCGAGATCGAAGCGAGGCTCGGTTTCCAGCCGCCGCTCGGGAGCCTGCGGTATTGGGTGTTGGGTGTTCCGGATCCGTCCAGCCCCGCCGACGAGCAGCTCGATGAATCGAAGCGGCTCGCGAGCCTGAATCAGGAGGGCTGGCAGGTCGATTACGGCGGCTACACGGATGTGGGCGGGCAGGCGCTTCCGTCGAAGGTCACATTGAAGCGCGAGAACGTGCGCGTCAGGCTCGTCGTGGATGGATGGGGAACGTGACCGGCTCGGCTTCGCGGGAGGGAGGCGCGCAGTCGCGTGCTCACGGAACTCACGATCGCGGTAGCGTGTGGCCGGCGCCGGCCAAGCTCAATCTGTTCCTCCACATCACAGGTCGTCGGCCGGACGGGTATCACGACCTGCAAACCGTTTTTCAGCTCATCGATCTGCACGATGACATTGCGGTGTCGGTTCGCGATGACGGGCGCATCGAGCGCGTTGCCGGCGCGGCTGGTGTCGCGGCCGAGGACGATCTTGTGGTCCGCGCCGCTCGCGCGCTCAAGGAAGTGACCGGCACTGCGTTCGGCGCGTCGATCGAAGTGAAGAAGCGCATCCCGATGGGCGGCGGACTGGGCGGAGGAAGCTCGGACGCGGCCACGACGCTCCTGGCCCTGAACCACCTTTGGGGTACGGGTCTGACACCGGAAAGGCTCGCCGCCATCGGTCTCACGCTCGGCTCCGACGTGCCGGTTTTCGTCCACGGTTCGTCGGCTTGGGCGGAAGGACGCGGCGAGCGGCTGGAGCCGGTGGAGCTTCCGGAACGATGGTTCGTGGTGGTGCACCCCGGAGTGCACGTCGCCACCGCGACCGTCTTCCAGGCCCCTGAATTGACACGAAATTCCCCCAAGCTCACAATGCGCGCCTTTTTTCAGACCGGCGGCCGGAACGATTGCGAAAGCGTCGTGCGGGCGCGATTCCCCGAGGTGGCAGAAGCGCTGGACTGGCTCGCGCGGTCCGCGCCGGCGCGTCTCACCGGAACCGGCGCCTGCGTGTTCGCGGAGTTCGCGCGCGCGGCCGACGCGGAGCGCGTCGCCGCCCGGGCGCCGGACCGCTGGACGAGCTTCGTCGCGCGGGGTTTGAATACGTCGCCCGTGCTCGAACGACTTCGTCGAAGCTGACGATCGGAGCCGGACGGATCGCGGCAGATTGATCAGGCACGTGTTGGGGTGTCGCCAAGTGGTAAGGAAGCGGGTTTTGATCCCGCCATACGTAGGTTCGAATCCTGCCACCCCAGCCAACTTTGCACGGCTCGGTTCTTTTCGTTCCTCGACAACGGCTTAGCGGCCGAATCCGCGCCGTGCCTGCGCCGTTGGACCCTCTGCAAACAGCACGAATCGAAAACGGGCTCTGTTGAATTCTAAGTGGGTTGCGCCGCGTAAGGATTGAGCCTCGAGAAGTCCAGCTTGCCGGCGATGAGGAAAATGACCGTACGGATGGTGCGGAAGCGGACGTAGCCACGGGCCTTG
>Ga0182742_1000113_pt1 | contig 152812 bp, 137 predicted proteins | sample eDN5th37CBELigMG_FD_128880 | JGI IMG/M metagenome (GOLD analysis project Ga0182742, IMG submission 128880) | Enriched Miracle-Growth compost microbial communities from Emeryville, California, USA - eDNA 5th pass 37_C BE-Lig MG (version 2)... ... | reverse complement strand
GTGGCGCCACTGGCCAAAGGCGCGCTGGGCGGCCGCCAGGGCGCGCTGCAGGTCCTCGGGCCGGGCGTGGGGCAGCTGGCCCAGGACCTCGCCGGTGGCCGGGTTGATGACGTCCTGCTCGGGGCGGCCCTCGCCGCCCAGGAATTCGCCGTCGATATACAGTGCGAGTTCTTGATACATGATGTACTCCCTTATTGGCCGCTGGGCGGCCTATCCGAACCGGCGATGCGCACGCCCGACGCGGGGTCGAAGACATGCAGGGCCGACGCCTTGAAACCCAGGCGGACCTGATCGCCGGGCTGCGCCTCGATCCGTTCACGCAAGACGCAGACCACCGTCTGATGAGGCGCGAGCCGCGCCAGGACTTGAGTCTCCGATCCGGTCGGTTCGACCAGGAGGAGCTCGGCTGGCAGGCCATCGGGGTCGATGAATATATGCTCGGGCCGCACGCCGAGCACCACCGGCGCGCCATCCGCCAATCCGGCGCAGGGCGCGTCGCGCACGACCAGCCCATCATCGCTCGCAAAACCGCCCGCCGCCACGCGGCCGGGGATGAAATTCATGGCGGGCGAGCCGATGAAACCCGCCACGAACCGGTTCACCGGCCGATCGTAGAGCTCCAGCGGCGCGCCGATTTGCTCCACCAGGCCGTCGCGCATGACCACGATCTTGTCGGCCATCATCATGGCCTCGATCTGGTCGTGCGTCACATAGAGGGTGGTGGTCTTCAGGCGCTGGTGCAATTCCTGGATCTCGCCGCGCATCTGGACGCGCAGCTTGGCGTCCAGGTTCGAGAGCGGCTCATCGAACAGGAAGACTTGCGGATCGCGCACGATCGCACGCCCCATGGCCACCCGCTGGCGCTGCCCGCCCGACAGTTCGCGCGGATAGCGGTGCAGCAACTGGCCCAGGTCCAGCGCGGCGGCCGCCTTGTCGACCTTGCGGCGGATCTCGTCGGCCGGGGTTTTCTTGAGCCGCAGCGAGAAGCTCATGTTGTCCGCCACGTTCATGTGGGGATAGAGGGCGTAGCTCTGGAAGACCATCGCGATGTCGCGATCCTTGGCGGCGACCTCATTGACGACCTTGTCGCCAATCAGCAACCGGCCGTCCGAGATGTCCTCCAGGCCCGCGATCATCCGCAACAAGGTGGATTTCCCGCAACCCGAAGGGCCGACGAGGACGACGAATTCGCCATCGGCGATATCGATCGACACGCCCTTGATGATGTGCGCGCCGCCGAAGGTCTTGCGCAGGTCCCTGAGGACGACAGAAGCCATATTCGATTCCTATTCACCGGCCAGGATCAGGTCGGCGGCTTTTTCGCCGATCATGATCGCGGCCGCATTGGTATTGCCGGAGACGATCGTGGGCATGATCGATGCATCCGCCACGCGCAAGCCCGAGACGCCGCACACCCGCAGCCGGGCGTCGACCACCGCATCGGGCCCCCGGCCCATGCGGCACGTCCCGACGGGATGGAAGACGGTGGAACTCATGCGCCGTACATAGTCCACCACCTGTTCGGCGGTGCGCACGCCGGGGCCCGGCAGCCATTCTTCAGAGACCAGCCCCGCCAGCGCCGGGGCGGCCGCGATCCGGCGTGCCAGCCCGAGTCCCTTGACCAGTGTCTGGAGGTCTTCGGGATCGCTGAGGTAGCGCGCATGGATGATGGGCGGATCCGCGGGATCCGCGGACCGCAGGGTCAGTTCGCCCCGACTGCGCGGCCGCAAGCCGCAGGCGGACATGGTGAAGGCTGAAAAGGCATGCAGGCCCTCATCATAGCGATCCAGGCTGAGCGGCTGGAAATGGAACTGGATGTCGGGACGCGTCAGTTGCGGCTCGGTCTTGAGGAATGCGCCGGCGAGGCTGGCGCCGAAGCTGAGGACCCCCCGGCGGCGCGCCACGTAATCCAGCCCGACCCGGGCACGGCCCCACACGGTGCGCACCTGATCGTTGAGCGTCATGGGCCCGCGGGTCTTGAAGACCGACTTGATCTGCAGGTGGTCCTGCAAATTGCGGCCCACGCCCGGCGAGTCGTGGACGACGTCGATGCCGTGCCGCCGCAAGGCTTGCGGGTCGCCGACGCCGGAGAGCATCAGGATCTGGGGTGAGCCGATGGCCCCGGCCGACAGGATCACCTCGCGCCGGCAACGGGCGCGCCGCAGGTGTCCGGAGCGGGTGTATTCCACGCCACATGCCCTGCCGCCTTCGATCAGGATCCGGCGCGTCGAGGCCTCGGTGACGATGCTCAGATTGGGCCGCCGCAAGACGGGCCGCAGGTACGCCCGCGCCGAACTGCAGCGCCTGCCGTTGCGGACCGTGAATTGGAAATAGCCCGCGCCCTCCTGGACGGCGCCGTTGAAGTCCTGGCTGCGCGGATGGCCGGCCTGCACAGCGGCCTCGATGAACGCATCGACGATGGGCATGCGAACCCGCGGGTCGGAGACCGCCAGCGGACCGCCGACGCCATGGAAATCGTCGGCCCCCCGCGCCTGGTCCTCGCTGCGGCGGAAGTACGGCAGCACATCCTCGTAGGACCACCCCTCATTGCCGAGACGATGCCAATGGTCGAAATCCTCACGCTGCCCGCGCACATACACGAGGCCGTTGATGGCGCTGGAGCCGCCCAGCACCTTGCCGCGCGGCCAGCCCATCGCGCGGCCCGCGAGTTCCGGCTCGGGCTCGGTCTGGTAGCACCAATCCAGCGCGGGATTGTTGATCAGTTTGAAGATGCCGCCGGGCACGTGAATCCAGGGAAAGCGGTCCCGGGGCCCGGCCTCGAGCAGCAGGACGCGGCAGTCGGGGTCCGCCGACAGCCGGTTGGCCAGCACGCAGCCCGCCGAGCCCGCCCCCACGATGATGTAATCAAATTCGTCCGCAGACACCGCCATCCTTCCTTTCGATCCGAATACCATCCACGGACTCAGCCCTTGACCGATCCGGCCGTCAAACCGGCGATCAGATACCGCTGCAGGAACACCACCAGGGCGATCACCGGCAGGAACTGGATCGTCACGCCCGCGAACAGCACGCCCCATTCCGTGCCGTCGACCCCGCCCATGACCTGGCTGATCAACAGCGGCGCGGTCTGCGCCTCCTGGCTCACGAATATCAACGCGAACAGGAACTCGTTCCAGGCGTAGACGAACACGAACAGGCCGCCCGCCACCATGCCTTGCAGGATCAAGGGAAAGATCACGCGAAACAGGACCTGCAGACGCGAGGCGCCATCCATCAAGGCCGCCTCATCGAGTTCGTCGGGCACTTCGTCGATGAAGGTTTTCATGATCATGGTGTACAGGGACACCCAGAATGCCGCGTACAGGACGATCAGCACCACATGCGTATCGTTCAATCCCAGGTAATCGGCCAGGGGAAACAGGGGCAGCGTCACCACGATGGGCGGCAGCATCCGGATCGCGATCAGGTACAAGGCCGTCGAGGCCAGCCAGCGGCTGGCATAACGCGAATACGCATAGCCTGCGAGGAAGCTCACCAGCGCCGACAGCAGCGTAGCGCACACCGCAACGATCAGGCTATTGGCAAGCGCCGGGAAAAAGCCCTCCCATTGCCGCCACAGCGTCAAGTAGTGTTCGAAGGTCGGCGTGAACACCAGCGCCGGGGGAAACTGAAAAATCATCTGGGCCGGCGTGATCGATGACACGACGATGAACAGGATCGGCACCGCGGACCACACGATCATGGCGGCGTAGATCAGCCCGCGGCCCAGGCGGGCCAGGTGGCGCTCAACCATTGTGTTTCACCATTCGACGATGCATCTGGTAGAGATAGAACGAGGCCAGCAGCACGGAACCCAGCACCATGACCCAGCCGGTGGCCGCCGCCACCCCGAAATCGCCATAGCGAAATCCCTGCTCGTACAGATAGACGGCCAGCACCTCGGTCAGGCGCGCAGGCCCGCCCTTGGTCAACAGCCAGACCTCGGAAAACAGCCTGAACGCAAAGATCAGGCGGAAGATCATGGCCAGCAGGATGGCCGGGATCAGCAGCGGAAAGGTGACGCGCACGAATGCCTGCCAAGGCGTCGCGCCGTCCATGCGGGCCGCCTCATAGACCGAGTCCGGGATCGCCAGGCGTCCGGCGTACAGCAGCAGGAAGGTGAACGGCAAGTTGTGCCAGACGCTGATGATGGAGATCAGCACGAGCCCCTGCACCGGCGACACGCTCCAGTTGAACAGGCCCAGGCCCATGGCTTCCAGCGCGCGGCTGAAGGCGCCGACGCTGGGGTCCATCAGGATTTTCCACATCAGGACCGCAACGACCTCGGAGATCGCATAGGGCATCAGCACGATGCCCAGCATCAATCGGGGAAACGGCACGCCCCGCGCAAACACCACGGCAAAGCCCAGGCCCAGGAGCAGCTCGGAATAGACGACCGCGTTCACGACGATGAAGGTATTGAGCAAGGCGCGCCAGAAATACGAATCGCCGAATATCGTGACGTAATTGGCCAGTCCGACAAACTCCACGCCCGTGCCGTAGCTGGAGATATTCAGGCTCAGCCACAGCACGTACAGCGACGGGATCGCCAGCACCGCCAGCAGCAGTGCATGGACAGGGGCCAGCAGCAGCCATGTCGTGATATCCGGTGTCTTGCGCATTATTTTTTCTTGACCAGGGGTTCAATCCGCCGTTGCATGGACTTGGCCGCGTCCTCGGGGCTCTTGAGCCCGATGACCGCCGCCTGGGATTCCTCGCGGAAGATGGCCAGCGCCTGCAAGGAGTCATTGAAGGACGACGGCACCGTCAGCGCGACCTGGATGGCCTTGGCTTCCTCGGCAGTATAAGGAAGCTGGGTCTTGAGCTGCGCATCCTCGTACGCGGACGGGCGTACCGGGCCATTGCCGTTCAGGGCGATGCGAACGGTATTCTCGGGCTTGGAGAGCGTCCGGATCAAGTCCCAGGAAAGTTCCTTGTGCTGGGAATGCTTCGGAATGACCATCGACCAGATCTCGGTCATCGCCGTGATGTCGCGGCCGGTCGAGGCGTCCGCCGGAATCCCCACCACGTGCACCTTGCCGGGGAACAGCGAAGCCTTGGGATTGTTGTAGACGGTGTAGCGCGCGAACGGATCGATCGCCATGGCGGCGCGTCCCTTCTGGACCGCGGTAATCACATCGTCGATGCTGATCGAGGCATAGTTCGTCGGCAGCACGCCTTCCTTGTAGAGTTCGGCAAGAATGGTCAAGCCCTTGATCATCTCGGGGGAATCGGCCTTGACGTTCAAGTCCTGATCGATCAGCACCGCGCCGTACATGTTCAGGAACGACAGCACGGCCAGGTGCTCGTCGCCGGAATTCATGATCAAGCCATTGACGCGCGTGCCGTCGGGGCGGGTGTAGCTCAGCTTGCGCGCGTAGGCCACCAGCTCGTCCGCGTTCTTGGGCGGGCCGTCCAGGCCTTGTTCCTTGAAGAGTTCCTCGTTCCAATGCAGGCCGGTCGTCGCATGGCGGAACGGAATGGCCGTCAGGACGCCATTCGAATTGACGCCTTCGATGAAGTTCGCCGGAATTCCGTCGAAATCCTCGATGGGCGATTTCTTTTGCCAATCGTCCAGGGGCTCGAGCAGCGCGCTGATCTTGGGGACCGTGAATTTGTTGATGACGAACGCCACGTCGGTCGGCGTCTCGCGCAGCGCCAGTTCGCGGAAAAGCTTGTCGTGCATCGGCGCGATATTGGCCGTGGTCCAATTGAGCTGGACATTCTTTTCCTTGGCCCATTCTCCGGCCACGTCCCCGCCCGTGGTGCCCGGCACCAGGCCACGCGACACGTTCTCGTGGACCTTGTGCGACAACACCGTAATTCCCACGTCCTGAGCCATCGCCCCGAAGGACACCGCCGCCGCCAGCAAGGCGCCTGCCACTTTGTATTGCATCATCTTCGTCTCCTTTATGCTTGTGATTCAGCGCGTTCCCTCGAGAATCGCGCCGGCTGCGCGCAGCTTTGCCCGCAACGCCTGTACATCCAGATGGGCGAAACCCGCCGGCTGCCCGCCCGCCTCCAACACCATCAATGCCGCCGTACCGGCTGCCTGGCCCATCGCCAGGCAAGGCCCCATGACCCGGGCCGATCCATTGGCGCCGCGGTCGGAGGACAGAATCCGCCCGGCCGCCACCACATTGCGAACCCCCTCCGGCACGAGGCAGCCCCACGGAATGTCGTAGGAACCGCCATCCCGCACCGGGATGCGGATCTGGCCCGTGCCCGACTGGTGGATGTCCACGTGGTGCGATCCCTTGCCGATGCCCTCGGGCTGCTTGCGCGCCTCCAGGACGTCCTCCTCGGTCAGCGTGGACAGGCCCTGGATCCGCCGCGTCTCGCGCACGCCCAGGCGGCTGGCAATGCCGCTGTACACGGCATCCTCGAAGCCCGGGACATGCTTGCGCATGAATGCGCCGCACTGGACGACCTGATCGGCCAGGGTGGCCAGCGTGCCGCTGAGCTCCGCCGTCCGCGTGCCGTCGATTTCGCCGACCCGCGTCGTATTGAGGCAGACTTCCTTGCGCGCCCGCGAGGTGGGCTGAATCATGATCAGCGCAGTCGGATAGAGCTCTCCCGCATCGATGGCACTCTGGACCAGGGGGCCATTGCCCTTGAGGAACACGGTCGGCTCGCCCTGGGCGATGGCCGCCTCGGCAAGCTCGCGGTCGCTGCGATTGCGGCGGATCGCGTCGCTTTCGCCCAGGGCGAAGTGCTCGGGGTGATCCCGCAGGAATTCCAGCAGCCGCGGCGTCTGGACCCCCGCCATGCGGAACATCAGCGACACCGGCTGCAACTCGCCCGTCGGCCCGCCCTGCAAGGTGCCGCCGCCCGCACCCTTGACGATATCGGCATCGCCCGAGCAATCGATGAACACCGGCGCACGCACGATGCCGCGGCCTTGCTTGTTGATGATGCGCAAGGCCTCGACGCGACCGTCCTGGGCGACCACGTCCGTGGCGAACGTATGCAACAGCAGCTGCACGCCCGCGCGGGCAAGGCAGCGCGCCACGGCAAGCTTCATGACCTCCGGATCGAGGCACACGTACCAGATCAGCCGCCAATCGTTGAGCGGTCCGATGTATCCGCCCAGGCGCTCGCACTCCTCGAGGATCTCGCGGCCGATGCCGCCCATGATCCACTCGCCGTTGCCATTGACGGCGCCGTCGATGGCCATGCCGCTGATCAATTCGCCGCCCGGGATCGGGCCGGCCTCGATCAAGAGCGTGCGGGCGCCGCCGCGCGCCGCGGCAATCGCCGCCGATATGCCGGCCGCGCCCGCTCCAAGCACCACGACGTCGGCCTCATGGACCAGGTTTGCGCCGCCACCGTCATGCACTTCCGGAGTATTCATATGAAAGCCCTTGTCCTGTAAATTCGTTGACCCATTGCGTCCATTGATTATTCATTAAACGTCCGGCATAGTGCCCATGGTGACAGGCATTTTTTTCACATTATGAACAAATTGATCGCCAAACAGCCCAGGCTCATCTCCGGCGGCGCACCCGCCGCCACAGCCGGCACGCAAAGCGTGCGCCGGTCGATCGAATTGCTCCGCATGCTATCGACGCATACCTCGTCGGGGTGGCGCCTGACCGACCTTGCGCTGGAAACCGGCCTGGACCACACGACGGTGCATCGCCTGCTGAAATGCCTGGTCGAGGAGGGTTTCGCGACCCGCTGTCCCGGGACCCGTCGATATACGGTGGGACCGCTGGCGTACGAGCTGGGCCTGGCGGCCGGCCCGTATTTTTCGATAGACGCCCACGCCGGCCCGTCCCTGGCCAAGCTGGCCACCGGGACACGCACCATCGTGTTCCTGAACGTGCGCAGCGGCTACGATTCCGTCTGCATTGCGCGCCACGACGGCCAGAAGGCCCTGAAGGCCTATACCGTCCATGTCGGCACACGCCGTCCCTTGTGCTTGTCGGCCGGCGGCGTGGCGATCTGGGCCAGCCTGCCCCAACGCCTGCAGGGCCGGATCCGGACCGCCAACCTGCATGCCATCGAACGCAGCGGCCAAGCGCGCCAGGCCGCCGTCCGGCACATGCTGTCCGAGTCCAGCCGGCTCGGGTACGGCCTGAACCGGGGCAGCATCATCCCGGGCATCACCGCCATCGGCGTGCCGATCCGCAATGCGGGCGGCCAACCGATTGCATCGCTCAGCCTGGCCTTCGAGGACATGGAACACCTGGACCGGCGCCGGGACGCCATCCTGGAGCGCCTGTGGCGCGAGGCCGGCGCCATCGAAGACACCTTGAAATTGCTGCGCTACTAGCGCGTCAGGGGCGCCTCGTCTGCGGCCGAAGTCTCACCTCGCCGGCTGTTTTTCCCGCGAGGACACGAACCACTCACCCAGGGTAATGACGATGCAGCACAAGGCCATGAGCACCAGCGAGATCGCGGCGGCCGCCGGCAGGTCCGAACCCGCCTCGGAGATCTTGCTGTAGAGCAGCAGGGGCAGGATGTTCAACTGGGTGCCGACCAGCGCCAGCGCGGTGCCGTAGGCGCCCATCGCCACCGCCGCGGTCAGGCAGAATGCCGCGACCAGGCTGGGGAAGATCTGCGGCAGCATGATGCCGACGATGGTGCGCAGGCGCCCGGCCCCCAGGGACCGCGCCACCGACAGCTGCACCATGTCGAAATTGCGCACCGCCGGCAGCAGGATCATGATGACGCGGGGAATCAGGTAGTACGAATAGGCGAAGCCCAGGCCGGCGGGCGTGTAGATCAGCGCGCCGACCACCGCCGGGTCGAAGCCCGCGTGGGCCAGCAGCTGGGTGATGAAGCCCGCGCGCCCAAAGCCCAGGATGAAACCGTAGGCCACGATCAGGCCCGAGAACGTCAGCGGCAGGGAAATGGCGAACAAGGTCGCGGTGCGCGCCCCGGGACGCAAGCGGTTCAGGCCCATGGTGGCGCAGAACCCGACCACCACGGAAAACAGCGGGGTCAGCGTCCCGAGGATCACCGTCCCCCACAGGCCCCGCTGGAACAGCGGATCGGACAGCGCCCGGGGAAAGGCGCCCTCGTCGGACAAGGCTTCGCCCAGGATCAGGGCGACCGGCAGCACGAAAAACAGGCAGAACAGTGCCAGCGCCGGCAGCGTGAACAGGGCGAAGCGTCGTCGCGAGAGCAGCATGGCGTCGGGCCCGGCCTACTGGTTCAGCACGGCACGCGCCCAGCCCTGGTCGATCGTCGCCTTCTGGGCCGTGGCCTTGGCGATGTCGATGGGCTTGATCTGCGGCGCGGCCGGCAGTTTCTCGGCCACGTCCTGGGGCAGCTCGATGCCGGGGACCGACGGCCGCACGAAGCCTTGCGCGAACGTCACCTGGCCGGGCGTGGTCATGATGTAGTTCAGCCACAGTTTGCCGGCGTTCGGATTGGGCCCGTTCTTGACGAGGCTGATCGCATAAGGGGCGGCCGCCGAGCCGTCCTGGGGCACGACGACCGCGATATCGTCGCCCATGCCGTCGAGGTACCGGGCCTTGAGGCCGTCATTCTCGTAGCCGATCCAGATGGGGATCTCGCCCTTGAGGAACTGGGCGTACGGAGTGGTGCCCACCACGCGCAGCACGTTGCCCGTGGCCTGGAGCTTGCCCAGGTAGTCGATGCCCGGCTTGACGTCGTCCATCGAGCCCTGATTCGCGAAGTTCGCCGCCAGGACGATGACCTGGCCCTGGCCGGTCGAGCGCGGGTCGAGATAGACGATGGAGCCCTTGTACTCGGGCTTGAGCAGGTCCTGCCACGACTGCGGCACTTCCTTGACGAGCTTCTTGTTCACCAGGAACGCGACGTTCAGCGTGTGGATGGTGAACCATTTCCCGCTGGGGTCGCGCAGCGCCTCGGGCAGCTTGTCGAAGTTGACGGGCTTGAAGCCCTCGACCACGTCCTTGGTCACTGCGTCCAGGGCCGAGGCGGCGAAGTAATAGGCCGTGTCGGCCTGCGGCCGGTTGCGCGCCTTGTCCAGCGCGACGACGGTGGCCGCCGAGCCCAGGTCGTTGTAGACCAGTTCGACGCCGGGGTAGCGTTTCTTGAAGGCATTGAACTGCGCATTCCAGTTGGCCCACGTGGGGCCGGTGTCGAAGGATACGACCATGCCTTCCTTCTGGGCAGCCTCGTACAGGGCTTTTTCGCCCTGATAGAGCTCGGGGCCTTCGAAGGCATGGGCCGCGCCTGCGGCCAGGCATAGTGCTGCGGTCACGGCAGCGCCGGCGATCTTGAAAGCGTTCACGTGCGTTCTCCTATGGCATTGACGGAATCCGAGACAGGCTCGGGGGGAAGCAAACGAATGGATTTGGGCGGCACCGCAATAGTGTCGAACGGCGCCCTGGAATGGGTGTCGACGCGCACCAGGCCCTCGCCCACGGCCAGGTCCACGCGGCGGGCCGCCCCCAGGAAACGGTCGGCCTGCACCCGGCCGGCCAGGATGTTGGTGCCGGCCGGCGCAAGGTCGCCCGGCAATATGGCCTCGGGCCGGATCAGCACCGTCACCGGCGCGTCGGCGGCGTGCTCGCCCGTATCGCAGGACAGCTCGCCGATGGGCGTGCGCACGCTGCGCCGGTCCGGGCCGACCCGGCCCTCCCAGAGGTTGGCCTGGCCGATGAACGACGCCACCCAGCGGCTGACGGGCTGGTCGTACAGTTCCTTGGGCGTGCCGATCTGGATGATCCGGCCGGCGCGCATGATGGCAATGCGGTCGGCGATGGACAGGGCCTCCTCCTGGTCGTGGGTGATGTGCAGCGTGGCGATGTTGGCCGCGCGCTGCACGCGCAGGATCTCCTCGCGCATTTCGACCCGCAAGGCGGCGTCCAGAGCCGACAGCGGCTCGTCCAGCAGGAGGGCGCTGGGCGAGAACACCAGCGCACGCGCCAATGCGATCCGCTGCTGCTGGCCGCCCGACATGGCCGCCGGCATGCTGTGCGCCCACTGCGCGAGGCCGACACGCTCGAGCGCCTGCGCCGCGCGCGCGCGGCGCTCGGCGCGCGCCTGTCCGCGAATCTTGAGGGGATAGGCCACGTTGTCCAGCGCGGACATGTGGGGAAACAGGCCATAGGATTGGAACACCACCCCCAGCCGGCGTTTTTCCGGCGGCAGGTCGGTGATGTCGCGGCCGTCCACGAGGATGCGTCCGGCGGCGGGCCGGGCAAAACCCGCGAGCAGCTTGAGCAGCGTCGTCTTGCCCGATCCCGATGGGCCGATGACGGCCAGGAACTCGCCGTCGCCGATGGACAAGTCGACGTCGAAGACCCCGTTGGCGCTGCCGGGATATCGGTAATCGATGGATTGGAACTGGATGGTCATGGAGGTTCCCGGGGTCTGGCTCAGGCGCGGCGGCTGGATGCCGAGGCGGTCAGCGAACTGGCGCAGGAGGCCAATATGGCCAACAGCAGCAACACCACGGTCGCCGCGCAGGCGAAGCCCGTGGCGCCGTAGAAGGCCTGCAGCAGCACGACCGGATAGGTGCGGGACAGAAAACCCGAGATCAGGTTGGAAATCTGGAATTCGCCGATCGACAGCGCAGCGACGGTCAGCAGGGAAGACAGCACGCTGGTGGCCAGCAGCGGCAGGACGATGTCCTTGAGGCGCGTCCAGAACGGCGCGCTGAGCGTCGCGGCGACTTGCTCGTAGTCATGCAGGCGCAACTGCTGCATGTCGGCCAGCACAGTGTTGACGGTATAGGGCAGCGTCAGGATGACGTGGGCGGCGATCAGCAGGCCGATGCTGCCCAGCCAAGGCGCGGTATCGGACGAGAACACCAGAATGAAACCGAAGCCCAGCACCAGGTCGGGCACCGCGATCGGCAGCAGGGCCATGATCTTGGCCGCCAGCCGCACCCCGCGCCGCGCGCTGGAATAGATTGCGTAGGCCAGCGGCAGCCCGATCACGACGTTCAGCACACAGGTGGCGATCACGACCTTGATGCTGGAGACGAATGCGCGCTGGAAGCTGGGGTCGGCCGCGACCTCGAGGTACCAGCGCGTGGTGAAGCCATGGGGCAGGATCGTATTGCTCCAGGACTCGCCGAACGAGCCGACGAACAGCAACGCGATCGGCGTGGCCAGAAACAGCAGATAGGCAAAAGTGATCAGCAGCATCGCATGGCATCCGCCGGGCCCGCCCCGGGGTTCATGTCATATTACTTACATTATGACGAAGCTGGAAGTCATCTTCATGACAAGGCGGCGCCCACCCCGGGGCCGGTGCGCAGCAGGTGCTCGGCCGTGCGCCGCAGCGCCTCGTCCACCGACACGCAGGCAATGACGCCGGGCATCTTCGGCGCCTCGCCCAGCGACAGGACCATATGGTCGAAATGCAGGCCGAAGGCGATCTCGGACATGGTGCCGTAGCCGCCGCCGACCGCGATCAGCACCGGGCAGGACTGGGCGATGATGGCATTGCGCGATTTGCCGATGCCGGTGGCGATCGGAATGCGGACATAGGGATTGGCGCTGCGCCAGTCGTTGTCCGGCAGCAGGCCGATCGGCTGGCCGCCCGCCTCCAGGTGGCCCTTGGCCGAGGCCTCCATGACGCCGTTGCGCCCGCCGCACAGCAACTGCAGGCCATGGCGCGCCAGCGCGGCGCCCAGCGCCTCGGCCGTGCGGTATTCCCAGTCGGACGCCTCGCGCGGGCCGATCACGGCGACCGGCACCAGGCGCGCCGTGCCCGCCAGCCGGCGCAGGGCCTCGCAGGCGTCGACCGCCCGCAGGTCTGCGGGCGCCCCCTCGCCGGCGGGCGACCATTGCCAGGCCCAGGGGTCGAAACGCAAGGCGGCGCCGGCATACAGGGCGCCGGCCTGCTGCGACCAGGAAAAAGAGGAAGTGCTCATGAGGACCGCCAAACGAGGTAGGATGGAAGGAAACGCATAATGTAAATTATCTTACATCACGATGCCACATTCTTTTCAGGAACCCATCCGCCTCAACAAGCGGCAGGCCGAGATCCTCCGGATCGTCACCCGGCAGGGCTACGCCACCATCGACGCGCTGGCGGGACGGTTCGACACCTCGCACCAGACCATACGGCGCGACATCATCCTCATGGATGGCGCCGGCCTGCTCAAGCGATTCCACGGCGGCGCCGGCATCGTCGACGGCCGGGTGCGTCCACCCTACGACGACAAGCGTCACCTGGCGATCGCCGCCAAGCGCGCCATCGCCGCCGAGGCCGCGCAGCGGATCCGCGAGAAAATGACCGTCTTCATCGACGTGGGCACCACCGCGGAAGCCCTCGCCCAGTGTCTGCTGCCGCAGCGGGCGCGCTGCCGCGTGGTCACCCCCAACCTGAACGTGGCGCTGGCCCTGGCCGGGCACCCCACGATCGAGACGGTCGCGGCCGGCGGCACGGCGCGCACCCGGGACGGCGCCGTGGTCGGCCCGTTGACGATCGCCTTCATCGAACAGTTCAGCTTCGACTACGCCTTCATCGGTTTTTCGGGCTTCGATACCGACGGCGCGCCCATGGATTTCGATCTGGACAAGGTGCTGGTCAAGCGGGCCGCCATCGCCCGCGCCGCAACCGCGACCGGGCTCGCCGATTCCAGCAAGTATCGGCGCCAGGCCAGCATCCGCCTGGTCGAGCCCGGCGGCCTGGACCAGCTGATCTCGGACCGGCGACCGCCCGCGGCGCTGACGCGCGCCCTGGGCGACGCGGGGGTGGACCTCATCCTCGCCCCCGAGGCGCTGCCGGCCGTGTCCGCCGGCCACCCGGCGTGACTGTGACTCAGCCGGCGAAGCCGCCTTCGTCCAGGAAGCGCCGCTCGTCGGGGGTCGTGTCCCGGCCCAGCACGGCATTGCGGTGGGGGAAGCGCCCGAAGCGCTGAATGATGGCGTGATGCTCGACCGCCCAGTACAGGGAATCGGGCACGTGCACGGTGTACAGGGCGACGGATTCCTCTTGCACACGCAGGTCTTCGGCATGCATGAACGGCAGGCAGACGAAATTGCGCAGGGCCGGCTCGATGCGGGGCAGGAAGTCCGCCGCGAGCGCCTGGCGCGCATGGCGCAGGGCCAGGCCGTCGGTGGCGAACATGTGGCCCGTGCCGCGAAAGGCATTGCGCGGATACTGGTCCAGCAGCAGGATGAGGGCCAGCGCGGACTCGGGCTGCAGATTCCAGTTTTCGAGGCCCAGGCGGGCCGCGCGAAAGTGCGCGTCGCGAAAGCGCCCCGAGAATTCGGTATCGAAGGCCTGGTCCTTGGCGAACCAGCGAGCCGGACCCGCCTCGCGCCAGAAGTCCAGCAGTTCCCGCGCGTCGCGGGGCGTCACGGGATCGGCATGCCGGTCTTGGCCCATGGTCCGTCCTCCAGAATCATCCGCCGTACATCATCCGGGGCAGGGTCAGGACAATGTCGGGAAACATCGCAACAAACACGACGGCCAGGTTCAACATCAGGAAAAACGGGAACGCCGCCTTCGAGATATAGAGAATGTCACGGCCCGTCATTCCTTGCAAGACGAACAGGTTCAGGCCCACGGGCGGCGTCAACTGCCCCATCTCGACGACCAGCACCAGATAGACGCCGAACCAGATCGAATCGATCCCCGAGGCCTGCACCGCCGGCAGCAGCACCGCGGTGGTCAGCACCACGATCGAGATCCCGTCCAGGAAGCATCCCATCGCGATGAAGAACACCGTCAACGCGGCCAGCAGCGCGAAGTGGCTCATGTTCATGTCGGTGATCCAGCGCGCGATGGCGGCGGGCAGGCCCGAGTACCCCATGGCGATGGTCAGGAACGCGGAGCCCGCCAGAATGAACGCGATCATCGAGGAGGACAGGGTCGCCGAGATCAGGCCTTCCTTGAACGTGCGCCAGTTCAGGTCGCCGAACAGCCAGCTCATGAGCAGCGCGACGACCACGCCGACCGCGGCCGAGTCGGTCGGGCTGGCCAGCCCCAGGTAGATCGAGCCCACCACCCCGAAGATCAGCAGCGCCACGGGCAGCAGCGTGCGCGAGGCCTTGAGTTTTTCCCCGAAGGACATGGGCGGGTCCTTGGGCGGGGTCTTGACGCGGCCGGTCGCCGACCAGATCGAGACATAGGCCATGAACAGGGCGATCACCAGCAGGCCGGGCAGCACGCCGGCGATGAACAGGCGCGCGATCGACTGCTCGGCCGCCACGCCGTAGACGATGAGGATGATGGACGGCGGGATCAGCAGCCCGAGGGTGCCGGACCCCGCGATCGTGCCCAGCACCAGGCTCTCGTCGTAGCCGCGCGCCTTGAGCTCGGGCACGGCCACCTTGGCGACGGTGGCGCAGGTCGCCGCGGACGACCCGCTGACCGCCGCGAAGATCCCCGAGGCGAGGATGCCCACGTGGCCCAGCCCGCCGGGCATCGAGCGCATCCAGGGGGCCAGGCCCGAGAACAGGTCCCGGGACATGCGCGAGCGAAACAGGATCTCGCCCATCCAGATGAACAGCGGCAGGGCCGCCAGCGACCATTCGGAAGACGAGCTCCAGATATTGGTGGCCAGCACGCTGGTGAGCGGCGCGCTGGAAAACAGCAGCACGCCGACCAGGCCGGTCAGGAACAGCGCCACCGACACCCACAGGCCGATCGCCAGGCTGCCGATCAGGGTGGCCACCAGGATGAAGGACATCATGGCATCGGACATCAGAGGGCCTCCTCGGCGGGGTTCTCGATGCGCAGGGCTTCGCTGTCGCCCCGGCGCAGCACCTCGACCAGCGTGTCGAGCGCGGCCACCAGGAACATCAGCGCGCCCAGGCAAAGGACCGATTGGGGAATCCACAGCGGAATCCGCAGCAGGCCCGAGGCGCGGTCGCCCCACATGAAGGACTGCATGGCCAGTTGGCCCAGGCTATAGGTGAAGAGCAGCCCCATGGCCACCCCGACCACCGCCACCGCCGTCAGGGTCGCGCGCCGCCCGCGCGGCGGCAGGCGCGATTCGACCAGCGTCACCCGGATGTGCGCGGCGCGGCGAAAACCCAGGCCCAGCGAGAGGAAGGTGGCGAAGGCCAGCGCATAGCCCGACAGCAGGGAGTACGAGGGAATCAGCAAGGCGTAGCTCTTGCCGAAAACGATGATCGATGCATAGTCGATCAGGTTCAGGAGAACCTGGCCGAAGACGATCACCGTGATGCCCACGAGGGACACGGCGGCCAGGCCGCCGCTGATGCGATAGATGGTATCGAGGAACTTGCGCATGGCATGGTCCTTTTGCCTGAGCAGGCTTGCAATCCGGGAAAGAAACCCATGCCGCCCCGTTGGCTGGCGCTCCCACACAAGGGGGCGCCGCCGGCCTCAGGGCAACCCGGCGCGAGAAGACCCGCGCCGGCACGGACCTTACTGGGCGCGATAGGCTTCAAGGACGGCCTCGCCGCGGGCACCGGCCTCTTTGCTCCATTCAGCGGCCATTTGCTTGCCGATGTCGTGCAGGGCCGCGTTCAGGGCGGGGCTGCCGTCGCTGACCACGATGCCGTTTTCCTGCAGCACCTTGCGCTGGGCGACGTGATCGGATTCGGCCATTTCCCAGCCGCGCTTCTCGGCGGTGGCGGCGGCATCCAGCACCGCCTTCTGCGTCGCCGGATCCAGCGCGTCGAAGACCCGCTGGTTCACCACCACGATGTTCTTGGGCAGGAAGGCGGCGACGTCATAGAAATACTTGAGGTAGTCCCACGCCTTGGTGTTCACGCCCGTCGAAGTGGAGGTCAGCATGGCGTTCACCCGGCCGGTGGTGAAGGCCTGCGCAAGGTCCGGAACCTCGACCTGGGTGGGCACCGCGCCGGCCAATTGCGCCAGGCGTTCGGTCTGCGGGCTGTAGGCGCGGAATTTCAAGCCGCGCAAATCCTCGATCTTTTCGACCGGACGGTCCGTATACAGGCCCTGGGGCGGCCAGGCCACCGAGAACAGCACCTTCAGGTTCTGGCGGCCGAGCTCCTCCTCGAGGGCGGGCTTGGAGGCCTTGTACATCTTGCGTGAATCGTCGAAGGACACGGCCACGAAGGGCACCGAATCCAGTGCAAAGATGGGGTTTTCATTGGCGAGGTTCGAGATGATGAACTCGCCGATCTGGATCTGTTGCGAACGCACGGCGTTCTTGATTTCCTGGTGCTTGATCAGGGAGCCCGCGGCATGCACGGTGATCTGCAGCTTGCCGTCGGTGGCCGCATCCACGTCCTTGGCGAACTGCAGGATGTTCTGGGTGTGGAAGTTCGATTCCGGATAGGGCGTGGCCATCTGCCAGCTCTCGGCATGGGCGGCGGCCGTGGACAACGCGAGCGCCAGGCCGGCAATAATGGTTTTATGGAAACGCATGTGTCCTCCGATGATGTTCAGGTTGTGGCCGGGGCACGGCCGCGTGTTATTAATAATAGTATCGATAAATTTGCTACAGCAAGCGTCCAAACGCATTTAGCGGGTAAACCCCAACGCCGAGCGGGTCAAAGCGCTACGCGTCGTCACCCAGGATTGTCAGCTTCCGGATGGAAGGATAGACTATCGATAACCTTATTAATAATTCGGACCGCACAGGAGACTGATCATGGCCATCCGGCACCACACGCTCGTCGAAGGCAACTGCCTGAGCTTCAAGGGCGGATTCTTCGGCTTTTCCGCGATCGTCCTGATCGAGGCCGACGGCCACGGCCCCATCCTGTTCGACACCGGGCATCACTCCACCCGCCTGATGCTGCTCGAGGCCCTGGCGGCAAAAGGCCTCGCGCCGCGCGACATCCGGACGGTCTTCCTGTCGCACCTGCATTTCGACCATGCCAACAACATCGACCTGTTTCCGGACGCCGCCTTCCACGTGGGCGCCATCGAATGGGAATACGCCCACCAGCCCTCCGAGGAGGACGTGTTCTGCAGTTTCGGGATGAACGACTACCTCGAACGCCGCGACCTGCACCTGATCCACGACGCCGAGGGCGAGCTCCTGCCGGGGCTGCACTATCGCCACGCGCCCGGCCACACGCCGGGCAGCTACCTGCTGCACTACGTCCGCGAATCGGGCGAGCGCGTCGTGCTGGCGGGCGATGCCTGCAAGACCTATCGCGAGCTGGCCACGCTCAGTTCCGCCAACGAGTACGACCGCCAGCAGCGCGCGACGCAATCGCTGCAATGGATCGCCGACCATGCCGACGTCGTCGTACCCGGCCACTTTCCCGAACTGCGCCGCAGCGCCGGAGGCTGGATCTGGGACGAGCCCTCGCGGCTGGAGCTGATCGTCCGATGAACCCCGACAGCAGGATGGCGCCCTCGGCGGGGAACATCGTCGAGCAACTGGAAGCCGACATCATCTTCGGGCGCCTGCGGCCGCACCAGGAACTCGTCGAAGACGCCCTCATGGCGCGCTTCGGCGCCAAGCGCCACATCGTGCGCGCCGCCATCCAGGAACTCGTGGCCCGCCAGATCGTGGTCAAGCCGCGCTCCAAGTCCGCGCGCGTCAAGGATCTCACTGCCGCCGAGGTCGAGGAAATCTACTACATGCGCGCCCTGCTGCAGCGCGAGGCCGCGCGCATCATGCCATTGCCGGCGGCGCCCGAGGCGCTCAAGGCCCTCAAGGAAATCCACGTGCGATACGTCGCCGCCGCCTCGGTGGGCGCCGACCAGGACCTGATCCACAGGCTCAACGACGAATTCCACCTGCAGCTGTTCGCGCTCTGCGAGCACGAAATGCTGTGCAAGGCAATCGCCTTCTACACCGAAGCCTCCAACCCGATCCGCTCGTATGGCATCAGCGACAAAAATTGGCTGCGGCGCGCCATCGCCGAACACACCGCCATGATCGAGGCCATCGAAAATCAGGACCGGGCCGCCCTCGAGACCCTGGTGGTCGACCACATGCAGCCCTCGCGTCAGCGTTGGGAGGCCATGCGCGCCGGCGCCTGAACATCCGCAACATCCCAACGGACAACCCGCCATGAAGCACGACTACCTCATCATCGGCGCCGGCATCGTCGGCGCCGCCCTGGCCGCGGAGATCGCGCGGCGCAAGCCGGCCGCCCGCATCCTCGTCGCGGAAAAAGAGGCCGGCGCCGCCCTGCACCAGACCGGCCGCAACAGCGGCGTGGTCCACTCGGGCGTCTACTACACGCCCGGCAGCCTCAAGACCCGCTTCTGCCGGGCGGGCATGGACACGACCAAGGCGTTCTGCACGGCGCGCGGCATCGGCTACGAGGAGCGCGGCAAGCTGCTGGTCGCCACCAACGCCCAGGAGGAATCGAACCTGGGCAAGCTCGAGGAGCGGGCCGCGCTCAACGGCGTGCACACCGAGCGGCTGGAGATCGCCGACCTGCAACGGCTGGAGCCCGCCATTACCGGCCGGGCGGCCCTGCGCATCCCGGCGACCGCCATCACCGACTTCGCCGGCATCACCCGGGCGCTGCTGGGCGACGTCGAGGACGCCGGCGGCACGGTGCGCTTCAACGCCCCGGTGCGCGCCGTGCGGCGGGCGGGCGATTCCTACGAGGCCGTAGTGGGGGCGGACACCGTCTCGGTGGGACAGGTCATCGCGTGCTCGGGCCTGTCGTCCGACCGCGTGGCCCGCATGCTGGGCATCGATCCGGGCGTGCGCATCCTGCCGTTCCGGGGGGAATACTTCGTCCTGCCCGCGGCGCTGAACACCATCGTCCACCACCTGATCTATCCGGTGCCGAACCCCGCCCTGCCCTTCCTCGGCGTGCACCTCACGCCCATGATCAACGGCACCATCACCGTCGGGCCGAACGCGGTGCTGGCGCTGGCCCGCGAGAACTACGCGCGCTTCAGCGTCGATCCGCGCGATGCCATCGATGCCTTGGGTTTTCCAGGCCTGTGGCGCATGCTGGCCAAGCACCCCCGCGCCACCGTGAGCGAACTGAAGGGCTCGATCTTCAAGCGGGCCTACTTGCGCGCCGTACAGAAATACTGTCCCGCCGTGCGCCTCGAGGACCTGGCCACCTACCGCAGCGCCAACCGCGCCCAGGCCGTGCGCCCCGACGGCACACTGGTCGACGACTTCCTGATCGAGCGCATCGGCGGCGTCACCGCCATCCTCAATGCGCCTTCGCCGGCCGCCACCGGCGCGATGCCCATCGCCGCCAAGATCGCGGACGACATCCTGTAGCGTCCGGCACGGCGGGCGTGGCCTTCGCCCGCGCGCCGGCGGCGCCTATCGCCGCACGGGCGCCACCGGACCGGGCATGAACCGCCAGACGATCAGCCACCCCAGCGCCTGCACCGCGATCAAGGTGGCGACGGTCCCCTGCCATCCGCCGGCCTCATAGGCCATGCCGCAGCCCCAGGCGCCCACGAAGCCGCCGCAATAATAGGTCGCGTAATACAGGCCGCTGGCCAGCGAGCGGCCATGAGTGATCCGGCGGGCGATGAAGCTCATGGTGGACGACTGCGTGACGAATATGCCGCAAGCGGCCGCCGCCAGGCCCGCCACGATGCCCCAGGACGACTGAACGAGCGAGCCCAGCACGCCCAGCATCGAAACGGCCACGGACAGCAGCACCGTACCGCGAGCGCCGATGCGCGGGATGAGGCGCCCGGCCAGGGGCGTGACGAACGCGCCCAGCAGATACACGCTGAAGATATTGGCCAGCCCGCCGGGACTGAAGTGGTAGGGGGCGGCCGCCAGGTGCAGATTGACGTAGGTGAACATCCCGACCAGGGAAAACAGGACCGTGAATCCCAGCGCGCAAGCCACCCGCAGATTGGGGTTGCGCAGCAGTTGGCCCAGCGTCGCCATCCCGCTGGAAAAATGCGCATTGGCGACGAAGTGGCGCGAGGCGGGCAGGCCCCGCCACACCAGCCAAGTGCCGGCGAAGTTCAGCAGGGCCATCACGCCGAAGGCCGTGCGCCAGGCCATGAATTCCGTCAAATGCCCCAGCAGGAAACGGCCCATGAAGCCGCCCAGCACGGTGCCGGCGACATAGCCGGTCATGACCCGCACCATCGAGGTCCCGCGAAATTCCTCGCCGATATAGGCGATGATCACCACCGACACGCCGGGGACGGCCAGTCCCTGCAGAAAGCGCAGCACCCACAACCCCTGGATGGTCTGCACCTGCGTCATCAAGGCCGTCGGGATGGCCAGCGCAAACACCGAGGCCACCACCAGCCACTTGCGGCCCATCGCGTCCGACAGCATGCCGATGAAGGGCGAGATCAGGGCCACGGCCAGCACGGTCATCCCCACCGCATTGCCGATCTCGACCACCGTGGCGTCCAGGTCCTGCTGCAGCTGCGGCAGGATCGACTGCACGGAATACACCTGCAGGAAGGCGAAGACACCGACCAGCCCCATGGTCAGCATCAGAGTCGGCGTCAGGCGATGATAATCGTCCGGACCGGCGGGCCGGCCGGCGGGCCCGGGGCGCGCCGGGCGCGCGGACAGATGAATCTTGAACATGGGGCGGGATCGTATCCTTCGAGGGGGGCGCAGCGGAAACCCGGCGGTGCTTTACCGGACCGCCAGGCTCACATAATATGATTTTTCACCATTGCCGTTCACCGGCCGGGAGACTCACCATGCCCCGCTTGACCGCCAAGGACTTTGCTCCGGAACTGCTGGAACTCTACGACTTCTATGCGCACGGCCTCATCAGCAAGCGCGAATTCCTCGGCCGGGCGGCGCGGTTCGCCGCCGGCGGGCTGACCGCCTCGGCCCTCCTCGCCTCGCTCAGCCCGGATTATGCGCTGGCCGAGCAGGTCTCGTTCACCGACCCGGACATTCTCGCCGAATACATCGAATATCCCTCGCCCAAGGGCAACGGCACCGTGCGCGCCTACCTGGTCCGGCCCGCCAAGGCGGCCGGCAAGATCCCGGGGGTGGTGGTGGTCCACGAAAACCGCGGGCTCAACCCCTACATCGAGGACGTGGCGCGGCGCCTGGCCAAGGCCGGCTTCATGGCGCTCGCGCCCGACGGCCTGAGCTCGAAAGGCGGCTACCCGGGCAACGACGACAAGGGCCGCGAACTGCAGCAGCAGGTCGATCCGCAAAAACTGATGAACGATTTCTTTGCCGCCGTCGAGTTCATGCCTACGCTGGCCGGGGCATCCGGCAAGACCGGCATCATCGGCTTTTGCTATGGCGGCGGCGTCGCCAACGCGGCGGCCGTCGCCTACCCCGAACTGGCGGCCGCCGTGCCGTTCTACGGCATGCAGCCCCGTCCCGAGGATGTGCCCCGGATCCAGGCGCCCCTGCTGCTGCACTACGCCGGCAACGACGAACGCGTCAACGCCGGCTGGCCGGCCTACGAGGCGGCGCTCAAGGCCGCGGGCAAGACCTACGAGGCGCACATCTACCCCGGCGTCAACCACGGCTTCCACAACGACTCGACCCCGCGCTACGATCAGGCCGCCGCCGAACTGGCCTGGACCCGCAGCATCGATTGGTTCCAACGCTACCTGGCGTAGCGTGCCGTTCGACGCTTCAAAAATCCAGCGGCCGCCAGTACCCGGTCAATTCCAGGTAACCGCGGCCGACCCGACGGCCGCCGCGCAGCGCCGACACTGCGCCCTCCCAGTACACCGCCCCGGTACTGGCGCGGGAATCCAGCTCCTGGTCATCCATCAGGGGCTCCAGTTCCAGCACCAGATCGCCCGCACGCACGCGCATGGACACCGGATACTCGGCGCCCGTCCGGGGCGATCGCCACCGCCGCCGCGGACTGAATTCGATCTGGTCGGGCCGCAGCACGGTCGTGTCGCCGTCCGCCCGGCGCACCGTCCCCCCCGCCCATAGCGCCTTGCCCGCGCCGTCGCGGATCCGGAAGGCCATCACGGCGCCACCGTCGTCCAGATTGATGCCGGTCCAGTCCCAGCCGACACCGTCCGCGGCCAGCACCTCGGAGGACCACTCGTGATCCAGCCAGGCGGTCCCGCTGACCGCCGTGCGCACATCGCCGCGCGTCACATGGCCGCCGACGGCCAGTTGCGGGCGGCTGTAGTAGTAGCTGGCCTGCGCCGGCAGCCGGCCCTTGCGGCTGTAGCCCGCATCGCCCTCCAGCAATATCGGGCTGGTGGGCGTGAATGCCAGCTCGAGGGTGAAATCGCGCGCCGGGATGCGGCTGCGGTAGGTGCCGTCCGGATCGCGCGCCAGCGACCAATCGCCGATGTGCACCCGCGTGTCGCCGACGGCGGCCTCGGCCAGGCCAAAGCCCGCGCGCGCCGAGCGCTGGTCGTGCAGCAGGCTGCCCACCGCGGGGTCGGCGAGGGCCGCATGGGCGAAGAGCAATTGCCCGGGCGCGAACCGGCTGGGATTGCGCGTGTCCAGCGGCGGGCGCGAGCGAAAGAAGGTCAGCTGAAACCCGATCGGCGGCCCCTCCGCCGCCTGCAGCCAGCCCGTGACATACCACCATTCGGTGCGGAACGCCGGATGTGCGCCATGGTCCTGCGGGAACCGCAGCGCCTGGCCGGGCACGACGGCCGGATAGTCGGGCAGGTTCCCGGCGGGAGGCGCTGCCTGGACCGTCAGCAACAGCGTCCACGACAGCAGGCAGCCGCCCAACAGGCGCCTCATCACCAATCCTCCCGCACGGCGCGCACGGCGCCTGCCGACATGGCGCGCCGGCCGCTGGCCAGCGCCGTCAGCGAGGCGGCCGCGACCAGCGCCAGCAAGGCGGTGACGAGCAGGCCCCACGGCATGTGCATCGTCATCGTCCAATGAAAAGACTGCGGATTGACGACGGTCACCAGGACCAGCGCCACGCCCCAGCCCAGGGCCAGGCCCACGGCGCCGCCCAGCGCGCCGAGCATCGCGCCCTCCAGCGCCAGCATTGCCCCGATCTGGCCGCGCGTCATGCCGATGTGCCGCAACATGCCGAATTCCCGCGCACGCGCCAAGGCCTGCGCGCCGAAGCCGACCCCGACGCCGAACAGGCCGATGACGATCGCCACGGCCTCCAGCAAATACGTGACCGCAAAGCTGCGGTCGAAGATCCGCAGGCTCAGGCCACGGATCTCGCCGGGGGTCCGGAATGCCAGGCGGTCCGCGTCGGGCAGCCGTGCCCGGATGGTGGCGATCGCCTCGCCGACATCGATGTCCGGCGCCAGCCACAAGGCGGCTTCCATCGGCCGGCGCTCGCCCGTCATCCGGTATGCATCCCCGGCATCGATGACGATGGCGCCGTACTGGCGCGCATAATCGCGCCAGATCCCCGCCACCACGAAGGCGTGCCAGCGGCCCGCCAAGGGCAGCTCGATGTGCTGGCCCGGGGCCATGCCGTACAGATCCGCCATCGCCTCGCTGATCCAGGCCGGCGGCGGCCCGTCCGGCGGCGGATCGACGGCTGCGCCGACCAGGGCCAGCCTGGCCTCGGGATGCCGCGCATCGATGGGCCGGATGATGAGGTCGACGGGCGGCCGCTGCGGGTCCAGCGTCAGGCGATCGGTCTGCGTGAACTCGGCGCGCGCCACGCCCGGCGCCGCCTCGATCAGCCGCCGATCCTGGTCGGACAAATGACCGGCGGCCGTGCGCAAATACAATTGCGCCGGCACCACGGTGTCGAGCCATTGCCCGAAGGACACGCGGAAACTGTGCACCATGATCGCCATGGCCGCCATCAGGCTGAAGCTCACCACCACGCCGGCCAGGCCGATCGCCGCGCGTCCAGGCGCCGCCGCGGGTTGCGCCAGAGCCAGGTAAGGCACGACGCGGCGCGGCCGGGGCGCGTGGCCGAACACCCCGTGCGCCACCCAGGGCATCCAGAGTATCGCCGCCACCAGCCAGGCGGCGATCGCCAGGTAGGCGGGAATCGGCAGCCCACCCACCGGGCCGGCCTGGGCCAGGATGATCCCCGCCGCCGCCAGGGCCGCGGCCGGCCAGGGCGAGCGCAAGCGCACCAGCGAGGCGTCCTCGTCGCCGGCCTTGAGTGCCCGCGCGGGCGGCGCGCGCGAGGCGTCCCACGCGGGCGCCAGGCCGCCCAGCACCGCGGCCGCCGTCCCCAACAGCGCAAACATCAGCGCCGCCGGCACCGAAAACCGCAGCGCCGGACGCAGGCCCGGGAAATAGCCGGCTCCCAGGTCGCCGCCGTAGCGCAAGGCGGCCCCCGCAAAGGCCGCGCCCAGCGCAATGCCCAACAGCGATCCCGTCACCCCCAGCAGCAGGCTTTCGGCCAGCACCAGGCGGCGCACACCGCGGCGCGTCATGCCCAGCGCCCGCAGCAGCGCCAACTGGGCGCGCCGCGAGACCACCGACAGGGCCTGCCCCGAGAACACCAGGAACGCGCCGGTGAACAGCGCCACCAGCGCCAGCACATCCAGGTTGACGCGATAGGCCCGCGACAGGTTCGAGGCCACCTGGCCGGCGTCCTCCGGCGTGCGCACCGCCACTCCGGGCGGCAGCAGGGCCGCGATTGTCCGGCGGGCGGCCTGCGGATCCACGCCGGGACGCAGCCTGAGGTCGATGCCTTGCACCTGGCCCAGGCGTCCGAAACGCCACTGCGCGGCCGCGATGTCCATGACCGCCAGGCGGGCGCCCGCTATGGAAACCGTGCCCGCCACTCGCAGCGAGACCGTGGCCGAGCCCGTGTGCGCCTCGAGCCGGCCGCCAGGCTCCAGGCCCAGCCATGCCAGGGCCGCGGGCGACAGAAAGACGGCCTCGGGGTCCAGCGTATCCAGCTGCGCACCCGAGCCCTCCGGTGCGCGGCCGATCAGTCCCGGGTTGACCGCCCGGGCCCGAAACACGTCCACGCCCAGCAGTTGCAGGGGCTCGCGACGCCCCGGCAGCGCAAGTTCCGCCTCCACGATCGGACTGGCGGCGGCGACCTCGGGCAAGGCGGCCAGGCGCGGGTACAGATTTTCATCAAAGCCGCTGCGCGGCCCGCGCACCTCCAGGTCGGCCTGCCCGGCCAGTGTGCGCACCGCCTGCGAAAACTCGGCCAGGGCCGCATGGTTGATCAGATACACGGCGTAGCCCATCGCCACACCGATGGCGATCGCGGCCACGCCGACCAGCGCACGGCCCGCGTGGGCGCGCATCTGGGCGGCCAGCAACACACGGACGAGCGGCGGCACCATGACCATGGCCTACACCGGCGGGCGATCCGCGGGATCGTGGGGCGCCAACCCCTGAGCGGTCAACCGCAACACCCGGTCGGCACCGGCCGCGGCGGCGGCCGAATGGGTCACCAGCAGTCCCATCGTGCCTGCGGCGCCATCCTCCTTGATCCGCCGGCGCAACAGGGCCAGGATTTGCGCGGCGCTGTCCTGGTCCAGGTTGCCGGTGGGTTCGTCGGCCAGGATCAGGCGGGGCCGATGCACCAGCGCCCGCGCGATCGCCACCCGCTGCAGCTCGCCGCCCGACAGCTCGCGCGGCAGGCTGGCGCCGCGCCCGCCCAGACCGACCTCGTCCAGAGCCGCCTGGACGCGCCGCCGCGCCTCGCGCCGGTCGATGCCGTTCAGCAGCAGGGGCAGCTCGACATTCGCGGCAACGTCGAGCTGCGGCAGCACATGGAACGCCTGGAACACGAAACCCATGGCGCGCCGCCGCAGCCGCGTCGCCCCGTCGTCATCCAGCGCATGGACATCCTGGCCGTCGAGCACGATCCGCCCCTCGTCGGGCCGGTCCAGGCCGGCGATCAGGTTCAGCAAGGTCGATTTGCCGACGCCCGACTCGCCCATGACGGCCACATATTCCCCGGCCCGCAGCTCCAGGCCGAGGCCGCGGAACACCGTGCGCGCTTGCGCGCCGCCGACCGTCTTGACCACGGCGTCCAGCACCAGCATGAGGTCCTCCTATCGATCCCGGTTCCTGCCGCACCATTGTACGAGTGCCGCGCTGCACGTCGCGTTCCAGGAGCGGCCGGCGTCGATCCGGCGCTTGCGGTCGCTATACTGCATATGCCGAGCCCAGCCCCGCCATACGGGCCGCGGGATCGACCCGATGGCCCCGTCGGCGGCCATGGAGACGCTCAGCGAGGTCCCAATGAGGCGGAGGGTGGCGCGTATCGTCCAACAGCACGCAGGCCGGTTCCTGGCCGGCGCCGGCCAGGCCTGAACCCATGGCGGGCACGCCAATCCGGGTCGTCGGCGCCCTGGGCACGGCACAAACGCTGGCTTGGGCCTCCTCCTATTACCTGCCGGCCATGCTGGCGGTGCCCATGGCTGCGGACCTGGGCCTGTCGGCTCCGACGGTCTATGCGGCCTTCTCGGGGGCCATGGTCGCCTCGGCCCTGGCCGGCCCATGGGCCGGGCGGGCGATCGACCGCCGCGGCGGCCATGTCGTCCTCAGCGCCACCAGCCTGGTGTTCGCGCTGGGCCTGACCGCTCTGGGCTTCGCGCAAGGCCTCTGGACCATGGTCGCCGCCTGGCTCCTCATCGGCGTGGCCATGGGCGCCGGCCTGTACGAGGCCGCGTTTTCCTGCCTGGTGCGCCTGTACGGACCGCAGGCCCGCGGCGCCATCACCGGCATCACGCTGATCGCCGGATTCGCCAGCACCGTCGGCTGGCCCCTGTCCGCCTGGATGGACCTGCAGTTCGGCTGGCGCGGCGCATGCTTCGGCTGGGCCGTCCTGCACCTGCTGGTGGGGCTGCCGTTGAATGCCTGGCTGCCGAGGGCGCCCGCCCCGGCGAAGCCCGACCTCCCGCCGGCCGACGATCCGAGGCCCGAGGCCCCGCCCCCCGCCGCAGGGGCGCAGCGGCCGGGCTTCACCAGCGCCCTTCTCGCCTTTGTATTCGCGGCCACCTGGTTCATCAGCACGGCCATGGCCACGCACCTGCCCCGAACTCTGGAGGCGGCCGGCACGACACTCGCCACCGCGGTCGCCGTGGGCACCCTCATCGGGCCCGCACAAGTGGCGGGCCGCCTGCTGGAATTCGGCTTTCTGCGGCGCGTCCACCCCCTGCTGTCGGCGCGCCTGGCGGCCCTGGCGCACCCCGCCGGCGTGGCGGTGCTGTTGACGGCGGGGCCGGCGGCGGCCCCGGCCTTCGCCATCTTGCACGGCGCCGGCAACGGCATCCTGACCATCGCCAAGGGCACCCTGCCGCTGGTGCTCTTCGGCCCGCGGGGTTACGGCGAGCGGCAGGGCTGGCTGATGATGCCCGCCCGGGTCGCGCAGGCGCTGGCGCCGCTGCTGTTCGGATTGGCGCTGGACGCCTGGGGCGCCCAGGCCCTGTGGTTGTCCGGCGGCATCGGCCTGGCGGCCTGTGGCGCACTGATGGTGTTGCGGATGCGGCCTTGATGTCGGCCTGCGCCTTTCAGGCTGCCCGGCTTTTGCCGGGCCGCCTCAAGATCGCGGCGTCCCCTCAGCAGCCGGCGTTGGCCAGCAACGACTGTACAGCGTCCGCCAGCGCCTGGCCGAGGACCCGGTGCTGTTCAAGGTCGAGATGAACGCCGTCCACCGTGCTGGTGGTGGTCACACTGCCGGCATCGAAGAAATGGCAATCCGCCTCATCGCATACCTGGCGATACGCGGCGGCTAAGCCGACGCATTTCCTCTCGCCGCCCTCGAATTTCGGCGCGATCGGCCCCTTCGGCGTCTGCAATGCTGGCGGCGCCACCACGAGGATGTCGGGCACGGGCATGCCGGGCTCGACGGGAGCGGAACGAATCGCGGCAATCAAAGCAAGAATGCCCTGAGACGAGTGCCATGCGTTGTACTCATGCATGGACTGGAAATCGTTGGTGCCCAGCATCAGGACAACCAGCGAGAGCGGCGAGTGGATTTCAATACGCTGCGCCAGGCCGACCAGACCGTTGCGGCCCGGTTTGAACGGATCGTCCCATACGGTGCGCCGGCCATTGAGGCAATCCTCGATGACACGGACTTTGCGTTCAGGGGTAGTGAGGCGGGTCTCCATGACACCCGGCCAACGCTGCTCGAACAGCAACCGTTTCCGCGTCGTGGGGATGATGCCCCAGGACAAGGAGTCCGCATAAACCAGGATGTGCTGCATGGCTGCCTCCGCGATGTTGGAAGATGACATGGAGATTCTATAAGTTGAGCATCAATCATCGGAGGGAAGCCAGCGGACACTCAGCTGGAAAATCCGGCACACCTGCACCAAGGTACTATCAGCCGCTTGATTTTATGTAACCTTGACTGTAGTTTTGGACAGTGGCTCGCGCACTTCGTAGCAGTCATTTTTCGTGCTTGAAGCTCCACTCTGGCCCTTAAGAAATCTATCCTCCTCGGGCACACGTAAACGCTAGCACCAGCGCATTAGTGGCAAGACGATGCCTTCCTGGGCCTCATGCTGCGAAGGAGGTTCGACGTCGAGGAGAAGAAAAAGGCTGCATCCCCAGTGCAGGTTTAACCTATGAGGAGAGAACAATGATGCAAAATTTGGAAGGGAGTATCGTGCCTCTCGTGACAATTCTAATAGTCGTACTCACGGCTCTGTGGATTGCCCTACCGTTTGCCGTATTCGGCAAGAAGCCACTCGATGCCATCTTGGTGGAGCTGAAGAAACGGAACAGGGTGGATCGGTGATGAATGATGAGGACAACTCCGGCCTCTAAGGCATCCTGACTGAGTGCTTGCTGTTGAAGGCCTACTTCAAACCAGAAAGTAACTGAATATTTTTTATTAATATGAATGTGTGGACTGACATGATGAGACTTAAGATTATTGGTGCCGCCTTGCTTGTCATCCTGCTACAAGCATGTGCATACAAGGGACAAATCCAGAGCGTAAGCGGCGCTGCAGAGGTCATGCCTACGCGTCATATCGACGCTGACGCAGCTGTCAGAATCGATCCTGAACTATCCGAGATATCCAAGAAAGTGAGCATCGGATTTGTGTGTGGGGCCCATAACTACACCATTGCCCCGGGGTCCGCAGTGTCCGAGTCCATCATGCGCACCCTGGACCCAGCCTTCAGATCCATATCGCGGGTTGAAACGCGGGAAGAGAGGCCCGGCGCCTATTTCCTCGATTTCAAGCTTGATGAATTTTCCCCGAGATTAAAGTTCAATCCGGGGTTCTGGATGGCCACACCAGAATCAACAGCCGAGATATCCATCCGAGTCAGTGCATTCAGGCCCGACGGGACTCCCGCCATTCGGACGACAGCGCGTGGACAGGGACATCATGAAGACGGTGCGGGCAGCTGCGACAAAGGAATGGATATTGTTGAAGAAGCCACGCGGGAGGCTGTGCAACGAGCAATGGAGGATTTGGCACAAAAGCTCATCAACAGCAAGGCCCTGATTGAAGATTAGGCTCAGAGTACCTTCGCTAGATGATGAACCACGACTTCCCGCTCAGAACGACTCTTTGGCGCCACATTGTGAATGATCTTTTTGTACCCGCTTTCATACCCGCTTTTGAAATTCCGCCCCATCCTCATGCGGTCACCAATTCCTTGTCAACCTGACGCAGGCGGTAGGGGCGAATCAGCACCTCGGCGGGCAGCTTCAGGCCCTCGGTCAGCTTGCGGATCATTTCCAATGACAGGAGGCGGACACGGTTCAGGATGTCCGACACCCGGCCACGCGGCCCGATGTAGGGCTCCAGGTCCTTGCGTGCCAGGCCGCGCGCTTCCATGACGTGCCCCAGGAAATCGATGGGGTCAGGGTCGGTAATCGGGAAGCGCTCGTGCTCGTATTGCTCGATCAGCAGGGTCAGCATGTCCAGTTGGTCGGCGGCCGGCGACTTGGCAGGAGCATCCCACAGGCGATCCACTTCAACTAGCGCCGCCCGGTAGTCTTTCCTGGTGCGACTCAGCTTGAGTTCCATGCTGGGCTCCTTCAAATACCTTCCAAGTTGCCCGGCTTGCCAAGGCGTACCACGACCTCAACGGCGTTTCAGCATCAGGATGAAATTCCCAGAACGTCCGCAGGGCGGAAAGGGCGATGATGCTTTTGAAAATCCGTCATACCTCCGCCAGCCGTCCCACCGTATCGGGGAATTTATCGACCAAGCGAATCAACAGGGCGGCCTGGGCGTTAGGCCTGGCTCGCCCTTGCTCCCAGTTTTCCAGCGTGCGGGGGTTGGTGCGCAGGTAGCGAGCGAACACCGCCCGCGACAGGTTCAGGCGCTCGCGCAGGGCCAGCAGCTCATCGGCTGTCACGTCCGGCACCGGGTGCATTTCCACCTCGTGCGTGCGCAGCGTCTGTTTGCCGGTGCGCGCGTCGGCAAGATCATCCAGCCCCCGCATCAATTCGTTGAATAGGTTTCGCTTCTGCTTTTTCATCGCTGTAGCTCCAGTTCCAGTTTCAACCGCGCCTTGAACGCCCGTTTTTCCTCTGCGATCAAGACGGCCATTTCGTCCGTGTCGTACAGAGTGAACAGTCAAAATTGCGAGCCGCCATCCCACCAGTAGTAGATCACCCGCAAGCCGCCGCGCTTACCCTTGCTCCGACGCGGGTCGCCGTGCCGCAGCTTGCGCAGACCACCCGTACCCTCGATCACGTCCCCCGCTTCGGGATTCTTCATCATGGCCTCTTGGAGACCGCGGAAACCCTCGTCGTCCAGATAGTCGGACCGGTAGCGGGAAAAGGTGGATAGTTCGATGAAAATGGCTTTCATCGCTCAAATTTTACGCAAACTGCGTATACACAAGGAGCCCAAGGCAATTGTGCAGCAGCCTGTTGCACAATTGCCGCGTCTGCCCAGACCTCGACAAGCGCTCGCATGTACTTGAGGTTGCGCGGCGAAGACCGAAAAGGCGCGTAGCTACTTCTGCAGCAAGTCCTGCAGAAACTCCGACTCCGGCTTCGCCGCTGAGACAAACAGTTGATCGCGGGCTCGGGTGCAGGCCACATATAGCAACTGGCGCTCGGTGTTATAGATTTCGGTCAGCTCGGCCTCGTCGGCGGCGGTGTCGATGCGGATCTGTGAAGGAATGATGTCGTCATCGCAGGCCATCACCGCGACCACGCGAAACTCCATGCCCTTGGCCAAATGCATGGTGGTAATGCTGACAAAGCCCTCTTCCGTCGCCATGTCCTTGCCCAGCACGCGCCCCTGCAAGCCAGCGGCTTTGACTGCCGCCTGCGCGCGAGACAGTTCGTTTTCGGATCGGACGAAGACGCCGATTTCCTGCGGTAGCACGCCGCTGGCGTTGCATTGCTTCAACCATGCGCCGACGGCTTGGCTTTCCACATCGGCATCGGCGTAGCTGCAGATGGTCGGCTCCGGCCCATTGAACACGGAAATCGCCCCTTTGCGGCTTTCGACATTTCCGTCCACGTCGGATACCTCGGGGCCAAGCAGCCGGTCCGCCTGGCAACGGATCTGATGCGAGGTGCGGTAGTTGATCTTGAGCGTACGCGAACGGCCACGCACCTCCACACCCAGGGATTTCCACGAGAACGGCGTCTGAAAAATGCGTTGACCGAGGTCACCAGCGAAGAACAGAGCATTGGCGCGGTTGCCTGCAATCGCCGCGAGGAAGCGCAGTTGTTGCACACCAATGTCCTGCGCCTCATCCACCACGATGTAATCGAATACCGGATGCTTGCGCCTGGGCATGACCTCAGCCAGATTGGCGAACATTTCGGCGGCGGTGATCTTACCGGCCTGCTTCAATTGCGACTTTACCTGGGCGAACACCTGCCAACATAAGGCCCGCTGCGTCTCCGACAGGCGCGTCTTGCGGCCCAACCGCTTGGCGTCTCGGTAAGCCTCCCAGCCATCGATCTGCCAAGCATCCACCACATCATCCCATTCGGACAGCAGAAACGCAGCATTGGCTTTCAGGCCATCGGCCTGCGTGGCAGCAGTCTTCAGCAGCGCGGAAATTTCATCCCTGCCAGCGAAGACCGGTTTGCCGAATTCAGCCGAATACAAGCGAATGCCGATGGCCTCCATCGCGACCACGTCGATGCGTTCGCCGAGTCTCGGGGTATTCCAGATCAGCCGGTACAAATTACCCCGCAGTGCGTTGGCCAAGGTGTCCGAGAACGTGGAAAGCAGCACGCGCGCGTCCTCCTCCTTACGCGCCAGGTATACGGCGCGGTGCAAGGCCACCACAGTCTTGCCCGTGCCCGCCGAGCCCGATACGCGCGCCGCGCCGTTGTAGTTCCGTTCGACGAGTTGCCGCTGCGCCGGATGCAGGAACACTGTCCACTTGTCCCATGGGTACTCCAGGGCGCGGGCCAGTTCGTCCGTATCCGCCATGACGCGGAAGCGGCGTTGCGCATCCGGGTGCTGAAATGGATCGGCCCCTTTGCCCGTGACTTCCGACAATACCGGCACGCCGCCGGTTGCCAGTTCCAGCAGGGCTTCCGCGGCCTCGCCAGGCAGGTGATCGGCCAGTTCCAGCAGCGAATCCTCGTCCGCAGCCTTCACGTCAGCCAGCCATTCCTGCGGCACGCCATAGGCCAGTAGTTGCGCGTCATCATATGACCTGAACAGCTTTGGCTGCTGCTTCTTGACCTGTCTGCTGTCATCGACGCAGTGCGGAACGACGATTTCCTGGACACGCTCGCGCATTTCAACGAGCTGTGCCGCGCCGGTGGCCGGATGCACCTCCAGTTTGCGCCGTTCGGCCCACTGGTAAGCCTTGTCGTGATGATCGACGTAGCACAGCAGCAGGCTGCCAGCGGTCTTATGAACAATCAAGCGGATGTCGCGGCTGACACGCACCGACCAGAAATTGGGGTCTTTGGCCTTGTCGAGCTTGTGGACACTCATGCCGTTGCCGGCGGGATCCATCTGCAAGTCAAAGGCAGTGGTCTTGGCTGCTTTCTGCTCATCGCCGGTCAGACGGGCGAGGCTGGCGGTAAAGGTGTCGGCGATGCGAAATTGCATCCATCAATCTCCCTTCACATCAACAACATTAACTTGCCACTCCTTGCACAGCTTTCGGAATGAACGACTATTGTCGAACGCCTGCTGCAGATCGAAGTGCGCCGTGAAAGCGGGTTGATCCAGCACTTCGCTGTAGGTTCTGCCCTCCATGTTCCGACGTAACCAGCCTTTCGCATCTCGTGGCGTCTCCGCCGCTACCAGGCCGTCACCCGGGCAACTGAATCCTCGGTGCCCATCAAGTGACCTGGCAGCCGCAATGAACCAGGCCTCGTACTCACGATTGGCCAGCACCACGGACAAACGTCGGTGCGACACATGCTGTTTTGCACGCTGATAAACCTCGGCCGCCAAGGCGGCCGGGCAATCGTCATCAGCATCCAGCACCACCAGAATCCATCCCTGCTCACCGCACTTGGCGGCCGCCAGCAGCAGTTGCTTGCGAAACTCGTCGTCGCGATTGAGGAAACGATCGCGCCGCACGCGAATGGGCGGCAACGCTTGCGCATAGCCATGCCCAGGACGCCACTCGTTCAGGCGGCGCAGCAACACCGGCAGGGCGGCCACCTCGCCATCGCCTTCTACGATGCTGGCTATCGGGATCATGCGAAACCCGACTCGTTGAAAAGATCGCCGGAGGCAGCCTTGTCTTGCTGTTCTATGCTGGCGCGATCAGGTGCCAGCTGGTTCATGCGCAATAGTTCACCAGCCGAGAACAAGTAATCCCTCATGACTTGACGCGAACCCTCATCCAGCGGCGCGATCTTGGTTTCACCCGCCTCGGACACCACTGCCAACACGGCATCCGCGTCGATATTACGGTCATCCAGCAAGTCTGGACTGTGACTGGTCACCAGGACTTGTGTGGTTTTGGATGCGCGCACCAGCGCCTCACGCAGCGCCGCGCTGGCCGCTGGATGCAAAGCAGTTTCGGGTTCTTCGATGCCGATCAAAGTCGGCGAATAATCCACATTGCCCTGCAGCAATGCTGACAGGACGCCCAAAGCACGCAACGTACCATCAGACATATTCTGTGCGAGGAAGCGCCACGGGTGCCCGGAGCCCGCCATGTCCTGGCGGAATTCCAGTGTCTCCATCGGTCCGATGGGTTTGCGCTCGACGCCATGCACCATCGGTGCCACGGAGTGCAGATACTCCTGAATTAGAAGCATCTGGTCAGGCGCCACTTTTTCCAGGTGCCCAATCACACTAGCGATGTTCTCACCGGCCGACCGCAGCAATCGGCCATCCTGGGGCTTCTGCAACTCGCGCATCAACTTTGGATTGAGGTTATAGAAACCCATCGCCGTCAACGCATCGAACACTGGGCGGAAAGCCGTCAGGCCCGATGCGACCACGAGAGCCAACCGGTCGGCCGTGACCGACGGGAAGGTGTTTTCACTACTGTCGCGCAGCTTGCCTTTTTCAATACGGAAGAATGGCCCTTTGCCGATGCCCGCGACGACACATTCCTCTCTTTGTACCTCGTAGCCACCGTTTTTCAGCGCCCCGATGACAAAGCCATAGTGCCCCGCTTGGCCAGCGGGCAAGGCAAACTCGATCCGGATCGCGAAATGCGTGGGATGGCCGCCGCTGCGGCGACGCACCTCATTGATACCGCCACGTTCATTCAACGCGCTATCCAGCGAGCTGAAAAGCGCATCACGCACGAAATGCAGAGCATCCATGAAATTGCTCTTGCCCGCGCCATTGTGGCCGACCAGATAGGTCAATGGGCGCAAGCGCACATCGCAGTAGCCGATGCTCTTGTAGTTCCGCAGGACGACACGGTTAATGAAAGGTGCTTTCATCATGCTGTTGTCTCCGCATCAAACCTTGAACACCTTCATGACCTCATCCCCAAGATGATTGATGACCTTCACCGCAAACCGCCCGGTGCCCGGCGTCGGGAATGGACGCGATGTGTCACTGTTGAGCGTTGCCCAGGCATCGGGGTCGATTTCAGCCTTGAGGGTGGTCTTCAACGCCTTGTACGGGTCGTTAGCGCCGAGGAAGTAGGCGTGGCGGACGAAGAACGATTCCTCATTGTAGTCAGTGTCGAGGAACCAGCAGGCGATGCCGTCCGCGCCATCGCTGCGAACTTCGCCGGTGCTGGGGTGGAACACGTCCACGCCGTTGATCTTGACCACCAGTTGCCCATCGGCGGGCACCTCGATGACGTCGCGCTTGCCGTCGTATTTACGGATGCTGCGGCCCTGCGTGTCCAACACGTCCACATCCGGTTCACCGAAGATCACGAACAGGTTGCCCTTGCCGGTATTTTTCAGGTCTTCGGCCATGTGCAGGTCGGCGTTCATGCGCGCCTTCAGCACATTAATGCGGCCCAGCTTGCTGAATTCGCTGGCGGCGGCGTCATAGCTGAAGGCGCAGGCGATGAGCACATCGAAATTGGCGTCGCCGGCCTCGCGGGCAGCATCGACCAGGTCGGCGCGGGTGACGGTGCCGAATTCCGGGCCGATCATGATACCGGCGCGTTTCACCTGCCCATTTTCCAGATAGCGGCCTTCGGCGCAGATCAGATTCCCCGGCCACGGCTCCAGTGCGGTGAAGTCAATCTTGTCGGCCTTGTGCGCCTGCTGCACACCGGCGGTGCGCAAGTTGTCCAGGATCAGGCTGATGAAGTCCTGGCCGTACTCCGCTTGAGTCTCGGCCACGTGGTCGATCAGGTTGTCTTCCTCGTCCACGCCCAGCACGCGGTGCGGCGACAGCGATTCCACGGTGAAGGGACCGGCCACGCGCACGCGCTTCTTGTCCTCGTAGGGCTTGTCGTAGAGGAACTCGAACTCGGCCTTGGCAGCGATGGAGGCGTCGATTTCCTTTTGCCGGGCAATGCGTTGCTGCCACCATTCGGCATGCAGCTTTTTGGCTTCCTCGCTCCACTTTGCATCGGCCTCACGTGGAATCTCCCATTCCTGCCACTGCTTGCCAAGTGTCTTGTTCAGCGCTTCGCGCAACGGCTCCAGCAAGGTCTGGAACTTGTCCCAGATGACGTCGATCTCGGTGTTGTTGGCGATGGATTTGAGGGTGATGTGCGGCACGCGCTCATACACGAAGCCGTGGGCAATGTTGCCGTACACGGGTTGCGAGGATGGCGCGCTGCGGGTGATCTCGGCTTCCTTCTGCCGGCCTTCGCGGGAATCGGCCAGCAGGTAGAATGGGTATCGTGCGCCCATGATGCGGGCGCGGGCTAATGCCAGCGCCACGCGGCTGGTGTCGATGGTGATCCAGCGGCGGCCCCATTGTTCGGCGACATAGGCGGTAGTGCCGGAGCCGCAGGTGGGGTCAAGGACCAAGTCGCCGGGGTCGGTGGCCATCAGAAGACACCGCTCAATGACCTTTTGCCCGGTTTGGACAATGTAGGTCTTATCCTCAGAGAAGCCCGTCATCTTTACGTCGTTCCAGTAATTGGCAATGGGAACAACGGGAAAGTCAGCGATAAAGCGACGATACATCAAGGACCTTCCAATGGGTCGAAGCCTTCCGGCTCTCGCCAAATGGTTCAGCCCAACGGCATCCGTCTTAAATGTCCCCTTCCCAGGTTTAAATTCCAAGCCGTTGTGTTTAAACACAGTGACATCGGCACCTTGAGCGGGGCGCTGACTTGTTAGGTTGTCACATGCAAATACGCGATCAAGTTGAGTTGTAATGTTGCCCAACTCTTCCGAACTGAGTCGTCGATCGAAACCTGCGCCCTCGTCAAACCAAACGTACTGCGTTGTTCCAGCCTCTCCAAGGGCCTTCATCCGATATGCAGCACGAAACTTTAGTGAAGCACGGTTCTTTGCGAACCAGAGAATGTGATCGCTGATAGATGCCAGCTCTTCTGTGGATGAGCTACTAGTTTTTTCAAAAACAATTTGTGATACGAAGTTTTCGTCGCCAAACACTTCATCCATAAGTGCCCGAACCCGGTGCACATTCTCATCGCCAATCTGCACAAAAGCCGATCCAGATTCGGTCAACAAATCCCGCGCCACCATCAACCGGTCGCGCAGATAGGTCAGATAGGAATGGATGCCATCGCGCCAGGTATCCCGGAACGCCTTCACCTGCTCCGGCTCACGGGTGATGTGGTCGGCGTTGCCGTCCTTCACGTCGCGGCTGGTGGTTGACCACTGGAAATTGCTGTTGAATTTGATGCCGTAGGGCGGATCGAAATAGATGCACTGCACCTTGCCGCGCAGCCCTTCGCGCTCGGCCAAGCTGGCCATCACCTGCAAGCTGTCGCCCAGGATGAAGCGATTCTGCCAATGGCCTTCGTGCTGGTAGAACTCGGTGCGGTCCGCGCCTTCGGGCAGGCCATTGAAATCACCGAACAGGTCCAGGGTGTCTTGCTGCGGAGTGGCCGCTTCACGGCGCGCCTCGGTCTGACGGCGCAGGTCATCGATCAGCGCCTTGGGCTTGACCTTTTCCTGGATGTACAGCAGCGGCGCGTTGACCACCAGATCGGACCAATCCTGCTGATCCTTGCCACGCCAGATGAGCTGCGGATCCAGGTCGCGGTTCAGTCGTTGCTGGAATTCCGAGGATACCTTGCCCGCGTCATGCAGGGCGCACAGTTCCTCCAGCCATTGCCGGTTGGCACGCGGATAGGCCACCTGCACCGGTGCCTGCTCGTGGTGCTGCATGACCGACTGATGCTCCATGGTCGGGATATTCTTGCGTGTGGCCTCGATATGTGTGATCTGCTCGATGCGCTTGCTGGATTTCTGCGTTTTCTTGGTCGCCATCTCAGTGTTCCTTGTTTCCCGGCACAGGCGCAGCCGCTTCAATCATCTGCTTGAACTGCGCCTCGACCTCCTTGGCGAAATCGTCTTGCATGTCATACACGTCACCGAATTCGGCGAAGGCCCAGCGGCCGTGCATGCCAAGGTGGTTCACGCCCGGAATCCAGTAGGCGTCCATGGTGGACTTCTTTTCCTTCGCATCCTCACGCCGATAGCCCTTTATCTCGACGATCAGGTTCAGCGGGTCGGCCTTGCCGCGACCATCGTCCACTTGAACGATGAAGTCCGGGATGTAGATACGGTTGGCTGAGCCGAAGCGGTAAGGCACTTCCAGGCCGAGGTTGTGGTTCTTGGTGTAGGCCAGCACTTTGGGATGAGATTCAGCAACGCGGCAGAATTCAGATTCCCAGCCGCTGTCCAGAATGACCCAGTTGACTTGGTTTTTCGGCTGACTCCCTACCCCAAGGGTTTCCCAGCGTTCGCTGCCCGGGCGCGAAGTATTGAAGCGCACGTGCGCGGTGCTGCCCGTCGGGTTGAAGGGATCGAGGATCGCCTTGACCTGCCGGCCCTTTTCCAGTTCCTTTGCTGTGATGCCCTTGGTGATGCGCTGGCAGGCCATGTCCGCCAGTTCGCGATACATCAACTGCGCTGGATAGGTACCGCCTTCGCATTCCAAGCAATTGTCCAGCCACTGACGCACGATGCGCTTGAGCTGACCAAACAAGGCAATCGGCGCATCCTGGCCTTGATCACGCCACTGCTGGAACAGCAGATGCTTAGTCAGTTCCATCAGCAGGGTGGACTGGCGCACATCACGCAGATGCTTGATGTCCAGCTCCACAGTTTCGCCAATGATGCCGGCATTGTGGGTCCTGGTCGCGCCGACCATATCCGGCGTCAGGGTGAGGTGGTGATCGTCGTTGAATTCAGCATCGAGCTGTTCTTCCGGCAGCTCGACGCGATAGCCCTGCACGCGGGGAAACCGGATTTCCAGATGGTCGCGTTCCGGGCGCAACGCCTTGACCGTGACGGTTTCGCGGGGCCTGGGGGGCGTGACGACGACTGGATTGGCCGTGAAATCGAAAGGAATACCAAAGACGTCGGCGTACTCCACGTCGAACAGGCCTTGCTCGTTCAACTCATAGGACTGTCGGCGCAAGGCCCGGCCGATCACCTGCTCGCACAGCAATTGGGTACCAAATGCGCGTACACCAAGAATGTGGGTCACCGTATTGGCATCCCAACCTTCTGTGAGCATGGACACCGACACCACGCAGCGGATTTGCTCGCCCAGGCGGCCCTGCTTGCCGACAGTGTTCATCACCTCGCGCAGCAACTCGCTATCGCTCAGATTTTCCGCCTGGCGGCGATCGCCAGTGCGTTCGACGATCTCGCGCTTGAAGCGCTCGATCTCGTCGGCTGCCATACCCCGGAAGTTATCGTCCAGCGCGTCGCCGGATTCGAGCTGCTCGCTGTCGATCAGCAAGGTGTGCGGACGCGCCAGCGGATTGCCGTGCTCGTCAAAGTTGCGGAACAGTTCCACCCGCCCTGGCTCGAACTCGATGGAACCATCTTCTTTCGTGCGTTCAAAACCAGAGATGTAATCGAACACCAGTTTGGAAGTCGCGGTGTTGTTGCACACTACGATGAAGCACGGCGGCACAGTGATGCCTGCCTGCATCCAGGCATCAAAGGTTTTGCGATAGTGGCCGTACAGGGCTTCCAACGCAGTCTGCAATTCCAGCGGGATGGCTAATGGATCGAGCTGGGCATTCTTGCCGCGGCCCTTCTTCGGCATCTTTTTGCCAATGTGCTTCCAAAGGTCACGGTAGATGGGCATCTCCGCGCCGGGAATGTTGTCAGCCACCGGCACGCGTGGCAATTTGACGATGCCGCACTCGATGGCATCCATCAGCGAGAAGTCACTCATCGTCCAGGGAAAGAGTGTGCCCTCCACATAGCCGGAACCGGCCAGGAAGAATGGCGTGGCCGAGAGGTCGATGACCTGTTGCAGGCCCAGCTTGCGGTTCACGGCTTCGAGGCCGGAAATCCACAGGCGTGCGGCTTCGTTTTCATTTTTTACGTGCTCCTTGGCGACCTTGAGATCTTCACCAGTCAACGGATTGCCCTGACCATCGATGAAATCGTCGTCGGAAGCAGGCTTTTCGCGATAGCAGTGGTGTGCCTCGTCGTTGATGACGAGGATATTCTTCAGCCCCATCAATGCCGGCATGACCCGTTGGAACATCTGGCCTTCAGTTTCCAATGTATTCAGCTCGCTGCCGATGCGGCCTTGCAGCAGGCGCCGACCGCCCTTGGACAACTCCATGCGTTCGCGCAGCTTGAAAGCGTGGTAGTTGGTGATGATGATCTTGGCCTTGTCCAGATCCGCCAGCATGTCGCGCGGCACGATCTCGCGATTGATGTAATAGCTGTCCGCATCGTTGGGCAGCAGCACACGCAAACGATCCTTGATGGTCAGGCCAGGGGCGACCAACAGGAAACCACGGGTGAACTTCTTGCCCTGAGGACGTCGTACGGCATTGACGGTCTGCCACGCAATAAGCATGGCCATGACCGTGGTTTTGCCGGCACCGGTGGCCAGCTTCAATGCCAGGCGCATCAGGCCAGGATTGGCATCATCACTGGCTTTCCGCAGGTGATCGAGAAAGCGTTCACCATTTTTACCCAGTTGCGGGGCGACCTCGGTCAGCCAGATGGCGGTTTCGGCGGCTTCAACCTGGCAAAAGAACGGGCGCACACTGGTGAACGTGTGATTGCGCCAATGCTCCAGCAGACGGGCTGTTTCGGGGGTAACGCGCCACTGTGACGGTGGCAGGCGACGCCAGGCGTCGACCTCGCGCCGCACTGCATTGATCAGTTCCGAATGGCGGTAGCGTTGCCCGTCGTCGGCCAGGTTCTCGACCTCATCCAGCGCCAGAGTAGCCTGTTCGCCGTGGTGCCGACGGGGCTTCGGGATCGGGCTGATGAAGCTGGACGCCCGGCGGAATTCGACGATTTTCTGCGTAGGTTGACCCTGGTCGTCGAGTTCCCAGTGCCGGGACGGATAGCCGTATGGGGAATTGAGAACAGGCTGCTTGAAAAACTGGTCGCTGTCGTCGTCCAACCCCATCATGATCCCCTTACGCGTGCTTGATCCATTTCGCTTCGGCATCAGGTGCGCAGCGACAGGCTGGAAGCACAACCGCGAAGTGCGGCCACCGGGATGATGTTCGGTGATGTCGTTGCCAAGTGGCCGTCAGAACGCTGCGCAGAGAGGTATACCAAAGTAAGTAAATGCATTTATATGTAAATCCAGACCGCCTAAATAAGGTAATCATAGCGCTTAGAATGGGGTAAAAGCCCCACATGATTACCCCATTGCCGTCCACCGTACTCTCGCGCCGCCAGATATGGCACTCGCCCAGGGCCACGCGCATCAAGTCCACGGCCTCACTCAGTTGGCCCCCAAGTTCCAGGGTGCGCTGGTTGCTCGCTCGATACCCGGTGCCGGCCTCACGATTTCACCGGCATCCCTGGAATCACTGCGCGCCGAACGCCACTGGTCTCCTCCTCGGACCGATCACGAGACTGCGAAGCAGCATCTGCGGCGCCTCCAGGATTTGCTCAAGGAGAGCTAGGGAGATCCGCTACTGTCCGGCGAACCGAAGTCGATCTCGCGGCGTAGCCGCTGCATGCCGCACCGTATGCAGGTGTCAACGAGACCGAGAATCCAGGAAACCCGTTCGGAATCCGGTTCGGCGACTAGGTCGAACGAACCATCCGGCTGCACGGTGTGATAGCCGTCCAGGCTGCGAAGTGTCGCATGCGCTCCCCCGATTCCAAGGCCTCTGTATGCCGCCTCATACTCGAAGCGCAGGTCGGACGCGAATGCTGCGTCCCAGGCAGAGAATGAGGCCTGGGGATAGGTTTCTGCGGCTATCGTCTCAAGTTCCGCAAGCCTCGTCGCATCAAGCCGATCACGGCCCGCATCGAGCATCGCACGGGCCTGCTTGGTCCGCTCGAAATGGTGCGCAGCTTCCATCTTGCCCGCCAGTTCCGGCTTTCGCCAAAGCGCACAGGCGTAGAACAGACATTCATAGGCGGTTCTCAACAATGCCAGCGCGGAAGCCGCCATTCCCCGCTCGGTGAGCAAGACTACCCCTTGGCAGGTCTCCAGGCATCGCAGCCAGAAACCCAACGCGACAATCGCACCAGGCGTGGCATGCCCCGACCCGATGGAATGAAATTGCACGAGAGCCGAGGCCACTGTTTGTTCGACCTGTGCAAATTCGCCGGGCGTCCTCTCTCGTTGCTCGATCCGAAACTGTTCGGATTCGTCGGATAGGTAGCCGTACACATCGAAAGTGTCGCTCATCGTTCCCCCTCTGTCGCTGAGCCGCCAGTTCGATCCAAGCCGCTCGCTTGCGCTCTTCCAGCGCCAGAGCTTGCCACCGGAAGGCTGCACGAAAAGGAAGAGCCCACCCCCATCGCTGGGCTTGCAGGACTTCCCTACAGGTTTGACCGCTCTGGGCTTCGCGTCCGCCAGAGGATCTTCCGGCATGCGAGCCTCCACGCCGGGGGTATGAAAATACCCCCATCAAGTGTTCAAAACACCCCTAGATCCACCCCCAATTTTTCCGGAACGCAACAATCGGCGAGAGCGCTTGGTGGACCATCCGTTCCGCCCGGAATGCGCGATTAGTACTGATTACTAAAGAATTTTTCCATCGTTGGAAAGCCATGGAATTCCATGACGATCTTCTTGAAATAGTCACACGTTGAACAAAAAATTCATCACGTCCCCGTCCTTCACCACGTACTCCTTGCCCTCCGCCCGCATCTTGCCGGCTTCCTTGGCGCCCTGCTCGCCCTTGCAGGCGATGAAGTCCTCGTAGGCGATGGTCTGGGCGCGGATGAAGCCGCGCTCGAAGTCGGTGTGGATGACGCCGGCGGCCTGGGGCGCGGTGGCGCCGATGCGCACGGTCCAGGCGCGGACCTCCTTGACGCCGGCGGTGAAGTAGGTCTGCAGGCCCAGCAGGCTGTAGCCGGCGCGGATCACGCGGTTCAGGCCGGGCTCGTCCATGCCCATGTCGGCGAGGAACACGGCCTTGTCCTCGTCGTCCATGTCGGCGATCTCGGCCTCGATGGCGGCGCACACGGCCACCACCGGCGCGCCCTCGGCGGCGGCGTAGTCCTGGACCGCCTGCAGGTGGGGGTTGCCCTCGAAGCCGTCCTCCTTGACGTTGGCAACGTACATCGCGCGCTTGGCGGTGATGAAGCAAAAGCCTTTGATCACGCCTTGCTCCTCGTCGTCCAGCCCCAGGCTGCGCACGGACTGGCCCGCGTCCAGGGCGGCCACGATGCGTTCCAGCAAGGCGACCAGGCGGATGGCCTCCTTGTCGCCGGAATTGGCGAGCTTGCGATTCTTTTGCAGGATCTTGTCGGCGGTGGCCAGGTCTGCGAGGGCAAGTTCGGTGTTGATCACCTCGATGTCCGAGACCGGATCGATGCGGCCGGCCACGTGGACGACGTTCTCGTCCTCGAAGCAGCGCACGACGTGCACGATGGCGTCGGTCTCGCGGATGTTGGCCAGGAACTGGTTGCCCAGGCCCTCGCCCTTGGAGGCGCCGGCCACCAGGCCGGCGATGTCGACGAATTCCACCACGGCCGGCACGACGCGCTCGGGCTTGACGATCGCGGCCAGGGCCGACAGCCGCTCGTCAGGCACCTCGACCACGCCCACGTTGGGTTCGATGGTGCAGAACGGGTAGTTTTCGGCGGCGATGCCCGCCTTGGTCAGCGCATTGAAAAGCGTCGACTTGCCCACGTTGGGCAGGCCGACGATGCCGCATTGCAGAGCCATGAATTCGATTATCCTTGTGAGACGGGAGGCGGGGCGCGAGCCCGGCCCGGACGAAACAGCGATTGTACTGCCCAATCATGGATTTCAAGCATATCGAGGCCTTCGTATGGGTCGCCGAGGTCGAGAGCTTCCGCATTGCGGCGGAAAAGCTCCACACCACCCAGCCGGCGATCTCGCAACGCATCGCCGCGCTGGAATCGGCGCTGTCCGTGCGGCTGTTCGAGCGCAGCGCGCGGGGCATCAAGCTGACCGAGAAAGGCCAGGAGCTGCTGTCCCATGCCACTCGCATCCTCGATATGCGCGCAGAGATGCTGACGGCGGCCCAGCGGGAATCCCCGATTCGCGGGCTGTTCCGGCTGGGGGTGGCCGAGACCCTGGTGCACACCTGGCTGCCGGAACTGCTCGAACGGCTGCACAGGCGGCATCCCGCCCTGGTGGTGGAATTGCAGGTGGACACCAGCCACGTGCTGCGCTCGCAACTGCTGTCGCACCAGATCGACCTCGCCATGCTGGTGGGCACCTCGCAGGATCCGCGCGAACACAGCCTGCACCTCTGGGATTATTCCCTGGCCTGGATCGCCAGCCCCAGCCTGCGCCTGCATGGGCGCACGGTCAAGGTCGGCGAACTCGCCGCCTATCCGATCATCACGTATCCTCCGGCCAGCGTCCCGCACCACGCGGTCAAGCGCATCCTGCAGGATGCGGGCATCAAGGAGCCGCGTCTGTACGGCAGTGGATCGCTCAGCACGATCGTCCACATGGCGCGGCACGGCATGGGGCCGTGCGTGATTGCGCCCGCAGTGATCTCGGAGGAGCTCGAGCAAGGCAAGCTGCGCATCCTGCGCACCAACGGCACGCTGCCCGACATCAGCTTCCACGCCTGCTGGCTGGACACCCGCGACAGCCATACGGCCCGGATCGTCGCGCGGATGGCCCAGGAGCTCGCACGCCAGGCGGGCACCCCGAAAAGCCAGTGATAACCCTGGGCATTCCACCGTTTACCACTGCCGTCAGTTCGGATAATGCCTGATCAAAACCATTATGAAACAATGAGTTATATATAGTCGATAAATGATTCTTATGACTTGGCATGCCGATTGATAATTGGACAGCCAAGACACTGCTGGGCTGCAATAGCGGGGTATCGCTCATCCAGAGCATCGTCACATCGAGGAGACCTCATGAAGCATCTGGCAACCGCAACGCTCGCCGCAGGCGCCGTCCTGCTCGCCTCCACCGCCTTTGCGCAAGACAAGGTGGACGGCCTGCCCAAGACCCAAATCCAGGTCGCGGGCGCACTCAGCAACCTGACGCTCTACCAGAACTTTGAACAACCCTTCTGGACCAAGACCATCCCCGAGCTGTCGAACGGACAAGTCACGGCCACCATCAAGGGCTTCAACGAAATGGGCCTGAAAGGTCCGGAAATGCTGCGCCTGATGTCCCAGGGCGTCATCCCGGTCGGCACCTCGACGCTGGCCTATTTCGCCAGTGACAACCCCATCAACGAAGCCATCGACCTCGCCGGCCTGGCGCCCACCGCGGCGATCGCCAAACAGGTGACCGACGCCTATGCGCCGGCCTACGCGGCCTTCTACGACAAGCAGAACATCAAGGTGCTGGGCTTTTCCTCCTACCCCGCACAGGTGCTGTTCTGCAACGGCGCGATGAGCGGCCTGGCCGATCTCAAGGGCAAGAAGGTGCGCACCAGCAGCCGCACCCAGGCCGAGTTCATCGAGGCCTTCGGCGGCAGCAGCGTGACCCTGCCCTTTGGCGAGGTGGTGCCGGCGCTGCAAAACGGCGTGGTCGACTGCGCCATCACCGGCTCGATGTCGGGCTACTCGGCCAAGTGGTACGAGGTCAGCACGCACCTGTACGCCCTGCCGATCAACTGGAATCAGCAGATCCACGCCGCCAACAAGGCGTACTGGAACAAGCTCGATCCCAAGGTTCAGGACTTCCTGCAAAAGAATCTGAATACGATGTTCGACGCCATCTGGGCCGACGCCGCGGCCGAGACGCAGCAGGGCTACGACTGCAACACCGGCGCCGACAGCTGCACACAGGCGGTCAAGGGCAAGATGACGCTGGTCCAGCCCTCGGACGCCGACCAGGCGCTGCTCAAGAAGGTACTGGCCGAGACCATCGTGCCGAAGTGGGCGGCGCGCTGCTCCGAGCAATGCGTCAAGGACTTCAACGACACCGTCGGCAAGATCGTGGGCATCACCGCGTCCAAGTAGGCGGACACGGTCCTCGCTTCGGCTGCAAACCCACGGCCGGCGGCTCCTCCGCCGGCCATTCCGATCCCGGACCCAACATGAACTCTCCCGACCGATACCGCATGCTCGACGGCTTGCTGCGCCGAGCCAACACGCTCTCGCGCGGCGCCATCTGGGTGGCCGGCGGCCTGACCCTGGCGAGCGCCCTCTACATCACCGGCGACGTCCTCGCCCGCTATTTCCTGGGCAAGCCGCTCGGCGGCGCCGACGAGCTCTCGGGTTACGCCTTCGCCATCAGCATCTCGTGGGCGCTGTCGTTCGCGACACTGCAACGCGCCAACATCCGCATCGACGCCATATACCAGTACCTGCCCCCGCGAATCAGCGCCGTCCTCGACTGGATCGCCCTGGTCGTCCTGGGCGTTTTCATCGTCTACTGGACCCGCTACGCCGCCACAGTCGCGGGCCTGTCCTGGGACAATCAGGCGACGGCCAACACGACCTTCGCCACGCCCTTGTGGATCCCGCAGTTCCTCTGGGTCGCGGGCCTGCTGTGGCTGTGCGTGGTGCTGGTCCTCATGCTGCTGCGCTCGACCATCGCCCTGGTCACCGGCGACCTGCCCACGGTGCGTGAGATCTGCGGCGTGCGCAGCACCAAGGAGGAAGCCGATTCCGAGGCCGAGGCCGGCAAGCGCCTGGTCGAAGGAGACGCGCGATGATCGGTACCGCCCTCATCCTGCTGCTCGCCCTGCTGGGGCTGAGCATTCCGGTCGGCGCCGCGCTGGGCGTGCTCGGCCTGATCCTGGACCCCTTGTATTCGATGCTGCCGCTCACCCAGGCCATGGGCGAGGTGTCGTGGGGCACCAGCAACGAGTTCCTGATGGTCGCCATCCCGCTGTTCATCCTCCTGGGCGAGATCCTCCTGCGCTCGGGCATGGCCGAGAGCATGTACACCGCCATGAGCCTGTGGCTGTCGTGGCTGCCGGGGGGACTGATGCACGCCAACATCGGCGCCAGCGCCTTGTTCGCCGCCACGTCCGGATCCAGCGTGGCGACCGCGGCCACCGTCGGCACCGTCGCCATTCCGCAAATCAAGAAGCAAGGCTACAACCCGTCCCTGTTCCTCGGCAGCATCGCGGCCGGGGGCACGCTGGGCATCCTGATCCCGCCGTCCATCAACCTGGTGATCTACGGCGTGCTCACCAACACCTCGGTGCCGAAACTCTATCTGGCGGGCATCGTCCCGGGACTGGCTCTGGCGGGACTGTTCATGGTGGCGATCGCGATCGCCTGCATCCTGCGCCCGCACTGGGGCGGCCAGCGGGTCCAGGCGCAATGGGGCGCCCGGGTCCGCAGCCTGGTCCAGCTCGTGCCGCCCATCGGCATCTTTCTGCTGGTCGTGGGGTCGATCTACGCCGGCATCGCCACGCCGACCGAGGCCGCGGCGCTGGGCGTCGTCGGCGCGCTGATCCTCGCACTGTTCCAGGGGCGTCTGGGTTGGGGCATGCTGCGCGATGCCCTCGAGGGCACCATGAAATCCTCGGCCATGATCATGCTCATCGTGATCGGCGCGGCCTTCCTGAACTTCATCATGTCGGCCACGGGCCTGACCGATGCGCTGATCTCGACCATCAGCGGGCTGGGGGTTTCGCCCACCGTCATGCTGCTGATCCTGACACTTTTTTACCTGGTGCTGGGCTGCTTCATGGAAACACTGGCCATGATGATCACCACCATCCCCATCGTGGCGCCCATCATGTTCGCGATGGGCTTCGACCCCGTCTGGCTGGGCATTGTCATCATCATCCTGGTCGAATGCGCGCTGATCACCCCGCCGGTCGGGCTGAACCTGTTCGTGGTGCAGAGCTTGCGCACCTCGGGCAGCATGAACGACGTCATCGTCGGCGCGCTCCCCTTCGTGATCATGATGCTGGTCATGGTCGCCTTGCTGGTCATCGCGCCCGACATCGCACTCTGGGTCCCCAGGGTCTTCGGCTAGGGCCTGTTTAGTGTGAACAGGCCCTAGCGCAGCCCCCCGCCCATCCTCTTTACCGGAACATCGCATGAAACTGTCTTTCGATCTCTTTTCCACCCAGGCACCCGCGAATCGCGTGATCGTCGAGTTCCGCCAATGCATCGTGGCCGGCTGGGCCGGCCGCGACCAGGCGGCCATCGAGCATCATATCGAGGAGCTGGCCGCCCTGGGCGTGCCGCGCCCCAGCGCCGTGCCCCTGTACTACCGCATCGCCGCCAACCAGCTCAGCCAGGACGATGCGCCGCAGGTGGTGGGGCCGCATTCCTCGGGCGAAGCCGAGGTCTTTGTATTTCCGGTCGATGGCCGGCTTCTGGTGAGCCTCGCCTCCGACCACACCGACCGCAAGCTCGAATCTGTCAGTGTGGCCCTGTCCAAGCAGATCTGCGTCAAGCCCGTCGCCCGCGAGGCCTGGCTGTTCGACGAGATCGCCACGCACTGGGACTCGCTGATCCTGCGCTCGTGGATCGAGGAGGACGGCGGCCGGCGCGTGCTCTATCAGGAAGGCGCCCTGTCCTCGCTGCGCCACCCCCTCGAACTGATCGACGGTTGCTTCGGCCCGGCGGACATGCCGGCCGGGGCCGGCATGACTTGCGGCACCGTGGCGGCTATCGGCGGCATTCGCCCCTCCGCGTCATTCGAAATGGAACTCTTCGATCCCGTACTGGACCGCAGCATCCGCCACGCGTATCGTACCGAGGCGTTGCCCGAAGTCGCCTGACCCCGCTTTCATTTCCCGCCACACCGCAAACATACGCCATGCTTCCCACCCTCACCGAACTGCAAAATGCCCTCGAAGACGGCCGGACCACCTCCGTCGCCCTGACGCAGGCCGCCCTGGCGCGCATCGCCGACCCGGACGGCGAAGGCGCAAGGACGTTCACCGCGGTCTGGGAGGAACAGGCGCTGGCCGCCGCCCGTGCCTCCGACATCCTGCGCGCGGCTGGCCTGGCGCGCTCCCCGATCGACGGCTTGCCCGTCTCGATCAAGGACCTGTTCGACGTTGCCGGGCACGTCACGCGCGCGGGCTCCGCGGTGCGCCGGGACGCCGAGCCCGCCAGGCGCCACGCCGAGCCGGTGCGGCGCCTGGCGCAGGCGGGTGCCGTGCTGATCGGGCATACGAACATGACGGAATTCGCCTTTTCCGGCCTGGGCCTCAATCCGCATTACGGTACGCCCAGCAGTCCCTGGGACCGCGCGAACCGGCGCATCCCCGGCGGATCCTCGTCCGGCGCCGGCGTCTCGGTCGTCGACGGCATGGCGGCGGCGGCCCTGGGCACGGACACCGGCGGCTCGGTGCGCATCCCCTCGGCATTCTGCGGGCTGACGGGTTTCAAGCCCACGGCGGCACGGATTCCTTCGGGCGGCGCGTTCCCTCTGTCGGCGAGCCTGGACTCCACTGGTCCGCTGGCGGCGTCGGTAAGCTGCTGCGCAACCCTGGACGGCATTCTGTCGGATGATGCGCGCCGCGCGCCGGCCGCGCCGCCGCCCTCCCGGCTGCGGCTGGCCATCACGAACAGCCTGGTCCTGGACGGGGCCGACGACGTCGTGCGCGGCACTTTCGAAGCCGCCATCGAGCGCCTGCGCGCTGCCGGCGTGATCATCGACACACTCGAGATCCCCGAGTTCAACGAATTGGCGCACATCAATCGGAAAGGCGGACTCGTCTGCGCCGACGCCTACGCCGTCCACCGCAAGGCGCTGGACACCCAGTTCGACCAGTACGACCCGCGGGTCGCCTCGCGCATCCTGCGCGGCCGCGACATCGATGCGGCCGACTACATCGAGCTGCACGCCCGGCGCGCGCAATGGATCACCGCGGTCGAGGCCCGCCTGCGCGACCACGACGCGCTGCTGATGCCGACCGTGCCGGTGATTGCGCCGACCATCGCCTCCCTGGAAGCCTCGGACGAGGCCTATTTCGCCGCCAACGGCCTGATCCTGCGCAATCCCACGCTGATCAATTTCCTGAACGGCTGCGCCCTGAGTCTGCCCTGTCACACCCCTGGCGAGGCGCCGGTCGGCCTGATGGTGGCAGGCCCCGCCCATGCCGATGCGCGGATCCTGGACGTGGGTCTGGCGATCGAACAGGTCTTGGCCGGACGCTGAGCCCGGCGGCCACGCGGGCTTCGGCCCGCGCCGCCCTCAGGCCGCCAGCCCCGGCGCGAGGCGCAGGATCAGCCACACGATCAGCAGCGGCCCGGCGTTGAACAGCGCGTGCAGCAGCATCGAGGCGCCGATGCCGCGGCGCACGCGCATCCAGCCGAGCACCAGTCCCGTGAACCACTGCGGCAGCACCAGCAAGGGCATCAGCGTGGCCGGCATGTCGTGCAAGTGAAAGTTGTACAGGTGCACAGCGCCGAAGGCGAGCGCCGAGACATGGTAGAGCCACGGGTAGCTGCGCAGCAGGCGCCGGCGGCCGCGCCAGGACAGGCCCCAACCCTTGCGCAGGCGCGCATTCGGCGCGCTCCAGAGCGGCGCCAGGCACAGCAGCAGCGCCACGGCCGCCATCATCCCCGAGGCGAAGCCCGCCCCCTGGACCACGATGGCCGCCATCAAGGGCACGAACCACCACAGCATGGCCGGCCGCCGCAAGGCATGGCGAAAGGTCAGTTCTTCGACGATGGGCGCCCAGATCAGGGCCTGCAGCCAGGGCAGGTCCATGAGGCTCAGGCGGTGCTGCGCCCCGCCCATCTCGGCCGCGCTCACGGCCAGCGGCCCGAAGACGAACAGATTGGCCAGCCACAGCAGCAAGGCCCACTGCGCCAGCCGCGCCAGGCGCACGTTGGGCAGGAAGTCCACCAGGACGCCCTGGCCGGCGGCGCGGCCCGGCAGGCGCCGGCCGGGCCGCGGACGGCGCACGAAGCGCAGGAAATCCATGAGTTCGGCGCGCAGGCCCGGGCCGGGGCGGGCGCGCCCCTTCACGCCGGGCATGTCCTGGCCTTGCGGTTCATGCATTGGCCTGGTGGAGGCGCTCGGTGACGCGGTCGAACTCGCCATCCAGCAACTGGGGCAGCACGATCCGGCAACGGTCGATGACGGCCTCGATGCCCGTCAGTTCCTCGCGGCGCGGCGGATGCAGGACGAAATTCACGACCTGCTGCGCGAGCCCCAGGCTGCGCGGATGGCCGATGCCGATGCGCAGGCGCCAGAAAGCCGGCGAGGACAGCGCGGACTGGATGTCGCGCAGGCCGTTGTGGCCCGCGTGGCCGCCGCCCTGCTTGAGCTTGACCGAGCCCGGCGGCAAGTCCAGTTCGTCGTGCAGGACGAGGATCTGTTCGGGCCGCAGCTTGTAGAAGCGCGCCAGCGCACCCACCGCCTGGCCGGATCTGTTCATGAAGGTGGCGGGCTTGGCCAGGGTTACGGCCTCGCCGGCGTGGCGCGCGCGCGCCACCCAGGCGAAGAAGGTCTTGTCCAGCGTGAACGTCGCGTGCAAGTCATCGGCAAAATGATCGGCCAGCCAGAAGCCCGCATTATGGCGTGTGGCTTCGTATTCGGGGCCGGGATTGCCCAGCCCCACGATCAGGCGTATGGGCTCGGTCATGGGATATCCGGAAAAAACTCACATCATAAGACACACGGCGCAGTCCGCAAGGGACTGCGCCGTGTCGTGACCCGCGTGGACGGGGGCCAGGCCCCGTCCGGTCCATACGGAACACCGTAGCGGGCGATGCCTTATTCGGCAGCGGGTTCCGCGGCCGGCGTGTCGTCGTCGGCGGCGCCGGCGCCCTTGGGCGCATTGGCCTGGCCCAGCAAGGGGTTGGTGTCGTCGCCGTGGGGCACGAAGGTGACGCCCATCGGCAGGGTGATGTCCGACAGGTGCAGGCGGCCGCCGCCGACCAGGTTGCCCAGGTCGACTTCGATGAAGGGCGGCAGGTTGGCCGGCAGGCAGGTGATGTCGAGTTCGGCGGGGCCATGGGTGACGATCTGGCCGGCGAGCTTGACGGCCGGGCTGACGTCGGCGTTCAGGTAGTGCACGGGCACCTTGGTGTTGACGGCCTGCGAGGCGTCGACGCGCTGGAAGTCCACGTGCAGGACCAGCGGGCGGTAGGGGTGCCATTGCACGGCGCGCACCAGCACCGGCTCGGACTTGCCGTCAAGATCCATGTCGAGGATGGAGGCGTGGAATTCCTCCTTGTTCAGGGCATGGTAGATCTCGTTGTGGTCGAGCTCGATGTTGGCAGGCGCGGACTTGCCGCCGTAGACGATGGCGGGCACCCGGCCGGCGCGGCGCAGGCGGCGGCTCGCACTCGAACCCTGGACGCTACGCGAAGTGGCGGTGAATTTCATTGAAGACTCCAAAAACAGGGCCGTCGTCGGCCCCGCGTTGCAAAAGTAGCCTAGGCTACGAATCCTCCCGGCCGCGACCAGCCGGGAGGGGAAAAGTGTCAATCGGCGAACAGCGAGCTGACCGACTCGGCGTTCGAGATGCGCAGGATGGTTTCACCCAGCAGCGCGGCGCACGAGAGCTGGCGGATCTTGGGGCAGTCGCGAGCCTCCTCGGACAGCGGGATGGTGTCGGTCACCACCACCTCGTCGAGGGCGGATTCGCGGATGCGCTTGACCGCCTCGCCCGAGAGCACGGGGTGCGTGCAATAGGCGTAGACCAGGCCCGCGCCGCGGTCCTTGAGGGCCTGGGCCGCCTTGCACAGCGTGCCTGCCGTGTCGACCATGTCGTCCATGATCAGGCAGGTGCGCCCGTCGACCTCGCCGATGATGTTCATGACCTCGGACACATTGGCGCGCGGGCGGCGCTTGTCGATGATGGCCAGGTCGGACTCGAGCTGCTTGGCCAGCGCGCGCGCGCGCACCACGCCGCCGATGTCCGGGGACACGACCACGAGGTTCTGGAAATTGCGGCGCCAGATGTCGCCCAGCAGGATGGGACCGGCGTAGATGTTGTCCACGGGGATGTCGAAGAACCCCTGGATCTGGTCGGCGTGCAGGTCCATGGTCATGACCCGGTCGACGCCGACGACCTGCAGCATGTTGGCCACGACCTTGGCCGAGATCGACACGCGCGCCGAGCGCGGGCGACGGTCCTGGCGGGCGTAGCCGAAGTACGGGATGGCGGCCGTGATGCGGCCGGCGGATGCGCGGCGCAAGGCGTCGACCATCACCATGATTTCCATGAGGTTGTCGTTGGTCGGCGCACAGGTGGGCTGCAGCACGAAGACGTCCTTGCCGCGCACGTTCTGGTTGATTTCGACCATGACCTCGCCGTCCGAGAAACGGCCCACGGTCATCTTGCCCAAGGACATGTCGAGGTGATTCACGACATCGACGGCCAGCCTGGGATTCGCCGTGCCAGTGAAAATCATGAATCGGTCTTGTGCCATGGTATCCCAGCCGGGTTGTCAAACGACAAGGCTGTTGACCAGCGCCCCCCGGGGGCCGACTCAACAGCCTTTGATGTGCCTGATGCGCACAGGCAATTGGCTGGGGAAGAAGGATTCGAACCTTCGCATGCCGGAATCAAAATCCGGTGCCTTAACCAACTTGGCTATTCCCCAACACTAACCACTGATCCAGTGCCTGAGGGGATGATCGTGCAGGCCGGCGCAAGCCCAGGACTGCGGGATCGAGCCATCCCCAAAGGAGGTCATTTTACTGATAATCCGGCCTTGGTGCATCCGCGCCTGGGCCAGATCCTCGAGCGGTGCGAACACACAAGACCCCGAACCCGTCATGCGTGCATCCAGCCCCGCATCCCGCATGGCAGACACGATGTCAAAGACCTGCGGGTGGCGCCGATAAACGACCTGGGCCAAGTCATTGCGGCCATAAAGGCCCCGATGCAAGGACTGCCAATCAGCAAAGACCGAAATTTTGACTGAAGGCGTGTTTCTTGTCAAATCCTCTGCGGCAAAGATGTCCGTGGTCGACACTTGCAGGGGCGGCCGCACCACCAGGTAGGCCTGGTCGGGCAGCGACACCTCGGCCAGATCCTCGCCGATGCCCTGCGCAAAAGCGGGCCGGCCGAAGACGAAGACCGGCACGTCGGCACCCAGCGGCACGGCCAGGCGCATCAGCGCGGCGCGATCCAGGCCGGTGTTCCAGAGCCGATTGAGGGCGATCAGCGCGGTCGCCGCATCGCTGGAGCCGCCGCCCAGGCCGCCGCCGGCGGGGATGCGCTTTCGGTAATGGATGCGCGCGCCGTACGAGACGCCCGTCGCGCGCCGCAAGGCGTGCGCCGCGCGCAACACCAGGTCGTCCGCGGCCGGCAGCCCAGGCGGGACCTCGCCCTCGCGCGACAGCTCGCCGCCCTCGATGCGCTCGAAATCGAAGGCATCGGCCAGGTCGATGAAACGAAAAACGGTTTGCAGCAGGTGATAGCCGTCGGCCCGGCGCCCCACGACGTGCAGGAACAGATTGAGCTTGGCGGGCGCCGGGACGTCGTACAGGGACTGCATGATCAGCCCCTAGTCGGCGATCAGTTGCAGGTTCAGCCGGCGTCCCGCCTGATCGCGCGCCAGGCGCAGGCGCCCGGGGCCCTGTGCATCGTAGTCGGACAGGCGCACGCTCCAGCCGTCCTGGACCAACTGGGTGATGCGGCCCTGATCGTCGCGCTGGACGGTGCCGACCGGACTGCCGGCCCAGGTCCGGCCCTGGATCCAGGCGCGCAGGCCGGCCACCGGAACCGCCTCGCCCCAGAGCTCGGCGAGCAGGGCATCGGCGCTGGCGGCGCGCTCGCGCTGGCCGTTGGCGCGCTCGAGGACGGCATTGCCGGGCTCGACGCGGATACGCGCGAGGATGCCGCCCATGGGGCTGAGCAGGTCCAGGCGCAAGGCGGCGCCGGTGTCGCGCCAGGCGAAGTTGCCCTGCGCGGCCTGGGCCGGCCCGTCAGGCGGCTGCACCGTGACTGCAAAGCGGCCGGCGCGCTCGAATGCCGGCCCGGTGCCGCCGATCCGCGTGGGCGTCGCGCAGGACGCCAGCAGCAGCGTCGCGGTCGCCAGGGCCAGGATGCGCAGCCACCTCATTGGGGCAGCTCCACCTTGAACCGCTTGAGGGTGTCGAGCAGGGTTTCGTTGGCGGCGTCCTCGCGCAGGCCCTCAGCCCAGATGGCGCGAGCTTCCTGTTTGCGGCCCAGGGTCCACAGGACCTCGCCCAGATGGGCGGCCACGTCGGCCGCCGGCAGGTTGTCGTAGGAACGCCGCAGGTACTCCAGCGCCGCCTCATGGTCGCCGACACGGAACAGATACCAGCCCACGCTATCGAGGATGTAGGGGTTGTCCGGCTCGAGGTCCAGTGCGCGCTCCAGCAGGCCCTGGGCCTCGTCCAGATTGCGCCCCTGGTCGGCATAGGTATAGCCCAGCGAGTTATAGGCGTTGGCGTTGTCCGGATCCAGTTCGATCACGCGCCGCATCAGGGTCTCGAATTCGGCGGTCTGGCCCTGGCGCTCGAGCAGCATGGCCAGGTCGTACTTGACCTCGGCGGAATCGGGCATGTCGCGGTCGGCGGCGCGCAGGATGTGGACGGCCTCGTCGCTGCGGCCCGCGTCGCGGTAGATCGAGGCCAGGGTCAGCTGGCGCACGATGCGCTCGCGGCGATCGGCCGGCCGGATGGCGTCGATGACCGCGCGCGCGCGGGCGAGGTCGCCGAGCTTGCCCTCGAGCACCGCCTCGTGGATGCGCGCCTGAAAGCGCAGCGAGGGCTCGTCGATCAGCCGCAGCTGGCGGATGGCCTCCTTGTAGTCCTCGCGGCGCTCGGCGATCTGCACCAGCAGCAGGCGCGCATCCGAGGCATCGGACTGGGCGTTGCTGGCGCCGTCCTCGATGGACTTGCGGCGCTGCTCCTGGACCGAAATGTAGTCATTGAGCAGGCGCACGGCCACATCGTAGCGGCCGGCGCGGGCGTTGACCTCGGCCTCGGTGTAGAGCAGGTCGAAATCCTCGGGCGTGCGGCGCCGCATGTCCGCGAGCATCCGCAGCGCCTGCTCGAACTGGCCGCGCGAGGTCAGGCGGCTGACCAGCAGCAGATGCAGCGCGCGCTGGTCGGGATGGGCCTGGAGATAGCGCTGTGTCTGGGCCACGGCCTCGTCGGGATCGACCCGCAGGCCGTATTCGAGCACGCGCTGGGCCGCATCCTGAGAGTCGGGGTCCAGCACCTGGGCGCGCCGCGCCTCGTCCAGGGCCCGGCGGGGATCGCCCGCCGCCCAGGATGCGTCGGCCAGCGCCAGGCGCGCAAAGGACGAGGTGCCGGCCACGCCGGCCAGCGCCTTGTCCAGCACATCGAGCGCCAGGCGCTTGTCGGCCATCTTGGACACGATGCCGGCGGCCTGCACGATGGCCTGGTCGCGGTCCTCGGCATGCTGGATGCGCCGCGCCAGGGTCTGGGCCAGGCCTTGTGTCTGGCCATTGGAGGCCGCCAGCGCCAGCGAGGCGGCGACCGCCTCGGGATCCTCAGGATCCAGCACGGCCCATTGCCGCGCGGCGCTGAGCGCCAGGGGAATGTTGCGAGCCGCCATCGCCATCTGGAAGGCACGCCGGGCCAGCCGGGGATCCAAGGTGTCGCGCGCGACACCCAGCAGCGTCTGTCCGGCATCGTCGAACATGTCCCGCTGCGCGGCGATCTCGGCGACGAGAATGCGGAACAGAATATCGGGCGTCAGGTTGACGGCCGGCGGCTCGCCTTTACGCAAATGAATGGTTTCGACCGGCTCGGCGGGCGTGGCGGCCGAAGGGGCAGCCAAGGCCGCCCCGTGTGCGGCGAACAGCGCCAGCGCCACGGGGAACACGGATACAGGAAATCTCATTTGCGGTAACCATAGCCGATACGCAAGGCAGATGCGTCAGGTGGCAAAATTGCACAATCGAATGAGGATGTTATCACCCTACCATGCCCGAACTGCCAGAAGTTGAAACCACTCGTCGTGGAATTGCCACGATCATGCCGGGCCGCGTCCTGCGCCGCCTGCTGGTGCACGAACCGCGCCTGCGCTGGCCCGTGCCCGCCGCCCTGCCCGCGGCCCTGGAAGGCCGGCGCGTGCTGGCCTGCGAGCGCCGGGGCAAATACCTGCTGATCCGCTTCGAGCACGGCACCCAGATCATCCACCTGGGCATGTCGGGCTCGCTGCGCCGCGTGCCGCTGGACGAGGCGCTGCGCAAGCACGACCACGTCGAGTGGCGGTTCGACGACGCGCGCTTTCTGCTGCACGATCCGCGCCGCTTCGGCGCGGTGCTGTGGCATCCGGCCGAGGCCGGCCCGCTGCTCGAGCATCCCCTGCTCGCCGGCCTCGGGATCGAGCCCTTCGATCCGGGCTTCACGCCCGCCTACCTGTACGAGGCCTTGCGGTCCCGGGCCCAGGCGATCAAGGGCTTGCTGCTGGGCGGGCGCATCGTCGTGGGCGTCGGCAATATCTATGCCTCGGAATCGCTGTTCCAGGCCGGCATCGACCCGCGCACGCCCGGGGGCCGGATCTCCAGGCCGCGCAGCGCGCGCCTGCACGAGGCGATCCGGCGCACGCTTGCGCAGGCGCTGGAATCCGGCGGCAGTACGCTGCGCGACTACGTCGATGCGCAGGGCGCGCCGGGGGCGTACTTCACCCTGCATGCCGCCGTGTACGAGCGCGGCGGACAGCCCTGCCCGCGCTGCGCCACGCCGATCCGCCGCATCGTCCAGGGCCAGCGCGCCACGTACTTCTGCCCCGGCTGCCAGAAGCGCTGAGTTTCCGGCCAATGCTTCACATCTGGACCATTCAGGGTTTAAACTTGAGCTTGTATCGTTAAACGGGACAATGTTACGCCATGAATAACTATCTCAGCGGTTTTGGCAACCACCATGCCACCGAGGCGCTGCCGGGCGCCCTGCCCGAGGGCCGCAACTCGCCCCAGCGCTGCCCCTACGGCCTGTATGCCGAGCAATTGTCCGGCACGGCATTCACCGCGCCGCGCGCCGACAATCGCCGCTCGTGGCTGTATCGCATCCGCCCGGCGGCGGCCCAGCCGGCGTTTTCAAGCTGCGACGCCTTCACGGGCTGGAACCAGGATTACCTGCGCGGCCCGGTCACGCCCAATCGTTTGCGCTGGAATCCGCAACCCCTGCCCGAGGCGCCCACCGATTTCCTGGAAGGCATGCGGACCTGGGCGGGCAACGGCGCCTGGGACCAGCAGGCCGGCGTCGCGATCCACCTGTATGCCGCCAACCGCTCGATGGAGGGCCGCTATTTCTACGACGCCGACGCGGAACTGCTGCTGGTGCCGCAGGCGGGCAGGCTGCGCCTGCGCACCGAGCTGGGCGTGCTGGAGGTCGCGCCCTGCGAGATCGCCGTGATCCCGCGCGGCGTGCGCTTCCTCGTCGAACTGCCCGAGGGCTCCGCGCGCGGCTATGCGCTCGAGAACTTCGGCGCGCCGCTGAAGCTGCCGGAACTGGGTCCGATCGGATCGAACGGCCTGGCCCAGGCACGCGACTTCCTGTATCCGGTCGCCCAATACGAAGACCTGGACGGCGAGGCCGAGCTGATCGCGCGCTTCGGCGGCGGATTCTGGCGCACCACGCTGGACCACTCGCCGCTGGACGTCGTGGCCTGGCACGGGACCCATGCACCCTACAAATACGATCTGCGCCGCTTCAACGTGATCGGCTCGATCAGTTTCGACCACCCCGATCCGTGCATCTTCACGGTGCTGACCTCGCCCTCCGACACCCCGGGCGTCGCGAATCTGGACCTGGCGATCTTTCCGCCGCGCATCCTGGCGATGGAGAACACCTTCCGGCCGCCCTGGTTCCACCGCAATATCGCCGGCGAGTTCATGGGCCTGATCCAGGGCGCCTACGATGCCAAGGCCGAGGGCTTTGCGCCGGGCAGCGCCAGCCTGCACAACACCATGAGCCCACACGGCCCGGATGCCGACACCTTCGCCAAGGCCAGCGCCGAGGACACCGGCAAGGCGCACTACATCCGCGACACCATGGCCTTCATGTTCGAGACGCGCCGGGCCATCCAGCCGTCCCCCGCGGCCATGGCCAGCCCCACCCTGCAGGCCGATTACGACCAGGCCTGGATGGGCCTGCGCAAGCACTTCGATCCGACGCGCCGCTGACCGTGCCGGCCGGCGTGCCCCCCATGGCGGCGGGCCGGCCTCAGTCCAGGACCTTGCCGGGATTCATGATGCCCTTGGGGTCCAGGGCGTGCTTGATGCGGCGCATCAGGGCGATCTCGACCGGATCCTTGTAGCGCGGCAGGACGTCGCGCTTGAGCTGCCCGACGCCGTGCTCGGCGCTGATCGAGCCGCCCACGGCGTGGACGCTGTCGTGCACCAGTTCGTAGACCGCCGCCTGGCGCGACAATAGATCGTCCTCGGTCCAGCCCTCGCCCCGGGCGACGTTGTAGTGCAGGTTGCCGTCGCCCAGGTGGCCGAAGATCACGTGGCGGATGCCCGGAAAAGCCTGTTGCAGCGCGCGGTTGGTGTCCCGCACGAAGGCGGCCATGCGCGAGACCGGGATCGAGACGTCGTGCTTGATGCTCTTGCCGGATTCTTTCTCGGCCAAAGGGATGCTTTCGCGCAGGTGCCACAGGGCCTTGCTCTGGGCCATGGATTCAGCGATCACCGCGTCCTGCACGAAGCCGGCCTCCAGGGCCTCGCCCACGACGGCCTCGAAGCGCTCGCGCGCATGGGCCTCGCTTTCGCTGTCCGACAGCTCGAGCAGCGCGTACCAGGGCAAGGCGGCCGATTCGCCCTCGAAGGGCAGCCGTTGCTGCGGGAAGCAGCGCACGACGTCCTGCAGGCAGTCGCCCGCCATCAATTCAAAACCCGTCAAGGCGGGGCCCAGGCCGCGCCGCGCCAGGGTCAGCATGGCGACACCGTCCTCGATCGAGCCCAGGGCCAGCAAGGCGGTGCAATGCGCGACCGGCTGGGGATGGAGCTTGAGGGTGGCGGCGGTGATGATGCCCAGCGTGCCCTCGCTGCCGATGTACAGGTCGCGCAAATCGTAGCCGGTGTTGTCCTTGCGCAATCCGCGCAGGCCATGCCAGATCTCGCCCTCGGCGGTGACGACCTCGAGGCCGAGGGTGAGTTCGCGCATGTTGCCATAGCGCAGCACCTGGGTGCCGCCGGCATTGGTCGCGAGGTTGCCGCCGATCGTGCAGCTGCCCTCGGCCGCCAGGCTGAGGGGAAACAGGCGGCCGGCCTCGCGGGCTGCGTCCTGCACCGCCTGCAGGACGCAGCCCGCCTCGACCTCCATCGTGTCGTTGTCCAGGTCCATGGCGCGGATGCGGTTCAGGCGCAGCAAGGACAACACCACGGCCCGCCCCGAGGCGTCGGGAGTGGCGCCGCCGCACAGGCCGGTATTGCCGCCCTGGGGCACGATGGGCGTCCCGCCGTCGGCACACAGCCGCAGCACGGCCGCGACCTCGTCGGTCGAACCGGGACGCACCACGGCCAGGGCCTGGCCGCTATAGCGGTCGCGCCAGTCCGTCAGGTGGGGCGCGGCATCGGCGCCCGTCAACACATGCTGCCCGCCCACGGCAGCGCGCAAGGCATCCAGAAGACTCATGATCCTATGATTCCAGTATTCCTCCCTTCGGAGGCGAACCCGGTCATTGTAAACACCGCGCCCCGCCCGGGCATCCCCGCCCCCGGCGCGGCGCGGGTTTTCCGCAGCCGGGGCGGCCGTCGCCGACATGCGCGATAATCCCGGGGTGATGATCTTGACGGAGCCCGAACCGTGTCCGAACAGCCCGACCTGCCCGATGCCGTCTTCAAGGCCTATGACATCCGGGGCACCGTGCCCGGCCAGCTCGACGAGGGCTTCGCCCGGCGCCTGGGCCTGGCCCTGGCGGCCCAGGCGCGCGCCGAGGGCGTCTGCGCCATGGTGGTCGGCTATGACGGGCGCATCAGCAGCCCCGCGCTGGCCGCGGCGCTGCGCGACGGCCTGCGCGCCGGCGGCATCGACACCATGGACCTGGGCCTCGTGCACACGCCGCTGGTCTATTTCGCCGCCCACCTGCAAGGCAGCGGCTCGGGCGTGGCCGTTACCGGCAGCCACAACCCGCCGGACTACAACGGTTTCAAGCTGATGATGGCGGGCCGCACCCTGCACGGCGAGGGCATCCAGGCGCTGGCCGCCGCCATGCGCGCGCCGCAACCCGAGGCGGCCGCGCGCGGCGCCGACGACAGCCAGGACCTGGTCGACACCTACGTCCGCCACATCGCCGGCCACATCCGCCTGGCGCGCGGCATGCGCGTGGCGATCGATTGCGGCAACGGCGTGGGGGCGGTGGCCGCCGCGCGCCTGTACCGCGCCCTGGGCTGCGAGGTCGATGAACTCTACTGCAGCGTCGACGGCCGCTTTCCCAACCACCATCCCGATCCGGCCGATCCGGCGAACCTCCAGGACCTCATCGCACACGTCCAGTCCTCGCCCTGCGAGCTGGGCCTGGCCTTCGACGGCGATGCGGACCGCCTGGGCGTGGTCACCAAGTCCGGCCAGATCATCTGGCCCGACCGCCAGATGATCCTGTTTGCCCGCGACGTGCTGCGCCGCGTGCCGGGCGCGCCCATCCTGTTCGACGTCAAGTGCAGCCGCCACCTGGGCCGGGCCATCACCGAGGCCGGCGGCCAGCCGGTCATGGCACAGACGGGGCATTCCCTGATCAAGGCGAAACTCGCCGAAACCGGGGCGCCGCTGGCCGGTGAAATGAGCGGACACATTTTCTTCAAGGAACGCTGGTTCGGCTTCGACGACGGCCTGTACGCGGGCGCGCGCCTGCTCGAGATCCTCTCGCGCGACCCGGATCCCAGCCGGGTGCTCGAGGCCCTGCCGCAGGGGATTTCCACCCCCGAACTGAAGCTGCCCATGCACGAGGGCGAACCGCAGCGCTTCATCGAGCGCCTGCGCGGCGAGGGCCGATTCCCCGGCGCCGAACGCCTGGTGACCATCGACGGCGTGCGTGCGGAATACGCCGACGGTTTCGGCCTGGCACGGGCCTCGAACACCACGCCGGTGGTGGTGCTGCGCTTCGAGGGCGACACGCCCGAGGCGCTGGCCCGCATCCAGGACGAATTCCGCGCCGCCTTCGGCGCGCTGGCGCCCGGCCTCGCCCTACCCTTCTGAAGCGCCCAGCAGGGTCCGGTAGACGTCCAGGTGTGCCTGGACGATCGACCGGATCCCGAAATCGCGCTCGGCCAGCGCCCGACCTGCGGCCCCCATGCGCAGGCGCGCATCCTCGTCGGCGGCCAGTGCGATCACCGCGTCGGCCAATGCGCGCGCATCGCGCGGCGGCACGAGCACGCCGCTGACACCCGGATCGATCGCATCGCGGCAGCCGGGGACGTCCGTGGTGACCACCGGCCGGCCGCAAGCGGCGGCCTCGATCAGGGACTTGGGCAGGCCCTCGCGGTAGGATGGCAACACCACCAGATGGGCCGCCGCGTACAGGGCGGCGACGTCGGCGGACTCGCCCACGTATTCGATCGTCCCCGCGCGTACCCAGGCCTCGAGTTCCGCCTCGGTGACCGAGGCCGGATTGCCGGGGTCGGGGCTGCCCGCCAGCACCCAGCGCAGGCCCGCGGCCCGGGCGGCGGCCAATCCCGCCGCCTCGACGAATTCCATGACCCCCTTGTCGCGCAGCAGGCGCGCGGCCATGACGACCGTGACGGGCCCGGGCGGCAAGGGCTGCGGCGCGTAGTGCTGCAGGTCGACGCCCGACCCGCGGACCATGACCGCCTGGGCCGGCCGCACGGCGCGCGCGGCAAGCAGCAGATCGCGGTCGGCGGCATTCTGGAAGATGACCCGGCTGTTGCGATGGCCCAGAGCCAGCCGATAGAGCCACAAGGCGCCCTGGCGCAGCGGATCGAAGCCGCCGCCGCGCAGGAACACATAGCCCAGCCCCGAGACTGCCGCCACATAGGCCGGCACCCGGGCCAGGCGGCAAGCGATGCCGCCGTAGAGCACCGCCTTGATGGTGACGGCGTGCACCAGGTCGGGCCGCAGGCGACGCAACAACTGCAGGCAGGCGAGCAGGCTGCGCGCCTCGACCCACGGATTGGTGCCGCTGCGCGAGAGCGGGACCGCATGGTGGCGCAGGCCGTGGGCCACGATGTCGGCAACGGCCGGGCCGTCCGGCGTCGCCACGTGCACCTCCATGCCCGCATCGCGCGCCGCCAGCGCGAGCGGCAGCCGATGCGACATCAGGAAGGCCGGGTTGTTGACGAAGAACAGCACGCGCCGGGGCCGCCGGACGGCCGGGACCACGCTCGCCGCACGCCCGGCCCGGGGCATCGGGAAATCCTGCGCGAGGCGGCGCCAGATCGTCGCATAGCGCTGCGTCATGGCCCGCAGGCTGTAGCGCGCGGCCACGGATTCGCGCGCCGCCCGCAGCCGCCGGGCGGCATCCGGTGCGCGCACGGCCGCAATGGCCTGCTCGATCGCGCCGGCCAAGGCGACCGGATCGTGGGGCGGCACGACCCAGCCGTGTTCGCCCACGATCAGCGCCGCATCGCCGACATCCGTCACTGCGCAGGCCGCGCCGCTGGCCATGGCCTCGCACACCACGTTGGGAAAGCCTTCGGCGCGGCTCGAGAGCACGTGCACGTCCAGGGCGCGCATCAGGCGCGGCACGTCGTCGCGGCGCCCGAGAAAAATCAGGTGATCCAGCAGCCCGTAGTGCCGCGCCAGGGCCATCATCGGCGCATTGTCGCGCGACATGCCCAGCCCGGCCAGCACGCAGCGCAGGTCCGGGTGGCGCCGCACGCACAGGGCCAGCGCCGCGAACAGGTTGGCGTGGTCCTTCAGGGGATTCCAGCGGGCCATGCTGCCCAGCAGCGGAGCGCCCTGCGGCAGTCCCCATTCGGCGCGCAGGCGCGCGCGGTCGGCGGCGTCGGGATGCCAGGCCTCGAGGTCGTAGCCGTTGGGCGCGACCAGCATCCGGTCGGCGCGATACCCCCATCCGACATGCACCTCGGCGGCTTTTCGGGCGCAGGCGACGATCACCGCCGGCACCCAGCCCGAGACGCGCGCGCACAGCCAGGCCGTGGCCCGCGACGAGCGGCTGCTGCGGCCCAGGTCGACGCCGGAATTGCGGATGCCCCAGGCCACGGCGCGTATGCCGGACAGGCGCGCCGCCAGCCCGCCGACGAGGTCCGCATGGTACATCCAGGTCTGCACCACGTCGGGCTTTTGTTGCTGCAGGATGCGCAACAGGCGCAGCAGGCCGCGCACGGTGCCCACCGCCCCCTGCATGTCCAGCGTGATCACCTCGACGCCCGCCTCGCGCAGCCGCGGCCCGAACACGCCCTCGCCGCGCATCGAGATGACGGTGTGGCGGATGCCCGGCTCGGGCGCCGTCGCCAGGCGATGCAGCACGGTCTCGGCACCGCCATGCAGCAGGCCGGAAATGATGTGCGCCACGTGCAGCGACGCGGTGTCCTGCGGATCAATCGGGTTCATGGTCATGGCCCTCCGGGCCGTTGCGGGCATCCGTCCACGCGGCGTCCCATCGCCCAAGGATGCTGTCCAGGCCATAGCGCGCACGCACCGAGGCGGCGGCGCGGCGGCCCTGTTCCTCGCGCCATTGTGGCGTCGCCGACATCAGCTGGTCCAGTGCCGCCGCCAGCGCCGCGTCGTCGCCGGCGGGCACCAGCGCGGCGTCGCGGCCGTCGCGGCTCAATTCGCGCGGGCCGCTGGGGCAATCGGCGGCCACGCACGGCAACCCCAGCGCCATGGCCTCGAGCATGGCATTGGGAAAACCCTCGACCGCGGAGGACAGCACGAAGCCGTGCGCGCCCAGCAGCTCGCGCCACGGCGTTTCGCTGCGGCCCGGCAGCAGGATGCGCCCCTCGAGGCCGAGTTCGGCCACGCGGCGCAGGCAGGCCTCGCGCCGCGGCCCGTCGCCCCAGATCACCAGGTCCCAATCCGGATGCCGCGGCGCCAGTCCGGCAAAGACTTCGACCAAGGCCTCGAAGCGCTTGACCGGATTGAAGCGGCCCAGCGCCGCCAGGCGACGGCGTCCGCCCGGCTCGCCGTCGCGCGCCGCCGGCAGGCCGTCCGGCAGCGGATTGGGGATGGCGGACAGGCGGCGCGTCCCGGGCGCGGCCCGCATCAACGGCGGCATGCTGCGCCGGGTCTGGACCACCACGCGGTGGGCCCAGGGATAGGTCCAGCGCCGCAGCCAGCGCAGCACAGGCTCCAGGTTGACGCTATGGCCCGGATCGGTGCGCTCGGACACCACCACCGGCAGGCCCAGTCCGCGCGTCGCGAGCAAGGCAGTGACATTCACATTGGTGAGGAAGGACAGCACCCGGTCGGGCGCCGCCTCGCGCGCCAGGGCGCGCAGCGCCGGCAACTTGGCCAGGGGCCGCCACCAGCGCGGGCCGCGGAGCCGGTCGGCCAGCCACAGCAGGCGCACGCCCTCGTCCAGCGCATAGGCGCAGGTTCCCCGCCCCGAATAGCAGCACACCAGCGTGACCTCGTCCCCCCGCCGCGCCCAGGCATTGGCCAGGGTCGCCGCGACGCGCTCGGCGCCGCCGCCATGCATGGAACTGACCAGGAACAGAATGCGCATCGTTCAGGCCTCGCCGGCGTCGGACGCGTCCCCGCGGGCGCCGGCCGGCGCCCCGACCCGGCGCCCCTGGAAGACCAGCGCCCACATGGCCATGATGCGCGGCACACCGAAGCGGTCGCGCACGTCCACGGCCCGGCTGGCATGGCGCCGGCGCTCTTCGGGACGGGCCATGAACTCGGACAGCCAGGCCGCCAGCGCCTCGGGATCGCCCGCCGGGCGCACCAGCACCCCGTCGATGCCGTCGCGGATGATCTCGCGCGGGCCGGTGTCGCAATCGAAGGCCACGCACGGCAGGCCGCAGGCCATGGCCTCGAGCAGGGTGTTCGACAGACCCTCCGTGCGCGAGCTGAGGACGTACAGATCCGAGGCCTCGTACCACTGCGTCATATTGCCCACACGGCCCGGCAGGGACACGCGCCCGGCCAGGCCGGCCTCGTCCACCGCGCGCTGCAAGGCGCCGCGCTGCGCGCCCTCGCCGAGGATCACCAGGTCCCAATCCGGAAACAAGGGCGCAATATGCGCAAAGGCCGCCAGCAGGATGTCGAAGCCCTTGACGGGATGCAGCCGGCCGACGGCCAGCAAGCGGCGGCGACCCGGCCGCGGGGGCGGCTCGATCGCGGGTTCGCCATCCGCCAGGGGCCAGCGCACGGCGTTGGGGATCACCTGGGCCTGCACCCCGGGAATCGCCTCGTCCAGCCATTGGGCGGTGCCCTGCGTGAGGGCGACGACGGCATCGGCCCGCGGGTAGGCCCAGCGGCGCAGGCGCTGCCAGGCGCGCGGCAGCCGCTGGATCGGCGGATGGGTGTGTTCGGTGGCGATCACGCGGCACGGCAGGCGCCAGGCGGCCAGCACGGACAGCACCGAGGCCTTGGTCATCATGCCCAGCACGACGCCGGGCCGCCCCTCGCGGATCAGGCGGCGCAAGGCCCACAGGCGGCGCCCATTGCCCCACATCGCCCGCAGACCGCCGCCGCCGTGCGCATCCAGTCCAAGCGCATGGCGGCGCACGCCCGCGGGCAGCGCGTAGGCGTCCTCGGCATCCGTGGTCTGCGTCACCACCGTGACCCGGCATCCCTGGCCCAGCCAGTAGGCCGCCAGGTCGGCGGCGACGCGCTCGGCGCCGCCGCCGCGCAAGGAATGGATCACGATCATCAGATGGGCCTGGGTGCTGCTCATTCAGGCATTCCCTCCGGAGGTTTCCGCCGGGCGCCGCAGCGCCAGGCACAGGTAGCACGCATAGGACGAGGCATACATCAGGGCCGTGGCCAGCATGATGCCCGAGGGCCCCATGATCGGTGCCAGCACGTGGTTCATGACGGCCTTGACGAGGAAATTCAGCACCGCGATCGTGGCCATCAGGCCATAGCGGTTCTGGCTGGCCAGCAGTTGGACGAGAATCAGCACGCCAAAATAAAAGGGCAGCTGCAGCAGGCCCCAGCGCAGCACCTCGGCCACCACCTGGGTGTCGTGCGCGGTAAAGGCGCCGCGCTCGAACAGCAGGCCCACGCCCCAGGGCGCGAGCCACCAGCCCGCCAGCACCACCAGAGCGCCCACGGCCAACATCCCGCCCGACCACCGCAAGGCCATGCGCCGCGCATGCGCGGGATCGCCCCGCCCCTGGATGTCCGCCAGGACCGGCAGCGCGGCGCGCCCCACCGAGGCCGCGCCGATGCCCAGCACCAGCGACAGCAGGCGCGTGGCGTAGCCCAGGATCGCGTTGGCGTTGTCGCCCAGCCGGGCCGCGGTGTACTGGTCGATCGGCCCGACCAGACTCATGGCCAGCTGCCCCACCAGCATGATGCCGGCGGCGGCTGCCAGCGTCGACCACTGCGGTGCCTGGCGGCCCAGCAGCGCCCCGCCGGGATGGCCGTCCGCCCGGGCCGCGAAGGCGGCCAGCAGGATCGCCTGCAGGGCATAGCCCACCAGCGTCCCCCACAACAGGGGCCAGAGGCCGCCCGCGGGCGAGGCCAGGACCCAGACCAGGATCACCAGGGCCGGCATGCTGTCGAGCAGCGTATTGACGTGGCGTTCGTGGGCGCGCAGGCGCGCGGCGCTCAGGCCGGTCCATATCGTGAACAAGGCCGCCGGCGCGAAACCCAGGATCAGCAGCGTGCTCATGTCGCGCACCGGCCCGCTCAGCCCGCCGCCGACCCAAGGGACCACTGCGGGCCAGGCCGCCAGCAGCACGAGGGCGACCGCCGCGCCCACCACCAGCGCGGCGCCCTGCAGTTCGCGCAGGAACCGGCCGTGCGCCGCACCTGGCAGGCGGCGGCTGCGCACCAGCGCCGGAATCAGGACGACCGAACAGGCGCCCACCAGGGTGACCGGCAACCAGTTGGCCAGGGTCAGCGTGAATTGATAGGCGTCGACGACGTCGCTCACCCCATAGCGGTAGGCCACCGCCATTTCCTTGAAGGCGCCCACCACCTTGCCCAGCAGCAGGAAGAACGCGACGCGCGCCGCCCCCAGGGCAATGCGGCGATGATCCGCGTGCAGGCCGGCCAGCCTGCGCCTCAGGCCCCCGACCATGCGCGCCTCATGCGGCCCTGCATCCCGGCGACGCGCGTCCCGGTCAACGCAGGAACTGGGTATACCAGGGCATCGCAACCTCGAGTCCCTGGAGGATGTCGTGGGTGGGCGCGTAGCCCAGCAACCGGCCGGCCTTGGCGATGTCCGCCTGTGAATGGCGGACGTCGCCGGGACGGAAATCGACGTGCCGGGGGGCGCGCGCGTAGCTGACGCCGTTGCGTCCCAAGGTCTCGCGCAGATGCTCGAAGAGCTGGTTGAGCGTAGTGCGCGCGTTGTAGGCGACGTTGTAGACCTGGTTGACCCCTTCGGGCGGCGCGCACGCGGCCAGCAGGTTGGCCTGCACGACATTGTCGACGAAGCAGAAATCGCGGCTGGTCTCGCCATCCCCGTTGATGGTCACGTCCTCCTGGCGGATCATGGCCGACACCCACTTGGGAATGACCGCCGCATAGGCGCCGTCCGGATCCTGGCGGCGGCCGAAGACGTTGAAATAGCGCAGTCCGACGGTGCCGAAGCCGTAGGCGCGGGCGAATACGTCCGCATAGAGTTCGTTGACGTACTTGGTGACCGCGTAGGGCGACAGCGGCTTGCCGATGCGGTCCTCGACCTTGGGCAGGCCCGGATGGTCGCCGTAGGTCGAGCTGGAGGCGGCATAGACGAAGGATTTCACCGCCTCGTCGCGCGCGGCGACCAGCATGTTCAGTTGCCCGCCCACGTTGACGGCGTTGCTGGTGATCGGATCCTTGAGCGAACGCGGCACCGAGCCCAGCGCCGCCTGATGCAGGACGTGCTCGACGCCGCGCACCGCCTCGCGGCAGGTGTCCAGGTCGCGGATGTCGCCTTCGATGAAGCGGAACCGCGCCCAGCGCGCGGGTGTCACCAGGCGCTGGACCTCGTCGAGATTGCGCCGGTAGCCGGTCGAGAAATTGTCCAGTCCCACGACCGTCTGGTCCAGATCCAGCAGCGTTTCGAGCAGGTTCGAGCCGATGAAGCCGGCGCAGCCGGTGACCAGCCAGGCACGGGGCCGGGACCGCAGGGCCGCGCACACTTCCTGGTAGCGGGGATTCATGGCGGACTCCTAGAGACGCAGATCGGATTCGTCGGCGCGCAGCACGTACTTCAGATCGTAGAGCACGTGCTCGGGCTTGCCCAGGGCGCGCAGGGCGGCGGCGCCCATCTCGACGAACTCGCGATGGGCGACGGCGATGACGATGCCGTCATAGCCGCCCCTCTCGGGCTGGGCGACCGGCCGGATGCCGTATTCGTGGAAAGCCTCGTCGGCATCGACCCAGGGATCATGGACGTCGACGTGGATGCTGTATTCGGAGAGCTCGCGCACAATGTCCACCACCCGCGTATTGCGCAGGTCCGGACAGTTTTCCTTGAAGGTGAGGCCCATCACCAGTACCCGCGAGCCCTGCACCTGGATGCATTGCTTGGTCATCGCCTTGACCAGTTGCGCGACCACGTAGCCGCCCATCGAGTCGTTCAAGCGGCGCCCGGCCAGGATGATCTCGGGGTGATAGCCGATCGACTGGGCCTTGTGGGTGAGGTAGTACGGGTCCACCCCGATGCAGTGGCCGCCGACCAGGCCGGGCCGGAAGGGCAGGAAATTCCATTTGGTGCCGGCCGCCTCGAGCACGTCCAGGGTATCGATCCCCAGGCGGTTGAAGATCAGCGCCAGCTCGTTGATCAGCGCGATGTTGACGTCGCGCTGGGTGTTCTCGATCACCTTGGCCGCCTCGGCGACCTTGATCGACGAGGCCTTGTGAGTCCCGGCGACGATGATCTGGCGATAGATCGCGTCGACCAGTTCCGCGACCTCGGGCGTCGAGCCCGCGGTGACCTTGCGGATCGTCGAGACCCGGTGCGTCTTGTCGCCCGGATTGATGCGCTCGGGGCTGTAGCCGGCGTAGAAGTCCTGGTTGAAGACCAGGCCCGAGATCCGCTCGAGCACCGGCACGCAGACCTCCTCGGTCGCGCCCGGATAGACGGTGGATTCATAGATCACGATGTCGCCGCGCTTGAGGACGCGGCCGATGGTCTCGCTCGCGCGCTCGAGCGGGGTCAGATCCGGCTGCTTGTACTGGTCGATGGGCGTGGGCACCGTGACGATGAAGACGTTGGCTGCGGCGAGTTCGGTCGGCACGTGGCTGAAACGCAGATGCTTGGCCTCGGCGAGTTCCTCGCCGGACACCTCGAGGGTGTGGTCCGTCCCCGCGCGCAATTCCTCGATGCGGCGCGCGTTGATGTCGAAGCCCAGCACCTCGCGCTGCTTGCCGAATTCGACCGCCAGGGGCAGGCCCACGTAGCCCAGGCCCACGACCGCCAGCTTTACGTCCTGAATGTCCAAGATTTTCTCCGTTACCGAGATGATGTGTCCTAGATTTTACTAATGGCGGGCGTCTTTTACTTTTGGCGGCCGCCGCGCCCCAGCGAAGGCAGCAGCAGCCAGCGCGGGCGCCGCCAGGACACCAGGCGTGAATACAGCCAGATGTAGGCGCTGGCAAAGGCCAGCATGCTGGCGCACAGCATCCAGGGATCGTCCCACCAGATCGTGGCCGGGACCAGCCCGATCAACGCCAGGACCCACAGATAGGGCGAGGTCATGGCATTGCACAGGGCGGGCACCGCGTGGCGGCGATCGCGGCTGAAGGTGACGCGCACCAGCCGCCGGAAGACCAGCTGGTGCAGATGCAGGGCATCCGGCTGGTCGACGGGGACGCCGCGCTTGAAACGGCGCCGCCAGATCGAGAACAAGGTCTCGAACACCGGATAGAACAATACCGCCAGCGCATAGAAAGGCGACACGCTGGGGTTGCGCACCACGAGCTGCACCGCCAGCTCGGCCAGCATGAACCCCAGGAAGTAGGCGCCGCCGTCGCCGAGGAAGACCCGTCCGAACGGAAAATTCCAGACCAGGAAACCCAAGGTGGCCGAGGCCAGGGCCGCGGCGATCAGGAAGATCGGGATGTCCTGGACCTGCAGCGCCACCAGCGCCAGCGACACCGCCATCAGGGTCGCGATCATGCCGGCCAGGCCGTTCATGCCGTCGACGATGTTGAGGGCATGCGTGCAGCCGCCCACCGCCACCATCGTAAAGACCAGGGAAACGGGCCACACCGCCAGGGCGGCGTCCGCCCAGGACCAGCCCACGCGCGAGACCCCGCCCAGCAGCCACCAGGCGATGGCGGCCGACACGAAGGCGGCGATGAGGCGCTTGCCCGAGCCGACGTCCTTGGTGATGTCCTCGAGCAAGCCGGCCACGAAGACCGGCATGGCGGCGATGAACAACACCGGCCACAGCCAGGTCAGCGTCATGTTGCTGGGGCCGAGCACCAGCAAGCCCGCCAGACTGCCGGCCACCACCGCCAGGCCGCCCACGCGCGGCGCGGCGCGCGCATGCATGGCCTGCGGCTTGTGCATGTCGGTGTCGCCCGTCAGCCGGCCGTGCCAACGCTCGGAGGCTACGATCAGCCCGCCGACCAGGAAAGCCACGATACAGATGACCGGCCAGGTCAGTGTCTCCGACAGGTTGGGAACATTCACGGCAAAACCAGGAAAAAAGGTCAAAAGGCATTATGGGCCGAGGGTGCCGACCGTGTCCTCGAACAACGGATACAAATGCAACAAACCGCTGCCCCCTCAGCGCGTCGCTATCTTACGCCGCAGCGCGAATAACTCAAGCCGGCCCTTCTGCAAGGAACAGGTTTCCGGGGCGCGGCCGGCGGCCGAACGCAAAAAAAAGCCCAAGATCCGAAGATCCTGGGCTAAATCCACCAAAGGAGGAGGGTGGAGGAGACAACCTTGGCAAGTCGTGGCTGCGAGGGCCTGGGCCCGAGCCTGGCGTGATTCAGGGTTTTCCCGCTGCAATCACGTTTCGACATCCGATAAGCAAATTATATAGAAGCGTATGGTGCAATGCAAGAAAAATTTGTGTTCTTTCGTGAGCGTCGCCAGTCCGTGGTATTTTTTTCACAAAACCGCCTAGGAAATGTTGGATTTGTCATTCAGGACAAACCCTAGGGTCACAAAGCCTTACACAATCGGCCCGTTTGCCCTTCCGCCCTCCTATAGGCGGTACGCCGTGGCCGTCATCACGCGCGACATGCCGCGCATGGCCATGCGCACGGGTGCCGGCAAGCGGTGGGCTCCGTGGTGCTCGGCCGTCGCCCGGTGGCCGATCTCGTCGTCCCGCATCTGCGTGACGATGCGGCGCGAGCGCTCGTCCTGCGGCGGCAGCGTGTCCAGATGGCCGTCCAGGTGCTCCTCGACCTGGCGTTCGGTTTCCGCCATGAAGCCGAGGTTGTAGGGAATGCCGGCGCGGCTGGCGACCACGCCCAGGGAAAAAGCGCCCAGGTACCACAGGGGATTGAAGACGCTGGGCCGGCTGCGCAATTCGTCCAGGCGCTGGCGGCACCAGACCAGGTGATCGACCTCCTCGGCCGCGGCCTGATGCAGGACAGCGCGAATTGATGCATCGCGGCAAAACAGCGCCTGGCCGCGATACAGGGCCTGGGCGCAGATCTCGCCGACGTGGTTCACACGCATCAGCCCGGCCGCGTGGCGGGCATGATCGCCCTCGAGTTCGACGGCATCGATGGGCCGGGGGCCGGCCGGATTGGGCCGCGCCGCGGCGACCGAGCCGTCGAGCACCTGCAGCGCCCGGCCCACTTCGGTCAGCACCGCGTCCAGCGGTCCACGGCGTCGCTTCCATTCGGTTTCCGTGATTGCCTGCGTCATGATGGGACTCCTAACGATTCAGAAAACGCCAGACCGGCTTGATCCGGACCAGCAGCCACGCGAGGGGCAGCAGGATCGACAAAGCGATCAGGCCGTTGCCGGCCCACGCCTGGTCGTCCAGCAGGTAGGCGTTGCACAGCCGCGCCGGCTGGTCCAGGTAGATCAAGCCGACGATGGCGCTCATCCAGCAGAAATTGCCCAGGAAGAAGAGCTTGACCACAGTATTGGAGCGCCGCAGCGACGCCCCCAGGATCCACCCCGCCACCGGCAGGCCGAGCACCTTGAACGCCGCCATCCGCCAATCGACCAGCGCATCGTCCAGTGCCTTGGGCACCATCCAGCAGGCGCCGACCAGGCTGGCGAACAGCAAGCCCGGCATGCCGTATTCATTATAGGACCAGGCCGGGGGCCGCCTCGATGAGCCCGCGCCGCCCGCGCGGTCGCGCCACGCGCGCCAGGCCCGCTCGGCGCAGACGCCGGCCAGGACCAGCAGTGGAATCTGGACCAGCATGTGCGTACTCATCGAGGCGGTGAGCGGCGCGCGCCAGATCAGCGCCACGGCGTAGAACGCCAGTGCGGCGAGCGCGGGAGGCCAGGGGCCGCGCATGTTCATCGCCCGGCCTCCGCGGCCAGATCCACGGCGGCTTGCAGGGCGTCGCCCGGATCGTCCAGGTCGACGATGCGCGCCAGGCGTCCGTCCGGCGTCACCACGTGAAAAGCGGCATTGTGCTCGAACTGGGCCAGGGGGGCGGGCACGACCACGATGCCGAACAGGTCCAGCAGCCGCGCGCCCGCCTCCGGATCGGCAAACGACAGGAATTGCCAGGTGCGCGCCTGCGCGTGCATGCGCCGCGCATAATCGGCGAGCTCGCGCGCCCCGTCGCGCGGATCGAAGCTGATGCTCAGCAGGCGCACACGTGCGGCCAGACCTCGTTCGTCGATCGCCCGCTGCAGGCGCTCGGTCTGCGATCCCTGGGCCAGGCACAGCGACATGCAGCGGGAATAAAAGAAATTGACGATCGCCACGCGGCCGTCGGCCGACAGGTCCGCCAGCAGCGTCGTCGCTCGACCGTCGGCGCCGATCACCGGCGCATCGGGCAGGGGCCGCGGCTCGAGGGCGACGGCCTGGCGGCGGGCGCCCTCGGCCGTCAAGACGGTAAAGCCCGCCGTCACCCAATACAGAGCCCCGGTCCCGGCGGCCAGGGCCAGCAGCAAGGCCAGAGCCCAACGCATCCCGCGGCTACTGCTTGAGCATGGGCAGGAGCTCCTCGTCGCCGTTCCAGTGGTCCGGATGGTCCTTGGTCGCCTCGCGCTCTTGCTGGACCAGCTTGGCGTCGACCTCGCCGGCGGTATTGCCGAAGCTCGTGCGGATGTGGCTGACCACCGCCGCGAGTTCGGCATCCGAGAATTTTTCCTTGAAATGCGGCATCTCGCCGTTGTACTGGGTGCCCATCACCGTCAACGGCCCCTTGACGCCATGCAGGATGATGCGCACCGCCACCGCCGGATCCCCGATGACCCACTCGGAGCCCGCCAGCGGCGGAAACACGCCCGGTACGCCCGCGCCCGAGGCCTGGTGACAGGCGACGCAATTGGCGGTATAGAGCTGGCCTCCGTCCGCGGCGACCGGCACCGCGAAATCGGCGGCCACCCGGTCATCACCCAGGTTCGCCGGCATGGGGTTGTACGTCGCCCAGATGTAGTACGCCGCCCAGACGAACAGGGCGCCGATGATGGTGAGCACCAGCTTGGGCACCGGGCGGCTGCCCTCGTAGGGCTCGGGCTGCTCGCGCCGCTGCTGACTGTCCGTGGTCTTTTGGTCCGTCATTCTGTTCTCCTAGTACCCGTCGCCCGCGCTCAGCGCAAGGCGGCATTGGGTTTGACCGGGTACGTGTGGTCCAGCCCGATGAGGTACTCGACCAGGTCGAGCGCCTGCGGCGTGGCCACGATGACCTGGCCGGACGGGGCATAGCTGGGCGGCACGTTGACCACCTTGTCGTCCGCATCGGCCTTGTCCTTGAGCTTGAACAGGAATGGGAAAGCGGGCATGGTGCTGCCCGGCACGTAGGCGCGCGGCTCGTAGAGGTGGCCGAGGTTCCAGTCCACGCTGGGCTGGCGCGCGCCGATGTTGAACAGGTCCGGCCCCGTGCGCATCGTGCCCAGCAGGTGCGGATGGTCGTAGTAATAGTCGCCGGCCACCGGCGCGCGGCCCCAGCCGCGCTGGAAGTCGGGCGCCTGGGACTGGCTGCGGGGCTGCTGCGAGTGGCAATAGACGCAACCGTTGGCGATATAGACCTCGCGCCCGCGCAGCTGGGCCTCGGTATAGGGCTTGAGCCCTTCGGGCGGCGGCACGTCGGACAGTTGCATATAGGGCACCACGACGAGCGTGGCGGTCGCCAGCGCGAGGGTCACCATCGCGCCGCTGAGGAGTTTGTATTCGCTTTCCATGATCAGGCACCTACCGCCGCCTGGACGACAGGCTGACGTTTTCCATGCAAGAGGGCGGGTCCCACGCGGCTTGGGCCGTAGCGCAGGGCCATGAGGGCGAAATGCACGGCGAAGACCAGGTGGCCCAGCGTCATGATGGCGCCGCCCACCGAGCGCCCTTCAAGGTAGGGGATCGTGACCCGCACGGAATCCATGAACGGCCGGCTGGCATCGAGCATCGCCAGGCCCTGCAGCCAGCCGCCGATCGACAGCGTCACGAAGTAGATGCCGAAGCCGGTCACCACCAGCCAGAAATGCAGGACGATGAGTTTCGGATGCGGCCATTCCCAGGACATGACGCGCGGCATGACGAAATACATGGCACCGAACATCACCAGTGAAAAGAACCCGTACAGCCCCAGGTGGGCGTGCGCCACGGTGAAGTGCGTGAAGTGGGCGACGGTGCTGACGGAGCGCAGGGCCTCGAACGAGCCCTGCACCGAGCTCAGGGTATACATCATGGCGCCCAGCACGATGAAGCGCAGCGTGGGCGAATACACCATGGTGCGGAAGTTGCCGCGCATGGTGAGGTGCTGGTTCACCGAAAAGGCCAGCACCGGCACGATCATCATCATGCTCTGCACGATCGACAGGGTGATCAGCCAATGGGGCACCGGCCCGCCCACCAGGTGGTGGCCGCCCACTTGCCCGTAGAAGAACGCCAGCGCCCAGAAGCCGATCAGCGACAGGTTGTAGGATTGGATCGGCCGGCCGATGATCTTGGGCAGGAAGTAATAGACCGACGCCAGCGCGATCGGCGTGTAGTACAGGCCCAGCACGTTGTGCCCGAACCACCAGTTCATGGTCGCCTGCTCGACGCCGAAGTGCACGCCGGGGATCTTGCCCACCAGGTACAGCACGGGGAACCAGAACAGCGCCGCGCCCATGTACCAGATCGAGACGTACAGGTGGTCGACCTTGCGGTTCTGCAGCGTGAATACCAGGGGCAGCGCGATCAGCGCCCCGCCCAGCACGATCAGGACGCTGACCTGCCAGGGGATCTCGAGCCATTCCAGGCCGTCGTTGATGCCGGCGGCGATGCTGCCCAGGCCGGCGATCAGGCCGGCATTCCACAGCATGCAGCCCAGGATGGCAAAGCGCCCGCCGTACAGATGGGTCTTGAGCAGGCGCGGCAGCGTCCAGATGGCCACGCCGAAGGCCGCCATCGGCGCCCAGCCGTAGGCCACCATGTTCAGGTGCAGCGTCCGGGTGCGGCCGAACGTCAGCCAGGCATACTGGGTGAGGAACTCGGGATCGTGCAGCTTGATCGAGCTGATCAGGCCGAAGACCGACGCCAGCACCAGCCAGACGATGGCACAGCACAGGAAGGTGAACACCACGAAGGCCGTGGACTGGTCGGCCTCGAGGCGTTCTGCAAGCTCGACCTTGAGTTGCCCCGCAAGGGACGGATCGACGACCGCCGTGCCGCTGTCGGCGACGGTCTTCTGCAGGCCGGCCTTTTGGGCGGCCGTGGCCGAGGGATCCTCGATGTGGCCGATTTCGCCGGTCGAGAAAATGACGCCCGCCGCCTCGGGATTCTCATCGAACATATTGCGCCGCAGCGACCAGATGAAGATGCCCAGGCCCGTGACGGATAAAATGAACGTGAGCAGGAGTATGGTGACGGTATCCACGCGATTTCCGATTGATGACTGGAAGTGTGGGAGGCGCCGAAAATCGGCCCTCAGAGCGCTGCCATTGTACCGGCAGAATTGATCTATGATAAATCTAGAGACTTAATCAATCCTTAATTACCCTATGTCGCCTGCGGGTTTTCCGGCGGGCTTTCAACAGGACCACGCACCATGGAATGCACGATCGATTGGCAGGGCCCCGAGGGCATGCTGTTCATTTCCCGCACGGGCAGCGGCCACGTCATCGCCATGGACGGCGCGCCCGAGGGCGGCGGCCGGAACCTGGCCGCACGGCCGATGGAAACCGTGTTGACGGGGGCCGGCGGCTGCGCCGCCTACGACGTCGTGCTGATCCTCAAGCGCGGCCGGCATGCGGTCACCGGCTGCCGGGTCACGCTCACCGCCGAACGCGCCGACACCGATCCCAAGGTCTTCACCGCCATCCACTACGCCTTCACGGTCAGCGGCAGCGGCCTGCCGGCGGCGGCCGTCGAACGCGCGGTCGAGCTGTCGCACAGCAAGTACTGCTCGGCGATCGCCATGCTGGAAAAGACCGCCGCCATCACGCACTCGGTCGAGGTCCTGGAGGCCTGACCCTCCCGCGCCGCCGCCCGGCTACACCGCCATCGGGGCGGTCAGCGGCGCGTGGTGGCGGTAATCGGCCAGCGTGAAATCCCCGGGCTCGATGCGCTCGAGCCAGTCGGGCTCGTAGCGGCCCGTCGCGGCGTAGTCCGGGATGCGCGAGGACAATTCCAGGCGCGGCAGGGGCAGCGGCTCGCGGCGCAATTGTTCGCGCAGCATGTCCGCGTGGGTCTCGTAGATGTGGGCGTCGCCGATGAAATACGTGAACCAGCGCGGCTCGTAGCCCGTCAGGCGCGCCACCAGGTGCGTCAGCGCGGCGCCCTCGGCCAGGTTGAAGGGCGTGCCCAGCCCCACGTCGTTGCTGCGGATGTACAGGCACAAGGACAGTTCCCGCGTGGCGGGGTTGGCGAGGAACTGGTAGAGCAGGTGGCACGGCGGCAAGGCCATTTCGTCCAGCTGCGCCCAGTTCCAGCCATGGAACAGGATGCGCCGGCTGGCCGGATCGCGGATCAGGGCATCCAGGCAGGCGCGCAACTGGTCGACCGCCTTGTACAGCAACACGCTGGGGACGCCGTCCTCGTCGAATTCGGCCACGGGGCGATAGCCCTGATCCCGGGCCGCGGCAATGCGGGCCGCCGCCTGCGCGGGCAACAGCTTGTAGGCGGGCCAGCGGCGCCACTGCACGCCATAGACCGGCCCCAGGTCGTCCGGCCCCGAACGGTGGGGATTGGCCAGCCAATGGGCATTCTCGTTGGCGTTCTGGTCCCAGACCTTGCAACCCAGCGCCCGGAACTGCGCCGCACTGTCCGCCCCCCGCAGAAAACCGATCAGCTCGCCCATGGCGGACTTGAAGGCGAGGCGCTTGGTGGTGACCGCGGGAAAGCCCGCACGCAGGTCAAAGCGCAGGCAGGCGCCCGGCAGGCTGAGCGTACGCACTCCCGTGCGGTTGTCCTGCCAGGAACCCTGGTCGAAGATGCTCTGGACGAGGTCGAGGTAGGCTTTCATTGGCCGTCTCGCGCCAGCAGGCGCCGCGCCCGCTCGATCAAGGGCAGGTCGACCATGCGCCCATCCACCCGGAAGGCCAGCGCACCGCCGCGTTCGGCTTCGGCCAGGACGCGCCGCGCCCAGTCGAGTTCGTCGGCCGAGGGCAGGAAGGCCTCGTGCACGATGGGAATCTGGGCCGGGTGGATGCACAGCATGCCCCCGAACCCCATGTCGCGGGCCACGGCGATCCGCCGTCCCAGGCCCTCGAGGTCCGAAAAATCGGCATAGATCGTATCCAGCGGCGGCGGCAGGCCGTTCATGCTGCTGTGCAGGAGGATCTGGTAGCGCACCTGGTCCAGGATGCGGGCCGACCCCTCGGTGCCCGGACGCGTGCCGAACTCGAGCATCAGGTCCAGGATTCCGAAGGACAGGCGCCAGACCCCGGCCGCCCCGGCGATCCCGTCCAGGTTGCGCAGGCCGCGCGCGCTCTCGATCACCGGAATCAGGGGCTTGCCCGCCCCCGAGACAATATGGACGTGGCGCGCGGCCTCGGCCTTGGGCAACACGATCCCGACGACGCCGGGCAGCTCCCGGCACAGGGCCAGGTCCTGATCGAACCAGGTCGTGGTGCCGTCGTTGATGCGCACCATGAAACGCTCGTCGGGATGGGCGGCCGCGAACTCGGCCAGGTGGCGGCGCGCGGTGAGTTTGTCGTCCGGGGCCACCGAGTCCTCGAGATCGATGATGACGGCGTCGGCCTCGGTGGCCAGCGCCTTGGGCAGGCGGTCGGGCCGGATCGCCGGTACGAACAGCGCGGTGCGCAGCAGTTTGTCGTGCATGTCGTGTACTCCTTCAGACGCCAGGGGGGCGCAGCCGCCCCGGCATGGCCGTCAGCGGCCCTTCCAGACCGGGGGGCGCTTCTCGGCGAATGCGGTGGCGCCCTCGCGCGCATCCTCCGAGGCGAAAATGTGGGCGATGCGCGGGCGCTGCAGGTCGAACATCTCGTCCTGGCGCCAATTGCGCGACTGCGAAATGACGTGCTTGGCGGCGCGCACCGCCAGCGGGCCATTGGCCGCGATCGTGCGGCCCAGCGCCAGAGCCTCGTCCAGCGCGGCACCCGGCTCGGCCAGGCGGTTGATCAAACCCAGCTGGTGCAGGCGCTCCGCCCCCATCATGTCGCCCGTGAGGACCGCCTCCATCGCCACGTGATAGGGGATGCGCGCCGGCAGCCGCAGCATGCCGCCCGAGCCCGGCACCAGGCCGCGCTTGGTTTCGGGCAGGCCGAGACGGGCCTCGCGCGAGGCCACGATCAGGTCGCAGGCCAGGGCGAGTTCGCAGCCGCCCGCCAGGGCATAGCCCTCGATGGCGGCGATCAGGGGCTTGGCCGGGGGGCGTTCGCACAGGCCGGCGAAGCCGCGCTCGCCCACGTAGGGGCGCTGGCCGGTCCGGGCGAAGGCCTTCAGGTCCATGCCGGCGCAAAAATTGCCGCCCGACCCGGTCAGGATGCCCAGGTCGACATCGGGATTGCCGTCCAGTGCGTCCATGGCGGCGGCGATCGCCTCGGCGGCCTCCAGGTTGATGGCATTGCGGGCCTCGGGCCGGTTGATGCTCATGATCTGGATACGGTCCACGACCCGCAGTTCCAGGACGTCACTCATGGTTTTCCCCTTTTCTGTCCGTGCTCGATGAATGTGATTGATCCGCCCGATTGTATTGCGTCCCCGGCGGCGCGGCGGCGCCCGGCCACCCTGCGGGAATGAAACAGATAAAATGGGGCGCGGCGCACCGGTCGATCCCTGCGGAACGGCCCCCGGGCGCCACACCCGCGAACCGGCCCCGATACGAACCTTCCATTGACCGCGACACCCCGCGCCGCCCATCATCCATGCTCACATTCCAACAGTTGATTCTATCGCTCCAGCAATACTGGGATCGTCAGGGCTGCACCCTGCTCCAGCCCTACGACATGGAGGTCGGCGCCGGGACCTCGCACACCGCCACCTTCCTGCGCGCGATCGGCCCGGAGCCCTGGCGCGCAGCCTACGTCCAGCCCTCGCGGCGCCCCAAGGACGGCCGCTACGGCGACAACCCCAACCGGCTGCAGCACTACTACCAGTTCCAGGTGGTGCTCAAGCCCGCGCCCCCGGACATCCTCGAACTGTACATCGACTCGCTGCGCAGCCTGGGCATCGATCCCCGGCAGCACGACATCCGCTTCGTCGAGGACGACTGGGAAAACCCCACGCTGGGTGCCTGGGGCCTGGGCTGGGAGGTCTGGCTCAACGGCATGGAAGTCACCCAGTTCACCTACTTCCAGCAGGTGGGCGGGCTGGACTGCGATCCGACCATGGGTGAAATCACCTACGGCCTGGAACGCCTGGCCATGTACCTGCAGGGTGTGGAATCGGTCTATGACCTGGTCTGGACCCAGGGGCCCGACGGCGCGCCCGTGTACTACCGCGACGTGTTCCACCAGAACGAGGTCGAACAGTCCACCTACAACTTCGAGATTGCCTCCACCGCCATGCTGTTCGCCCACTTCAACGACTACGAGGCCGAGGCCAAACGCCTGATCGAAGTCCCGCTCGCCCTGCCCGCCTACGAGGCGACGCTGAAGGCCGCCCACACCTTCAACCTGCTGGACGCGCGCGGCGCCATCAGCGTCACCGAACGCGCCACCTACATCGGCCGCATCCGCGCCCTGTCCCGCGCCGTGGCGCAGGCCTACTACGATGCGCGCGAACGCCTGGGCTTCCCCATGCTGCGGGAGGTCGCGTAAATGAGCACGAACCCGAACGCGCGCCCGCTGATCGTCGAGCTGGTCACCGAAGAACTCCCTCCCAAGGCGCTCGACGCCCTGGGCCAGGCCTTTGCCGAAGGCATCCGCAAGACGCTGGACACGCTCGGCCTGCTGGCCGGCCCCGGCGCCGCCGCCTACGCCACGCCCCGGCGCCTGGCCGTGCGGCTGGACGCCGTCCTGGGCCAGGCTCCCGACCAGGCCTACGCCGAAAAGCTCATGCCTGCGGCCATCGGCCTGAACGAAGCGGGTGAACCCACCCCCGCGCTGCTGAAAAAGCTCCAGGCCAAAGGCCTGGGGCACCTGGGCGCCGCCGATCTCAGCCGCCGGCACGACGGCAAGCAGGACGTGCTCTACGCCGAGGGCACCGCCCCCGGCGCGCGGCTGGCCGACGGCCTGCAGCAGGCCCTGGACTACGCCGTCACCCACCTGCCCATCCCCAAGGTCATGCAATACCAGTTGGCCGACGGCCGCACCAACGTCAAGTTCGTGCGGCCGGCCCAGCGCCTGCTGGCCCTGTGGGGCGCGGACGTCGTGCCGGTGCGCACGCTGGGCCTGGAAGCCGACCGGCTCACCCTGGGCCACCGCTTCCAGAGCAGCGGCCCGCTGTCCATCGACTCCGCCGAGACCTGGGCCGAGCGCCTGTCTGGCGAAGGCCGTGTGGTGCCGTCCTTTGCCGAGCGGCGCGCGCTGATCGCCAGCCAGCTGGCGGAATCTTCTGCCGCCCTGGGCGCGACCATCGGCCAGGAGCCGGAGGTCGAGGCCCTGCTGGACGAAGTCACCGCCCTGGTCGAATACCCGACGGTCTACGTCGGCGCCTTCGAGGAAGAATTCCTGGCCGTGCCGCCGGAATGCCTGATCCTGACGATGCGGCTGAACCAGAAATATTTCCCCCTGTTCGACCCGGCCACGGGCGCGCTGACCCACCGCTTCCTGATCGTCAGCAATTCGCAGCCCGCCGATCCGGCCCACATCATCCAGGGCAATCAGCGCGTGGTGCGCCCGCGCCTGGCCGACGCGCAGTTCTTCTACCAGACCGACCTGAAGACGCCGCTGATCGACCGGGTGGCCGAGCTGGCCAACAGCGTCTACCACAACAAGCTCGGCACCCAGTTGCAGCGCACCGAGCGCGTGCGCAAGCTGGCCCGCTGGCTGGCGCCGCTGCTGGGCGGACCATTCGAGCCCGCCGCCCGCGCCGCCATGCTGGCGCACGCCGACCTGAGCACCCAGATGGTGGGCGAGTTCCCCGAACTGCAAGGCATCATGGGGGCCTACTACGCAGCCCACGACGGCGAACCGCCCGTCGTCGCGCGCGCCCTGCGCGATCAATATCGCGTCCGCCTGGACGAGCCGGTCACCGATGCCACGCTCACGTCCGCCGTGCTGTACATGGCGGAACGCGCCGAGACCCTGATCGGGATCTGGGGCATCGGCCTGGCCCCCACGGGCGAACGCGACCCCTACGGCCTGCGCCGCGCGGCCCTGGGCCTGATCAGCGCCTACGAACAACTCACGGCCGGCGGCCAGTTGCAGGCCAGCCAGGACTCACCGGCGCGCCTGTCGGCCCTGCTGGAACAGGCCGCGGCCAACTTCGCGCCCGGCCAGCTCGCCGAGGGTACGGTCGAGGCCGTGCTGGACTTCGTCTACGAGCGCTGCCGCAATCAATTGGCGGCCCACTACGAGCGCTCGGCCATCGACGCGGTGCTGGCCCTGCGCCCGCCGCTGCATCAGGTTGCGGCACGCGTCCAGGCCTGCGAACGATTCGCCGCGCTGCCCGAGGCCGAATCCCTGGCCGCCGCCAACAAGCGCGTCAGCAATCTGCTGAAAAAGGCCGACGACGCGCAGTCGGACTTCGACCCGGCTCTGCTGGCCGAACCGGCCGAGCGCCAACTGGCCGAGACCATCGCCCGCCTGGAACCCCAGGCCACCGCCCAGTTGCAGGCCGGTGACTTCACCGCCAGCCTGGCCACGCTGGCCCAGGCCCGCGCCGCCGTCGACGCCTTCTTCACCGACGTCATGGTCATGGCCGAAGATCCTCGCGTGCGGGCCAACCGCCTGGCCCTGCTGCGCTCCCTGCACGGCCTGATGAACCAGGTGGCCGACCTGTCGAGGCTCGCCCGGTGAAACTCATCATCCTGGACCGCGACGGGGTCATCAACCACGACAGCGACGCGTTCATCAAGTCGCCGGCCGAATGGATCCCCATCGACGGCAGTCTGGACGCGATCGCCCGGCTGTCGCGCGCGGGCTGGCGCGTCGTGGTCGCCAGCAACCAGTCGGGCATCGCGCGGGGGCTGTTCACCATGGATACCCTGACCGCGATCCACACCAAGATGCACCAGGCCGTGGCCGAGGCCGGCGGCCGGATCGATGCGATCTTCATCTGTCCCCACGGCCCTGCGGACGGCTGCGCCTGCCGCAAGCCGGCCCCCGGCATGCTGCACGACATCGCTCGCCGCCTGGACGTGCCGCTGGCAGGCGTCCCGGTGGTGGGCGACAGCCTGCGCGACCTGCAGGCCGCGGCCCAATGCGGCTGCGCGCCCTGGCTGGTGCTGACCGGCAAAGGGCGCAAGACCTGGGCGGACACCGGCCCCGATGGCCTGCTGCCCGCCGGCACCGAAGTCCGCGACGACCTCACGGCCGTGGCCGACGCCCTGCTGAAGGCCTGACATGAACGTCCTGCGATCCGGCCTCTACATGGCCTTCATGGTCGTCACGGTGATCCCCTATGCGCTGGCCTGCGTGCTGTGGGCGCCCCTGCCCCTGCACTGGCGCTATGTGCTCACCACGGGATGGCCCCGGATGTGCCTCTGGGCGGCCCGCTGGATCCTCGGCATCCGCTACGAGGTCACGGGCATGGAGAAGCTCCCCGACGGTCCGCTGATCATTCTGTCGAAACACCAATCGGCGTGGGAAACGCTGTTCTTTGCCACGCAGATGCCGCGCGACGTGGTCTTCGTCTATAAAAAGGAACTGCACCGGGTGCCGTTCTTCGGCTGGGGACTGGCGCTGCTCAGCATGATCCCCATCGATCGGCGCAAGGGCCGGGAATCCTTCGATCAGGTCGTCAGCATCGGCGGCCGGCGCCTGCGCGAAGGGCGCTGGCCGGTCCTGTTCCCCGAGGGCACGCGCGTCGCGCCGGGCGAGATCGGCCGCTACAAGCAAGGTGGCGCCCTGCTGGCCTGCCGCACCAACACCCCGGTGATTCCGGTCGCCCACAACGCCGGCGAGCGCTGGCCGCGCAATGCCTTCATCAAGACCCCGGGCCTGGTCACGGTGTCGTTCGGACCGATCATTCTCCCCGAGGGCAAGACGCCCGCCGCCCTGAACGCCGAGGTCCAGGCCTGGATCGAGGCTGAAATGCGGCGCCTGAATCCCGAGCGCTATGACGGGACGACAGCTTGACCTGTTCCCGGCGGACGCCGGGGTGCAGCCCGGGGTCCCGCTACGTGCCCCGGAGATCCCCCTCATCCCCGCGCCGCCCGCGATCCTGCCGCTGCGGCCGGACGCGCTGCCCGCAGGCACCCGCTGGCGCGAGGTGGCCCTGGATGCCCAGACATTGGGATTCCTGCTGCGGCGTTCGCGGCGCAAGTCCATCGGCCTGGTGATTCGCGACGACGGCCTGCTGGTGCAGGCGCCCGCGTGGAGCACCCTGCCGCAGATCGATCAGGTGGTGCGCGACAAGGCCGGCTGGATCCTGCGCAAGCTCGAGGAGCGCGCCGAACGCCTGCAGCTGCTGGCCCTCCAGGCCACGCAATGGCGCGCCGGCGGCGCCATTCCCTACCTGGGCGTACGCATCGAGCTGGCCCTGGACGGCACTCGGGCCGTCCGCTACGCGGGCGACGCCGACGCCCCGCGCCCCGGCGACATCCTCAGCCTGCCGCTGCCCGAGGATGCGGACGCGGACCGCATCCGGGACAGCGCGGGCGCCTGGCTGCAGCAGCGCGCCCGGATCGACTTCGGCCGCCGCCTGGACCGCTTCCTGGCCGCGGCGGGACAATCGCTGGAGGGCTGGGGCCTGTCCTCGGCCACCGGCCGCTGGGGCTCGTGCACCAGCGACCGGCGCATCCGGCTGAACTGGCGGCTGATCCACTTCCAGCCGCCGTTGATCGACTACGTCGTCGCCCACGAAGTCGCGCACCTGCGCGTCATGAACCACGGCCCCGCCTTCTGGCGCGAGCTCGAGCGCCTCCAGCCGGGCTTCAAGGCCGCCCGGGACACGCTGGCGCAGCACAGCCCCGACAGCCTGCCGCTGATCTGAGCCGCCCGCACGGGTCCGCATTTGCGTATGATGGAGGCATTCCATCCACCACCTGGGGAGAATCACCCATCATGCGTCTGCTACACACCATGCTGCGCGTGGGCAACCTCGACCGCGCGCTCATGTTCTACACTGACATCCTGGGCATGCGCCTGCTGCGCCAGAAAGACTACCCCGACGGACGATTCACGCTGGCCTTCGTCGGCTACCAGGACGAGGCCGACGGCGCGGTGCTCGAGCTCACCCACAACTGGGACACCGAAACCTACGACCTGGGCAATGGCTACGGCCACATCGCCATCGAGGTCGAGGATGCGTACGACGCCTGTGCGCGCATCAAGGCCAAGGGCGGCCACGTGGTCCGCGAAGCCGGTCCGATGAAGCACGGCAGCACCGTGATCGCCTTCGTCGAGGATCCCGACGGCTACAAGATCGAACTGATCCAGCGCGGGACCCGCGCAGACTGATCCGGCGCGATACTAGGCGGTCGGTTCCGCGCCGGCCGCCGCCAGGGCGTCGGCCATGTCCATGAACTGGGCCACCGACAGCTCCTGGGGGCGCGCCGTGGGGGGGATGCCCAAGGCGTCCCAATCCAAGGCCTCGGCCCAGACGCCGAGACTGCCGCGCAGCATCTTGCGGCGCTGCTCGAAGGCGCGCGCCACGACGCGCTCGAAGGCCCGCGGGCTGCGCGGGCGGCGCAGCGCATCCCCGGCCAGCGGCCGCATGCGGACCACGGAGGACACCACGCGCGGCGGCGGCTCGAAAGCCTCGGGCGGCACGTCGAACAGGCTGGACATCCGGTAGCGCGCCTGCAGCATGACCGACAGGCGCCCGTACTGGGTGTCCCCGGGCCGGGCCACCATGCGCTCGATCACCTCGCGCTGCAACATGAAATGCTGGTCCTGGACCTGGTCCGCCCATTGCATCAGATGGAACAGCAGCGGCGTCGAGATGTTGTAGGGCAGGTTGCCGACGATCCGCAGGTCCATGCCCATCGCACCGAAATCCATTTCGAGCGCGTCGCCCTCGTGGACCTCCAGGCGTTCAGGCGGCCATTCGCGGCGCAGGCGCGCGGCCAGGTCCCGGTCGAGCTCGACCACCAGGAGGCGGTCCAAGTGCCCGAGCAGCGGCCGGGTCAGCGCCGACAGGCCGGGCCCGATCTCGACCATGCGATCCGCGGGCTGCGGATCGATGGCGCGCACGATGGCGGCGATCACCGCCTCGTCGTGCAGGAAATGCTGGCCGAAACGCTTGCGTGCCTGGTGGGCCATGCTCAGCGTTCCGCCGGCGTGTCGTCCACGAGGCGATTGTCGATGTAGGCCTGGGCGCGCAACTGATCCAGCCATTCCTCGTATGCGGGCCCGATCCGGCGCTGCATGAGTTCGCGGCGCGCCTGCATGCGGCGGACTTCGTTTTCCATGTTCTTGCTGCGGCGCTCCTCGACCTGGATCAGGTGCCAGCCGAAGGGAGACTTCACGGGCTGGCTGACCTGGCCGTCGCCCAGCGCGTCCATGGCTTCCTCGAAGGCCGGCACCGTATCGCCGGGCGACAGCCAGCCGAGGTCCCCGCCCTGCGGGGCCGTGGCGTCCTCGGAGTATCGCTTGGCGAGCTCCGCGAAGGATTCGCCATGCTCGATGCGCGTGCGCAGCTGCTCGAGCAGGGTGCGGGCCTTGTCGTCGCTCGTCACCTTGGTGGTCTTGATCAGGATGTGCCGCGCATGCGTCTGCGTGACCATCACCGGTCCGGATACGGGCTGCTGGCGCTGCGCGGGCTGGGGCGGCGGCGCGGCGGCGGGCGCGCGGGCCGGCGGCGGGCGACGGGCCGCCGAGGGCGCCTGGGCATAGCCGCGGCGCAGCACCTTCAGGATATGGAAGCCGCGTCCACTTTGCAGGATCCCCGAGATCTGGCCCGGCCCGAGATTGCGGACGGCCTGCGCAAACAGATCCGGCCAGTCCGCCAGCGGGCGCACACCCATGCTGCCCCCGTCCAGGGCCTGCGGACCATCGGAGGAGGCCGCCGCCGCGCCCGCGAAATCGGCGCCCTTGCGTAATTTATTCAGGATGGCTTCGGCCTCGCGGCGCTTGGCCTCGACCTCCGCGCTGGAGGCGCGCTCGGGCACCTCGATCAGGATCTGCGCGATCTCGAGAAGCTCGGGGCCGGTCGGCGCCGGCGGCGGGGGCGGCGGCTCGGGTGCCGGCGGCTGGGGCGGGGGAACCACCTGGTCGGTCGCGCCACCGGTGCTCAGGAAGGCATCGATGTCGCTGTCGCTGATGTTGATGTGGTCCGCGACCAGGCGCTGGCGCAGCATGTCGTCGCGGATCTGCTGGCGCAGTTCCTCCCGGTAGGCCTCCCACGACAAGCCGCCGCGCTGGATCTCGTTGCGCAGCTGGTCGGCCGTCAGGTGATTGCGCCCGGCGATGGACTGCACGGCGCGGTCCAACTGCTCGTCGGTGACCCGCAGGCCGATACGCTGGGCCTCCTGGCGCTGCAACTCGTCATTGATCATTTGCTGCAGGACCTGGCGGCGCAGCGTGGCCTCGTCGGGCACGGGCACGTTCTGCAGCGCCATCTGCCGGCGGATCTGCTCGGCCTTGACGGTCAACTGGCGCAGCGTGATGACCTGCTTGTTGACGACCGCGGCAATCCCGTCGACGAACTGCTGGCTGGGGGCCTGCTGCTGGGGCGGCGCCTTGGTCGCCGCCAGGGCGGTGCCGCCCGCGACGAGGCCCGACAAGGCCCAGAGGACCAGCGCGACACGGACCGGATAGTACGGACGAGACATCATTCATACCTCTCGAAGGCGGTTTTTTCGGGTATCGGTGCGGCCACCGACTCGTAGCCGACGACCCGCTCGGACAGCAGTCTCATGGGGTCGGTGCCCAGCGAGCCCAGGCCGGAGAGCTCCAGTTGCAGGAAGACGGCGGTGTTGGCCTTTTCGGCCGACACCGCATAGCGCTGCATGACCACCCGGGCCGTCCAGCAGCAGTCGCCGCGATATTCCAGGCCCAGGATCGACTGGGTGCTGCGCTTTTCCTGCAAGGAATAATCATAGCGGCCCACGCCGTACCATCGGCGCGAGATCGGCCATTGGCCGCTCAGGCTGACCTGTTCGCGCGATTCGATCGTCGCATCGTCGCTATAGACGCGGTAGGGATCGTAATAGGCGTTGGGATCGCGTTCGTAGCGATAGGCCAGCGACACCGTCGCCAGGCGCTTGGGGTTCCAGCGCACGCCCGTGCTCAGCCGTTCGCGCTGGCGGGTCTCGGCCTTGAACTGCCCGTCGAAATACACCGAGAACTTGTCGGTGAGCGCCGCATTGGCGCCCAGCAGGTAATCGGATTTTTTATCGACCCGGGGGGTCTGGCCCGGCAGGGTGACCTTGAGGTCGGTGAAATAGAAGCGCTGGGCCGCCGACAGGGACAGCCGCTCGAATCCGGTGTCGGCATCCAGCCAGCGCGTGGTCATGCCCAGTGTGAACTGGTTCGCATTGGCGATGCGGTCCCAGCCGCCGCTGAAGATGTTCTCGTCGAAGGCCTGGATGAAATTGAAGGTGGCCACCCCGGTATCGAAGACCGGCAGCTGTGACTGGTCGCGATACGGCACATACAGGTAATAGGCGCGCGGCTCGATGGTCTGGATGGCGTCGTTGCCGAACAGCGTCGTCGAGCGCTCGAAGGTCAGCCCGCCGTCGATCGAGGCGATGGGCAGCACGCGCGACTGGCTGCGGGGCCAGCCCGCATAGGCCGGCAGGTCGGCCGAGAACCATTCGGTCTCGTAGTGGCTCATGTGCAGGCCGATCTTGGGGGTCAGGTAGGCGCCGGGCAGCACGAAGGGCCGGGAGATCGTCGTATAGGAGGTGGCACGCGTCCCGTTGGGCATCAGGCGCTGGCCGGACTGCTGGGGAAAGGCGTCGCCGTGATAGATGGGCGACACGAAGCGCGTCGCATAGTTGTCGGACACGATGTCCAGGCCGTTCCAGTTGTAGTGCTGCGCCCGCATGTAGAGTTCGGGCAGCTTGTCGTAGGGCGGCGTGATGAACGAGCCGGTGCTGTCCTGCAGGGTCTGGTAGCGATAGAACTGCAGCGAGCCGCTGAGGTAGCGATTGCCCGACCACGAGAGCAGGGCCTGGCTGGGCATGTAGGTCACGGCCGCGTCATTGAGCCCGAAGGTCGAGAAATCGCGGAAGTAATCGTCGTCGGACACCTTGCGCGCATCCAGGTAGGCGGTCAGCCCGTACGGCAGCTGGTGCGTATGCTGCCAGGAATACATCCAGCGCTTTTCACCCCTTTGCTGGTCGTGCATGAGGTAGGTGCCGAATGCCTGTCCGCTGTACTCCCGGCCCAGGTAGCGTACCTCGGTGCCCAGCTGCAGGCCGCGCTTGCTCATGTAGCGGGGAAACAGGGTGGCGTCGTAGTTGGGCGCGAGATTCAGGTAATACGGCGTGGTGAGCTCGAAGCCGCTGTTCGACGAGGTGCCATAGGTGGGCACCAGGAAGCCGGACTTGCGCTCGTCGCTGAGGGGAAAGGTCAGGTACGGGGAATACAGGATGGGGACATCCTTGAAGTACAGCACCCCGTTGCGCGCCACGCCCTCGTTCTGATCCATGTACAGGTCGACGCGGCTGGACTCGATGTACCAGGCGGGGTCGGGGCACGGGCAGCCGCTGTAGCGCACGCCGTACAGCCGCATCATGTCACGGCTGAGGATGTCGGCGGCATCGGCCGTGCCGGAGCCCGCGCGCTCGCCCAGGCGAAAAGCGGGCTGCTCGATGCGGCCTTGTTCCGAGTCGACGTTGTAGCGCAGGTGCGGGCCGGCGACGATGCTGGCATCGCGCATCAGCAGCCCGCTGCCGCGCACGTCCAGGTCGCCGGTGGCGCGGTCGTACTCGATCCGGTCCCCCTTGACCACGCCGTCGATGCGGCGGACCTGCGCGGCCCCCTCGAGGATGATGATGTCGTCGTCGCCCTGGCGGATCTGGTCGCCGATCAGAAAGGCGGGCTGGTCATTGCCGTCGGCCACGCGATGCGTGCCGAGGCTGCCCACCATCCGCATCCCCGATGAGTCGGCCGCGGGCGCCTGCGCCCACGACTGCGCCGATGCCGCCAGGCAGACCCCCGAAATCACGATGCGCCAGACCCAATGCACGAAGAACCAGTCCTCCAAGGATGATGTTTGTACCGCAACTGATCCGCGCACCCACAACGACCAGCGACCCAGTATTATAGAGAAGGTGCCGCCGCTGTGCGCCCGACCGATTCCGACCCTCCCCGTTCCCCGATGAAGAACCCGACCACCCCCGATGCCCGCCTCGACGCCCTGATGCAGTGGCTGCGCAGCCTGCCGGCCGAACTCCGCCTCGAGCCCGACAGCCTGGCGCCGGTTTCGGGCGATGCGAGCTTCCGCCGATACTTCAGGATCGAGGGGCGCGGCGGCAGCCTCGTGATCATGGACGCCCCGCCGCCGCACGAGGACTGCGGTCCCTTCGTGCGCATCGCCCGGCAACTGGCTGCGGCGGGGCTGACCGTCCCGGACATTTTCGCACACGACACGGCCCGCGGCTTCCTGCTGCTGTCCGACCTCGGGCGGCAGACCTACTACGAGGCCATCCAGGCCGGCCTGGCGCCGCAAGACCTCCAGCGCCGCTACCGGGCGGCCCTGCGCGACCTTGCGCGAATGCAGCAGATCGCCTGCGACGACCTGCCGGTCTACGACGAGGCGCGCCTGCTCGACGAGCTCGCCCTGTTTCCGCAATGGTATCTGCAGACCCACCTGGGCCTGGCGCCCGATGCCGGCCGGCAGGCCGTCCTGCAGGCGGCCTTCGCCGTGCTGGCCCAGGACGCCGCCCGCCAGCCGCGGGTGTTCGTCCACCGGGATTTCCACTCGCCCAACCTGATGATCAACGAGGCCGGGACCGATGCCCCGCCCGGCATCATCGACTTCCAGGATGCCGTGTGCGGGCCGCTCAGCTATGACATCGCCTCTTTGGTCATGGACGCCCGCACCACCTGGGACGAACCCCAGCAACTGGACTGGGCGATCCGCTACTGGGAGGCCGCACGCGCCGCGGGCCTGCCCGTGCCCGCCGATTTCGCCGAGTTCCACCGGCAGTACGAGTGGATGGGCCTGCAGCGCAACCTGCGCATCCTGGGCGTGTTCGCGCGCCTGTCGCACCGCGATGGCAAGCACCACTATCTGGACCACATGCCGCGCGTGGGCGCCTACGTGCGCCAGGTGGCTGGACGCTACGGGGTCTTCCATCCCCTGTTGCGCATGCTGGACCAGGCCGAGCAGGTCCAGGCCACCGACGGCTATTCATTCTGATGCGGGCCATGATCCTGGCCGCGGGGCGCGGCGAACGGATGCGCCCGCTGACCGACACCTGTCCCAAGCCCCTGCTGCACGCGGGCGGGCAGGCCCTCATTGCCTGGCACATCCGCCGGCTGGCGGCGGCCGGCATCCCGGACATCATCGTCAATCACGCCTGGCTGGGCGCGCAGATCGAGGCCGCGCTGGGCGACGGGCGGGCCTACGGGGTCCGGATCGCCTACTCGCCGGAGCCTCGGGCGCTCGAGACGGCAGCCGGCATCGCCCGCGCCCTGCCGTTCTTCGGCGAGGAACCCTTTCTCGTCGTCAACGGCGACATCTGGTGCGACTGGGACTTCGGCCGGGCCGCCCGGATCGCCGCCACCCTGGGTACGCGGACCCTGGCGCACCTCGTGCTGGTGGACAACCCGGCGCACCATCCGGCGGGCGACTTCGTCCTGGCGCCCGACGGCCGCCTCATCCCGGGGCCTGGCGCCGCCCTGACCTTCGCCGGCATCGGCCTCTACCGCCGCGAGCTATTCGCCGGGGTGCCGACCGGGCAGCCGGCGCCGCTGGCACCCCTGCTGCGGGCGGCCATCGACCAGGGCCAGATCACCGGCGAACGCCACGATGGCCACTGGGTGGACGTCGGCACCCCCGAGCGCCTGCAGGCGCTCGACGAGTGGCTGCGCGTCCGGGCCGGCGACGACGGGCGGCGCGTACGCTGCTAAACTTTCGGCTGCGGCGCCATGCGCGCCGGCGACGATTCTTTTCCGTGTCTGGCAAATCGAAACGGTCTATGTGCGCAGACCGTTCGGGCCACGCAAGCGTTTAAGCTTCAGGATTTCGCGAGGCCCGTGGCCTCGGACACACCGCTGCACAGGAATGCACCCATGTCTTTCGGTTCTTCGAAACGTCCCGCTTTCAAACCCACCCCCTACGGCCATACACGGCAGCGCAGGGGCATCCCGCGCTGGCTGGTGCTGCTGATCAGCGGCATCGTCCTCGGTGCCGGCGGCGTGGTGTTCCTGCAGCGCAGCTACGGCCCTCCCCGGCTGACCGCCGAGCAGTCCGAGCAACTGCGCATGGACCTGAATTCCGCAAACATCGAGAAACAACAATTGCAGACCCAGGCCAAGCAACTGCGCACCGAGGTCGAGCAGTCGCGCCAGGCACTGGCGGAGCAGACCCGCACGCTGGATCAGCTGCGCAAGGACCACACCGCCATGCAATCCGGCGTGGCCGAACTGATCGCGGCCATCCCGCCCGATCCGCGCGGCACCTCGCCGGGCATCCGTGCGGCCGACATGACCGTGCGCGACAACGTGCTGGCCTACAGCGCGCTGCTGATCCAGGATCTGCCGGAAGGCGCCACCGAGGTCCCCGCCTTCGACGGCGAGGTCAAGCTCGTGGCCGCCGGCCAATACCGCAGCGGGCAGACCGTCTACGTCGACATCGCCACCCTGCCCCTGCACATGATGCGCTACACGCAAGTCAAGGGCGAGACCGAGCTGCCCAAAGGCTTTCGCGCGCGCCAGGTGACCATCCAGATCACCGCCGCGGGCGCCGACAAGATCGTGTCCACCCGGACCATCCGGGTCGTGGCGGGCAAATAAGACAGGCGGGCCGCTCAGGCCACGTGCTGCAGGAAGTCCTTCAGGCGCTGGGTGGGCGGGTTGCTGAGCAGGGCTTGGGGTTCGCCGTCCTCGGCGATCTTGCCCTGGTCCATGAATATCAGGCGGCTGCCGACCTTGCGGGCGAACTCCATCTCGTGGGTGACCACGATCATGGTCATGCCCTCCTCGGCCACGTCCTGCATCACCCGCAAGACCTCATGGCGCAGCTCCGGATCCAGCGCCGAGGTGGGTTCGTCGAACAACATCAGCAGCGGCTTGATCGCCAAGGCGCGCGCGATGGCCACGCGCTGCTGCTGGCCGCCCGATAACTGCCCGGGATAATGCCCCGCCCGTTCGGCCAGGCCGACCTTCGAGAGCAGGCTGCGGGCGAGCTCGTCGGCGCGGGCGCGCGGCATGCCGCGCGCATGGACGGGGCCGAACATGACGTTCTCGAGGGCTGTGAGCTGGGGAAACAGGTTGAACTGCTGGAACACCATGCCCGCCTCGCGGCGCAGCTCGCGCACCTGGGCCGGGGTGCCGCGGACGCTTTGCCCGTTGACGACGATGTCGCCGCCCTGGATCGTTTCCAGCACATTGATGCAGCGCAGGAAGGTGGACTTGCCCGAGCCCGAGGGCCCCACCACCACCACGACCTCGCCCGGCTCGATGGCGAGGTCGATCCCATCCAGGACCACATTGTCGCCGAAGCGCTTGGTGACGTTCTTGAATTCGACGATGCTCATACGATCCGCGTCCTGTGTTCGATGAATTTGAGGACCAGGGCGATGAATCCGGTCAGGATCAGGTAGATCACGGCGACGGCGCCCCAGATCTCGACCGCCCGGAAATTGCCGGCGATGATTTCCTGTCCCTGGCGGGTGAGCTCGGCCACGCCGATGACGATGAACAGCGACGAATCCTTGAGGCTGATGATGCACTGGTTGCCCATGGTGGGGATCATGCGGCGCAAGGCGACGGGCCCGATGATGTGCAGCAGGATCTTGTGGAACGGCAGGCCCATCGCCTGGCCCGCCTCGTGCAGCCCCTTGGGCACCGATTGCAGCCCGCCGCGGACGATCTCGGCGATATAGGCGCCCGAGTTGATCATCAGGGTAAAGACCGCCGCGGAAAATCCGTCGATACGCAGGCCCACGATCAGCGGCAGCGCGAAATAGATGAACATCACCTGCACCACGATGGGAGTGCCCCGGATCACCAGGACGTAGACCTGGGCGACGAAAGACAGCGCCAGGGGGATCCACGCGTGGAAGCGCCAGACCAGCAGGGCGAGGATGGCCAGCCGCATGATCCACCAGGCCCAGTCGGGCACCCCGCCCAGGATGCCGTCGCCCAGCCAGAACGCCAGTTGCAGGATCCAGTAGATCACCACCACGCCGATCACCGACAGGATGGCGGAGCGCCAGGTCACGGGGACCCTGACATAGGTGGTGACCACGCCGGACAGGGCGCCTATGACAGTGCCGCCGATGAGGCCGAGCAGCGTGATCTGGATCGTCATCAAAGTGCCATCGAGCAGGTCGGGCATCGCTGCCCAGATGGCGGACCATTCAAAAGTCACGTTCGTCACCCCCGTGGAAAAGATCGCCCCGAAGACAAGCGGCGATCGAGTGGTGCCACTCGATCGCCGCGCGCCCGTGCCGGATGCCTTACTTGGCGGCGTCGGCCTTCTTGCCGAACCAGGTCTCGTAGAGCTTGTCGTAGGTGCCGTTGGCCTGCAGCTCCGCCAGCGCCTTGTTCACGACGGGAACCAGTTCGCTGCCCTTGGGGAAAGCGATGCCGTAGAAGTCGCCGCTCTTGAGGGAGCCCACGACCTTGACCTTGCCCTGGCCAGCGGTCTTGGCGTAGTACTGCACGTTGGGTGTATCGTGCACCACGGCGTCGACGCGGCCGGTGGCCAGTTCGAGGAAGGCGTTGTCGATGTTGGGAAAGAGCTTGAGCTTGGCCGAAGGCACATTGGCCTTCAGGTAATCCACGGTCGCCGTGCCGATCTTGACCGCCACGGTCTTGCCCTCGAGGTCGGCGGCTGCCTTGATCGGGCTGTCGTTGGCCACCAGGATGGCCAGGCCGCTCTCGTAGTAGGGGTCCGAGAAGTCGATGACCTTGGCGCGGTCCTCGCGGATCGTGATGCCGGCCAGCGCCACGTCCAGGTTATGCGTCTGCAGTCCCGGGATGATGCCGTTGAAGTCCATCGGCTGGAGCTTGTACTTCAGGCCGGCCTGCTTGGCGATCGCCTCCCAGAGCTGGATGTCGAATCCGGTGTATTTTCCATCCTGCTTGAACTCGAAGGGAACGAAGGCGGTGTCGGTCGCCACGATCAGTTCCTTGTCCGCGGCCTGGGCGGCGGGCAGCGCGAGGGCCAGGGTCAGGCCAAGCAGCATGGCTTTGAAAGTCTTGGGCAGCATAGAGGTCTCCTTGTGGGATGGTTTCTGCTATCTGGGTTTTTTTTCAGGTGTCATGTTAACGGAAAAACCCGTCACCAACGTGGTTTCCGCCGGATATCCGCCGCGATCAGAAGGCCGGGACGATGGCGCCCTTGTAGTGCTCGAGGATGTACTGGCGCACTTTCTCGGTGTGCAGCGCGGCGACCAGCTTGCCGATCGCGGGATCGTCCTTGCGCTCGGCGGTGGTCACCACGATGTTCGCGTAGGGCGAATCCGAGCCTTCGATGAAGAGCGCATCCTTGACCGGGTTCAAGCCGGCCTCGAGGGCGTAGTTGGTGTTGATCAAGGCCACGTCCACGTCCGGCAGCACGCGCGGCAGGGTGGCCGCCTCGAGCTCGTGGAACTCGAGATGCTTGGGATTCTCGACCACGTCGCGCGCCGTCGCGAGAATATTGCCGGGATCCTTGAGCGTGATCAGGCCCTGCTTCTGCAACAGCAGCAGTGCGCGCGCGCCATTGGACGGGTCATTGGGAATGGCCACCTTGGCGCCGTCCTTGAGGTCCTTGATGTCCTTGATCTTTTGCGAATAGGCGCCGAAAGGCTCGACGTGGACCAGGCCGACCGTCACGAGCTTGGTGCCGTGCTCCTTGTTGAAGGAATCCAGGTAAGGCTGGTGCTGGAAGAAATTCACGTCGATCTGCTTGTCGGCGACCTGCAGGTTGGGTTGCACGTAATCCGTGAACACCTTGATGTCCAGGTCGACGCCTTCCTTGGCGAGGTCGGGCTTGACGAACTCCAGCAGCTCGGCGTGCGGAACCGGCGTCGCAGCGATCGAGAGCGTGGCGGCCTGCGCCGGAGCAGCGAAAGCCAGGGGTAGCGCCAGCGCCAGCACGGGCGAGAATTTCTTGAGCAACATGGTCAATCTCCTAAAAATTACTTCCTGTTCATCTTGGCGACCCAACGGTCGCCAAAAACCTGCAAAACCTGGACCATCACCACGAGGATCAGCACGGTGACGACCATCACGTCGGTCTGGTAGCGCTGATAGCCGAAGCGCAGCGCCAGGTCGCCCAGGCCGCCGCCGCCGATCACGCCGGACATGGCGGAATAGCCGACCAGGGTGATGGCGGTGACGACGATCGCCGCCAGAATCCCGGTGGTGGCCTCGGGAATCAGGGCCCACAGCACGGTCTGCCGGGAATTGGCCCCCATCGCGCGGCAGGCCTCGCTCACACCCGGATCGAGTTCGCGCAGCACGTTCTCGACCAGGCGCGCGAAAAACGGCGCCGCGCTGGCCACCAGCGGCGGAATCGCGCCCTGCACCCCCAACGCCGTGCCCGCCAGCACCCGCGTCAGCGGAATCATCACGATCAGCAGGATGAGGAAGGGCACCGAGCGCAACACGTTCACCACGAAGGCGACCGTCTGGTAGACGGCCCGGTTGTCCAGGACCTGGCCGGGCGCCGTCAGGAACAGCAGCACGCCCACCGGCAGGCCGATCAGCACCGTGAACAACAAGGAAAACCCGGTCATCAGCAAAGTGTCGATCGACGCCTTGCCGATCAGCCACCAATCCACGTTCGCAAGCATCATGGCCTCAATAATTCATGATCGACCCCGGCGTCGGAGAGCATCGCATCCAGCCGCGCCAGGCTCTCGTCCGGCCCCTGGACACAGACCACCAGTTGCCCGAAAGGCGTGTCCTTGATCCGCCCCACCGAGCCTTGCAGGATGCTGAGGTCCAGCGACAGTTCGCGGCTGATCCGGCTGAGCAAGGGCTGGACGGTGGCGTCCCCGCGGAAGCTCAGGCGCAGCAGGCGGCCCGTGAGGCCGTCGGCCATGGCGCGCCAGCCTTCGGCATCCATCCCGCTTTCGGACAACAGGGACTGCGTGGCGTCGTGCCGGGGATGCAGGAAGACCTCCAGGACCTCGCCGGACTCCACGATGCGGCCCGCCTCGATCACCGCCACCCGGTCGCAGACCGCACGGATCACGTCCATGCTGTGCGTGATCAGGACGATGGTCAGGCCCAGGCGCCGGTTGATGTCGCCCAGCAGGCGCAGGATCGACTGGGTCGTCTCGGGATCGAGCGCCGAGGTCGCCTCGTCGCACAGCAGCAGCCGCGGGCGGTTGGCCAGGGCGCGGGCGATGCCCACGCGCTGCTGCTGGCCGCCGGACAGCTGGCCCGGGTACTTGTGCGCATGATCCGACAGGCCGACGAGGGCCAGGACCTCGCGCGCCCGTGCCAGCCGCGCATCCCGCGTCATGCCCGCGAGCCGCAGCGGAAAGCACACATTGTCCAGGACGGTGCGCGAGCGCAGCAGGTTGAAATGCTGGAACACCATGCCGACGCCGCGGCGGTATTCGCGCAACTGGGCGTCGCTGAACGCCGTGATGTCGCGTCCGTCGACCTTGACCGCGCCCTCGGTGGGCCGCTCGAGCAGGTTCAGCATGCGGATCAGCGTGCTCTTGCCCGCGCCCGAACGGCCGATGATGCCGAACACCTCGCCCTGGCGGATCGCCAGGTTCACGTCGGCCAGGGCATGCACCGCACGCCCGCCCGAATGATAGGTTTTACGGATGTCCTCGAGATCGATCAAGATACATAATCACTCATGAAGGCCGCCCATCGGTCGGACGGGCGGCGAGGCACAATTTAACATAGCAAAACCAATGAAAGATCCACTAGCTTATTTTCATTGGTTATATAAAAACACATCGTTCCAGGGGCCATCCCCATGCGAAGTCCCTATGAGAAGTCCCTATGCGAAGTCCCCATGCGAGGCCGCCATGAGAAAGCGCCAGCCCCTTTCGGGACTGGCGCCTGGGATCCTGGTGGGTCGTGCGCGGCTCGAACGCGCGACCAACGGATTAAAAGTCCGGTGCTCTACCGACTGAGCTAACGACCCAACATAAGCCTTAAATTATCGCTTTTGCCGAAAATCCTGTCAAATAAAGGAATCAGCCCCGCCATGGACAATACCAATCTGCGCCTGCACATCCTGTCGGACCTGCACCTCAGCGTCCAGGGCATGCCGCCGCCCGAGGTCCACGCCGACCTCACCATCCTCGCCGGCGACGTCGCGCGGCCGGCGGCGGCCATGCAATGGGCCGGATCGCTGGGACGGCCGGTGCTCTACGTGCCCGGCAATCATGAATTCTACGGCGGCGACATCGGCGGCACCCGCCGGCAACTGGCCGACCTGGCCGCCGAGCACGGCGTCCACCTGCTGGACCAGGACAGCCTGGTGTTCGGCGGCGTGCGCTTCCTCGGGGCCACCCTGTGGACCGACTTCCAGTTGTTCGGGCCGGAACTGTGCGCCTCGGCCCAGGACAAGACCGAGGCCTTCATGCGCGATTTCCAGGTCATCCGCAATACCGACGGCAGCCGCTACACGCCCGCCGATGCCTGTGCGCTGTTCGAGGCCCAGTACGACTGGCTCGACAAGGCGCTGGACGAACCCTTCGAGGGCCCCACGGTGGTCGTCACGCATCACGCCCCCAGCATGCGCAGCGTGCATCCGCGCTTTGCCGATTCGCTGATCAGCGCCGGCTTCGCCTCGGACTGCACGGCGCTGATGGGGCGCGCGATCCTGTGGATACACGGGCACACGCACGACAGTTTCGACTATTCCGTGCGCGGCACCCGGGTGATCTGCAACCCACGCGGCTATTTTCGCGACGGCACGCCCGAAAACCCGTCGTTCGACCCGACGCTGCGGATCGACATTCCGCTGCGGCCGTAAGCAGCCTCGCCCTAACGCTAACGCGCCCGCGAGATCCGCACCTCGGCGCCGCGGCGCTTGACCTCCAGCCCCTCGGACGGCAGGATGCGCAAACCCTCCAGCCCCTTGATGTAGCTGGAACCCTGCATCTGCATGACGCGGATCTTGTTGCGCATGACGACCGGGCTGTGCTCGGGCATGCCGAACATCCAGACCTCGTCCAGGATGCGGGCGGAATTGATCTCGCCGGTGTGCTGGGCGACCGGCCCCAGGCACAGCATGTGGCCTTCCCGGCCGAACACCGGCAAGGTGTCCAGCCCAGGCGCCATCGCCAGCCGCGTTCCGCCTTCGTAGCGCCAGCCCGTGTTGAGGTCCCACCAGGCGGCCCCCTCGGGCAGGTAGACCTCGAGGCGTCCGCCCGGGCCCATCACCGGCGCCACCAGCAAGGCGGGGCCCAGCAGATACTGGGTATCCCAGGCGTGGGCCTGCACATCGTCTGGAAACGCCTGCGCCATGGACCGCTGCACCGGCAGGCCGGTGCGCACCGCGTCCTCGATGATGCCCGACACGTACGGCACCAGCCGGTAGCGCCAGCGCAACCAGTGCGCCACCAGTTCGCGCGTCGCCGCGTCGAAGGCGTCGGGCATGAGGGCCGGGTGTCCCTGGATACTGAAGTTGGCCGAGAATACGCACATCGCCAGCCAGCGCAGGTAGAGCTCGCCGTCCATGCCGTCCGTCGGCCGCCCCGCACAGCCCAGGCCGTGGGTTTGCACCGCGATGCCGCTGTTGCCGACAGCCAGGGCGGCGCGCAGCGTGCGCGCATACCCGTCCCAGTCGTTGTCGACATCGGGCCCCTGTTGCCAGGCGTAGCGCTGGGCGCCGGGAAACAGGTCGCGGCTGGGGAGCACGCCTTCCTGGGGCGTCTTTTGGCCGGCCACGGCATCGAACAGCGCCTGCCGGGCGAGATGTGGATAGAGGGTGCGCAACACCGCGCCGGATTCCCCGCCGCGCGCCTGGACCGTGTCCGGAATATCGAACTGCGCGCGGCACGCCGGCGCCGCCAGTCCTTCCTCGGCGGCTTGCGCATGGCGCTCGGACCAGAGCCGGTAGACGTCCTTGTGGGTCAGGTCCAGCAGGGCGAACTCGCGTCCATCGGTGACGGGTTCGCCGGGAAAGATCTGTGCCTCGCCGTCCTCGCCCGCCAGCAGCCAGCCGCGGTCCTCCCATTCGGCAAACAGCGGGGTGTCGCGCAGCACGCCCGGGAAGCTGGCGCCCGCCACGTGCACGTCGAGGCCACTGCAGGCGGCGGAAAATTCGCGCCAGTCCGGCAGGCGCTGCGACCATTCGAAGATCGGCTTGTCGGCCTGGAACCCCAGCGCGGCCGGCGGCGCCAGCCTGAGCGCATCGAGGGCAAAGCCCTGTTCGCGCATCCCCCGGATCTGGCGCAGGGATGCGGCCGCGGCCTGCGCGGGCGCCTGGTCCAGCCAGACGCCCATGGGCCATAGGCCGGGCTGTCCCGCCCGGCCGGTGAGGGCGGTGTACTGGTTGAGGATCTCGGACGGATCGCCCACGAAGAGGAACATATCGAACCGGGCGCCGGCCGCACGGATGCAATAGGCGTCGGCATCGGCAGCCACGTCGTGTTCGACGCGATCCAGCGTATTCACATAGAGGCCCCAGCCGCGCGGACTCCAGGCCAGGGGCAGCATCCGGGCGGCGGGGTCATCGGACACCAGCCGGATGCCGCGCCGATCGAGATCGCCCTGGGTCTCGCCCAAGCCGAACAGCCCTTCGTCCTCGCCCAGCGCAACGCCGAACCGCCAGACCCGTTCGTCGCCCTGGCCTTCGGCGCCGAAGGCGCCGGGCAGGCTTTCGAGCACCGGCTGATCGGCGCGCAGGACTTGCAGGTCGAAGGCTGCGGCCTCGAGCCGCAAGGCGGCATCCCCCTGGACGATCTGCCAACCAGCGCCGTCGGTCAGCGGCTGGCAGCTGAGCTCACCCACCGCCTCTTGGCGCGCGAGCAGCAGCTCGGCATGCCGCTGGGCGCGCAGCGTCGGCTTGTCGGGATCCAGCAGCCGCTGTTCACCGCAGCGCAGCCGGAAAACCCCCGGCGCATGGGCCTCGATCCTGAGACGCAGGTCGCCGCCCCCGAGTGCAAAATCCACGCGGGAGGTATTGGCGCTGACAAATTTCAGACCTGTTTCGAGCATTTGGCCAGCCAGTTCCGATTTGGGCGACACAGCGTGATCCCCTGGGCATGAACCCGTGTGAGTCGTACAAAAGCCATTATTCTGACGGATTTGCGCCATAAAATAAAATCCCGCGCGTCTTTACGCCGACCTCAGGGACCCGGATCCGCTCAGCGCGGCCGCACGCGCCGCGCCAGTTCACGCTCAATGGGCGCCGGCTCCGCGTCCAGGTCCGCACCCAGCATCTCGCCCGCCAGCGCCGACCAGCTCAGGCCGCGCGAACCATACGCGCAGGCCAGCCACAGCCCGGGCGCACCCGGCACCGCGCCGATGACGGGCAAGTGGTCGGCGGTCGCGGCGCGCCATCCCGCCCAGCCCTCGGGCGCCGCGGCATCCAGCCAAGGCACCGCGCCATCGGGCAGCCAACCAGCCAACTGGGTCCGGATGTCCCGATGCCCCGCGGCATCGGCCACGCTTTCGGCGACGTCCGGTCGATAGGTGCTGCCGGCAAGGCCCCAGCCCATGCGCGGCGGCAGGCAATAGCCCTTGCCCGAGAGGATGCAGCGCGGCACGTCCGCCCCCGGGACGCCGGGCGGCACCCGGAACAGGCTGACCTGTCCGGCCAGGCGCTGCACGGCGGCCAGCTTCGGCAAGACCGCCCCGGGCGCGCCGCGCGCGAGCAGGGCGCCCGCCTCGGCGGCATTGGCCAGGACCACCCGGTCGGCCTCCTGGAGCACCCGGCCCTCGCGATCCAGCAGGCGCCAGCCGCCGTCGCCGTCCGCCTGCAGGCCGTGGATGCGCAAGGCATGGGTCCGCACCCCCGGCACCCCCAACAGCGCCGGCAGCAGCGCGCCCGGTCGCAGCAGCAGCGCCTGCTCGAACCACAGGCCGCCTTCGCACAGCGGCACCCCGGCCTGGGCGCCGGCCGCGGCCGCATCGAGCCAGCGGACCCAGCCGTGCGGAAAAGCCAGTGCCTCGAGGGCGGCGCGCTGTGCCGCCGCCTCGTCCGCAGTCTGCGCGCAGACCAGTGCGCCGCAGGCTTCGGGGCGCGCCGGCGCCGGCAGGCCCAGCCAGCGCCGGCGCGCGCAGGCCAGCCCGGCACGGCTCAGCCGCGAGCGGGTGTCGTCATCGATGGTGAGGGCGGGCACCAGGGCGGCGGCGCCGCGCAGGCGCAATGCCGCGTCGGGCACCTGCGCCAGGGCCGGATCGTAGACCTGCACCGCATGGCCGCGCAGGGCCAGGGACTGGGCGATGCCCGCGCCCGCCAGGCCGCCGCCGACCACAGCGACCCGCCGGGGGCCCGACGCCTGCGCGCGCGCCCCCAGGCCGGGGCGCAGGACGGCCACCGTCATGTCCCGCTTGCCGCCGAACCCGGGCGCCTTCTCCACCAGGAAGCCCGCATCGCGCAAATCGCGGCGTACCTGTCCGGCGCTGCACCAGGTGGCCGCGGTGGCCCCCGCGGCGGCCAGGCGGCGCAATTGCCCAAAGAGTGCCGGCGTCCACATTTCGGGATTCATCGCCGGCGCGAAGCCATCGAGGAAGAACGCATCCACGCGGGCCTCCGCCTGGGGCGCCATGCGGCGCACCGAGCCGAAAGCCAGGGTCAGGGTCACGGCGCCGCCCTCGAATTCCAGGCGGTGCAGCCCCGGCGTCAGGGGCGGCCAACCCACGACCAGCGCCTCGGCCAGCGCCGCCAACGGCGGCGGCAGGCGCGGAGACAGGGCGCGGCGCAGATCGGCGGCCTCGAAAGGATGCGCCTCGAAGGCCAGATAATGCAGGCGGCGGCTGTGCCCCGGATCGTCGCGCCACGCCTGCCAGGCCGCCAGGAAATTCTGCCCCAGGCCGAAACCAGTCTCGCAAATGGTGAAGGCCGGCCTGTCCCGCCAGCGTCCGGGCAGGCGGTTGCCGCCCAGGAATACGTGCCGGGCTTGCGCCAGCGCGCCCGAGGCACTGTGATAGACATCGCCGTACTGGCTGCTGCACGGTACGCCCTGCGCATTGAAGTGCAGGCGCGCCGCCTGCAGCGCTTCATAACTTCCTGACATGCAAGACTCTCGAGGGCTCACGTACAATGCATGGGAACGCCATGGGCCGCCCTGGCCCGACGGCGCCGCACAGGGGCCTCCCACGCCATGCAAGCTTCGCATTTCCTGTCGGCCGACTGCATGGACGCCGCCGTGACCGCGGCGCACGCCGCAGCCGCCATTCTACAGACCCACGCCCTGCACCGGGCGGACCTGGTCATCGATTTCAAGATGCGCAACGACCTCGTGTCGCAGGCCGACCGCGAGGCCGAACGCGCCATTGTCGACATCCTGTCCCAGCGCACGCCCGACATCGGCATCATTGCCGAGGAAAGCGGCGGTCGGCGGGGCGCACAGGCGACCTGGTATGTCGATCCGCTGGACGGCACCACCAATTTCCTCAGCGGCATTCCGCACTACGCCGTCTCGATCGCCCTGGTCGGGCACGCCGGCGCCACCGTGAGCGGCCCCGATCCGCTGACGCACGACACCCCGCTGATCGGCGTGGTCTACGATCCCAACCGCGAGGAACTGTTCTCCGCCATGCTCGGCATCGGCGCCTGGTCCAATGGCCGGCGCATCCAGTGCTCCGGCACCGAGGACCTCAGCGACTCGGTCCTGGCCACGGGCTTTCCATTCCGGGACTTTTCGTTCGAACACCAGTACATGCCCACGCTGCGCGAGGCCATGGGCGCCACGCGAGGCGTCCGCCGCCTGGGGTCGGCGGCCCTGGACCTGGCCTGGACCGCCTGCGGGCGCTACGACGGCTACTGGGAAATGGGGCTGTCCCCCTGGGACGTGGCGGCCGGCGTCGCGCTGGTGCGCGCCGCCGGCGGCGTCTGCGAGGACATCCACCATCGCCAGCCCTGGCCCGAGGGCGGCTACGTCTATGCCGCCAACCCGCAGGTCGCCGACGCCCTCGACGCCATGATCGCCAAGCACCTATGACTGCACACGACGTCCTCGACACCCTGGGATCCTGGCGCGAGGAATTCACCGCCGTCCGCCGCGCCATCCATGCCTGGCCCGAGCTCGCCTTCCAGGAGGTGCGCACGGCCGATACCGTCGCCGACCTCCTGGAATCCTGGGGCATCGAAACCCATCGCGGCCTCGGTGTCACGGGCGTGGTCGGACGGATCACCGGACGCGTCTCGGGCGGGTCGATCGGCCTGCGCGCCGACATGGACGCCCTGCCCATGGCCGAATCCAACACCTTCCCGCACGCCAGCCGCAATCCGGGCGTCATGCATGCCTGCGGCCATGACGGCCACACCGCCATGCTGCTGGCCGCCGCCCGCCACCTGGCGCTCGACCGTGCGTTCGAGGGCACGGTCCACGTGATCTTCCAACCCGCCGAGGAAGGCCAGGGCGGCGCGCGGCGCATGATCGAGGACGGGCTGTTCGAGCTGTTCCCGATGGACGCGGTGTTCGGCATGCACAACTGGCCCGGCATCCCGACGGGCGCCTTCGCCCTGACCCCTGGCCCCATCATGGCCTCCAGCAGCACCTTCGAGGCCGTCGTCACCGGCCGGGGCGCCCACGGCGCCATGCCGCACCTGGGTGTGGACCCCGTCGTCGCCGCCGCCCAACTCACCCTGGCCTATCAGGGCATCATCACGCGCAACCTCGATCCGCTCGAGCCCGCCGTCATCAGCGTCACGCAAATCCACACCGGCTCGGCGGACAATGTGATCCCCGACCAGGCCATCCTGCGCGGCACCGTGCGCACCCTGTCCGAGGCCGCGCTGGACGTGATCGAGACGCGCATGGACGAAATCACCCGCGGGATCGGGGACGCCCTGGACTGCGCGACCGAGTTCCGCTTCGACCGCCGCTATCCCGCCACCGTCAACCATCCCGCCGAGTCCGCCTTCTGCGCCGAGGTCCTGCGCGAACTCGTGGGCGCGGAACACGTCCAGACCGATGTCCGGCCCTCCATGGGGGCCGAGGATTTCGCCTTCATGCTGCAGGCCCGCCCCGGCTGCTACGTCTGGATCGGCAACGGCTCCGGCGACCACCGCGACGCCGGCCACGGCCTGGGGCCCTGCACCCTGCACAACGGCAGCTACGATTTCAACGACGCCCTGATCCCGCTGGGCGCCGCCTATTGGGTGATGCTCGCGCGCCGCTGGCTCGCACGCCGCCGGCCGCAACCGCCCGGCTGACACAGTTCCGTCCCCAGGCTTGCCGTAAAATACGGCGACTTCCCCGGGGGCCCCGCCCCAAGATCCACGCCGGCCGGCGTCCGCACTGCGAAAGGCCACCCCATGACCAGAGACATCTTCGACACCCTGCCCGCCCCAGAGCGCCACGCGGTGCTGCGCGTCATGCCCATGCCGGCCGACGCCAATATCCACGGCGATGTCTTCGGCGGCTGGATCATGTCGCAGGTCGACATCGCGGGCTCGATCCCGGCTGCACGGCGCGCCGGCGGCCGGGTGGCCACCGTCGCCGTCAACGCCTTCACTTTCAAGCATCCCGTGTTCGTCGGGGACCTGCTCAGCTTCTACGCCGACATCGTCCGCACGGGGCGCACCTCGATCACTATATCGGTCGAGGTCTACGCCGAGCGCCAGCGCCTGACGGTCGAGGTCGTCAAGGTCACCGAGGCGACGCTGACCTACGTCGCCACCGACGAGCAGCGCCGCAGCCGTCCCCTGCCACCGATCTGATGCCGGAGCCATCATGCCGGATATACAGCACAGTTCGGAGAGCACCCCGCTGATCATCCCGCGCCGGCTCGATCCGGAGGATGCACAGCTGGCGCTGCAGGAACTCCAGGCCATCCTGAAACGCCAGGAGGTCGTGGACGCGATCGCACAGCGCCAGAACGTGGACGAGGACGAGGACGCCTCGAACCTGCTCGAGGGCATGCTGCAACGCCAGCACGAGGACGAGATCCGCCAGATCGTCAACGTGCTGCACCCCGCCGACATCGCCTTCATCCTGGAATCCCTGCCCGTGCAGCAGCGCCAGGCGGTCTGGCACCTGGTCGGCCAGGAACACGACGCCGACGTGCTGCTGGAGGTCGAGGACTGGGTCCGCGAGTCGCTGATCGAGTCCATGGACCACGAGGACCTGATCGCCGCGACCGAGACCATGGACGCGGACGAGATCGCGGACATCGCCCCGGACCTGCCCCCCGATGTCATCGCCGAGGTCCAGAAGGGCCTGACCGACGCCGAGCGCGCCCAACTGATCGAGGCCATGGGCTATCCCGAGGACACGGTCGGCGCCATCATGGATTTCGAGATGGTGCGGGTGCGCGAGGACGTCACGCTGGAGGTCGTGCTGCGCTACCTGCGCCGCCTGCACGAACTGCCCGACCACACCGACCAGGTCTTCGTGGTCGATCGCCTCGACCGCCTGCGCGGCACGCTGTACCTGTCCAAGCTGCTGGTCAGCGAGCCCGACACGCTGGTCGCCGACGTGATGAAGACCGATTTCCTCAGCCTCAATCCGCTGGACTCGGACGCCGATGCGGCCGGCGCCTTCGAGCGCTATGACCTGGTGTCCGCGCCGGTGGTCGACGACCAGGGCCGCCTGGTCGGCCGCGTGACCATCGCCGAGGTGGTCGACGTGCTGCAGGAAGACTCGCACGAACAGGAACTGTCGCGCGCCGGTCTGCAAGAGGAGGACATCTTCGCCCCGGTGCTCAGCGCCTTGCGCAACCGCGCCCCCTGGCTGCTGATCAATCTGTGCACGGCCTCGATCGCATCGCTGGTGGCCTCGCGCTTCGAGGACACGGTCAGCCACATCGTGATCCTGGCGTTCCTGATGTCGATCGTCGCGGGGATCGGCGGCAATTCGGGGAACCAGACGATGACCATGATCATCCGCGCCATGGCGACGGGCCGCGTGACGGGCGCCAATATCTGGCAGTTGGTCAAGCGCGAGCTGCAGGTGACGTTTCTGGTGGGTGCCTGCGGCAGCCTGGTGGCGGCGACTTTCGCCTGGCTGATCTCGGAATCCTACGCGGTGGCCGGCGTGATGATGGCGGCGATGGTCGGCAACATGCTGATCGGCGCCGCGCTGGGCGTGCTGATCCCGCTGCTGCGCGACCGCTTCGGCAAGGACCCGGCCGTGGGATCCTCGGTGCTGCTGACGTTCGCGACCGACTCGCTGGGCTTTTTCCTGTTCCTGGGACTGGCGACGATTTTCCTGCTGTGATGTCTTCCTGGTTCAGGCACTGCCTGCGGCTGGCCGGCGCAAGAGCAAACTGCCTCAAACACGAGCCTCAGCCCCAGGCGCCCAAAAGAAAACGGGGGCCGCCGCAGCCCCCGTCATCCAAGCAGAATCCAGACATCAGGCCAAGCGCCCGTGGCAGTGCTTGTATTTCTTGCCGCTGCCGCACGGGCAAGGGTCATTGCGTCCCACCTTGGGCACGCCGCCCATGCCCGCCGCGCCCGCACCGGCCGCCGCGCGGCGGCCCTGTGCGCCGCTTGCCGCCGCCGGCGGCTGATCCAGGCCCGGGTCCTCGCCGCGCAGCGCCGCGTCGTAGTCCGCATGGTGATAGCGGACGTTTTCCAGCGCCGGGCTTTCGGGTTCCTCGACCTCGACCTGCTCGGGCGACTGGACGCGCACCGTCATCAGGACGCGGATCGTTTCATTGCGGATCCGGTCGAGCATGTCGGAAAACAGCGCGAACGCCTCGCGCTTGTAGGCCTGCTTGGGATCCTGCTGCGCGTAGCCGCGCAGGTGGATTCCCTGGCGCAGGTGGTCCAGGGACGCCAGGTGGCCACGCCAGTTCGAATCCAGGGATTGCAGCAGGACGGAACGCTCGAAGGGCTCCCAGCCCTCGCGCCCGACGAGTTCGACCTTGGCTTCGTAGAGGCGGCGCGCCTCGGCCAGGACCCGCTCGAGCAGGTCGTCGTCGGTCAGATCGGGCTCCTTTTCCAGCATCTCGGACAGCGGCAGCACGATCGACCAATCCGATTCCAGCGTGGATTGCAGACCGGGCACGTCCCACTGCTCTTCCATGGTTTCCTCGGGAATGCTGCGCCGGAACACCGTGGTGATCTCGGCATCGCGCAGGTGGGCGATGGTATCGGCCACGGAGCTGGCCTCCAGGACCTCGTTGCGCTGTGCGTAGAGCACCTTGCGCTGGTCGTTGGCGACGTCGTCGTACTCGAGGAGCTGCTTGCGGATGTCGAAGTTGCGGGCCTCGACCTTGCGCTGGGCCGACTCGATCGAGCGCGACACCATGCGCGCCTCGATGGGCTCGCCCTCGGGGAGCTTCAGGCGCTCCATGATGGCACGCACCCGATCCCCGGCAAAGATCCGCATCAGCGAATCGTCCAGCGACAGATAGAAGCGCGAGGATCCAGGGTCGCCCTGGCGGCCGGCGCGGCCGCGCAGCTGGTTGTCGATCCGGCGCGACTCGTGGCGCTCGGTGCCGATGATGCGCAGCCCGCCCGCCTTTTTCACGGCCTCGTTGGCCGGCGCCCACTCGCTGCGAATCACGGCGATGCGGGCTTCTTTTTCCTCCGGACTCAGGTCGGGGTTGGCGCGCACCAGGTCGATCTGTTTCTCGACGCTGCCGCCCAGCACGATGTCGGTGCCGCGCCCGGCCATGTTGGTGGCGATGGTGATGTGGCCGGGCTTGCCCGCCTCGGCGACGATCTCGGCCTCACGGGCGTGCTGCTTGGCGTTGAGCACCTCGTGCGGCAGGCCGTCGCGGCGCAGCGCCTCGGACAGGCGCTCGGAATTCTCGATGCTGGTGGTGCCCACCAGGACGGGCTGGCCACGCTTGTGGCAGTCGACGATGTCGGCCAGGATCGCCTGGTATTTCTCGGCGTCGGTCTTGAACACCTGGTCGTTCTGGTCGTCGCGCGCCATCGGACGGTTGGTGGGGATGATGACCGTCTCGAGGCCGTAGATTTCCTGGAACTCGTAAGCCTCGGTATCCGCCGTGCCCGTCATGCCCGCCAGCTTTTCATACATGCGGAAATAATTCTGGAACGTGATCGAGGCCAGGGTCTGGTTCTCGTTCTGGATCTGCACGCCTTCCTTGGCCTCGATGGCCTGGTGCAGCCCGTCGGACCATCGCCGGCCAGCCATCAGTCGGCCGGTGAACTCGTCGACAATGATGATTTCACCGTTCTGAACGACATACTGCTGGTCGCGGAAAAACAGATTGTGCGCGCGCAGCGCCACGATGAGATGATGGATCAGCGAAATGTGCCGGGGATCGTACAGGGATTCGCCCTCGGGCAGGATGCCCTGGCGCGCCATGATTTGCTCGGCCTTGACCTGCCCGGCCTCTGACAAATGGACCTGCTGGGCCTTTTCATCGACCCAGAAGTCCCCCTCGGGCTCGGGCTCGTGGGGCTTGGGCTCCTCGGCCATGCGCGTGAGCAGCGGCGGGATCGCGTTCATGCGCAAATAGAGCTCGGTGTTGTCGTCGGCCTGCCCCGAGATGATGAGCGGCGTGCGCGCCTCGTCGATCAGGATGGAGTCGACCTCGTCGACGATGGCGAACACCAGCCCGCGCTGGCGGCGATCGTCCGGACGGAACTCCATGTTGTCGCGCAAGTAGTCAAAGCCGTATTCGTTGTTCGTACCGTAGGTGATGTCGGCGCGATAGGCCGCGCGCTTTTCCTCGTTGTCCTGCTGGGGCACCACCACGCCCACGCTCATGCCCAGGAAGCCATAGAGGCGCCCCATCCACTCGGCGTCGCGGCGTGCCAGGTAGTCGTTGACCGTCACGACGTGCACCCCGCGGCCGGTCAAGGCATTGAGGTAGACGGCCAGCGTGGCCATCAGCGTCTTGCCCTCGCCGGTGCGCATCTCGGCGATCTTGCCGTTGTGCAAGGCGATCGCGCCGATCAGCTGGACATCGAAATGCCGCATTCCGAAGACCCGCTTGCTGGCCTCGCGCACCACCGCAAAGGCCTCGGGCAACAGCGCATTGAGGGACTGCCCGTCGGCCAGCCGTTGGCGAAACTCGTCGGTCTTGGCCTTGAGCGCGTCATCCGACAGGTCCGCCATGGACGGCTCGAGCGCGTTGATCTGCACCACCTGCTTGCGGTATTGCTTCAGCAGACGGTCATTGCGGCTGCCTATGATCTTTTTGAGCAGAGAAACCATGTCGTGTCATCGATTCGGGCCTCGGAACGATCCCGCGAAGCCCGGTTGTATGGACACGGCCGCCCGGCGGCGACCGTAGGTAAACGATGCAGTTTAACGCAGCTGGGATGCCGTCGCATGGGACGTCCCCGTATCGGCCGGCGCGCCGGAATGGGCCAGGCGCAGGTCGGGCCGATCCGCCGGCGCCCCGAGGAAAAGCGTGGGATCGAGAGGATACCCCGCCATGCGCACCTCGAAATGCAGATGCGGGCCGGTCGAGCGGCCGGTGTTGCCCACCCGCGCGATCAATTGCCCCTGGCGCACGAGGTCGCCCGGCCGCACCGCCAGCGACGAGGCGTGCGCATAGCGCGTGGTCAGCCCGTTGCCGTGGTCGATCTCGACCATCTTGCCGTAGCCGCGGACGCTGCGGGCCCGCAGGACGAGACCGCCCGAGGCGGCGCGGATCGGTGTTCCGCGGGGCGCGACGAAATCCAGGCCTTCGTGCATGCTGTGGCGGCCGCTGACCGGATTGCGGCGCCAGCCGAAGGACGAACTGAGATAGGGGTAGTCGACCGGCATCAGGGTGGGCAGGCCGGCCTCGAGGCCCGCGCGACTGGACATCGCCGCATCGATCAGGGAAAAGGCGTCCTCCTGGGCCGCCACGCGCCCGCGCAGGGCATCGATCCTGCGGCCCAGCGCCTCGGCCGTCCCCGGCGCCATGTCCTCGGATGACTCGGGCGGGATATCGTCCATGACCGGCATGGCATCGATCACGTCCGGCACCGTGTGGAGCTCGGGGGCGCTGTAGGCCAGGCCCGCGGCGTCGCTGACGCGCTGGCGCACGGCGTCCATGGCGATCAGCCGGGCCTGGAGCTCGCCGAGCTTGGTCGCCAGTCCTGCGATGCTGTCGTCGATGAGGGTGGCGTCCCGGTCCAGGCGCTGGGCGAGCGCATACTGGCGCGCGGGATCCAGGGGCGCGGCCTGAACGGCCAGGCGCGCCTGCCATTGCGCCCCGCCCCAGGCGGCAGCGGCCAGCGCACACAGGCCCAGCAGAGCCTTGAGCACCCCGGCGTTAGAATGTCTCAGGCGGGATAGAAAAGCAGCAATCATCATCAGTTCAGGAATTGATACGGCATGAGCCATGGTCCACGACCCATCCGCGACAGGGCATCCGCATCCGGCACACCGCTGCTGGACTGGATGGCGGGCGACCAGCGCGGCGCGGGCCTGCTCGACACCGCCCGCCGCCTGATGGCCGCGGAGGCGCTGCTGGCCCAGATGTTGCCCGCCGGCCTGGCGCGCAACTGCAAGGCAGCCCTCATTGACAGACAGCGCCTGACGGTTTCGGTTCCCAGCCCCGCGCATGCGGCCCGCTTGCGCCAGCTGGCGCCCTCCGTGGCGGCCCACCTGCGCGCCGCCGGATGGCGGATCGAGGACATTGTCGTGCGTATCGACGCCGGACTGGGCCGCACGGCGATAAAACAAGCCCTTCGGCAAGCCGAGGGGCTGGATGAGACCGCGCTGGATTCATTCGAAGCCCTGCGCCGCTCGCTGCGGCCGGGACCGCTGGCCGACGCGGTGAGCCGGCTGCTGCGCCGCCACCGCCAATGACCGATCAGGCCAGTTGCCAGTCGCGGGTGAAGGCGGCCGGCGCGGCCGGCGACTCGTAGGTGACGAGCTCCCAGGCATCCTGCCGGGCCAGCAGCGCCCGGACGAGCTGGTTGTTCATGGCATGCCCGGACTTGCAGGCGACGTAGCGCGCCACCAGGGGCTTGCCGGCCAGGTACAGGTCGCCGATCGCATCGAGGATCTTGTGCTTGACGAACTCGTCGGCATACCGCAGGCCGTCGGCGTTGAGCACACGGTACTCGTCCATCACGATCGCATTGTCGAGACTGCCGCCGCGCGCCAGGCCCATCGAGCGCAACGCCTCGACCTCGCTGGCGAAACCGAAGGTGCGGGCGCGGGCAATGGTCTTGACGTAGGAATCGCGGGCGAAGTCCACCTCGGCCACATTGGCCGTCGAGTCGATGGCCGGGTGCCGGAAATCGATGGAAAACGACAGCGCGAAACCGTCGTAGGGCTCGAGCCGAGCCCATTTTTGCTGGTCGCCCTCGCCCTCGCGCACCTCGACGGGCTGGATCACCCGGAGAAAGCGCTTGGGCGCCGCCTGCTCCTGCAGGCCGGCGGAACGCAGCAGGTACACGAAGGTGCCCGCGCTGCCGTCCATGATGGGGACTTCCTCGGCATTGAGGTCCACGTGCAGGTTGTCCACCCCCAGGCCGGCCAGGGCAGACATGAGGTGCTCGACCGTCGACACGCGCACATCGCCTTGCTGGAGCACGGAAGCCATGCGCGTGTCGCCCACCGCATCGGCGCGCGCGGGCAGGTCGACGACCTGGGGCAGGTCGACCCGATGGAAGACGATGCCGGTGTTCGGCTGTGCGGGGCGCAACGTGATATCCACCCGGCGGCCGGAATGCAGGCCGACGCCTTTGGTGGAAATCGCTTGTTTGATGGTGCGCTGAAGAAGCATGGAGGCAGCCGAAGAATTGCGGGGGGACGGCAGGCAAGGCCTCCCATCCATATAAGCCGATGCATTGTAACCAAAACCCGGGTTTACCACTATGTTTTTTTTAATCATGAAGCACCCGGATGTTACTGCATGAAGGCGTGGGCACGCGCACCCCCAGGGGAAGGGGCGCGCGTGCCGGCCGCTGCATTCCGCCGCGGGCGGCGGGCCGCGATATGTGAGAGCGGGAGTGTGCGGAAAGCCGCTCAGTCCGCCTGTTTGCGCAGAAACGCCGGGATGTCGAAGTGGTCCATGCCCGCGGTCTCGAGCGCCCTCACCTGGGCCGAGGCGTTGCTGCGCGGATTGCGCATCACCGACGGCACGTCGGTATTGGCGAATCCGCCCGCCAAGGGCATGTTGTCCGTGCCGGTGCGCTGGGCCTCGGCGTTGTTGGACACGAGCTGCGGACGGGCATTGCCGGAGCCCAGGCCCGTGGCGACCACCGTCACCCGCAGGTTCTCGCCCATGGATTCATCGTAAGCCGTGCCGAAGATCACCGTGGCGTCCTCGGATGCATAGCTGCGGATGGTGTCCATGATCTCGCGGGTCTCGCGCATCTTCAGGGTGCGGCTGGCCGTGATGTTGACCAGAATGCCGCGCGCGCCATGCAGGTCCACGCCTTCCAGCAGCGGGCAGGCAATGGCGTGCTCCGCGGCCACGCGGGCGCGGTCCGCCCCCGCCGCCACCGAGGTGCCCATCATGGCCTGGCCCTGCTCGCCCATGATGGTCTTGACGTCCTCGAAGTCGACGTTGACATTGCCCTCGACGTTGATGATCTCGGCGATGCCGGCGCACGCATTGTGCAGGACGTCGTCGGCGGCCTGGAAGCAGTCTTCCTGGGTCGCATCGTCGTCCATCAGCTCGTAGAGGTTCTCGTTCAGGACCACCACCAGCGAATGCACGTGCTTGCCCAGTTCGTGGATGCCGTCCTCGGCCATCTTCATGCGCTTGGCGCCCTCGAAGAGGAAGGGCTTGGTCACCACGCCTACCGTCAGAATGCCGAGCTCCTTGGCGACTTCGGCCACCACGGGTCCCGCCCCGGTACCCGTGCCGCCGCCCATGCCGGCGGTGATGAACACCATGTGCGCCCCCGTGAGGGCTGCACGGATCTCCTCGCGGGCGGTTTCGGCTGCCGCGCGCCCCTGTTCGGGCTTGGCGCCTGCACCCAAGCCCGTGCGGCCCAGGCGGATTTGCACCGGTGCTTCGCTGGTCGCGAGCGCCTGTGCATCGGTGTTGGCGCAGATGAAATCGACGCCCTGCACACCCGAACGAATCATGTGGGCCACGGCATTGCCGCCCGCCCCGCCGACACCGACGACCTTGATCACGGTGCCGTTGCTGCTGGTATCCAGCATTTCAAAGCTCATCATGGTTGACTCCCTCACATATCAAAAAACGCAAACAATTTCCCCTGAACTACGGTGTGGTTTTTCTTTAAAGCCTCAAGCCTTAATTCATGAACCACTCTTTCATGCGGGCAAAAATGGACTTCACCGCCCCTTTCTGCTGCGCAACCTTGCGACCGCGGGCGCGCTGCATGCGCGCCTCGGTCAACAATCCCATGACCGTCGAGAAGCGCGGGTTGCGCATCACGTCGGACAAGCTGCCCTCGTACATCGGCACGGCCACGCGCACCGGCTTGAGGAACACGTCCTCGGCCAGCTCCACCATGCCGGGCATGAGCGCGGTGCCGCCGGTCAGCACCACGCCGGAGGACAACAGTTCCTCGTAGCCGGACTCACGCACCACCTGCTGCACGAAACCGAACAATTCCTCCATGCGCGGCTCGATCACCGCGCCCAGCGCCTGGCGCTTGACGCTGCGGTTCGGCCGGTCGCCCAGGCCCGGCACCTCGATCATTTCGTCGGCGTGGGCCAGCACCTGCTTGGCGACGCCGTGGCGCAGCTTGATTTCCTCGGCATCGGGCGTGGGCGTGCGCAGCATCGCCGCGATGTCGCTGGTCACCTGGTCGCCCGCGATGGGGATCACCGAGGTGTGGCGGATCGCGCCGCCGGTGTAGATCGCGATGTCGGTCGTGCCGCCGCCGATGTCCACCAGGACCACGCCGAGCTCCTTTTCATCGACCGTAAGGCACGACAGGCTGGAGGCCAGCGGCTGCAGGATCAGGTCCTGCACCTCGAGGCCGCAGCGGCGCACGCACTTGACGATGTTCTGGGCGGCGCTGACCGCGCCGGTCACGATGTGCACCCGCACCTCGAGACGCATGCCGCTCATGCCGATGGGTTCGCGGATGTCCTCCTGCCCGTCGACGATGAATTCCTGCGTCAGCACGTGCAGCACCTGCTGGTCGGTGGGGATGTTCACCGCCTTGGCGGTCTCGATGACGCGGGCCACGTCGGTGGCCGTCACTTCCTTGTCCTTGACCGCGACCATGCCGCTGGAATTGAAGCTCGTGATGTGGCTGCCCGCGATCCCGGTGAAGACCTCGCGGATCTTGCAGTCGGCCATCAGCTCGGCCTCCTCCAGCGCACGCTGGATGGAGTTGACGGTGGACTCGATATTGACCACGACGCCCTTGCGCATGCCCTCGGACTCATGCTGGCCCAGGCCAAGCACCTCGAACCCGCCATCGGGCAGGATCTCGGCGACGACGGCGGCCACCTTGCTGGTGCCGATATCGAGTGCAACGATCAGGTCTTTGATGTCACGGGTCATGGCTTTCGGGTTCTCGGAGAGGCTTGGGTTTCAGGGGCCAGCGTGATGGCGAAGCCATTGGGATAGCGCAGGTCGGCGCCGGCGATCACACGTTCGCCCAGCCGCCGGGACAAGGCGGGCCAGGCCTGGACGAAGCGTTCGATACGCGCGGCGAACGGCAGGGCGCCCGAGCGTCCGTGCGGGTCCGTCGCATCGGCGGCCGGGTCGCGCCCCAGGCGCAGGCGCACACCGTCCGAGAGCTGGACCTCCCAGGCATAGCGCGGGCTCAGGGTCGCCTCGCGCACGCGCAGGTCCAGCGGCGCGAACCAGCGGGCGATCTCGGCATAGCGCTGCACCACCAGGCGCTCGGAATTCGCGGGGCCGTTGAGCTGCGGCAATTGCAGGCCGTCGGGCAGTTCGCCCTGGTTCGCGGTGAAAGCCTCGCCCCAGGTATTGATCATCTGGTTCTCGTTCCAGAGCGCCAGGGGCTGCTGTTCCTCGATGCGCACGCGCAGGACGTCGGGCCAGACGCGCTGCACGCTGGCATGCCGCACCCAGGGGGTGGACTCGATCTTGCGGCGCGCCTCGTCCAGGTCCAGCAGGAAGAAATTGCCGTTCACCTGGCCGGCCAGCGCCGTGCGCAGGCTCAGCGGCGTGACGTACTGCAGTCCCGGCGCCGCCATCGGCGCGATCTCGATGCGGGCGATCGCGAAATGAGGCCGGCGCACCACCCAGGCCAGCGCGCCGGCCAGCATCGCCAGCACGGCGAGCAGCGCCAGCGCATTGGCGAGGAGATTGGTCAGGCGGGCATCGGCGAACACGTCCATGATCCTCCGCTCAGCTTCCAGTCCCGTGGCGCAGCTTGCAGCGCGCCGAGGCCAGGATTTCCACGCACAAGCGGCCATAACTCATGCCGGCCGCCTTGGCGCCCATGGGCACCAGAGAATGGCTCGTCATCCCGGGCGACGTGTTCATCTCGAGCAGCCAGGGCTCGCCCGCCGCATCCAGCATCAGATCCGCCCGGCCCCATCCTTCGCATCCCAGAACCCGGTAGGCGTCCTCGGAGATGCGCTGGATACGCTGCGCCAGCGCCTCGTCGAGCTCGGCGGGACACACGTAGCGGGTCTCGTCCGAGAAGTACTTGTGCTCGTAGTCGTAGTTGCCGCCAGGGGCGATGATCTCGATGACTGGCAGGGCGCGGGCGGCGGCGCCCGAGCCGAGGATGGGTACCGTCAGTTCGCGTCCCTGGATGTAGCGCTCGGCAAGCACCACGTCGTCAAAGCGGCGCGCCTGCTCGTAGGCCGGCAGGATTATGTCCGCCTCGTCGACCCGGGTCACCCCCACCGTCGAGCCCTCGTGCGGCGGCTTCATGATCATCGGCAGCCCCAGCGCGGCGGCCAGGTCCGCCGGGTCGGGCGGGGCCGCGAGCGTCTGGAATGCGGGCGTGGGCAATCCGTGATGGAGCCACAGGCGCTTGGTCATGATCTTGTCCATGGCGACGCCCGAGGCCGTGGGGCCGCTGCCGGTGTAAGGCAGGCCGATGAGCTCCAGCGCGCCCTGCATCGTGCCGTCCTCGCCATAGCAGCCGTGCAGCGCGATGAACACCCGGTCGAAGCCCGCCGCGGCCAGGGCCGAGAGGTCCTGGCGGCCGGTGTCGAACAAATGGGCATCGACGCCCTCGGCGCGCAAGGCTTCGCAAACGCCCGCCCCCGAGAGCAGGGACACTTCGCGCTCCGCGGAGGTGCCGCCGTACAGCACGCCGACCCGGCCGAAAGATTGACTCATGCAGCTTCCCCCAATTGCGCCGGGACGCGGCTGATGGAGCCGGCGCCCATGATGATGATCACGTCGCCCGGCCGCGCAAAATCGCGGATGGCGTCCGCCAGTTCACCCACCTGCTCGACGAATACCGGCTCGATCCGGCCCGCGACGCGCACCGCCCGGGCCAGCGCGCGGCCGTCCGCGGCGATGAGCGGGGCCTCGCCGGCCGGGTAGACCTCGGTCAGCAGCAAGGCATCGGCCTGGCTCAGGACCTTGACGAAATCCTCGAAGCAGTCCCGCGTGCGGGTATAGCGGTGGGGCTGGAAGGCCAGCACCACCCGGCGGTCCGGCCAGGCGCCGCGCGCCGCCGCCAGCGTCGCCGCCATTTCGACGGGATGGTGCCCGTAATCGTCGATCACCGTATAGGTTCCACCGCCCTGGCCGGCCCGCACGGGGAATTCACCCACCTGGGTGAACCGCCGCCCCACGCCGCGGAAATTGGCGAGCGCGTCGACGATGACGGCATCGGGCACCCCCAGCTCGGTCGCCACGGCGATCGTCGCCAGGGCATTGAGCACGTTGTGCCGCCCCGGCAGATTCAGCCGCACGGACATGGGCGCCAGCTCGCCGGCGGCGCCCAGCCGCCGGACGTCGAAACGCATGGACACCCCGTCGGCGCGCACGGCCTCGGCGCGCACCTGGGCCGGCGAATCGATGCCGTAGGTCGTGATGGGCCGCGAGACGAACGGGATGATCTCGCGCACGTTGGGATCGTCCAGACACAGGATGGCGCTGCCATAGAAAGGCAGCCGCTGGGTGAACTCGACGAAGGCGCTCTTGAGACGCGCGACGTCGTGTCCGTACGTGTCCATGTGGTCCACGTCGATATTGGTGATGATCGCCATCACCGGCAACAGATTCAGGAACGAGGCATCGGATTCATCCGCCTCGACGACGATGTACTCGCCCTGCCCCAGGCGGGCGTTGGCGTCGGCCGCGTTCAGGCGCCCGCCGATGACGAAAGTCGGATCCAGGCCGCCGGCCGCCAGAACACTGGCCACCAGGCTGGTGGTCGTGGTCTTGCCGTGCGTGCCGGCCACCGCGATGCCGCGCTTCAGGCGCATCAGCTCGGCCAGCATCAGGGCGCGCGGCACCACGGGCACGTGGGCGGCGCGCGCCGCCAGGACCTCGGGATTGTCGGCGCGGATCGCCGTCGAGGTGACGATGGCGCCGGCACCCTGGATGTTTTCGGCCGCATGGCCGGTCATGATGCGCGCGCCCAGGCCCGCCAGGCGGCGGGTTACCGCGGTCTCCTGGATGTCCGAGCCGCTGATGGCATAGCCCAGGTTCAACAGGACCTCGGCGATGCCGCTCATCCCCGATCCGCCGATCCCGACGAAATGAATGCTTTGTATGCGGTGCTTCATGCCGCCTCCTCGATCGTGTCGGCGCAGGCGTCGGCAATCAGTTGCGCGGCGTTCAGGCCGGCGTGCTCGTGGGCGTGCTGGGCGACACCCGCGAGTTCGGCGCGGCTGCGCGCATCCAGCCATGCCGCCAGGGTGTCGGCATCGAGCGTGCCCTGCGGCATCATCCAGCCGCCCCCGCAGTCCGACAGATAACGCGCATTGGCGGTCTGGTGATCGTCGATGGCATGCGGCAGGGGCACGAACAGCGCGGCCACGCCCACGGCGGCGACTTCGGCCACCGTCATGGCGCCGGCCCGGCAGATCACCAGGTCGGCATCGGCCAGCGCCTGCGCCATGTCCTCGATGAAGGCCGAGGTCTCGGCGGCCACGCCCAGGGCCTCATAGCGCGCGCGCACCGCCTCGGCATGGCGTTCGCCCGCCTGGTGGCGCAGCCGTGGGCGCCGCGGCGCCGGCAGGCGCGCGACGGCCTCGGGCACCAGCGCATTGAGCGGTGCGGCCCCGAGGCTGCCGCCCAGGACCAGCACACGCAACGCGCCCTCGCGCGCGGCATAGCGCCGCGCGGCAGGCTCCACCTCGAGCAGGGACGCGCGCACCGGGTTGCCGACCATCAACGCATCGGGCAGCGCGCCCGGGAAGCCGGACAGCACTCGCGAGGCCAGGCGCGCCAGCCAGCGGTTGGCCGTGCCGGCCACCGCATTCTGCTCATGGACCACCAGCGGAATGCCGGACAGCCGGGCCATGACGCCCCCCGGGAACGCGACATAGCCGCCCATGCCCAGCACGACGTCCGGGCGATGCGTGCGCAGCAGGCGGTGCGCCTGCCGGCAGGCGGACGTCAGGCTGAACGGCAGCCTGAGCAGGGCGCCGATGCCCTTGCCGCGCACGCCGCCGAAGCGCAGCGCCAGCAGCTCATAACCCTGCGCCGGCACGAGCCGGCCTTCCATGCGCTCGGGATTGCCCAGCCACAGCACCCGCCAGCCCCGCGCACGCAGCTCCGCAGCCACGGCCAGCCCCGGCATGATGTGCCCGCCGGTGCCGCCGGCCATGATCAGGATCGTGCGGGCCGTCATGTGCGCCGCCCCCGCATCATGCAGCGCGTCTCGTAGTCCACGCGCAGCAGTATGGCCATGGCCGCGATGTTCATCACGATGCCCGAACCGCCATAGCTGACCAGCGGCAGGGTCAGCCCCTTGGTGGGCAGCAGGCCCAGGCAGACGCCGATATTGATGAAGGCCTGCACGCCGAACCACAGGGCCACCCCCTGTGCGACCAGGCCGTCGAACATGCGCTCCATGGCAATGGCCTGGCGGGCGATGTCGAAGCCCCGCATCACGATGTAGACGAAGATCGCGATCAGGCAGCAGACGCCCACGAAGCCGAGCTCCTCGCCCACCACCGCGACGATGAAATCGGTATGCGCCTCGGGCAGGTAGTGCAGCTTTTCGATGCTGGCGCCCAGGCCCACGCCGAACCATTCGCCCCGCCCGAGGGCGATCAACGAATGCGAGAGCTGGTAGGCGCTGCCGTAGGCGTTGTCCGGATTCCAGGGATCCAGATAGACGAACAGGCGCTCGCGGCGCCAGGGCGAGGCCCAGATCAGCGCAAGAAAACTGCCGACCATGATGAGCAGCAGCGTCGAGAACAGCTTGATGTTGATGCCGCCGATGAACAGGATGCCGATCGCGATCGACACGATGACGATGAAGGCGCCCAGGTCCGGCTCCATCAGCAGCACCACGCCCACGGCCGCCAGCGCGCACGCCATCGGCATGAAACCGCGCCAGAAATTCTGCATGTGCGCCTGCTTGCGCACGACGTAATCCGCCGCGTACAGCAGCACGGCCACCTTCATCCATTCCGAGGGCTGGAAATTGATCGGCCCCAGCGGCAGCCAGCGGCGCGCGCCGTTCACTTCGCGCCCGATCCCGGGAATCAGGACCACCATCAGCATGATCAGCGCGAACAGGAACAGCGGGACGGCCATTTTCTGCCAGACCCGCATGGGAATGCTGGCGGCAAACAGCCCGACCAGCACGCCCACGATGATGAACACCGCGTGGCGGCCGACGAAATAGAAGCGGCCATAGCTTTCGTAGCGCGGCCCGTCGGCCAGGGCGATCGAGGCCGAATACACCATCAGCAGCCCGAACAGCACCAGGGTGCCGGCGGCGATGATCAGGCCCAGATCCACGCTGGGCATCGTGGTGCGGCCGGGGCGCACCGCGTTCAGGCCCGCGCTCAGTTCGCCGAACACGCTCATGCGACCTCCCCGCGCTCGGCCGCCAGTTCGCGCACCGCCTCGACGAAGCAGGCGCCGCGATGGACGTAGTTGCGGAACATGTCCATGCTGGCGCAGGCCGGCGACAGCAGAACCGCGTCGCCCGGACGGGCGTGGGCCAAGCCGCGGGACACGGCCAGCTCCAGGGTTTCGCAGGATTCCAGCGGCACGCCGGCCTGGGCGAGAACCTCGCCGATGGCCGGCCCATCCTGCCCGATCAGCATCACGGCGCGCGCGTGTTCGCGCACGGCGGGCACCAGGGGCGAGAAATCCTGCCCCTTGCCCAGCCCGCCGGCGATCAGGACCACCGGCTGGCCCAGGCCGCGCAGCGCCGCCAGCGTGGCGCCCACATTGGTGCCCTTGCTGTCGTCGATGAAGTCCACGCCGGCGATCTGCTGGACCAGTTCGGTGCGATGCGCCTCGCCGCGATAGTCGCGCAGGGCATGCAGCATCGGCGCCCAGCCCAGGCCGATCTCGTGTCCCAGGGCCAAAGCCGCCAGGCCGTTCAGGGCATTGTGCATGCCACGAATCCGCAGCGCCTCGACCGGCATCAACGGCGTCCTGCGCCCCGGGCGCCGATGCACGGGCGCAGGCGCGCGGCCGCGGCGCGGCGCGGCGCGCTCCTCGGGCTCGGACGCCTGCGCGCAGGACAGCCAGGCCATGCCGTTTTCCACCTCGACGCCCAGGTCGCCCGCCAGCACGGGCGCATCCGCACCGAAGCTGCGCACCCGCTCGTCCTCCAGACTGGACACCATGGCGCCGACCAGCGGATCGTCGCGATTGACGACGGCGACGCGGGCCATGTCGAGCACGCGCGCCTTGGCGTGCGCATAGGCTTGCATCGAACCGTGCCAGTCCAGGTGATCCTGGGTGACGTTCAGCACGGCCGCCGCATCCAGCGCCAGGCTGCGGGTCGCCTCGAGCTGGAAGCTCGAGAGCTCCAGCACCCAGACATCCGGCAAATCATCGTCCTCCAGCGCCTGGCGCAGACTGGCGAGCGCCGCGGGACCGATGTTCCCGGCCGCGCGCGCCTTGCGGCCGGCGGCCTGGGCCAGGCGCCGGACCAGCGCCGTGACCGTGGTCTTGCCGTTGGTGCCGGTCACGGCCACCGTCTTCGGCGCATAGCCCTGTTCGCGCAGGTCGGCCAGGGCGCGAGCGAACAGCTCGATCTCGCCCAGGACCTCGATGCCGCGCGTGCACGCGGCCGCCAGCAGGCCGGCGACCGGCTCCTCGCGGGGATTCAGGCCCGGACTGATGACCACGGTATGCACCTCGTCGAGCGCATCGGGGGCGAAGGCGTCCGCGCCCAGGCGCAGGTCCGCATCGATCACGTCCTCGCGCAGCCCCTCCAGGCCGCCGGGCTGCGCGCGCGTGTCCAGCACGCGCAGGCGCGCCCCATGCGCCGCGCACCAAAGCGCCGCGGCCAGCCCGGTCTCGCCCAAACCCAGGATCAGGGTCAGGCCCTCGGGCCGCACGGAGGGGAAGGTATAGGCGCTCATCGCAGCTTCAGGCTCGCAAGACCGACCAGGACCAGCATCATGGTGATGATCCAGAAGCGCACCACCACCTGGGTCTCTTTCCAGCCGCCGACCTCGAAATGATGATGCAGGGGCGCCATGCGGAATATGCGCCGGCCCTCGCCGTAGCGCCGCTTGGTGTACTTGAACCAGGACACCTGCAGCATCACCGACAGGGTCTCGACCACGAACACGCCGCCCATGATGAACAGTACGATCTCCTGGCGCACGACCACGGCGATCGCACCCAGCGCGCCGCCCAGGGCCAGCGCACCCACGTCGCCCATGAAGACCTGCGCGGGATAGGTGTTGAACCAGAGGAAGGCCAGCCCCGCCCCCGCGATCGCCGCGCAGATCACCATCAGCTCGGAAGCCCCGGGAATGTAGGGGAACAGCAGATACTTGGAATAGTCGACCCGGCCGACCACGTAGGCAAAGATCCCGAGGGCGCTGCCGATCATGACGGTGGGCATGATGGCCAGGCCGTCGAGCCCGTCGGTGAGGTTGACGGCATTGCTGGAACCCACGATCACCAGCCAGGTCAGGATCACGAAGCCGAACACGCCCAGGGGATAGCTGATCGTCTTGAAGAACGGCACGATCAGGTCGGCGCGCGCCGGCAGCGGCATCGAAAAACCGCTCATCACCCAATCGCTGAACAGCGGCCACAGGGCCGTATTGGCCGGCGCCGACACGGCAAAGCTCAGGTAGACCGCCGCCACCAGGCCGATCAGGGCCTGCCAGAAGAACTTCTGCCGCGCCGGCATGCCCTCGGGGTCGTGGTTGACCACCTTGCGGTAGTCGTCGGCCCAGCCGATCCAGCCGAAGCCGAAGGTCACCAGCAGCACGACCCAGACGAAGCGGTTCGTCCAGTCGGCCCACAGCAGCGTGCTCACGCCGATGCCGATCAGGATGAGGGCCCCGCCCATGGTCGGCGTCCCGTTTTTTTGCATGTGGGATTGCGGCCCGTAGCTGCGCACCGCCTGGCCGATCTTCAGCGCGGTGAGCCTGCGGATCAGCCAGGGGCCCGCCAGCAGGCCGATCGCCAGGGCGGTGGCGCAGGCCAGCAAGGCGCGGAACGTGATGTATTCCACCACCCCGAATGCGCGGAAATGTTCGTCCGACAGCCAACGCGCCAGTTCAAGCAACATGGCCGTCCTCCTTGCCCGCGGCATCGCCGCGCAAGGCCTGCACCACACGCTCCATGCGCATGCTGCGCGATCCTTTGACCAGCACATGCCCAGGCCGCAGGGCCAGCAGGCGCCGCAGCAGCCCGTCCAGCGCATCGAAGGCCTCGGCGCCGTCGCCAAACGCCGCCGCCGCGTGGCGCGAGGCCTCGCCCAGCGTCAGGAGGAAATCGATGCCGCACTGGGCCGCGTAGGCGCCGACCTCGGCATGCATGCCCGGCCCCTGGTCGCCCACCTCGCCCATGTCTCCCAACACCAGGATGCGGCGGCCGTCGAGGCCGGACAGGACGTCGATCGCCGCGCGCACCGAATCCGGATTGGCGTTGTAGCTGTCGTCGATCAGCTGGAACCCATCGGCCATGGCCTGCGGCTGCATGCGCCCGCCCACCGGGCGGAATGCCGCCAGCCCTTCGGCGATCGCCGACAAGGGCGCGCCGGCGGCCCGGGCGCAGGCGGCGGCGGCCAGGGCGTTGCGCAGATTATGGCGCCCCGGTGCGTGCAGGACCACCTGCTCCGACTCGGCACCCACGCACAAGCGGAACTCGGTGCGCTCGAGACCGGCGCGGATCTGCGCCGGATGCACGTCGAAGGCCGCATCGAAGCCAAAGCGGCGCACGCCCCGGTTCCCCGCCATGCCCGCCCACAGGTCCGCGTACTCGTCATCCCCCGGAAACACCGCCACGCCCCCGGCCGGCAAGGCGTCGATGACCCTGCCGTTCTCGCGCGCCACCGCCTCGACGCTGCACATGAATTCCTGGTGCTCGCGCTGGGCGTTGTTCACCAGCGCGATGGTCGGCTGGGCGATATCCGCAAGGACCGCGATCTCGCCCGGGTGGTTCATGCCCAGTTCGAACACCGCCGCGCGGTGCGGGGCGCGCATGCGCAGCACCGTCAGCGGCAGGCCGATGTCATTGTTGAAATTGCCGCGCGTGGCCAGCCGGCCCTCCTCACCCAGCCAGGCCGCAAGGATCGAAGCGATCATTTCCTTGGTGGTGGTCTTGCCGTTGCTGCCGGTGACCGCGATCACGGGGCAGGCGAACACCCCCCGCCAGACGCGCGCGATGCGCCGCAGCGCCGCACGCGTATCGCCCAGCACGAACTGCGGCAGATCCACGCCTGCATCGGCGCGCGCGACGATGGCCGCCGCCGCGCCCGCCGAGCGTGCCGCCTCCAGATAGTGGTGGCCGTCGAAATGCTCGCCCTCCAGGGCCAGAAACAGTTCGCCTGCGCGGATGCTGCGCGTATCGGTCGACAGGCCCTGGCCGCGTTGCCAGGTCAGCGCAAAACCGGCCCACTGGCGATCGTCGAACGGACTGCGCACGCCATCGACCTCCTGGTAGGTCTCGTGCCCCTTGCCCGCCAGCAGGATCACGTCCCGATCATCCGCATGCCAGACCGCCCGCAGGATGGCCTGCGCCCGATCCAATTCCACCGCCGCGGGCCCCGGCATGCCGGCTGCGATCTGGTCGATGATGGATTGCGGATCCTCGGTGCGCGGATTGTCGGTCGTCAACAGCACCTCGTCGGCCAGGCGCGCGGCCACCGCGCCCATCAAGGGGCGCTTGCCCGCGTCACGGTCGCCGCCGCAGCCGAATACGCAGACCAGGCGGCCGCCGCGGGACTGCGCGGCGGGACGCAGGGCCAGCAGGGCGCGCTCCAATGCGTCCGGCGTATGGGCATAGTCGACCACCACCAGCGCCTGGGGCCGGGCGTTGCTTGCGCCGCCCAGCGCCTCGACCACCTGCAGGCGGCCATTGACGGGCCGCAGGACGGCCAGGGACCGCGCGATCCGCCCGAGGCCCCAGCCGAGTTCGCGCAGTACGCCCGCGACCAGCAGCAGGTTGGAGATATTGTGCTGGCCCACCAGGTGGGTGAAGATCTGGGCGCTGCCTTGCGGCGACACCAGATTGAAGACCAGCCCCTCGCTGCCGCTCTGGATGTCCTCGGCCCGGAACGGCGCCTGCGCATCGCGCGCGATGGAATAGCCGATCCGCGTCATGCCGCCGCCCATCGACAGCAGCTCGGCGCCGGCCGGATCATCGGCGTTGATCACGGCGCTGCGCAGGCCGCTTTGCTCGAACAGGGCGAACTTGGCCGCCTTGTAGCGTTCCGGCGTGCCGTGATAGTCGAGATGGTCGCGCGTCAGGTTGGTGAAGCCCGCGACCTGGATGCGCACGCCTGCCAGCCGGCCCTGTTCGATGCCGATCGATGAGGCCTCGATCGCCGCGGCCCCGCAGCCGGCGGCGGCGATGGCGGCCAGGCTGCGGTGCATGGTCAGGACATCCGGCGTGGTCAGGGCGCCGCCCAGGTTGCTGCCGTCGGCCAGCGTGACACCCAGCGTGCCCACCGTGCCGCAGGGCCGGCCCTCGGCGTTCATGGCGGCGGCGATCCATTGCACGGAGGAGGTCTTGCCGTTGGTGCCGGTCACCGCGATCACCGTCAAGGCGTCCGACGGCCGGCCGTACCAATGATGGGCGATCTCGCCCAGCAGCCCCGGCAAGCCCTCGACCTGCAAAATAGGCGCCGGGACATCGGGCAGCGCCGCGCCGCCCGCCGCCACGACCACCGCGGCCGCGCCGGCCGCAACGGCCGGCCCGATGTACTGGCGTCCATCGGCCGATATGCCGGGGCAGGCGAAGAACACGTCGCCCGGCCGGATCTGGCGCGAATCGAGGCACAGGTGCGCCTCGCGGTCCACCCGCTCGTCGAGCCAGGCAAGAATGTCTATCATATTCATCGTGTAGGCGCCTCCCGGCCGGCGACCGCGACCAGCGCATCGACCGGCGCATCGGGCTGCACGCCCAGTCGGCGCAAAGTGCTGGCAACAATATCCGAGAAGACCGGCGCGGCCACGCGGCCGCCATAGTAGCCCCCGGCACCGGGCTCGTCGATCGAGACCGCGACGACGACACGCGGGTTCGAGACGGGCGCAAAGCCGACGAAGGAGCTGCGGTATTTGGTCTTGCTGTACTGCCCGTTGACGATCTTGCGCGCGGTCCCGCTCTTGCCGGCGACACGGTAGCCCTGGACCTGCGCGCGCTTGGCGCCGTCGGGACCCGCCGCGGCCTCGAGCATGGCGCGCATCACGCCGGCCACCTGCGGGGAATACACCTGGACGCTGGCCGGCTTGCCCTCGCGGCGCAGCAGCGACAGGGACACCATGTCGCCCTGGCGGGCAAAAGCCGTGTATGCGTGCGCGACCTGGATCAGCGACACCGACAGCCCATAGCCGTAGGCCATCGTCGCCCGCTCGATCGGGCGCCACCGCTGCCAGGGCCGCAGCCGGCCCGAGGCCATCCCCGGGAAATGCGTCTGCGGCACCCGTCCGAAACCGAGCTCCGAGAACTTCGTCCACATCGCCTGCGAGGACATCAGCTCGGAGATCATCGTCATCCCGACGTTGCTGGAATGCCGGATGATGCCCGCGACGTCCAGCACCCCATAGTGCCCCACGTCGGAGATCAACGCGCCTTGATAGCGATAGCGGCCGTCGCCCGTGTCGAAACGGGTCTTGAGGTCGATTTTTTTCTCGTCCAGGGCCAGGGCGACGGTAAAGGGCTTCATGATCGAGCCCGGCTCGAAGGTGTCGGTCATCACCCGGTTGCGCAAGGCCAGGCCGCTGCGCTGGGCGGTATCGTTCGGATCGTAGGTCGGCAGGTTGACCATGGCCAGGACCTCGCCGGTCTCGACGTCCAGCACCACGGCGGCGCCGGCGCGCGCCTGGTGCTCCTTCAAGGCCGCCTTGAGGGCCGTATAGGTGTCGAACTGGATGCCCGAATCGATGGACAGGCGCAGGTTGCGCCCATCGACCGGCGGCACCACCGCCTGCACGTCCTCGATCACGCGACCCAGGCGGTCCTTGATGACGCGGCGCGAACCCGGCTGGCCCGAGAGTTCATCGTTGAAGGCAAGCTCGATGCCCTCGATGCCGCGGTCCTCGATGTTGGTGAAGCCGATCACGTGCGCCATCACCTCGCCTTCGGGATAGTAGCGCCGGGTCTCGGTCAATTGCTGGACGCCCGGGATCTTGAGCTCGCGGATCTCATCGGCGACGTCCACCGGGACCTGGCGCTTGATGTAGACGAAGTTCTTGTCCTCATCGCGCGTGCGCTGCCGGATGTCGGCCGGATCCATGTCCAGCAGCTTGGCCAGCGCACGGACCTGCCCGTCCTCGGCCTTGTTGAAGTCCTCGGGAATCGCCCAGATGGCCTTGACGGGAACGCTGGAGGCCAGCACCACCGAACCGCTGCGATCGAAGATCTTGCCGCGCGTGGCCGGCAGCACCAGCGTGCGCTCGTAGCGGCGCTCGCCCTGGCGCTGCAGGAACTCATTGGACAGGATCTGCAGGTACAAGGCCTTGCCGACCAGCGCTGCGAACGCCAGCAGCAGCATGACGAGCACCAGCCGCGCCCGCCAGAAATTGCGACGCCCCGCGAGCACGGGGCTTTCGTGGAATCCGAAGCGCTTCACCGCCGGCCTCCCGCCTCGGGACCGGGCCGCGGGGCAAGCGTCTCACCCGGCCTCAGATAGATGGTCCGGTCCGGCGTGACCGGGACCAGGCCCAGCTCGTTGCGCGCCACCTGGTCGATGCGCACATTGCGCGCCAGTTCGGCACGCTCCAGCTGCAGGCGCCGCCATTCGGTGTCGAGTTCATGCGCGCGCGAGGCGAGGCGCTCGGAGGCGACGAACAGTTCGCGCGACTGGAATCGCACCGTCACCAGCGACAAGGCGGAGATCATCAGCAGCACCGCGAACACGACGACCAGGCGGACCATGTCAGCGTCCTCCGCGGGTCTTGCGCGGCGCGCCGCGCCGCGCCGGCACGAATGCGCGGGCCGCATCGGGCGCCAGGCATTCGCCGGTGCGTTCGGCTACGCGCAGCACCGCCGAACGCGCGCGCGCGTTCTCGCGGACCTCGGCCTCGTCGGGCAGGATGCGGCCCAGCAGGACGACATAGGGCTTGGGCATGTCGCGCTCGGCGATCGGCAGCCGCGCCTGCGCCTGGCCGGGCCGCGCCGCGGCCGCCAGGCACTGCTTGACCATCCGGTCCTCGAGGGAATGGAAGCTGATCACCGCCAGGCGCCCGCCGGGTTTCAGCAGCCCTAGAATTGCCGGGAGGGCGTGCGCGAGCTCCTCAAGCTCTTGGTTGAGGTGAATCCGTATAGCTTGAAAGGTCCTTGTGGCCGGGTGTTGACCTTTTTCGCGCGTGCGGACGACACCGGCAACGAGCTGGGCAAGCTCGTGCGTGGTGCGCAGCGGGCGGGATTCGCGGCCCGCAACAATCGCCTTTGCAATCTGGAAAGCAAACCGTTCTTCGCCATAATCAGCAATGACCTCCTTCAACTCGTCCTGGCTGGCTTGCGCCAGCCATTGCGCGGCGGTGGTGCCACGGCTCGTGTCCATGCGCATGTCCAGCGGGCCGTCGCGCATGAATGAAAATCCCCGCCCCGCATCATCGATCTGCGGCGACGAGACCCCCAGGTCCAGCAGCACGCCGTCCACGCCCCCGATGCCCAGCGCCTCCAGATGCGCAGGCATCGAGGCGAAGCCGTCATGGACCACGTGGACCCGGGCATCGGTCTCGCCCAGCGCGCGGGCGGCATCGATGGCCAGCGGATCCTTGTCGAACACGATGAGGCGCGCCTCGGGCGCCAGCCGCCGCAACAGCAGCCGGCTGTGGCCGCCACGGCCGAAGGTCCCGTCCACGTAGATCCCGCCCAGGCGGGACGCCTGCGCCCCGGCGTCCGGGGCCGCGCCTCGCGCCTTGCGTCCGTATGCCGGATTCAGCAATGCGTCGATGGCCGGTTCAAGCAGAACGGTTCGATGTGCAAACGCCATGGCGGACTCAGAAAGTGAACTTTTCCAGAACCGCTGGATCGAGATTTTCGATGTCTTCGCTATCGCGACGCGCCCACTCGGCACTGTCCCAGAGCTCGAAATGCGTGCCGATGCCCAACAGCATGACCTCGCGCGTCATGTTCGCGGCGGCGCGCAGTTCCGGCGCCACCAGGATGCGTCCGGCGCCGTCGAGCTCGACGTCCTGCGCGCTGCCCAGCAGCAGGCGCTGCAAGGCCCGCGCGCTCATGGGCAGCGCCGCGATCTGTTCGCGCTTGGCCTCCCAGGCGGTCCGCGGATAAATCATGAGGCAGCCGTCCGGGTGCCGCGTGATGGTCAGACGCCCCTGTTCCGTCGACAACAACACGTCACGATGCCGGGCCGGGATCGACATCCTGCCCTTGGCATCCAGTGTGAGCGCGCTGCTCCCTTGAAACACGAGGAATTCCTCCCACTTTTTTGCACTTCAACCTACTTTTCCCCACTCTACGGCATGGATACTGCGGCGGTCAAGGTTTAAATTGAAATTTATTCAATGACAACAAGCACTTACATTCATTCCGACGAAAATATCGGACTATAAACTCCTGAAAAATCAATGGATTGCAAGGCCAAGTGAAAGTCCTTTGTGAACAGAAGGCCGCCCTTGTGGCCTACCCGGGTCGCACGTCGACGGCCATTTCGTACCGAATGCAACGGACAGAATCACGGATTGACAGTCGCCTGGGGAGTCCGATGTAATGAGACCCGTCCTATCCCAGGATCACACAGCACAGTGGCGCCCACCCATCGCGCCGGACTCGAAAGCATCCGAGCCTTTTTTGTGTTTGCCTGCCACCCGCCAGCCAACCAAAAGGAGTTCCTCATGTCGGATCAACCCCATACCCCCCAATCACGCCGCCAGTTCCTGCTCTCGCTGGGTGCGGCAGGCGGCACCGTCGCGCTGACCGGCACCTTGCCGATGCGCGCCTTCGCGGCGGACAAGCCCCCCGCCATCACCATCGGCCAGGTCGCGCCCATGACCGGGTCGGCGGCCGAATTCGGCCCCTATTACCGGGATGCCGTCCAACTGGCCATCAACCATGTCAATGACGCCGCCAACGAGGTCTTCGGCGGCCCCATCGTATCCAAGCTCGTCACCGTCGACAGCGCGACGCTGCCCACCACCGGCGTGCAGGCGGCGCGCCAGATGGTCGACACCCAGCACACGCCCATCGTCATCTGCGGCTGGTCCAGCGGCGTGACCGTGGCGGTCGCCACCTCGGTGACGATTCCTTCCGGCGTCCTGCAGATCGGCAACGGCACCACCTCGCCGCTGGTCAGCGTCCTGCCGGCCGACGCCAAGGCCGACCTGCTGTTTCGCACCTCGGCCTCGGACGCCATGCAAGGCGTGGTGGCTGCGCAGCTCGTCAACGGGGAAATCGACCCCAACTACAAGTTCAAAAAAGTCTCCACCATCTACATCAACAACCCGTATGGCCAAGGCTTGTCGAACGCCTTTGCGGCAGCCTTCGAGCACCGCGGCGGAAAGGTCCTGGCGCAGGTTCCCCACCCCGAGGAAGTCCAGCCCACCTACAAGTCCATGCTGTCCCAGGCCCTCAAGGACAAGCCCGACCTGCTGCTGATCCTCAGCTACCCCGCGCACACCATCGCCATCTGCAAGGAATCGCGCGACACCTTCAATTTCACGAAATGGCAATTCGCCGACGGCAATGCCGGGATCGACCTCATCAAGGAGGTCGGCGCCAAGGACATGGAAGGGCAATACGGCACCGCGCCGGGTGAGGACACCAGCACGCAGTCCTACAAGGATTTCTCCAAGAACTTCCTCGCGGGCTTCAAATACGACCACTTCCCGCCGTTCACCACCTGCTCGTATGACGCCGGCCTGCTGGCGTGCCTGTCCATGGCGGCCGTCGTCGCCAAGGGCGCCACGGACGCCTCGAAGATCACGGGCACCGTATTGCGCGACCAGTTGCGCGAGGTGGCCAACGGCCCGGGCGACATGATCGACGGCGGCGACCCGGGCCGTACCGTCGACATGCTGAAGGCCCTGAAGGCCGGCAAGAAAATCAATTACAACGGGGTGGCGGGGCCTTGCGACTTCGACAAGAACGGCGACGTCATCACGCCGGTCAACATCTGGAAATACACCGCCACGGACATCGAGACGGTCAAGATGGTCGCCGCCAAGGACATCCCGGCGGCCTGAGGCCCGCCGCAGCCCACGAAAAAGGCCACTTGCGTGGCCTTTTTCGCGCCGCCCGACCGGCCCCCGGAATCAGTCCTCGGGCACGTCTTTCAGGAAACGCGACACGCGCTTTTTCTCGGGCAGGATGCCCTGCGGGCGGAACAGAACGATGGCCGCCAGCAACAGCCCGACGAAGGACCAGCGCAGGAACGCCATGCGCGAGGCCACGTCCGGCGCGACGTCCTGCAAGGCCGCCCGCATGGCCTCGGTGACGTAGCCCGTGCCGCTCCAGACGGCCCAGATCACGAAGGCCCCCAGTATGGCGCCCTTGTTGTTGCCGCTGCCGCCCAGCATCAGCATCACCCACACGAGGAAGGTCGCGAACAGGGGCTTGAAATGGCTATAGTCGATGGTCACCATGTAGGGCGCATAGAGCGCCCCGGCCACGCCGATGACGACCGCCCCGAGGACGAACGATTGCACCCGCAGGGCTTTCACCGGTTTGCCGTTCATGGCCGCCGAGGCTTCCTCGTCGCGCACCGCCCGCAGGGCGCGCCCCCACGGCGAGCGGACCAGTGTCTCGAGGAGCACATACACGACCGCCAGGGTGATGGTCACGATCGCCAGATAGAGATAGCTGTAGTCGCGCTGGTCCAGCACCGACAGGATCTGCACCAGCCAGTCCGGCAGCCAGGTGCAGGTGGGCCCATCGAAGACGCAGGACAGCGGCTGCGGAATGCCCGAGAGCGGCTGCGGGCCGTTGGCCAGCCAACGCTCGTTCTGAAAGATCAGCCGGATGATCTCGGCGATGCCCAGGGTGGCGATGGCCAGAAAGTCCTCGCGCAGGTGCAGGATCGGCTGGGCCACCAGGTAGCCCGCGATACCCGCCAGGATGCCCGCCGCCACCAGCCCCACCAGGAAGGGCGCCTGCAGGCCGAACCATTGCTGGGCATAGGCGACCATGGCGCCGGACGGCGGCGCGGTGACGAACAGGGCCATGGTGAAGGCACCCACGGCAAAAAAGCCGGCAATGCCGAAGTTCAGGTGTCCGTTGTAGCCCCACTGGGCATTCAGGCCGAGCGACAGGATGGCGTAGATGGTGGCCATGATGCAGAAGGACACCAGGTAATCCATGATGCCCGGCAGCCAGAGGGCCACGCCGAAGGCCAGCACCACGCCGAAAACCACGGCCAGCGGCAGGCGCAGCAGCCAGCGCCGGCCCGACAGCAGCAGGCCGCCCAGCAATACGGCGGGGACCAGCAGAAAGCAGGTCTTGAGTAGCAGCGATGGTTCCATGGCGACGACTCCTGCGGGCGTGAGACACTAACGTTGGACGAACAGGCCCTGCGGCCGCATGAGCAGCACCAGGACCATCAGCACAAAAGCCACCGCGGGCCCGTAGGCGGGGCTGAGGAAGGCCGAGGTCAGCTGCATGGCGATGCCGATGATGATGGAGCCCACCAGCGCGCCCCAGGCGCTGCCGATCCCGCCCATGATGACACCGGCGAACAAGGGCAGCAGCAGCACGAACCCCATGTCGGGGCGCAGCTGCGAGGCGAGGCCATACATGACGCCGCCAATGGCCGCCAGGCCGGCGCCTATGGTCCAGGTCCACGCGATGACCTGCTCGGTGTTGATGCCGCGGACCTGGGCCAGGTCGGGATTGTCGGCCGTGGCCCGCATCGCCTTGCCGATGCGGGTGCGCGTCAGCATCCAGTACAGGGCCACCACCAGGATGAGGGCCAGCGCAAAGACGAACAGCTGGTCCGCCTGCAGGCGCAGCCCCAGGGGCAAGTGCAAGGCCGGGTTGCTGCGTCCGGAATAATAGAAGTGGAAGTCCGAGCCCCACAGCAGGTAGACGATGCCTCGCAGCAGGAACTCCATCCCCAGCGACGCCATGGCCAGCAGGACCAGCGGGGATTGATGCCTGCGCAATGGACGGTACAGCAGCCGGTCGAGCAGGATGGCCACGCCGGCGGTGACGACGGCGGCCAGCAGCAGCCCGATGATCAGCTCCCAGCCGAAGGAAAAGCGCCAGATCGGATTGGACTGCGGCAGAACCAGCACCATCCCGTAGGTCACGTAGGCGCCCAGGGTGAGGAATTCCCCATGCGCGAAGTTGGGGAACTTCAGCACGCCATAGCACAGCGTCAGGCCGATGCCGCCCAGGGCGAGGATCCCGCCCAGCATCACGCCCCAGATCGTGAGGGACAGCATTTCCTGCGCGCTGGTGCCGGAATACCAGCCCGCCAGCCACATGGCGGCCAATACACAGAACAGCACGATGCCGACAAAGCGGCGACTGCGCATGCCGCCGGTGTCTCGGGCGTGGACGGCGTCCTCCTCGGATGCCTCCGGGGACAGGCCGCCCCCCGTCGTTTGTGCGGATTCAGCCATCCGATCAGCCTCCGAGATAGAGACGCCCGACGTTCGGGTCGTTGAGCAGGTCCCGGCCCGTGCCTTCGTGGCGATTTTCGCCGTTGGCCAGGACATAGCCGCGATCCGCCATGCTGAGCGACTGGCGGGCGTTCTGCTCGACCATCAGCACGGCCACGCCCGTTTCGCTGATGCGGGCGATGCGTTCAAAGATTTCATCCACGAGCTTGGGGGACAGCGCGGCGGTGGGCTCGTCGAGCAACAGGAGCTTGGGGTTGAGCATCAACGCGCTGCCCATGGCCACCATCTGGCGTTCGCCCCCGGACATCTTGCCCGCCAGCTGGCGGCGGCGCTGGCGCAATTTGGGGAACATCGCGTAGACCCGCTCCTTGCTTTCGGTCTGGTCGGCCTTGCCGGCCGGAAACGCCCCCATTTCAAGGTTTTCCTCGACGGTCAGGCTGGTGAAGACATTGGCGACCTGCGGCACATAGCACATGCCCAGGCGCACGACCCGGTACGGCGCCAGGCGCGTGATGTCGTGTTCGTCGAAGGTGACCGAACCCTGGCGCGCATGCAGCAGCCCGAAGATGGTCTTCATCAGGGTGGACTTGCCGGCCCCGTTGGGGCCGATGATGGAAACGACTTCCCGCGGTTGGACGACCATGGACACGCCGCGCAGGATCTCGGTGTCGCCGTACCCCGCCGTCACCGAATCAACCTTCAGCAGCGGCATATTGACCTCCCAGGTAGGCTTCGAGCACGTTCTTGTCATTGCGCACGATGTCGGGCTCGCCTTCGGCGAGCTTGCGGCCCTCGCTCATGACGATGACGGGATTGCACAGGTTCATGACCATGTTCATGTCGTGCTCGATCAGCAGGAACGTGATGCCGCGTTCGCGCGCCAAGTACTGGATGTTGTCCGATATGGTGCGCAGCAAGGTCCTGTTGACGCCGGCGGCGGGCTCGTCCAGCAGGATGATCTGCGGGTCGGCCATCAGCATGCGGCCGAGTTCCAGGAGTTTTTTCTGGCCGCCCGACAGATTGCCGGCATATTCATTGCTGACGTGCGTCAGTTGCAGGTATTCGAGGACCTCGCGCGCCTTTTCCAGGTTGCGCGTTTCCTCGGCCTGGACCTGCGCGCCGCGGATCAGCGCGTTCCACCAGCGTTCGCCCGACTGCTCGGGCGGCACCAGGAGGAGGTTTTCCAGGACGCTCATCGAACCGTGTTCGCGGGGGATCTGGAACGTGCGGCACAGGCCGCGCGCAAAGATCTGGTCGGGACGCAAGTGACCGATGTCCTCGCCGGCCAGGAGAATCCGGCCGGAGTCCGGCGGGATGAAGCCGGTGATGAGATTGAAGACGGTGGTCTTGCCGGCCCCGTTGGGGCCGATCAGGCCGGTGATGGTGCCCCGTTCGACTCGAAAGGAACAATGGTCGACCGCCCGCAGGCCGCCGAAGTTTTTCACCAGATCACGGACCTCGAGCAACCAGGGTTCCTGGTTACCGCCCGCGTCCGACAGAGGCGATTCTGTCGTTTCTGTCACCGATGTCTCCTGGGGTCCGCCCGGGTGGGCGGAGGATACGGTCGGCGCACCCGCCGTCACGCAATGGCGGGCCGTCGGCACTGAACTGTGACAACAGGTTAACACAGCGCATCGGCCGGCCCTATGCGCAACATTCCCTATTGTCCAAGCGGCCGGACTGCCTGGAGCACGCCGCGCAGCGGGGCTCTCAAGGGGGTGGAAAAAAGAGTGCGGAACAGATCTATAGGCCGGATTCTGTACGCCGGGTCGCCCCGGCGGGCAATCATTCCTCTGGGCAGGCCATTGCTGGACTGCTCTAGCCATCTACCCGCATGCTGGGGCGGGCCGCCCTGCCGGCACGAAGCCTGCGCATGCCTATTTGATGTTGCTCCCGATAGAGGTTGCCGCGTTTCACCCTGCCACGGCATGGCGGCATGCGCCGCCATACGGTACGGAGATGGCCGTACCGGTGTGCGCCCGAAGACACACCCCCGTGGCAGACTCGTCTCTGTGGCCCTGGTCCTCGGCTTGCCCGAAAGGGGTCGCCGGACGGCCGTTAGCCGCTATCGCGCCCTGTGGAGTCCGGACCTTCCTCGATGCCCGCAGGCACCGCGATTGCCCGATCTGCCCCGCAAGCGTCATTGTACGGGAAGACGACACGTCCTTGCCCACCCTCGCCGCCCTGACTACACTTCACCCAGGACCGGCGCAGACCGGCGGAGGAGCCTCCATTCTCGAGCTGACAGCAATCGCGTGCGCGCGTGGGACGCGGCAATTATTCGAAGACCTGGACGCACACGTCGGGCCGGGCGGCCTGCTGCGCGTATCGGGCCCCAACGGGGCGGGCAAGACCAGCCTGCTGCGCACGATCAGCGGCCTGTCGCGGCCCGAGCACGGTGCGATCCGTTGGCAGGGCGAGGATATCCGCCGCCTGGGCGAAAACTATTCCAGCCAGCTCATCTATATCGGCCACGCGCCGGCCAGCAAGGCGGAACTCAGCGTCCACGAGAACCTGGCGGTTTCGCTGGCCCTGCAGGGCCGCCGGCCCGCCGCGACCCAGATCGATGCGGCCCTGCAGGCCGCCGGCCTGTCCGCCCGCCGCGCGGTGCCCGCCGGGCTGCTGTCGCAAGGCCAGCGCCGGCGCCTGGCGCTGGCGCGGCTGACCGTGCAGCCGCCGGCGCCACTGTGGATCCTGGACGAACCTTTCACCGCACTGGATGCCACAGCGCGCGGGTGGCTGGTCGGCCTCATCCAGGACCACCTGCGCGGCGACGGCATCGTCATTTTCACAAGCCACGACCGCACCGGCCTGGAAACCCTGCCACAACAGGTCATCGAACTATGAGCCACACCGAACTGCGTACCATGAGGTGCGTCCTGACCCGCGACCTGCGCCTGGCCTGGCGGCGGCGCACCGACAGCATCGGTGCTCTGGTGTTCTTCATCATGGTGACCGGCCTGTTCCCGCTGGGCATGAACCCCGACCCCACCGTCCTGCGCGACATCGCACCGGGCGTGATCTGGGTGGCGGCGCTGCTGGCCACCCTGCTGACGCTGCCCAAGCTGTTCGCCGAGGACCACGCGGACGGCACCCTGGAGCAGTTTCTGCTGGCCGGCACCCCGCTGCCTTTGCTGCTGCTCAGCAAGACCGCCGCCCATTGGCTGGGCACCGCCGTGCCGCTGATCGTGATCGCGCCGCTGATGGCGCTGCAGTTCAACCTGCCGGCCGAGGCCACTGGCACCCTGTTCCTGGTCCTGCTGCTGGGCACGCCGACGCTCAGCCTGCTGGGCGCGGTGGGTGCGGCGCTCACGGTGGGCGTGCGGGGCGCCGCGACGCTGCTGGCGATCCTGATCCTGCCCCTGTACATCCCGATCCTGGTGTTCGGCGCCGCGGCAGTCGGCGACAGCCTGCGCGGCATGCCGGCGGACGGCTACTATGCCACCCTGGGCGCCATGCTGGTGCTGGCCCTGTTCCTCGCCCCTTGGGCGAGCGCCGCCGCGCTGCGCATCGCGCTGGATTGAGCCACCGGGGCTGCCTGGAGGATCAGCGGGCCTGGACGATGCGATCCAGGACGATTTCCAGGCCGGCCGCCCCGACGGCGACCGGCTCCAATGCCCCTTCCAGATCGCCTGGCTGCGCCTCAGGGCTGCCGGAATGCGAAACCCGGGCCACCAACCGCACGGCATCGAAGGCCGACAACGACCGCCCTTGCATCATCGACGCGCCATCATCCAGCGCGAACGGCACCGGCCAATCCGTCGCGGCCTTGCGCACGGCGGCAATGGGCAGCGGCGGCCCCTCCAGGGCACGGGCAAAAATGAACAGCGTGCTGCCCGCGGCCACCCGATCCGCCAAGGCGGGGCTGATGCGAACGACCCCACTGACTTTTGCGGCGGCGGCCGCAGCCGGCACCGGCTGCGCGGCGGCGGACATGCCCGCCGACACCGCCGGGCCGGTGTCCCCATCAATGCGGGCCAGCAAGGCATCCACACGCCCACGGTCGCCGGAGTCTCCAGGCGTCAGGTCACGCAAACGGGTCCAGTAGGCGCGTGCGCGCTCCGGCTGCCCTTGCTGCAAGGCTGCGGCCCCGGCCAGCGCCAAGGCGTTCAAGTTGTCAGGTGCGATCGCCAGCGCCCGATCGATCCACACCGTGGGTTGGCCCGCCAGGCGGCGGTCCTGCCGGCGGCCCAGCGCATTGGCATATTCCACCATCAGGTCGGCATCCTCCGGCGCCAGGGACACGGCACGCGCGTATGCCTCCAGCGATTCCGCCATCCGCCCAATGCCCTGGTTGGAGCGCGCCAGCAGCAGCCAGCCCTCGAGGTCTTCGGGTTGCGCACGCAGGCGGGCCGCCAGTTCGTCGATGGACGACTGGATCCGCGACAGGCTGTCGGTCTGGGCCTGCCGCACCGCCTGGTCACTGAGCCAGGCGAATGGACGACCGCTGCCCACATACAAGCTGAATGCAGCCATGGGCACGATGAAACCCAGGACCAGGGCCGTGCGCCAGCTCGCCGACGGCACCGCGCCGCCCGGCGCGGCCGCGGGGCGCAGCAGGGGCCACACCAACATCCCGGCGGCCACGATGCTCGCCATCAACAGGACCAGAAACAGCATCATGACGGCGCCTCCTCATCGAATGACGCCTCGTCCCCGGTCCCCTGTTCGCGGCGCTGGCGGATGACTCGCGCCATGATGGCCAGCGCAAGGGCCAGCAGCACGAAGGGGCCGACCCACAGGACCCAGGTGTTGGGCTGGAACGGCGGGCGGTAAAGGATGAAGTCGCCATAGCGGGCGACCATGAAATCGATGATCTGTGCGCGGTCTTCGCCGGCCGCCAGGCGCTCGCGGATTTGCGCGCGCAGATCGACCGCGAGGCCCGCGTGCGACGCGGCAAGGGTCTCGTTCTGGCACACCAGGCAGCGCAGGTCCTCGGCAATCTCCATCACCCGGGCCTCCAAGGCGGGATCCTCCGCCAGTGGGCGGGCTTCGCGACCCGCCGCCAGCGACAGGTTCAGGCCGCAGGCCAGGACCAGCCCCGCAGCGATCCCCCATGCCCTACGCACCCAAGGCTCCGATCAAGGGCAGGATCGTGTCGCGCAGCAGTTCCGGCGTGAGGGGCCCCGCATGCTTGTAACGGATGCGCCCCTCGCGGTCGATCAGGAATGTTTCCGGCACGCCGTACACGCCGAAGTCGATCCCGACCCTGCCCTCGCCGTCAAAGAAGGAATCGACGTACGGGTCGCCGCGCTCGCGCAGCCAGCGCACCGCATCGCCGTGCCTGTCCTTGTAGTTCAAGCCATAGAGCGGTACCGACTCCTGCGCCGCAAAGTCCATCAAGGCGCCGTGTTCCTGGCGGCAGGCCACGCACCAGGACGCCCATACATTCAGCAACCAGACTTGCCCGCGCAAATCGCCCGAGTCGCGGACCTGGTCCATGGCGTCGACCGAGGGCAAGGCAAATTGCGGCGCGGGGCGATCGATCAGGGGCGAAGGCAGGTCGCGCGGATCCAGGCGCAGCCCGACGGCCAGAAAACCCACCAGCACGAGGAACACCAACAGCGGCAGCCAAGCCTGTTTCTTCATGCGGTGGTCTCCACGCGCTTGGGCACGGCGGCGCCCGTATCCGGATAGGACGGCGGCGGCGGCGCGGCAACCGGTGCCACGCAGCCGTCGGCCTGCGCCACGCGGCGGCGATAGCGGCGGTCCAGGACCGCCAGCCCGCCGCCCAGCGCCATCAGGATGCCACCGCCCCAGATCCAGGACACGAAGGGCTTGACGTAGATGCGCACGATCCAGGCGCCGCCCTCCAGGGCATCGCCCAACGCCACATACAGGTCGCGCGTCAGGCCGGTGTCGATCGACGCTTCGGTCATGGGATTGGCCGATTGCGCAGCGGTGTAGATCCGCCGCTCCGGCGTGAGGATCGCAATCCGCTGCTCATTGCGAAAAACGGAAATGACTGCGCGATCGGCTATATAGTTCGAGCCCGGCCGCTGGCTGATCGTATCGAGGCGGAACACATAGCCCGCCGCGGACGCGGTTTCCGATGGCCGCATGATCACGTCGCGCTCGATCTCGTAGCTGCCGACCGTGGTGACGCCCACCACCAGCACGCCCATGCCGACGTGGGCGACGAGCATGCCGTAGTAGCTGCCGGGTTGCACGCGCAAGACGCGCCACCATTCGCGCCACGGTCGCGCCGCCAGGCGCCCGCCCAGATTGACCGCGACGCTGGCAAAGATCCAGAATGCCAGGAAATAGCCAAAGCTGGTCCAGGCGCTCCAGCCGCCAGCCAGCCAGGGTGTCGCCAGGGCCGCCGCCAGACTGACCGCCAGCGCCCATCGCAGGCGTCGCGCCAGCCCCCCCGCATCCGCCCGTTGCCAGCGCGCGATCGGGCCGATGCCCATCAGGAACAACGCCGGTGCCATCAAGGGCACGAACACCGCATTGAAGTACGGCGGCCCGACCGACAGCTTGCCCATGCCCAGGGCGTCGATCAGCAGCGGATACAGCGTGCCCAGCAAGACCGCGCTGGCCGCCACCATCAACAGCACGTTATTGCCCAGCAGCATCGATTCCCGCGATACCGTTGCGAAACGCCCGCCAAGACCCACCTGCGCAGCCCTGAGCGCGAACAACAGCAGGGAGCCGCCGACCACGATGCCCAGGAACAGCAGGATGAAGACGCCACGCTTTGGATCCGTGGCAAAGGCATGCACCGAGGTCAGGACACCCGAGCGGACCAGGAACGTGCCCAGCAGCGACAGAGAGAACGCAATGATCGCCAGCAGCACGGTCCACATCTTGAATGTGCCGCGCTTCTCGGTCACCGCCAGCGAATGCAGCAAGGCGGCGCCGACCAGCCAGGGCATCAGCGACGCGTTCTCGACCGGATCCCAGAACCACCAGCCGCCCCACCCCAGTTCGTAATAGGCCCAGGCGCTGCCCAGGGCGATCCCCAGGGTGAGAAAACACCAGGATACGGTCGCCCAGGGCCGGGTCCAGCGCGCCCAGGCGGCATCCAGCTTGCCGGCCAGCAGTGCCGCCATGGCGAACCCAAACGGCACCGCCATGCCCACATACCCCATGTACAGCAGCGGCGGATGCAGGATCAGCCCAGGGTCCTGCAATTGCGGGTTCAGGTCGTCGCCGTTGAGCGCGGCCGGAAACAGCCGGTCAAATGGGTTCGACGTGAACAGAATGAACAGCAGGAAACCGATACTGATCAGCCCCATGATCCCGAGGATGCGGGCCAGCATGCCGAATTCGAGGTGGCGCGAAAACAGCGCCACCGCCAAGGTCCAGCCGGACAGGATCAGCAGCCAGAGCAGGATCGAGCCCTCGTGGCCGCCCCACACCGCCGCCAGGCGATAGGCCCAGGGCAAGGCCGTGTTGGAGTGCTGAACAACATAGCGCACCGAGAAATCGTTGGCATAAAAAGACCACATCAGGCAGGCGAACGCCACCAGCACGAACAGCGCCTGTCCCGCCGCCGCCGGACGTCCCAGGGCCATCCAGGCCGTCCGGTCGCGGGCCGCGCCCCACAGGGGCAGCACCACCTGCACACAGGCCAGCAGCAGCGCGAGGGTCAGGGCGAAGTGACCGATCTCGGGAATCATGGCGTGCCTCCGCCACCGCCGGTCCAGGCCGTCGACACCTCGGTATTGGCGACCAGGCGGGCGTCCTCGAGCGCCTGGGCGGCTTCGGGCGGCATGTAGTTCTCATCATGCTTGGCCAGGACCTGATCGGCGACGAATACGCCGCCCGTATCCATCACGCCCTGGGCCACGACGCCCTTGCCCTCGCGGAACATATCGGGCAGCAATCCCTCGTAGTGGACCGGCACCGTCCGGGCACCGTCGGTCACGCCGAAGCTCACGCGCAGGGTCTGGCCCTCGCGCCGCAGGCTGCCTTCCTCGACCACACCGCCCAGGCGAAACCGCTGGCCCGACGGCACGGCCGAGGCGGCGACCTCCGACGGGCTGAAATAGAACACCAGGTTGCTGCGAAACGCGTCGAGCACGAGCGCGCTGGCCAATCCCAGCGAGGCCAGGCCGCCAAGCACCATCAGGCTACGTTTCGTTCGCGGCTTCATGGGCCTTCACCTCTTTGTCCAGTGCGATGCCGCGCAGGCCCTCCGGGCGGCGCGCAAGCCGGCGCCGCCACGCCAGCTGCGCCCATTCGGCCGCCAGGACCAGGGCCACCATGGCAAAGCTGCCCCAGACATAGCGCGCATGGCCGCCCATGGCCCAGAACTCGGCCCAGTTCGACCAGTTCATGTCCACTCCTCCTTGCGCGCCATCCACTTGGACGCGCCCTCCCGTTCGACGATCAGGACGCGCACGCGGGCCAGGACAATGGCGATGCAATAGCACCACAAGGCCAGCGTCGCGATCAGCATGCCCGCCAGCATGATGGCCGCCATGGTGGGTGCGCTCGACAGGCTGACCGAGGCGCCCTGGTGCAGCGTGTTCCACCAGACCACGGAGAAGTAAATGATGGGCACATTGACCACGCCCACCAGAGCCAGCAGGGCGGCCGCGCGGTCGGCGCGGCGCACGTCGTCGATCGCCGCGTGCAGGGCCAGAAAACCAACGTACAGGAACAGCAGGACCAGCTCCGAGGTCAGGCGCGCATCCCAGACCCACCAGGCCCCCCAGGTCGGCCGGCCCCAGAGCGCGCCCGTCCACAGCGCGAGGAATGTCATCAGCGCGCCCGTCGGCGCCAGGGCGAGCGCCAGCATGGCCGCCAGCCGCGCATTGAACACCAGGCTGACCCCGGCCCAGAACGCCATGGCCAGGTAGATGATCATCGACATCCAGGCCACCGGGACGTGGACGAAGATGATGCGATAGGCGTCGCCCTGCTGTGCATCGGTCGGCGCGATGCCCAGTCCGATCACCAGGCCCGCCACCCCCAGCAGCGCAGCCAGTCCCCCCAGCCAGGGAATCAGCGCGCCCGCCAGATCGTAGAAGCGGCGCGGCGCCGCAAAGGCATACCAGTTGATCCGTCCGGCCGCCATGGCTTACTCCTGCGCGCCGGAGGCCGCCGGCCCGATTTCATAGACGACGAAGCCCCCCGTCTGATAGACCAGGGTCGTGCCAGGCACATCGTATTGGGCATTGCCGATGAAGGGCAGCAGGCGCGCCGCCAGCGTCATGCCCGACGCATCGTCGGTCAATGCGATCGCCTTCAGGGGCTGGTTCTCGTTGCGCATGAGCGCATAGGCCGTGTATCCATCCTCGCCCAGCCAGCCGCGCACACTGCGCACCATGCCGTGCACGTCCCCCGAGGGTGGAAATTCCCGATAGGCGACCCCGATGCGGTCAGGACGCATCTGGCCAAGCTGGATGGCATCGCGGACATGCAAGACCAGGACGGCGCGCTGGTCCGGAAGCAGGCTGCGCAAGGCGTCCATGCCGGCGCCCTCCTCCATCACCAGCGCATCGGCGAAGCGTTCGAAGCGTGCCGCCTCGTCGCCCTGAGCGGTGGCGCCCCAGAATGCCGTTTCAACCGCTTCCACCTGGCCGCGCGCGCCGCGCCATGCCGCGGGAATGAAGAGCGGCTTGCCCAGCGGCGCATCAAAGACGGTCCGCACCCCCGACAGCAGGCCCAGCTGACGGGAGACATCCCACCATGCCAGCACGGGGGTCTGCGGATCCACATGGCGTTCGAGCACCTCGGCCAGCGCCTCGATCTCGCCCAAGTCGGGCGGCAGGCGCAGGAATGGACCATCGACCGTGGGTTGCCAGCGCATCAGGACCGGACCATCGGCCGAGCCCACCGTGGCGAACCTGGCCAGGACATCCCCGGCCCCGCCGGCCACCAGCACCCGTCCGGTCTGCAATGGCAACACACCCTGCGCACTGCGCAGGGTCTCGGGTGCGGCCTGCTGTGCCGGCGCCGCATCCATCTCGTAGCGATAGGGCGGCTCCGCCGCCATCCCGCGCATCCATATCCAGGCGGCCGCGCCGAGCAACAGCGCGCCCACACCCATCACGAGCATGCCCCGCCACCGCGTATCCGCCAACCGAGTGGAGATTCCCGTCATGACTCCTCCTGCACACGACTCCTCTGGGACTGCGGCGCATGGGGGGTGGCGCTTGCGCACCACCCCACGTGTCGCCGCCTACGCGGTCTCCTCTTCCTCCTTGCGCTTGGGTGCGCGCCGTACCGACATCAAGCCCCCGAACAGCAGCCCCCCGCCCAGCAGGGCCAGGCTGCCGCTGGTGTAATCCGCATCCAGGGTCAGGCTGGCCAGCTGTATCGACCCCGACGCCGGCGCCAGCGAAGAAACCTTCGCCGCGCTTTGCTGCGTGGCGCCCTCGAGCTTGGCCACGCGCTCCTCGAGCGCGGCCCGGGCCCGCAGCACTGTATCCTGCTCATTGATGATGGTCTGGTCCTTGATCAGGTCGGACCAGCCGGCGGAGTACGTCCAGCCGCCCGGATTGACGTGCTGCAATCCCTTCATGTATTGGGCGACGTGCTGCTCCCACATTTCCGCGAATGTGCGGTCGACCAGCGTGGTGCCATTGCCCTGGGCGAAGAACAGCGAGCTGAAGCCACCGGCCTCCGCGATCTCGGGCTCGGGCGGCACCGGACGGTTGGTCTTCTGGCCCACCAGCAGTTCGTCGTCATAGAGTTTTTGCACCACCTTGCGCGTCGACTCGACCAGCGCCGTGCCCTCCTTGATGCCGCTGTCCATCATGTCGAGATAGGTTTTGGCAAAGCGTGGCGAGTGGCACTGCGAGCACGTCGACTGCCAGGCCACCTTGCGCGACTCGAACCAGGGGTCGTCCAGGTTGTCCACGATGTTCTGGAACGGGAGGAAGCCCCAGCGCACCTTGCGCACCACGTTGTGCGTGAACTCGCCGTTGTACTCGAAGTGGCAGGTCTGGCAGGTCGGCGCCGTTTGCCCACCCGCTTCAAAGGCATCGGCCAGCCGCGCATTCCAGTCCCACTCATGGCCCAGGGTCTGGTAGACCGTGCCATGCTTGGACGTCATGTAGTTCTCGTATTCATTGTGGTCCACGCCGTTGTGGCAGGTCGCGCAGGCCTGCGGCTTGCGGGCCTCGACCACCGAGAACTCGTGGCGCGTGTGGCAGTTGTCGCACTTGGTCTGATTGGTGTGGCACATCGTGCAACTGGCCGCCACCTCACGCTGCTGCAGGGCGGCCCAGGTGGCGGTCTCGACGTTGGCCATGTAGTCCACCGTATGCGAGGGATGCCCAGGCGCCCATTGTTCCTGAGGCCAGACGAGCGTATCGCGCTCGGACTCGGCCTCGGCGAACTGCCTCAGGTGGCAGGTCCCGCACACGGACCGGTCAGGCATGCGCAGGTCCTTGGCGTGGTTGCCGGTTTCCTGGCCCACGCCCATGTGACAGTCAATACAGGAGACGTTCTTCAGTGTTTGATCCGCAGCCAGCAGGTCGAGCGAGTGCAGATTGGACTCGACCTCGGCGATGATGTCCTTTTTATAGGCGCGCACATCCCCGTCGGGCAAGCCACGGATCTCGTCGAGATTCGCGTGCACGCTCTTTTCCCAGGATTTCACCCAGCCATGCGTCACCGCCTGGTGGCAGTCCGCGCATTGGCTGCGGCTGACCTCGATGTCCAGTCCGGGAGGCGGCGAGTAGAACAGCGTGGGAGCCAGGTACTGGTCCATGGGTATGGGTTCCCACCACTTGGCGAACTTGCCCTTGGTCAGTTCGGCCTTGTAGCGTGCCGACAAGGCCTCGTAGAACGCCTTGGGACTGGCATCCCGGTCGATCTCAAGCGCCTTGAGCTGTTCGTCGGGCACCGAATCCCAGATCTTCGCGGATGCCGGCGCCACCAAAAGCATCGCCACCAGCATAGCCAGCAGGCTGCCCAGCAAATGATTGCGCATTGCTGTCTCCTCCCCATGACGGGTCTTTTTCTATGCTGTCTAGTCTAGGTCCGGAGCCAGCAAACTCAAGGTCCATGCTTCAACCATCTGATGGGTCCATGCGCGGCCGGCGGCCGGCCGCCTCACCCCAGCAGCGACGCCAGGCGCCGCACCCCGGACTCGATTTCACGCTCTTGAAGCGCGGCATATCCCAGCATCAGCGACCGGGCATAGCGCTGCTCGGCCGCATCGCCAAGCAGCCGCGCGTTGCCGGTGGGAAAGCTGTAGACGCCCACGCCAAGCGCCCGCGCCCGGCGTTCCACGTCCAGGGCTTCGGGCATGCTGTCAGGCATGTGCCAGACCAGGTGCATCCCGCCCTGCGTACCCGAGACTTCGCCGCCAAGCTGTTGGGACAGCGCCTGCCAGAGCAGGTTGCGCCGCGCCGCATACAGCGTGCGGATCCGGTGCAGGTGCTGGCGATAGGCGCCCGAGGCCAGGAAATCGGCCAGCAAGGCCTGGATCAGCCACACCGTGCCGTTGTTCAGCAGGCACTTCGCGACCAGGGCCGGCTGGAACAGCGGGCGCGGCAGGATCAGGTAGCCCACCCGCAGGCCTGCGCCCAGGCTTTTGGAGAACGTACCCATGTAGACCACGTGGCCACTCTCGTCCTGGCTCTTGAGCGCCGGCAAAGGCGTCTGGTCGTACTGGAAGTCGCTGTCGTAATCGTCCTCCAGAATATAGGTCCGACAGGACTGGGCCCAATGCAGCAGGCGATGCCGCCGCTGGGCGGACAATACCGCACCGGTCGGGTACTGGTGTGCCGGCGTCAGATACGCCAGCGCCGCACCCGTCGGCAACGCCTCGATGCACAGGCCCTGGTCGTCCACCGGCACCGGGACCAGGCGCGCGCCCCGGCTGGCGAACATATTGGCGGCCCCCATGTAGCATGGGTTCTCGACCACCACCTCGGTGCCTTCGGCGATGAACAGCTGCGCCATCAGGCTGAGGCCTTCCTGGATGCCATTGACGATCAGGATGTCGCCCGCCTCGGCCCGGATCCCGCGCGCCGCCCCGACGTACTCGGCAATCGCCTGGCGAAGATCCCACAGGCCTGCTGGATCCCCATAGCCGCTATTGCCGTCCTGCAGATAGCGCAGGCGCTGTTTCATGCTCTTGGCCCAGTTCAGGATCGGAAACAGGCGGGCGTCGGGTCGTCCGACCCAGAAATCAAAGGCCACCGGGGTGTCATAGGGAGAAACGACAATGTGTGGCTCGCCCTTGTAGCGCAGGCTGCAACAGGACGCCGCCACATCCGGCAACGGCGCGGGTGGCACATCGGACACGGGCCGGGCCGTCGCCGGCAGCGGCGCCACGAACGTGCCGACAGGCGGCCGCATGTCGAGGTAGCCCTCGGCAACCAGCAACTCGTACGCCTGCACCACGGTGTTGCGCGACACCCCCAGGTCTTTTGCCAATATGCGGCTTGCCGGCAGCTGCACGCCTTCCTTCAGGCAGCCCTCGATGATCAGGTCCCGGATCTGCTCGAAGATCTGTCGCTGCAAGTTCTGATGCCGGCCCAGGTCCAAACGCAACGGTAGTTGCATGTCCCGCCTCCTTATCCCAACTGCCCCCGTCTCCAATACTGCGACAATACGGGAATGTCCTCAACCCCCTCGCCTTGGAGACCCCGCAGTCCATGTCCGAAACTGTGCTGTCCCTGACCCAGGCCCAGCTGGCCTACGGCCATCATCCCCTGCTCGACCACGCCGACCTGGCCATCCAGGCGGGCGAGCGCATCGGCCTGATCGGCCGCAACGGCGCGGGCAAATCCTCGCTGCTGCGCATCCTCGACGGCCGCTCGCAGCTCGATGACGGCGAGATCCGCCGCGTGAGCGGGCTGCGGGTCGCAACCGTGGAACAGGAACCCGAACTGCCCGAGGGCCTCACGGTGCTCGAGGCGCTTTGCGGCGACATGCTGGACACCGAGGATTGGGGACGCCCGGCGCGCGCCGGAGCCTTGATCGACAGCCTCGGCCTGAACGCCGAGGCACCGATCGCGGGCCTGTCGGGCGGCACGCGCAAACGCGTCGCCCTGGCACGCGCGCTGGTCGCCGAGCCGGACCTGCTGCTGCTGGACGAGCCCACCAACCACCTGGACTTCGACGGCATCGCCTGGCTCGAGGGCCTGCTGCTGGCCGCGCGGATCGCGGTGGTGATCATCACCCACGACCGCCGCTTCCTGGACGTCGTGACCACCCGCATCATCGAGCTGGATCGCGGGCGGCTGCTGAGCTTCCCCGGCAACTTCAGCGCCTGGCAGGCGCGCAAGGCGCAGTGGCTGGAATCGGAACGCCTGGCCGATGCACGGTTCGACAAGCTCCTCAGCCAGGAGGAAGTCTGGATCCGCAAGGGGGTCGAGGCGCGCCGGACCCGCAACGAAGGCCGGGTCAGGCGCCTGGAGGCGCTGCGCCGCGAACGCGCCGCCCGCCGCGAGCAGCAAGGCCAGGTCCGGTTCTCGCTGGCCGATGGCCAACGCTCGGGCAAGCTCGTCGCCGAGCTGCGCGGCGTCACCCACGGCTACGGCGGACGGACCCTGATCCGCGATCTCGACGCCACCATCCAGCGCGGCGACCGGATCGGGATCATCGGCCCCAACGGCGCGGGCAAGACCACGCTGCTGCGCATCATCCTGGGCGAGCTGCAGCCGGACGCGGGCACGGTGCGGCTGGGCACCCAGCTGTCCATCGGCTATTTCGACCAGATGCGCGGCATGCTGGACGAGAACGCCACCTTGGCGGACACCATCAGCCCCGGCAGCGAATGGGTCGAGATCGGCGGCCAGCGCAAGCACGTCATGAGCTATCTCGAGGACTTCCTTTTTCCGGCGGCCCGATCCCGCTCGCCGGTCTCCAGTCTCTCGGGCGGCGAACGCGCACGGCTGGCCCTGGCGCGCATGTTCGCGCAACCGCACAACGTGCTGGTCCTGGACGAACCCACCAACGACCTGGACATCGACACCCTGGAACTGCTGGAATCCCTGCTGCAGGATTTCGGCGGCACAGTGCTGCTGGTCAGCCATGACCGCAATTTCCTCGACAACGTCGTGACCCAGACCCTCGTCGCCGAGGGCGGCGGCCTGTGGCGGGAGTACGTCGGCGGCTACGACGACTGGATCGCCCAGCGCCCAGCGCCCGCCACGCCGGATCCGGCCGGATCCTCCGCGCCCGCGGCCCGCGATGCCGCACCCTCCCGGCCCGCGTCAGCCGACAAGGAGGACGGCGGCACACGAGCCCGCAAGAACCGGCTCGCCCCCTGGGAGGAACAGGAACTCGAGGCCCTGCCCGAGCGCATTTCGGAACTGGAGGCCGAACAGGCCGGTCTCGCGGCGCGCCTGTCCGACCCCGACCTCTACCGCTCGGGCACCGAGGAGGCGGAATCCATACAACGGGCGATCGAGGCCGTGGAGGCGCAGCTCGAGTCCAGCTATGCCCGCTGGGAACTCCTCGAAAGCAAAAAGGATTGACGTCCCGCGTCGACGATCGTCAGCCCTGTAGCCTCCAGGGCAGGGACTCTCCCGCGGCCAGCGGCACCACCACGTCATCGCCCATGGGCAGCTCGTGGGGTATGTCCGTGTCGACGTGCTCCAACGTCAGGGTGGCGGTATTGACCGGCAGGCCGTAGAAGGCCGGGCCATTCAGGCTGGCGAATGCCTCCAGCCGATCCAGCCGGCCCGCGCCCTCGAACGCGGTGGCGTACAGCGCCATGGCATGGCGCGCGGTGTAGCAGCCCGCACAGCCGCAATCCTGTTCTTTGGCGCCGCGCGGATGGGGTGCGCTGTCCGTTCCCAGAAAGAACCGCGGGCTGTCGCCGGTCGCGGCCTCGAGCAGGGCTCGCCGGTGGGTTTCGCGCTTGAGCACCGGCAGGCAATACCAATGGGGCCGCAGGCCCCCTTTGAACAGCGCATTGCGGTTGTACAACAGGTGGTGGGCGGTGATCGTCGCGGCGATCGGCCCGGGAGCCTCGCTGACATACTGCACGCCGTCCCGCGTCGTGAGGTGCTCGAAGACCACCTTCAGCTCGGGGTAGGCCTCGCGCAACGGCACCATGACCCGCTCGATGAAAACCGCCTCGCGATCGAAGAGGTCCACCTCGGGATCGGTGACCTCGCCGTGCACGAGCAGGGGCATGCCGTGGCGCTGCATGGCCTCCAGCACCCGGCCGCAACGTCCCAGCAGGTCCGTGACGCCCGCATCGGAGTGCGTGGTCGCGCCCGCGGGATAGAGCTTGACGCCATGGACGAAGCCGGATTCGCGGGCCCGCTGGATCTCGTCGGGGGGCGTGTGGTCCGTCAGGTAAAGCGTCATCAGCGGCTGGAAGCCGGCGGCGCCGGCCTCGTCCAGGCTAGCGACGGCCGCCAGGATGCGTTCACGGTATTCGGCGGCCTGCGCGGTGGTCGTCACCGGCGGCTTGAGGTTGGGCATGATGATCGCGCGGCCGAACTGGCGCGCGCTGTCGCCGACGACCGCCTGCAAAACGGCGCCGTCGCGCAGGTGCAGATGCCAGTCGTCCGGCTGCCGTATCGTCAGAGTGCGCAGAGTGTGAGGCATGAGAGGCTCCAGGGAGGGATTGATCTGTAAAAATTCTTACGGAATCCGCTTTGTCTTTCGGGGAAACACGCGGTATGCTGCGAGGGCATCACATTTTCCAACAAAGAAGGAGCCTGTCTCTATGGCAACCACCGAAAAATCAGCGCGCAAGCCCAACGCCGCTTTCATGAAGCCCCTGACCCCCAGCGCCACGCTGGCCGCGGTCATCGGCAACGAGGCCGTGCCCCGCACCGAAGTCACCAAGCGCATCTGGGACTACATCAAGAAAAACAACCTGCAAGATCCCAAGAATCGCCGCAACATCAACGCCGATGACAAGCTGCGTCCCTTGTTCGGCAAGGACCAGGTCTCGATGTTCGAGCTGACCAAGCTCGTCAGCCAGCACTTGAAGTAATCCTGCGGGGGCTTGCGCCCACGGGCGCACTCCCAAGCCGCCGGGTCGGGCATCCGGCGCCTGCAATCCCTGCATAGGGCCGGCAATAGGGCTTCGCGTCGGGAAACTCGTCAGAATCCGGGCAAGGGGGTCTCGCCGGCAAAATGGGCCAGCCATCCTTTGGCGATCCGGTAAACGATCCAGATGAGCGCCACCAGGCCCGTCGCCCAGCCAATGAACACCAGTGTTCCCAACGCGCTGAGCGCCAGCCACAACAGCCCCCACCAGAACGTCCGTATGATCCAGTCGATGTGGCCGGCATACACCGTGCCGATTGCATCGCCGCGCTTGAGGTAGGCCAGCACCAGGGCGGCGATGACGGCCACGCCGAAGAACCCGCCGGTGGCGATGCCCACGGCGAACAGAGCATACATCAGGTGTATGAGCTGGCGCATGGTCAGCCCATTGTCGGTGTCGGGGGTGTCTCCCATGGGGGGATCTCCTAGATGCGCCGAGCGCAGGTTGCTGTCGGCCTCATTTTAGCGTCATAACAGCCCCGACGCTGACCGCGATCAGTGCGGCTGGGCCCAGCCTGGCCTATTTCGGAGGAACGCCCATAAAAAAAACCCCCGCAAGGTTGATCCTTGCGGGGGTTTTGCATCAGAGCCTGACGATGACCTACTTTCACAGATGTCCATCCACTATCATCGGCGCGAAGGCGTTTCACTGTCCTGTTCGGGATGGGAAGGAGTGGGTCCACCTTGCTATGGTCGTCAAGCATAACGGG